>Ga0105100_10000293_pt1 | contig 29195 bp, 27 predicted proteins | sample PPLLak12cMay2015_2_FD_87033 | JGI IMG/M metagenome (GOLD analysis project Ga0105100, IMG submission 87033) | Freshwater sediment microbial communities from Prairie Pothole Lake near Jamestown, North Dakota, USA - PPLs Lake P8 Core (1) Depth... | ecosystem: Environmental > Aquatic > Freshwater >... | reverse complement strand
GGGTTCGCGTGGCAGCCTTCACCCTCGGCGGGCGCACGTGGCGGCCGCTTGGCGCCGAAGTGCGCTTTGACGGCCGGCGGGTGTAGGTGGCGCTCCAGGATGCGGACCTTTGCGGGGTCCGGACCGAGGGGTTCGTGACCCTGACCTCGCGCGACGTGCGGGTCGATCTGAAGCCGACGGCGGTTGACGGCGTTCTGGAGGACGCCCTGAGCTGCCTGTGGGGTGCCGGAAAGCTGATGGACGGCCGCTTCGACCTGCAGGGCAGCCTTTTCGGCGCAGGGCCGGCCGCCGATCTCCGGCGGCTATTGGGGGGGCCATTCCACCTGCAGGCCCGCGGCGGCCGGATCTACCGCTTCAACCTGCTGACCAAAATTTTCTCCCTGCTGAACATCACCGAGATCTACCGGGGCGAGTTGCCCGATCTGGTCGGTCAGGGGTTTGCCTACAACCGGATCGACGCCGCCGTCCAACTCGAGGGCGGCCGGCTGGTGGTCGAGGAGGCGGTCCTGGATGCCCCCAGTATGAAAATAGTCTGTTCGGGGAGCGTGGATCTGATCGGCCAACAGCTGGATCTCACCTTTCTCGTGGCGCCGCTGAGAACCGTTGATCGCATCGTGTCCTGGATGCCCCTGGTCAGCCATATTCTGGAGGGCACCCTGATTTCGTTTCCCGTTCGCGCCACCGGTGATCTGCGCGACCCCACCCTGGTTCCGCTCTCCCCTGCGGCGGTCGGGGCCGGGCTGTTCGGTATTCTCAAAAACATCATCAAGTTGCCGGTAACCATGGTCGATCTCCTGACCCCCCGGGGTGAGGCCGAAGACTGAGCAAGCCTTCAGCCGTCGGCGATTCGCCGCCGCGGCGCCGGCCGGGGTTACGGCTGTCCGGCGGGGTCCAGCAGCAGCTTGATCACCCGGGTCGCGCCGGTATCCACCTCCAGCAGTTCCAGCCAGAGTTGGCGGGCCGATGGGGCCTCCCCGGGAAAAAAGAGAAACCCGTGAGCCAGGCTGTTGGGACCGATCTGTCTGTTTTCCAGGCTTTTTTCGCGAAGGTCCTGGCTGATTTCGCGGCGCGCGTCATCGGAGGTATAGCCCTTAATGCCGCCCAGGGTGCCGCCGGCCGCCGCGCCCACCGCGGCCCCTTTGCCGGCCGCTTCCAGCACGTTCTGGCCGGCAACGATGCCCACCGCCGAGCCGATCAGGGCCCCGGCCGCCGCCCCAAAAAATCCGGCCTTGGCTCCCTCGGAGAAAACCTCCCTGGTTTTCGAAAACGTGCTGACGCGCTCGTAGGCGACTTGGCGTGCCAGAAGCGGCCAGAGGTTGCCGCCGTCGTCCTCGAGATAGCTCTGGGCGGCGTTGATTTCCAGCGGGTGGCTGCTCTCGTTGTGGAAGACCACCTGGACAGGCAGCAGGCCGCTGCCGCGGATATCGAAACCGAACGCCTCCCCGGCCGTCTCGGCATCGGTGAAGGCTTTGGCCCCCACCGTGACGCCCATCACGCTCAGGGCGTTGGGATAGGCCGAGGGCGGCCTGAAGGAGAGCGGTTTGGCCTGGTAGGTTCTGCCGCAGGCCGCAAGCGTGATCGCAACGCCCAGCAGAATCAGGGTGCGAATGTTTTTTTTCATCGGGTTCTCCTCGCTTGGGGCGGATAGGCCGCCCCGTCTGCTAAAAAGCCCCCAGCTGACAGGGTTTGATCTTGACCCCCAAGGCTTCACAGGCCCCGCTGACCGCCATCTTGCGAAGGCCGAAGCGCTCGGCGATCGCCCACGCGGCGCGGCAGGGCAGGCGCTCGTTTTCCAGGGCGGCCTGGATGGCCGCCGCCACCTCGGGCGCATCCGGCGGCTGGGGCTTTACGATCCGCTTCTGCGGACTGTAGCCGAAAAGCCCCAACTGGCACTTCACCAGGCGGTACTCCATCAGGTCCAGGGCCTGGCCGACGGCTGCGGGCGTGACTTTCAGGCTTGCGGCGATCTGGAAGGCGACGGCGCAGGGCAGTTCGCCTTGCGGCGCCTGTTGCCGGATCGCCTCCCGGATCACCGGGTCCGGCGCTGAGTCCGGGGGGTGTTTGCGGCCGAATTTGGGAGGGGGCGCTGATGTCATCGGTGGTTTCCTTTTGGGAGCGATACAAATTACTATAGGGCAATTTTGAGGCCGGCACAATTGCAAAGCCTCTAGCGCCATGCCACTTGATCAATTTTGAGGTCTCTGTTAGAAAAAACCAGTGGGCGCCGCTGCCCGCCCGCACCGCAGGAGGGACATCTGACCTTATGACCATCGTTGCACAGCGCCACCCGACGCGCCAGATTCGGGTCGGCAACCGCCCCGTCGGCGGCACGGCCCCGGTGGCGGTGCAGTCCATGACCAACACCCGCACCCAGGACGTGGCCGCAACCGTTGCTCAGATCTATCGCCTGGAGGCCGCCGGCTGCGAGATCGTCCGGGTGGCGGTGCCCGATGCCGAGGCGGCGGCGGCCATCCGCGCCATTCGCCAGGCCATCGGGATCCCCCTGATCGCCGACATTCATTTCGATTACCGCCTGGCGCTGGCGGCGCTGGCGGCCGGCGCCGACGGGCTGCGCATCAACCCCGGCAATATCGGCGGCGCGCGCAAGGTCCGGGCCGTGGTGGCGGCCGCTCGGGATCACGCTGCGCCCATCCGCATCGGGGTCAACGCCGGGTCCCTGGAAAAGGACCTGCTGCAGGCCCACGGCGGCGCAACCCCTGAGGCCATGGTCGCCAGCGCCCTGCGGCATATCGCGTTGCTGCGGTCCTGCGACTTTCACGAGATCAAGGTTTCCCTGAAAGCCTCGGATGTGGCGCGCACCGTTTTGGCTTACCGCCTGCTGGCGCAGCAGACCGATTTGCCGCTGCATGTCGGGGTGACCGAGGCCGGCGGGCTTTTCCCGGGCGTCGTGAAGTCCGCCATCGGCATCGGGATGCTGCTGGCGGAGGGCATCGGGGATACCCTGCGGGTGTCCCTGACCCGCGACCCGGTGGAAGAGGTCCGGGTCGGCTATGAAATTCTCAAGGCCCTGGAGATCCGCCGGCACGGACCGGAAATCATTGCATGCCCCACCTGCGGCCGCTGTGCCATCAACCTGTTTGAAATCCTCGAGGAGGTCGAAAAAGCGCTGCTGACTCACCCGGTGCCGCTGAAGATCGCCATTATGGGCTGTGCCGTCAATGGCCCGGGCGAAGCCCGCGAAGCCGATATCGGGATTGCCGGCGGCGACGGCCGGGGCATTCTCTTCAAGAAGGGCCGGGTGGTCAAAACCTTTCCCCAGGATCAGCTGGTGAGAGTGCTGCTGGAGGCAGTCGATGAACATATGCAATCCAAAACCGGGCCTGAGCCCGGTGACCCGTGAAGAAAGGAACCGCATGCCAAAACAGGTCAAGACGGCCATAACGCCAACACGCGCCGAAGACTATCCGGAATGGTACCAACAGGTGATCAAGGTCTCGGATTTGGCCGAACGTTCACCGGTTAGGGGCTGCATGGTGATCAAGCCCTGGGGCTATGCCCTGTGGGAGAACATCGTGCGCGAAATGGACGCCATGTTCAAGGCGACGGGGGTTCGCAACGCCTATTTCCCCCTTTTCATCCCCCTGAGCTTTCTTGAAAAGGAGGCCCAGCACGTCGAGGGTTTTGCCAAGGAATGCGCCGTGGTGACCCACCACAAGCTCGAGCAGGGGCCCGACGGCCGGCTGGTACCGGCCGGGCTGTTGCCCGAACCCCTGATCGTGCGGCCGACTTCCGAGACGATCATCGGGGATTCCTTTTCCAGGTGGATCAAGAGCCATCGCGATCTGCCGATGCTGCTGAACCAGTGGTGCAACGTGGTGCGCTGGGAAATGCGCACCCGGATTTTTTTGCGCACCAGCGAATTCCTCTGGCAGGAGGGGCATACGGCCCACGCCACCGCCGAGGAGGCGATCGAACGCACCCGGATGATGCTGGACGTCTATGCCCGCATGGCGGAAGACTATCTGGCGATACCGGTGGTCATGGGCCGCAAGACCGCTTCGGAACGTTTCCCGGGCGCCGTCGACACCCTCTGCATCGAGGCCATGATGCAGGACCGCAAGGCGCTGCAGGCCGGGACCTCGCATTTCCTGGGGCAGAATTTCGCCCGCGCCTCGGAAATCAAGTTCCATACCGCGGATGAAAGCGAAGAGTACGCTTGGACCACCTCCTGGGGCTCCTCCACCCGCCTGATCGGCGGTCTGATCATGGCCCACAGCGATGACGACGGCCTGATCATGCCCCCCCGGGTGGCCTCCTCGCATGTGGCCTTGCTGCCGATCTGGCGCACACCCGACGAGCGGCCCGCGGTGATGGCCTACACCGCTGAGCTGGCCGCCCGGCTGCGGGCGGTGCGCTACGGCAATCGCAACGTGCAGGTCGAAATCGACGATCGGGATACGGGCGGTGCCCGTGGCTGGGACTGGATCAAGCGCGGCATCCCGCTGCGGGTGGAAATCGGGCCGCGCGACATTGCCGCCGACGCGGTCTTTTTCGGCCGCCGCGACCTGCCGGCGCGCGAAAAAAGCGCCCTGTCGCGCGATCAGTTTGTCGCTGAAATCGTCCGCATCCTGGACGAAATTCAACAAAAGCTCTTCAACCGGGCCTTGTCGTTGAAAAAAGAAAATACCGTATTGATCGACCGGCAGGAGGAATTCTACCGTTTTTTTACGCCCCTCAATGCCGATAAACCCGAAATCCACGGGGGGTTCGCCATGTCCCACTGGTGCGGCTCCGAAACCTGCGAGAACCGGGTCAAGGAGGATCTCAAGGTCACGATCCGCTGCATTCCCTTTGAAGACCAGACCGGGCCGGGGGCCTGCATCTGCTGCGGAAAACCCAGCCCCCAGCGGGTGGTTTTTGCCAAAGCCTACTGATAATCGCCTTGGCCGACCTGCCGGCGGTCGGCGTCCAGGCGGAGCCGCCCCCGGAGGTCCGGGTGTCGGGGCCGAGAAGACCATGTCATGATTCGGATCAATGATGTTATCGAGAAGGTGGCTGATTACAGTCCGGATGCGGATCTGGACATCATTGACCGGGCCTACATCTTCTCGGCGAGGGTGCATGACGGCCAGATGCGCCTGTCGGGGGAACCCTACCTCTCCCATCCCCTGGAAGTCGCCGGCATCCTGGCCGACATGAATCTCGATCCCGTCAGCATCGCCGCCGGTCTCCTGCACGACGTGGTCGAGGACACCCACGCCACCCCTGAAGAGATCGAGTCGATGTTCGGCCCCGAGGTGCGCCGCATCGTCTCGGGCGTCACCAAAATCAGCGCGCTGCCGCTGGCCAGCTCCCAGGCACGCCAGGCCGAGAGCATCCGCAAGATGATCCTGGCGATGGCCGACGACATCCGTGTGATTCTGATCAAGCTGGCCGACCGCCTGCACAACATGCGGACCCTGGAGTTCCACCACTCGGAGAAGAAAAAGGCCAAGATCGCCCAGGAGACCATGGATATCTACGCGCCCCTGGCCGGCCGTCTCGGCATTTACTGGATCAAGAAGGAACTGGAAGACCTCGCCTTCATGTACCTTCAGCAGGAGGATTACCAGAACATTCACGCCCTGGTGAACAAGGATCGCGAGGAGCGTGAAAAGTATGTCGAGACGGTCAAGTCCTTTATCCAGCAGAAGATGGACGAATCCCAGCTGAAATGCGAGGTCCAGGGCCGCTACAAGCACTTTTTCAGCATCTACCACAAGATGGTCACCCAGAACCTCGCCTTTGAAGAGGTTTACGACATCATCGCCTTCCGCATCATTCTCGACACCATCCCCCAGTGCTACGAGGCCCTGGGGCTGATCCATGCCCTCTGGAAGCCGATTGCCAAGAAGTTCAAGGACTACATCGGGGTGCCCAAACCCAACATGTACCAGTCGCTGCATACCACCGTGATCGGCCCTTACGGGGAGCGCGTGGAAATTCAGATCCGGACCCACGAGATGGACCGGGTGGCCAAATCCGGGATCGCGGCCCACTGGAGCTACAAAGAGGGCGGCAAGGTCGACGAGACCATTTCCCGGCAGTTCGCCTGGATCCAGAACCTTGTGGAAAACCAGGCCGATTTCCGCGATCCCGAAGAATTTCTGGAAAACGTGCGGATCGACCTTTTTCCGGATGAGGTCTACGTTTTCACCCCCCAGGGGGAGATCAAGTCTCTGCCCAAGGGGGCCACGCCGATTGACTTTGCCTACCTGATCCACACCGAGGTCGGCAACCAGTGCGTCGGCGCCAAGGTCAACGGGCGCATGGTGCCCCTCAAAACCCAGCTCAACACCGGCGATATCATCGAGATCGTGACCGCCAAGGGGCATCAGCCCAGCAAGGACTGGTTGAGTTTCGTCAAAACGGTCAAGGCCCGTGCGCGCATCCGGCAGTGGGTCAAGACCCAGGAAAAGGACCGCAGTCTTTCCCTGGGCCGGGAGATGTGCGAAAAGGCCTTTCGTAAAAACCGGATGAATTTCAACGCCCTGATGAAATCGGCGGAGATGGACCCGGTGGTCGAGCAGTTCGGGTTCAAATCCGTCGAGGACCTCATCGCCAGCGTGGGGTACGGCAAAATCACGCCCTTGCAGGTGGTGCGCAAGTTCATGCCCAAAACCGAAGTCGAGGCGGATCACCACTCGATCTTCGAGCGCCTGATGGGCAAGGTGCGCAAGAAAAAGGACAAAACCGGAGTACTGGTCAGGGGGATCGACGACATGCTGGTGCGCTTTGCCAAATGCTGCCGACCGGTGCCGGGCGACCCGATCGTCGGCTACATCACCCGCGGCTTCGGCGTCACGGTTCACCGAACCAGCTGCGTGAATGCGCTGAACATGAATCCCGAAAGACGGATCGAGGTGGATTGGCACGAGGGAACCGTCGAAACCTACCCGGTCCGGCTCCTGATCCGCGCCTTCGACCGGGTCGGACTGCTGGCCGACCTGGCGTCCAACATCAACCAGAGCGGCGCCAATATCCTCAGCGCAAATACCGAAACCCGTGAAAACCAGCAGGTGGACAGCTATTTCACGATTGCCGTGGAAAACACGCTGCAGCTCAAAAAGGTGATTGCGGCGGTTCGGAGGGTGAAACTGGTGCAGGGCGTCAAACGGATTGAAGGGTAGGGCGGCAGGGGGTAGTGGCACAAAAAAGAGGAAAGCCGTGACCGACTTTCCTCCTGGAGAACACGCAGCGTTTCAGGGGGCGGGGGCTGCCGGGGCTTGCGCCCCGCAAAGGGCTCAGGCGGATTTGACCACCCGGCCGGATTTGATGCAGCTCGTGCACACCAGGATCCGCCTGATGCTGCCGTTGTAAATCGTCCGGACCCGCTGCAGGTTCGGGTTGAAGCGGCGCTTGGTGACGTTATGGGCGTGGCTGACATTGTTGCCCACCACCGGCTTTTTCCCGCATATGGCACACATTTTGGACATGACCCGTCTCCTCTGAAATTCAGACATTACACTCTCAACGCTTCAAAGCGGCACTATCTACCCCAAAAAAATTTGCTTGTAAAGCACTTTTTGGGCAAAACAGCCCACGACGGCTCAGTTCACGCGCGACGCCTCTCCGTTGAGGGCCTCTTCGCAACGCGCGATGTACTGCAGGGCCTGCTGGTGCACCCCCACGTCGGGGTACTGGGAGAGCACCGAGCGGAAACGCACCAGGGCCGCTTTGTAATGTTTGCTGTTGAAGTAGTAGAGACCGACGTAGAATTCGTGTCCGGCGATGCTCTTGAGACACTGTTTGGACTTTTCATTGGCCTTTTGGGCGTAGGGGTCTTCGGGGTACTGCTGAGTCAGGCGGTTGAAAATTTCAAGGGCCTTGAGGGCGTTGGTCTGATCGCGGTCGACGGTGTCCACCCGGTTGAAGTGGCACAGGCCGCTCTGGTAAATCACATAGGGAATGGCCTCGTTGAGGGGGTGCAGGTTGGCGAACTCGTCGTAGGCGACGATGGCCTCCTCGTACTCCTCCAGCTTAAAATGAGCGTCGGCGATCTTGAGCTCCGCCAGCATCGCCAGTTTGTCGAAGGGGTAATAGTCCTTGAGCTTTTCAAAGGAGTCGATGGCCTTGCGGTAGTTGCCGCTGGTGTACTGCTCCATGCCGTCCTGGGCCAGTTCCTGGGCGGACAGCTGGTCTTTGGCCTGGAACCAGGCGCAGCCCGAAACCAGGAGTGTCAGTGCCATTAAAGGCAGGATGATTTTTTTCATTTTGCCACGCTGTTGAGGTAGTGTTCGGCCGAATGGGCCGCCAGGGCGCCGTCACCGACGGCGGTCGTGATCTGCCGCAGAGGGGTGTGCCGGACGTCGCCGGCGGCAAAAACCCCCGGGATGTCAGTCGCCATGTGCGCGTCGGTCAGAATGAACCCCCAGGGATCCTGCTGGAGCTGGCCTGCAACAAAGGCGGCGTTGGGAACGATGCCGACCCAGACGAATAATCCGTCTGCCGCCAACTCCCGGGTTTCATCGGTTTTGACATGCCGCAGGTAAACGGCCTCGACCCGCCGCGATCCCCTGACGCCGGTCACCACCGTGTCCCACAGGATTTCGACATTGCCGCAGGCTTTCAGCCGCTCCTGCAGGATCTGGTCGGCGCGCAACCGGTCGCGGCGATGGATCAGGTAGATCTTGCGGGCGAAGCGGGCGAGAAAGGTGCTTTCCTGGACCGCCGTGTCGCCGCCGCCCACCGCGGCGACCACTTTGCCGGTGTAGAAGGGCCCGTCACAGGTGGCGCACGAAGAGATGCCCTTGCCGAAAAGCTCGGCCTCCCCGGGCACCCCCAGGCGTTTGGGGCTTGCGCCGCTGGCAACGATCACGGCCCGCGCGGTGAGGCGCTGGTCCATCAGCCGGGCGGTTTTCACCGGCCCGGAAAGGTCCAGGGCGGCCACCGCGTCGCCGATCACCGGCACCCCCAGGGCCTGGATCTGGTCGGCCATGTGACGCGAGAGGTCCGGTCCGCTGATGCCCGCGGGGAAACCGGGGTAGTTTTCGATCCGGTCGGTGGTTACCATCTGGCCGCCGGGCATCACCTTTTCGATCAGGGCCGTGCTTATTCTGGCGCGGGCCGCATAGAGGGCCGCCGTGAGCCCGGCCGGGCCGCCGCCGATGATCAAAAGGTCGTAATCAACCGTTTGCATGCGGGTGGTGTCACAGGATGGATTTGATGGTTTGCTCCAGCTTCGATTTGGCAACCATGCCGGTCACCTGCTCGACCACATTGCCCTCCTTGAAGAAGATAAGGGTGGGGATGGCCTTGATGCCGAACTTGCTGGGGGTGACGGGGTTGTCGTCGACATTGCATTTGGTGAATTTGATGCGATCGCCATATGTGCCCATCAGCTCGTCGATGACCGGTGCGATGGCCCGGCACGGGCCGCACCAGGGGGCCCAGAAATCTACCAGAACGGGTTTGTCCGACTGCAGGACCTCAGCGTCGAAGCTGCTGTCTTCAATTTCCAGAATGCCTTCTGCCATGATATTTTTCCTTTCGCTGGGGAGTTTCAGATGGCCAACTATAGTGGCAAGCCCGGTTGTTGTCAACCTCGCCCAATCCCCGTCAACCCCAGCCATCAGGCTGATTGAACGCAATTCAGGGGGGTAGACCAGCGGCAGCCGGGAAGCTGTCGGCGACAGGTATCCGGCCAGGGTTCCCAGGCCGGAGGCGAGCGCCATGCGGGTCGGCTGCGACCACGCCGCGCGATGTGCGCCTTTGGATTGACAGCGGCCGGTGGCTCTGGTACCTCATCAGTCGGCGGGGGATCGGCAGCCCCGCCCGACGAAAGGATAAAAAATGAGGGCCAAGCTTCGCATCGGCGCGCTGATATCCGGGGGCGGCAGCAACCTGCAGGCGATTATCGACGCCTGTGAGGGCGGCCGGGTTGGCGGCCGGATGGTGTTTGTGGGGGCTGACACTCCCGGGGCCAAAGGCCTGGGGCGGGCCAAAAAGCATGGGATACCGACCTTCGAGGTGGACTACGGCGAAGTCATCCGGGCGTTTCGGCGGGCGTCGGCGCCGCCGTCGCCGGCGGATTTCGACCTGCAGGACGTCAGGGCCAAGCAGGCGCTGTTTTCGGACGACCGCGATCCCGAGCGGATCCGGCACTTTTTTTCCAGCCGGGCGGTTGCCGAGTCCCGGCTGCTCGCGGCCATGGCCGGTTTTGATTTCGACCTGCTGGTGCTGGCCGGTTTTATGCGCAACCTGACGCCTTACTTCATCGACCGGGTCAACACGGTGCCCGGCGAGCCGCGCATCATGAACATCCATCCGGCCCTGCTGCCGGCATTTCCTGGGGTTGACGGCTACGGCGACACGTTTCGCTACGGCTGCAAGGTGGGCGGCTGCACGGTGCATTTCATCGACTATGGTGAAGACTCCGGCCCCATTATCGGCCAGAAAAGCTTCGCCATCACGCCCCGGGACACCGTCGACAGCGTCCGGGAAAAGGGGCTGGCGCTCGAATGGCAGCTCTATCCGGAGTGCATCCAGTTGTTTGCCGAGGGGCGGCTGAAAACCGTAAAGTTGACCTACGCACTGCCCGACGGGCGAACGGTGCAGCGCAGCGTGGTGAAAATCGCGGTCTGAAAGGGCCTAAAGGACTTTGGCCATCAACGGGATGGCCACCAGGGTGCCCAGCGAACTGCCGAGATTGGTAAACACCACCACCATCAGGATGCGGGTCACCTTGTTGTGCCAGAATCCGCGCAGCGAGAGGATGTCCACCGAAAGGTTCTCGAAATCACGGACCCGCGGCTTGCGCGAAAAGGCCTCCACCAGACCGGAAACCCACCCGGCTGCAATCATGGGGTTCAGGGAGGTCAGGGGGGCCGCCAGGACCGAGGAGAGAATCGTCAGCGGGTGGGCCAGGGCGATCAGTGCCCCCAGGCCGGCGAGGATGCCGTTGGCCAGCACCCATAAGATGATCATGTCGGTGCCGGCGGCGGCGCCGCCGAAAAAGAATCCCGCCACCATCAGCAGCAGGATGCCGCCCGGGAGCAGCCATTGGATCGTGCTCGACAGTCGGCTTTTGGGGGGCAGGGCCGACAGGGCGGTCACATCGACGGGGGTCTGCCAGACGGCCTTGATGCCCGGCACGTGCCCGGCGCCGACCACCGCCACGATCCGGCGACCCGGGGCGGTGCGGATCTTTTCGGCCAGGAAGCGGTCCCGTTCATCGATCAGAATTTCCTTGATCACCGGCAGAGAGCGGCCGAGCTCCGACAGGACGGACTGCAGCATGTCTTCCTGCTTCATCCGCTCGATGTCGGCCTCCTGGATCTCATCGGCCTGCCCCAGGGACAGGGCCAGCTGCAGGATCAGCTTGGTTTTGCCCCACAAGCCCAGAAAACGCCAGACGCGGCCCAGGGTTATACGGATGTCGCGATCGGCCAGGTGAATGCCGGCCCCGGCGGCCGTGGCGGCCGCGATGGCGCTGAGCATCTCCTGGCCGGGGGTAACGTCCAGTTTTGCCGCAATGCGTTTTTGGAAAGCGGCCAGCATCAGGTTGGCGAGGAGCAGAAACGCTTTTTTTTCCCTGATCACCTTGATGATGTCCATATCCTGCCAGGCGTTTTTCTCCTGGATCGCCTGGTAGCGCGCGGGGCAGAGTTCCACGCAGACGGTGTCCGGATTTTCGGCCGCGATCACCGACGTCACGAGTTCCGCGCTCTCTCTGGATACGTGGGCGGTGCCGATCAGGGTGATGGTTTTATCGCCGTGGTTCAAGCGGTGAATCATGGGGTTTTCGGTGGTCGACATGGGGCGCTGATCCTTAGTTGGTATATTTTGACGGGCAAAAACCACTTTGACTCTAATGCATCCGCCGGGGTGTGGCAAGCACCAAGGGGGGGCAGACGCTTGGCGAAGTCCGGGCGAAAGGACCCAAGAAATGCCGGAAAAGATCGTTTCATTGGAAAAGCGGGATGCCGCATTGCGCAAGGACCTGGACCAGCTGGTGCAAATCGTTCCGGCCCGCCAGCAGGAAGACGGCGACCTCCGGCGTCTGATTGCCTTTCGGCTCAAACTCGACGGTTTCCCCGCGACCCGCAGTTATATCGTCCGCAAGATCCGGGAAATGAATGCCTGTGGGTTCAGCGGCCGAATGTTCGACTATCTGAAGGATGATCAGGCTGAAAACACCTGCAGTGCGCAAAAACCCGGGTTTGGCGATGACATTCCCTGACGCAACCCCCGGTTTCGGCGGGGGGACAGAAAGGAGGCGGTCGATGGAAAAAAAGGTCCTGCTGGCGGTCGACGATTCGCTGCACGCCAAAAACGCTGTTGATTATGCCGTCCGGGTCGGCGCCGTCGCCCGGGATCTCTCCTACACCCTTTTCTGCGTGCAGCCCGGCATTTCGCAGTTTCTTCTGGAGGAGGCGCGCACCAGCTCCCAGGCCAATGCGGAACTCAAAAAGGTCATCCGCAAGAACACCGCCGATGCCCGCGGGATTCTGGAAAAGCTCAAGGAGCACATGGTCCGTTCGGGCGTCGATGCGGCCCGCATCGAACTGGAAACCGAACCCAAGGCCCAGGGACGCGCCAAGGATATCATCGAGCGCGGCCAGCAGGGGCTATTCGATGCCATCGTGGTGGGCCGCAGGGGGCTGACCCGCACCCAGAAATTCTTTATGGGCAGCCTGACCGCCAACCTGGTGGAGCACTCGCGGGTCATCCCGCTCTGGGTTGTGGATGGCGAGGTGACCGCCCCGGGAATCATGCTTGCCGTCGACGGCTCGGAAAGCTCCCTGCGGGCCGTCGATCACCTCAGCTTCATGCTCAGCGGGCTGCCCTCGAAGAGCCGGGTCACCCTTTTTCATGTGCCCCCCCGGGCCGCGGACTACTGCGTGGTGGATTTTGACGAGCGCGACAGCGCCATCGACGCGGTGGTGACCCAGGGGGACCGCCGCTGCGTGGACCAGTTTTATGCCCACGCCTTCAAAAAGTTCAAGCAGGCCGGGATCGCCGAAGCGCAGATCCAGCTGAAGACCCATGGGCGCAGTGCGAATGTCGGCAAGGCGATTCTGGCCGAGGTCCGCAAGGGCGATTACGGCACGCTGGTCATCGGCCGGCGGGGGCTAAGCCGGGCATTTTTCATGGGCAGCGTCTCGCGCTACGTGATCGAGAACGTTTCCGGGCGGGCGCTCTGGATCGTCACCTGAGACCACACGGACGCCGGTTTCGTCCAAGGCCCGGCGGCGATCGGCAATCCCGCCCCTGGAGACGCCGACGTGGCCGGCATTCGACGGGATGCGGGAGGATCGATGCAGATCGAGGTGGACTGTTATGCGGGCTACCGCGGCGAAGAAACCCCGCGCCGGATCCGGTTGGGAGCGGTGACGGTCGCGGTTTGTGAAATCCTGGACCGCTGGCTGGCGCCGGACCACCGTTACTTCAAGTTTCTGGGAGACGACGGTGCGCGCTACATCGTCCGTCACGACAGCCGTCGCGGCTGCTGGGAGCTGGTGTTTTATCAGCATCGGGAGCAGCGCGTCGGGCCGGTAGGGGAAGCCGGCGGCCCGCCGCTGAGCCGGCCCCCGGGCGATCAGGGGGAGTAGGGGTCCACGGCGGGGCCGCTGAAATAGCCCCGCTCAGGGTGCCAGGCGCGGATGTGGATCTGGCGCGGAAACGCCCGGGACTTGAAGGTCGACGTCCCCAGCAGGAGGCGCAGGCACTCCTGGATGCCTTCCGACATGGTTGGGTGCGGGTAGAAGGAGTTGACCACGTCTTTGAGTCCCTTGCCCTGGTCCATCAGCAGCGCAATCGACATGATCGTGCTGGAAGCCTGGGGGCCTGCCGCCCGCATGCCGAGGATTTTCTGCTGGCCGTCATCGCTGATGATGATTTTGACGAATCCGTCCAGGGCGCGCATGGCCATCGCCCGGCTCAGCAGGCTGATGGCGTAGTAGGCCACGCGGTAGGGGATCCGGTTTTTCTGGCAGGCTTTTTCGTTGAGGCCCACCGCCGCCACGGCCGGGTCAAAAAACATGATGGTGGTCATGTTGTGGTAGTTGAAGGCCTGGCGGGGGCTGTCAAACATGTTGTGGACCGCCGTGCGGGCCTCCATTTCGGCCATGTTCACCAGGGCCGGGTGCGGGGTGACGTCGCCGGCCGCGTAGATGTTGTCCTTGACCCGGCAGTAGGCGTCGGTTTCCAGAAAGCCCCGCACGTTGGGGTGGATGCCGAAGAGCTCGAGGTTGAGCCCCGCGAGGTTGGGGTTTCGGCCGATGGAGATCAGGACCGTGTCGACTTCCACGATTTCGGCGTGGCCGTCTGAAAAATCCAGGGTCACTTCCAGGTGGTCGGGTCCGGTCTGGATGCGGCGCAGCATCGCCGCGTGGAAGATCTCGACCCCGCGCTTTTCCAGGCTGGCGTTGACGAAGGCGCTGACGTCGGTGTCTTCGAAGGGTATCACCCGCTCCTGGTGGTCCACCAGGTAAAGCTTGGTCTGGCCGAAATTGGAAAAGATGGTGGCGTACTCGCAGCCCGTGATGCCGGCGCCGATGATCATCAGGCGGCGGGGGAAGGCCTTGAGGTTCAGAACGCCGTCGGAGTTGATGATCCGCGTCTGGTCGGTGCGGATATTGGGGAAATCCCGCGGGCGCGAGCCGGTGGCGATCAGAAAAAAATCCGCGCGGAGCTCCTCGCGCCGGCCGTCGGGGTAAGCGACGGCGAAGCTGGTGGCGGAGCGCAGTGTGCCGCGTCCGCGCTTGAGGGTCAGGGACCCGGCGCCGGGCCAGCGGCCCGGGGAGAAGGTCTCGATCTGGGAGAGCATCTGGTATTGCTTCTCCTTGACCGCCTGGAGTACGGTGTTGCGCAGCGCGGGGTAATCGACCCGCAGATCGCCCGTGCGGTAGCCCCGATCGACTTTGGCCGCAATGGCGAAATCCTTGGCCAGCTCCCACATGGTCTTGGAGGCCAGGGCCCCCCACATCACGCCGGTGCCGCCGATCTCGCCCGCCTCGACGATGCACACGTGACGGCCAAGGTCGAGAGCGCTCATGGCGGCGGCAAATCCGCCGGGCCCGCAGCCGATGACACACAAATCGAATTTGTCCGGGGCGTTGACCGTCATGCTGTCCTGCCGGGAGAGGGGGGATGGGGGCGGGGGCGGCGCCCAAGAACCGGGGATGCCCGATTTCAATCGGGTTATAGGCAAAAGCCGCGCCCAGGTCAATAGCGTCACATGCCGGGCGGACGTCGCAGGCCAGGCGGGCCGCCAGCCGACGCGGCGGCCTGCATCGCCCGGCCTGCCATCCGTTCCGAAGTGCCAAAACCAAAGCAAGGAGGGGCCGTATGAGCCTGCGCAGTTTTACGATCTACGACATCTTTCAACGCAATGCCGATCTTTTTGAAACCGACACCGCCCTGGTCTGCGGAGACAAGCGCATCAGCTTCGGTGAGCTGCGCGCCCGGGTGGATCGGCTCGCAGGCGGTCTGGCGGCCGCAGGGATCGGCAAGGGCGACCGGGTGGCCATCCTGGGGCTCAACTGCCACCGCTTTTTCTACTTGTTTGGGGCCGCCGCCGCCCTCGGGGCCGTCGTGGTGCCCATCAACTGGCGCCTTGCGACCGATGAAATCCGCTTTATACTGGCAGATGCCGCCCCCAAGGTCACGCTGCTGGACGCGGCGCACGCCCCCCGAGTGCAGGCCCTGACCGCCGCCGGCGCCCTCACCGGGCGGCTCTTGGGTTTTGACGAGCGCGTCGCCGGGCTGCCCGCCATGCAAAGCCTGGAGACCGACGCCGCCCCGGCGCCCGCGGGGGTCAGCTCCGACGATCCCTTCCTGATCATTTACACCGCCGCGGTGGACGGCCGCCCCCGGGGCGCGGTGCTCAGCCACGGCAACCTGGTCAGCGCCAACCTCCAGACGGCGGTGACCATGGGCCTGACCCGGCAGGACGCCTTCCTCAACATGCTGCCGCTGTTTCACATCACCGATCTCAACCTGGCGCTGGCGGTGATGCACGTCGGCGGGAAGAACGTGGTGGTCGAAAAATTCGACGCCCCCCAGACCCTGGCGCTGACCGCCGCCGAGAAGATCAGCGTGCTGGGGAGTTTCCCGCCGATTTTGGCGAGGCTGCTGGACGAATTGGCCCACGGCGGCTATGATGTAAGCTCCCTGCGGCACGTCAAAGGGATCGACAATCCGGAGACCATCCGACGCTTCGAGGCGCTCACCGGCGGCACCTTCTGGATCCTTTACGGTCAGAGCGAAACCACCGGATCCGTGACCCTCGGCCCCGCCCTGGAGCGGCCCGGGGCCGCCGGCCGGCAGCTGCCGATGGTGCGGATGCGTCTGGTGGACGACGCCGACCGCCCGGTTGCGGCCGGTCAAAAAGGTGAAATCGCCGTCCAGGGGCCCCTGGTTTTCCAGGGCTTCTGGCATCAGCCGGAGGTCAACAAGGTCACGTTTCGCAACGGCTGGCACCACACCGGCGACCTGGGGCGGCTGGACAGCGACGGCTACCTGTGGTTCGAGGGCCGCAAACCGGAAAAGGAGCTGATCAAACCGGGCGGGGAGAACGTCTATCCGGCGGAGGTCGAAAGCGTCATCCTGGAGCATCCCGCAGTGGCCGAAGTGGCGGTCATCGGCGTGCCGGACCCGCAGTTCGGCGAGGGGATCAAGGCCGTCTGTGTCCTCAAGCCCGGGGCGGGCCTGAGCGCCGATGAGCTGGTGGCCTTCGTGGCGGCCAAAATCGCGCGCTACAAGAAACCCCGCTACGTGGAATTTGCATCCGCGCTGCCCAAAAACGTCGCGGGGCAGGTTGACCGCGCCCAGGTCAAGGCCCTTTACGGCGCCACGGGGGTGTCGCAGTGACGCTGAAGGGACCGGGGTCCGCGCGGCGATCGATCCCCAAGGAGGCCGGGGATGAAGGCTCTGGTGACGGGCCGGGTCCCCGATGCGGTTCGGGCCGGGATTGCGGCAGTCCACCAGGTGGAAATCAACCCGCTGGACCGGCCCACCTCGCTGGATCCCCCATCGGGGGGTGACTGCCGAATCTTCTGAACCTGGGCTGCTGGCATGCCCAGTGCGAACGGGACAAGGGGCCCATGGAGACTTTTTTCAAGGTGACCGACCTGGAAAGCGTGCTGGCGCTGCGTCGCACCTTCCCGGTGGCGGCCACGGAGGAGGTCGCACTCGGTGAGGCCGTCGGCCGGGTGCTGGCCGAAGCGGTGCGCTCGGACGTCGATTTGCCGGATTGCAGGCGGGCCACCATGGACGGCTATGCGGTCCAGGGGGCGTCGACCTTCGGGGCCTCGGAGGGCAATCCCGCCTACCTCAGCCTGCGCGGGGCCGTGCCCATGGGGCAGGACCCGGATTTTGCCGTCGGTCCGGGGGAGGCCGCCCGGATTGCCACCGGCGGGATGCTGCCCGCGGGCGCCGACAGCGTGATCATGATCGAGCACACCGAGGCCGTCGATGACGCCCTGATCGAGGCCTACAGGAGCGTGGCACCGGGGCAGAACATGGTCGAAGTCGGCGAGGACGTCGCTCGCGGCCAGGAGATCCTCTCACCCGGCAGGCTCATCCGGCCCCAGGAGGCCGGGTTGCTGGCGGCCTTCGGGCGCGGGCGCGTGAGCGTTTTCAGGCGCCCGGTGGTGGCCATTGTCTCCACCGGCGACGAGGTGGTGCCGGTGGACCAGGTCCCGGGCCCGGGCCGCATCCGCGACATCAATACCTACACCCTCGCGGGGCTGGTGGCCTCGGCGGGCGGCGTGGCGCTCCCCTTGGGCATTGTGCGCGACGATCCGCAAGACCTGCGGACAAAATGCGTCCTGGCGCTGGCGCAGGCCGATATGGTGCTGATCTCCGGCGGCAGTTCGGTGGGGACGCGCGATTTTACGATCGAGGTGCTCTCCGGACTGCCGGCGGCCGAGATCCTGGTGCACGGCATCGCCATCAGCCCGGGGAAGCCCACGATCCTGGCCCGGGTGGGGCAGAAGCCCTTCTGGGGGCTTCCCGGTCATGTGGTCTCGGCGATGGTGGTCTTCGAGGTGGTGGTCCGACCCTTTATCGAACACCAGGCCGGCGTCGCCGGCGGCCTGCGCCTCCAGCGCCGGCTGCCGGCGCGCCTGACCCGCAACCTGGCCTCGGCCCAGGGGCGCACCGAGTTTGTGCGCGTGCGCATTATCGAGCAAAACGGCGAACTTTGGGCCCAGCCGGTGCTGGGCAAGTCCGGTCTGATTCACACCATGGTCCAGGCCGACGGGCTGGTGCGTATCGGGCAGAACACCGAGGGCCTCGAAAAAGGCAGCCCGGTGGCGGTCATGCCGTTTCAATAACCTTTGTCACCCTGCACCCGACTTCCGGGGCGCCGGAGCAACCGATGGCATCCAAACGCAACGTCTACCTCAACATGCAGACCCTGGCCGAGGCGCGCGCGCTGCTGTTCGCGCACTTCGGCGACTGCCTGATCCGCGACAGCGAAACCGTTGCCGTGCCCGAGGCTGTCGGGCGGGTGCTCTCGGCGGCGGTCAGCGCCCGGATCTCCTCCCCTCATTTCCATGCGGCCGCCATGGACGGCATCGCCGTGCGGGCCGAGGAGACTTTCGGCGCCAGCGAAACCCGCCCCGTGACGCTGGAGATCGGCGCAAACGCGTTTTTCGTCAACACCGGCCACGTGCTGCCCCCGGAAACCAACGCGGTGATCATGATCGAGCAGGTCGTGATGGCCGCCGACGATCGGGCCCTGATCGAGAAGCCGGCCTTTCCATGGCAGAACGTCCGCAAGATGGGTGAGGATATCGTCGCCACCGAACTGCTGTTTCCCCGCAACCACGTGGTCACGCCTTACTGCGTGGGGGCCCTGCTCTGCGGCGGGGTTTACGCGGTGGGGGTGCGCCGCAGGCCCAGGGCGCTGATCATCCCGACGGGCTCGGAACTGGTGGACTTCTCGGAAACCCCGCCGGAGGCCCTTTTGCCCGGCCAGGTGCTTGAAACCAACAGCTTCGTCCTAGGCAAGCTGATCGAAGCCTGCGGCGGCGTCTATACCCGGCATGCCAAAATGCCCGACGATGTGGAGGGCATCCGCACGGCGGTTCGTGAGGCGGCCGCTGCGGGCGACTGCGATCTCATTTTGACGGTCGGCGGATCATCGGCCGGCACCAAGGACTATGCCCGCGAGGTCGTTGCCGGGCTGGGGACGGTGCTGGTGCACGGGGTGACCATCATGCCCGGCAAACCCGTGCTGCTGGGGGCCGTGAACGCCAAGCCGGTGTTCGGGATGCCCGGCTACCAGGTGTCGGCGATCGTGGCCTTCGAGCAGTTTGTGCAGCCGCTGCTGCACCGGATGCTGGGAATCCCGGATGATGAGCGGCCCCAGGTTGCGGTCCAGCCGACCCGCAAAATCGCCTCCAAGCTAGGCGTCGAGGAGTTTCTGCGGGTCAAGCTGGGCATGGTCGGCGAGCGCATCGTGGCGACCCCGCTGCCCCGCGGCGCCGGCAACATCACCTCCCTGACCGAGGCCGACGGCATCCTGCGGATCCCCCACACGGTGGAGGGGGTTTCCGAAAACGAGCCGGTGACCGTCGAACTGCTGCGGCCGCTATCCTCGATCCGCAACACGATCGTGATCGTCGGCAGCCACGACAATACCCTGGATGTGCTGGCCGACCAGATCAAGGCGGCCCACAGCAACGTCACGATTTCCTCCAGCCACGTCGGCAGCATGGGGGGGCTGATGGCGGTCCGCAAGGGGGTCTGCCATCTGGCGGGCTCGCACCTGCTGGACACCGCCACCGGCACTTACAATCTGCCCTACATCCGAAGGCTGTTGGCCGACACGCCGGTTCGCCTGGTGAACCTGGTGATCCGTGAACAGGGCCTGATGGTGCAGCCCGGAAATCCCAAGGGCATCCGCGACATCGCCGATCTGATCCGGCCCGACGTGAACTTTATCAATCGCCAGGGCGGCTCCGGGACCCGCATTCTGCTGGATTACAAGCTTCAGCAGCTGGGGCTGCGGTCGGAAGAGATCACCGGGTACCGCAGCGAGGAGTTCACCCATATGGCGGTGGCCGTGGCGGTGCTCAGCGGCGCGGCCGATGCAGGGCTCGGGATTTACGCCGCCGCCCGGGCCCTCAATCTGGATTTCATCCCGGTGGTGACCGAGCAATACGACCTGGTGATTCCGGTGGCCTATCTGGATTCGGAAAATATCCGCATTCTGCTGGAGACCATCAACACGGCGGAATTCAAACGCGCCGTCGGCCGGCTGGGCGGCTACAGTACGGACAAGACCGGCACCTACGTCCTGTAGTCGGCCGGGCGAAGGGGTCTGCGGGCCCCGCTGGGGGGCGGATGCGCTACCGCATCATCGATCATACCGCCGACACCGGGATCGCGGTGTCGGCCGCAGACGGCCGAAGCCTTTTTGAGAATGCGGCCTTTGCGCTTTTTGACCTGCTGACCGATCTGGAGCGCGTCGTCGGGACCGAAACCGTGAACCTCACCGTCGCGGGCCAAGACTGGCCCGACCTGATGGTCAATTGGTTGCGCGAGCTTCTCTATCTGTGGGTCGGGCGGGAGTTCCTGGTCAAGGCCGTCCGGGTGCACGGGCTGGATGAATACCGCCTGAGCGCCACCCTGGCGGTCGAACGATTCGACCCCGAGCGGCACGTGATCAAAACCGAAATCAAGGCGGTCACCTATCACCAGCTGGCAGTGACCTCGGGGCCGGACGGCTGGCGGGCGCAGATCATTTTTGACATTTGAGGCCCGGCGCCGGCCGTCGTGGTGGGGCGCAAAACGTCAGGGGCCGCTTTTCCCACCTGGAAAAGCGGCCCCTGACGTTTTGCCTCGAATCGAAAGAGCGGGAGGTTCAGCTTTGTTCCGGCGTAAAAACGTCGCTGCAGACCTTCCATTTGCCGTCTTCGCGCGTAAGCGTCAGGACCTGCTCGACCTCGTAGGTTTCCCCCAAGAAAAAGAGCTTGGCCACATAGGCAAACACAGGGTTGATGGCGGTTTTGCGCTCGGCCGTGAGGCGGACCTGGGCCGTCTCCTGGTCTTTGGAAAGGGTTTGGGTCTGGACGTGATAGAGTTGGCTTTTCAGGAAGCTGGGACTGAATCCGCGTTCGCGCGCCTCGACGCTTTTATGGTGGAGGAAGCCTTGCACCAGGGTGCTGTCGGCTTGCAGCCGCTGGCAGAGCATTGTCTCCATGGCGGGATCCAGGGCATAGAAGGCCTTGCTGAATTCCCTTGCGACCCGGCCGGGTGGGGCGTTTTGATCCGCGAAGACAAAGAGAATCTGCAGAAAAACCGCCAGTAGGATGGTGCCGCCGATTACCGTGAGCCTGATGCCCTTCGCCATTGATCTGTCCTCCTCTTGGATGGCCTTCTGGGTTGCCCGCCGAGCGGGCCTGTCCTCAAAACGGATCTTTGCATACCATGGAAGACCCGGTTTTACAAGTTTTTTTGCGCGCTTGAAACCCCCGCCGCACGCCGGCCGAAAAGGTCGCGCAGCGCCACCGCCGGGAGGGGCGGCGGGCAAAAAAAACGGTGCCGGGAGCGCCTGCGGCCCCCGGTACCGTTTTTTCAAGCGGCCATCCGAGCGGCTACTTGCGGGATTTGGCTAAGCCGATGCGGTTCAGGGCCTCCTCCATCTCGGTCAGGGTGGTGGGGTCGTCGATGGTCGCCGGGGTTTTGAATTCCTTGTTGTCGGCGATTTTCTGGATGGTGCCACGCAGGATTTTGCCCGAGCGGGTCTTGGGCAGGCGCTTGACCACGGTCGCGGTCTTGAAGGCGGCCACCGGCCCGATGCGATCGCGCACCATCTGGATCACCTCTTTGACGATGTCCGCTTCCTTGCGGTCGACGCCGGCATTGAGCACCAGGAACCCGATCGGGATCTGCCCCTTGAGGCTGTCCTCGACGCCCAGCACGGCGCATTCGGCGACATCCGGATGGTCGGCCAGGACCTCCTCCATGGCGCCGGTCGAGAGGCGGTGGCCGGCGACGTTGATGATGTCGTCGGTGCGGGACATGACGTAGATGTAGTTGTCTTCATCGATGAACCCGGCGTCGGCGGTTTTGTAGTAGCCCGGGAATTCCTCCAGGTAGGACTTGATGTAGCCGGCATCGTTGTTCCAGAGGGTCGGCAGGCTGCCAGGCGGCAGGGGCAGCTTGACCACCAGGGCGCCAATCTCACCCGCGGCGACCTCTTCGTTTACGGGATTGACCACCTTGACGTTCCAGCCGGGCACGGCCTTGGTGGGCGAGCCGTACTTGACCGGGAAGTGTTTCAGCCCCATGCAGTTGGCGGCGATCGCCCAACCGGTTTCGGTCTGCCACCAGTGGTCGATGACCGGCACCTTGAGGTTGTTTTCCGACCACTGGATCGTGTCGGGGTCCAGGCGCTCGCCGGCCATGAAGAGGATTTTAAAGGGGCTGAGATCGTAGTTCTTAATCAGCGCGCCTTTGGGGTCCTCGCGCTTGATGGCGCGATAGGCCGTGGGGGCCGTGAACATGCTTTTGACCTTGTGCTGGCTGATGATGCGCCAGAAGACGCCGGCATCCGGGGTGCCGACCGGCTTGCCCTCGAAAAGGATCGTGGTGCAGCCTTTGAAGAGCGGCGCGTAGACGATGTAGGAGTGTCCGACCACCCAGCCGACGTCGCTGGCCGCCCACCAGACGTCGCCCTCGTCGATGTTGTAAACTCCCTTCATGCTCCACTTGAGCGCCACCAGGTGGCCGCCGTTGTCGCGCACCACGCCCTTGGGCTGGCCGGTGGTGCCCGAGGTGTAGAGGATGTAGAGCGGGTCGGTGGCCGCGACCGGCACACAGTCCTGGGGCTTGGCCTCAGCCGCGAGGGTCTGCCAGTCGAAGTCACGGCCGGCGATCAGGTTGGCGGCCGCCATCGGTCGCTGGTAGATCACGCAGGACTCGGGTTTGCTGGTGGCGAACTCGATGGCTTCGTCCAGCAGCGGTTTGTAGGCGATCACACGCTTGGCTTCGATGCCGCAGGAGGCGGACACGATGACCTTGGGCTTGGCGTCGTTGATGCGGGTGGCCAGCTCCTTGGCCGCAAAACCGCCGAAGACCACGGAATGGACGGCCCCGATGCGGGCGCAGGCAAGCATCGCGATCGCGGCTTCGGGGATCATCGGCATGTAGATGATCACCCGGTCGCCCTTGGTGACCCCGCGGCCGGCCAGCACCCCGGCAAAGGTTGCCACCAGGTCTGTAAGCTGCGAATAGGTATATTTCTTGATGGTGTCGGTCACCGGGCTGTCGTAGATCAGGGCCACCCGGTCACCGTGGCCGCGTTTGACGTGTAAATCCAGCGCATTGTAACAGGTGTTGGTGACGCCGCCGGTAAACCAGCGGTAAAACGGCTTTTTGGAGTCGTCGAGGACCTTGTCCCACTTCTTGTACCAGAAGCAGTCCTCGGCCGCCTCCGCCCAGAAGGCGTTGGGATCGTTGATGGATTTTTCAAAGTTGTTTTGGTAAAGGTCGGTCATGTTTTTCCTCCTTCGTCCCTAGAGTTAATAAAAGGCCTTGTGGGCTTGGTATGCAAGGCGGCAACCTTCACCGCCCGGAGCGGCGCGCTTCCGGCATTGGGTCAGAGCTGCGGCGAGAAAAAACGACCCTTCTCGCGCCTGGCTTGTCCCGCCGACTGCGTTGCAGCTGCCGGCAGACGCTCGGATAGCTGCCGGTTGATGTAAGGTTCAGACCAACCCCAGGTCCGGCGCAATCTGGCGCCATCCATTTTTGCCGGGACCCGTTTGATGTGTGGTGAAAAGGAACCTGACGATTCCGCAATAGTCCAATTTCGGCATTGGGCCGCATCTCGGATTCGCTGCGGATCGCAATAAATATGCCGCACTCCTTGATATTTGCGCGTCGCATCTCGGCGCATTTTCCCGAAACGACGGCCGGCGGCGCCTTCAGCCAAGCCTAACTTTCTGAATAAACAATCAGAGGTGAAGATGTCAAGAAAATAATGAATGCTATACAGTGTTTGAATGGTTGTCAAGGTCTTCCAATGTGCTGCGGCACCTAAAACCCTGCAGGCCGCCGCCAGCAACCGATGACCGGCTGCAGGGTCAAAAGCCCGCAATCGCCTATTGACAGGGGCAATACAAAAGAAGTATGTAACTCTCTTTATTTACATCAGGATGTTGCATCAAAAATCCGAGTGGTCAATGCCATGCTCTGTAGACTATCACAGGCGCTTGAAGCGGACCTAAACCGCCGACTTTTCAGCCGCTTCCACACACCATAAGGCGCCATGGGCCGCGAATTTCCGATATCCCCTCGAATCCCTCTTCCCCTAATTTCATTGCCCTCGAAACGCCTGGGAACGCGCGCAAGCTATTTTACGTCTAACTGACAGGAGGTCTCATGATTGTAGCCGAACGAAAGCCTTTTCAGGAAATCAAAGACATGCTCAAGGACGCTAAAAAGGTCCTGACGGTCGGCTGCGGCACCTGTGTTGCCGTCTGCCTCGCCGGTGGCAGCAAGGAGGTCGGCGTACTCAACGCCGAGCTGAAAATCGCCCGCAAACTGGAAGGCAAGCCCATCGAACTGGGGGCGGCCACTGTGGAGCGGCAGTGCGACCGCGAATTTTTGGCCGAACTGGACGGCGTCATCGACCGCTACGACGCCGTGGTCTCGATGGCCTGCGGGGTCGGGATTCAGTTTTTGGCGGAGCGCTACCCTCAGATCCCGGTTTTTCCGGGGGTCAACACGACCTTTATGGGGGCCAACCAGGATGTCGGGTGGTACGAAGAGCGCTGCCGGGGCTGCGGCACCTGTTTTTTGGGGATTACCGGCGGCATCTGCCCGGTGACCATGTGCGCCAAGGGCCTCCAGAACGGTCCCTGCGGGGGGACCAACAACGGCAGCTGCGAGATCAATCAGGACCAGCCCTGCGCCTGGCAGGCCATCTACGAGCGGCTGGCCAAACAGGGGCGGCTGGCGAGCATCATGGCCATCTGCCCGCCCACCGACTGGCGCAACCAGATCCCGCGCACCATCGTGCAGCCGGGTTACGCCAAGCGCAAGCAGCTGCTGGGAAAGTAGCAGCCGGGGCCAAATCCTAAAATAAAGACAACCAAGGTAGAGGAAAAATCTATGACTGAAAGTAATCTCAAAAAGATTTTAGACGCCGGACACTTTGCCTTTACAGGTGAATTGGGGCCACCGCGGGGGGCCAATGTCGCGGCCATCATGGAGAAGGCCAAGTTCTTGGTCGGCAATGTGGACTCGGTGAACATCACCGACAACCAGACCGCGATGGTGCGGATGTCCAGCTGGGGCGCATCCCTGATCGCCATGCAGGCGGGGCTGGAGCCCAACTACCAGATGGTCTGCCGCGACCGCAACCGGTTGGCCATGCAGGCCGACATTCTCGGCGCCTGGGCCCACGGCATCCGCAACATGCTCTGTCTTTCCGGGGACCACCAGCAGTTCGGCGACCACCCGCAGTCCAAGGGCGTCTTTGACATCGACTCCATGCAGCTGATTGGAATGGTGCGCAAGATGCGGGACGAGGGCAAGTTTCTGAGCGGCGGCGACATCGACGACAGCCCCAAGATGTTCATCGGGGCGGCCGCCAATCCGTTTGCCGAACCCTTCGACTGGCGGGTCCACCGTCTGGCCAAGAAAATCCAGGCGGGCGCTGATTTTATCCAGACCCAGTGCATCTTCAACATGGACAAGATGCGCCGCTGGGTGCAGCAGGCCAACGACATGGGGCTGACCGAGAATGTCTACATCCTCGCCGGCGTTACCCCCATGAAGAGCCTCGGTATGGCCCGCTACATGAAGCTCAAGGTGCCGGGCATGGACGTGCCCGATGACATCATCGACCGCATCAAAGGCGTCGACAAAAAGAAACAGGCCGACGAGGGCATCCGGATCGCCTGCGAGCAGATCCAGGAGTTCAAGGAGATGAAGGGCGTGGCCGGTGTGCATTTGATGGCCATTGAATGGGAGCACCGGGTGCCGGAGATCGCCGAGCGGGCAAAGGTTCTGCCCAGGCCGAAGGTTTAACCACAAGATAAGGAGTTTCCAATTGAGTGCAGATCATAAAAAAGTGATGGTCATTGGAGGCGGTATCGCCGGTTTGACTGCGGCCTGGGAATTATCCAAGTGTGATGTCGCGGTGGATCTGGTGGAAAAGAGCGACCACTTGGGCGGCCATGCCATCCAGTACTGCTGCAAGGCCACCGAAGAATGCCGCCAGTGCGGCGCCTGCTCCGTCGAGAAGATGCTGAAGAACGTGGTCGAGGCGCCCAACATCACCGTTCACTGCGGTGTCGAAGTCGGTCGGGTGGTCCGCAACGGTGGGTTCGAGGTCGGCCTGCAGGCCAGTTCCGCCGCGGCTCCTGCCGCGGCCCCGGGCTGCGACCAGCGCTACGAATCAAACCCGCTTGCCTGCGCTGCTGCGCACAAATTTTCCAAAAACAACGCGGCCCTGGACTGCGGCCGGGCACCGGCCGATCTCACGGTCGACGCCATCATCCTGGCCAGCGGTTTCGCGCCCTTCGACGCGACCCGCAAACCCACCTATAACTACGGCAAACTGCCCAACGTGGTCACCGGGCTGGAGCTTGAGCGCGGCGTGCGCGCCAGCGGCCGGGTGCTGCGGCCTTCCGACGGCCAGGCGCCCGCGAAAGTGGCCTTTATCCAGTGTGTCGGCAGCCGCGACGAGCGCCTTGGCAACCTCTGGTGCTCCCACGTCTGCTGCCCGTATGCCCTGCGGGTTTCCGAATTGATGAAGCACCACAACCCGGAGATCGACATCACCGTCTTCTACATGGACATTCAGAACACGGGCAATAATTTCCCGGCTTTCTACGAAAAGTGCAAACAGGACCTGCAGTTCGTGCGCAACATTCCCGTGGATGTCTACCCGATGGAAGATGACCGTTTGCGGATGCGCTACACCACTGAAAGCGACGGAACCCCGGTGGATGCGGAGTTCGATATGGTGGTGCTGTCGATCGGGATCATGCCGGGGCTGGACAACCAGCAGATTGCAACCCTTTTGGGAATTGGCCTGGATGCGGACGGTTTTTTCCAGAGCGCCGAGAGTTTCAACCGGACCGCCACGGCAAACAACGGAATTTTCCTTGCGGGAACGGTTGGGGGGCCGAAAACCATTGCGGCCTCCATGGCCCATGCAGGGCAGGCAGCCTATGAAGCAATGAAATATTTAGGGGGGGCCGAATGACAGACATAAAGCAGACAGATATGGAAGAGATCACCATCGCGACCGATGTCCTGGTGATCGGCGGCGGCCTCGCAGGCGTGCGCGCGGCGGCTGAAATCGCCGGTCTGGGGTATAAGGTGACCCTGGCCGAGAAATCGGCGGCCCTGGGCGGCCCGCAGCAGAGTCCGGGCGCGCTCTTCGGTCTGAGCGCCGAGGAGCAGAAAACCGTCGCGGACACGATCCAGGCGGTTTCCGCGCATGCCCGGGTGGACGTTCTGACCCAGACCCGGGTGACGGCCTTTGCCGGGGTCTCCGGCGATTTTACGGTCACCCTGGCCACCTCCGGGGATGTTGTTCGCCAGCAGAAGGTCGGTGCCGTGGTAGTCGCTGCTGACTTCACCATACAGCCGCTGAACGCCGCGTACGGTCTCAGCCTTTCGGACGGGGTCGTTTCCCAGTCCCAGCTGGACGCCCTGCTGGCCGACAAGGCGGCCAAAGCCCGGCTCGGCGGCAAGGTCGTGGCCTTTTTGGTGGGCTTCGGGCAGGAGGGCAACCCGCTGGTCATGAAGCGCGTGATGAAAAGCGTCGTTGCCCTGGCGGCGATCGAAGGCTGCACCGTGTATGTCTACGTCAACAACATCAAAGTGGCGGCCGACAGCCTGGAAAAGCTCTACATGGAGGGCCGCGGCAAGGGCGCGATCTATTTCAAGCTTACCGAAGCGCCGCATGTCAGCCCGGACGGCAAGGCGATCACTTACCGCGACCTCGTGGTGCGGCAGGACGTCGAGCTCAACCCGGACCTGATCGTGGTGGAAGAGGCCCTGGTGGCCGACGCTGAAAACCGTCAGGTGGCGGAGCTGCTGCGGATCGACCAGGATGCCTGGAATTTTCTGCAGAGCGACAATGTCCACCGTTTTCCCATCCAGACCAACCGCGAGGGGGTGTTCGTGCTGGGCGCCAGCCGTGGGATTCAGGACCTCCCCGCCGTCTGGACCGATGCGGAGAACACCGCGATGGCCGTCAAGGGCTTTTTGGGCAACGGAACCAAGCGCGTACCCAAGGGCAAGGCGGTGGTCGACAACGGCAAATGCACCTTCTGCCTGACCTGCTACCGCTGCTGCCCCCACGGGGCAATTTACTGGGTGGCGGAGAGCAACAAGGCGGTCATCTCGCCGGTGGCCTGCCAAACCTGCGGTATCTGTGCCAGCGAGTGCCCCATGGACGCCATTCAGATTGGCGGTTTCAGCGACACCGAGCTGAAGGCCGAGTTCCTGGGGAACCTCGCCGGCGGCGACCCGCGCATCGTTGCCTTCTGTTGCCAGAACTCGGCCTTCGAGGCCGGGCAGATGGCCGCGCAGTTCAAAATGACGCTGCCGGCCGGGCTTCAGATGGTCAAGGTTCCCTGTGCCGGCAAGGTCGACCTGGACTACATCTTGACCGCGCTCGCCGAGGGCGCCGACGGGGTGCTGGTGTTGACCTGCCACGAGGGCAACTGCAAGTCCGAGCGGGGCAACACCTACGCCAGCTGGCGTGTCGAAGACGCCCAGCGTATGCTGGTGGAAGCCGGCTACGAAAAGGATCGTCTGCGCTTTGCCACGCTGGCATCCAACATGGGCAAGGAATTTTCCACTCTTTTGATGGACATGGAGGCCCGGATAAAAGAATTGGGATTAAGTCCTTTAAAAAACTGACGGAGTGTGCGATAATGCAACCCTCTTTGCGATAAGGGCGCATTTTCGCAACCCACGCCCGTTTCCGGAACCAGCCGGTGCGGCGGCGGGTGAAACCGTCGCACCGGTACCGGGCGGGATCCGGCAGGCTTGGCGAAACGAAGAATTCATCAGGGAGGTTTTGCAGCATGGCTGAGGAAGCAATCAAAATCGGAGGCAAGAAGAAAACCACGTTTATGGATCAGGTGAAGGGACTGCTGCCCGAGGGCGGCAACCTCAACCTGTGCCTGACGTGCGGGGCGTGCTCCTCGGGCTGCCCGGCGACGGGGCTGGAGAGCATGGACCCGCGCAAGTTCCTGCGCATGGCGGCG
>Ga0105100_10000292_pt1 | contig 29210 bp, 24 predicted proteins | sample PPLLak12cMay2015_2_FD_87033 | JGI IMG/M metagenome (GOLD analysis project Ga0105100, IMG submission 87033) | Freshwater sediment microbial communities from Prairie Pothole Lake near Jamestown, North Dakota, USA - PPLs Lake P8 Core (1) Depth... | ecosystem: Environmental > Aquatic > Freshwater >... | reverse complement strand
TCCCGCACGATCGCCTTCTTGAACCAGTCGGCCTCCGCATAATCGGCGCGCTCCAGCTTGAGGGAGCCCGCGTAGGACGTCTGAATGCCTTCTTCGTTGACGACGCCCAGGTCCACGAAGACCCCCCCGTAAGCTTTCTGCAGGGCGGCCAGCTTCTGTATGAGAAAAACCTCGCTGCTCAACTGCTCGTAGGTGAACGTGTTGGAGATGGCCTGTAGGAATGCGATCTTCTCGCTGAGGAAGATGTTTATGTTCTGCTGGTTCTTCTGCACCAGCTCGATGAGGTGCGCCACCACTTTTTCGCGATAGGAAGTCTCGAACCGATGGCCGATGATCCCGGAGATGAGCAGCAGCGGAGCGAAGGAGACCAGGATCATGATCATCGCCATTTTCCTGGTCAGAGCCTGATAGTAGCGTCGATCTTCCATTTTCCCCTGCCTTTCACTGCCGGGCAAAAGATTGCCGAGCTGATCTCGTTAACCCGCAGCCACCAGGGTGCTACAGGCCGAGAGACTCGCGCTTATGAGCCTGAGTGCAGCCCAGTACAAACGGGTCTCCGATAACCAAATCGTCACCCCGGCGAAAACCGGGATCCCGCCATTTTGTGCTGGGAATCCGGACCCCGGCTTTCGCCGGGGTGACGACTCGGATCGGCTTCATCGACCTAAATTTAACAGTATTGGCAGGGGGATGTGCAGTCAAAATTAAGGGCACATCCCCCTGAATCCCCCTTCAGACAGGGACTTTCCGCGAAGGAGTATTGAGCTATACTCGTTTAGGCTGAGATTCTTCTTTTTTTGAACTCACGCAAAGACGCAGGGAGCGCAGAGAAACCTCAAGGATATGAACCTCTGCGTTCTCAGCGGCTCTGCGTGAGAATGAAAAAAACTATCCTTCACGAGTATAACAGCTCTCATATCCCCGTCTCGGCGGGGTTGAACGTGAGAAGCGGCGGGGTTGCTTCGGGGTCGATCCCCGCTTCGTATCCCATGAGGTCCCCGACGATCCGGCCCAGCTTCTCCTTCATCAGGGTGACCGGGATCTCCATGGGGCACACCCTTTCACACTCCCCGCATTCGGTGCAGCGTCCCGCCAGGTGCAGGGCATGGATGAAGTGGAAGAGAAACTTCTCGGGGACGCCCATGCGCTGGGTGAGCCACCTGGGCTCCCGCGTTTCGGCAATGCAGCGGTCCTGGCAAATGCAGAGCGGGCAGGCGTTGCGGCAGGCATAGCAGCGGATGCAGCGATCGAGCTCCTCCTGCCAGAAGGCCAGCCGATCCGGGAGATTCTGCTGTTCGAAGGATTCCACATCCCGGTACCGGTTTCCAGGCGCGGCGCGTGGGGGCACCGGCTCGCCGACGAGCACGTCGTGAATGATGGGGTTGGGATGCACGCATCGGAGGCACCGGCGGGCCAGGTATTGATCCGGTGAGAACTTTCGGACGCCTCCGTTGTCCTCCACCAGCAGGAGATCCCCTTCGAACCGCGCCGATTTCACCCCGGAGAGAGGTGTCTGCACCGCGATGCGGCGCCAGTCCACCGTACCCGAACAGGGAATGCCGAAGACCAGGAGCTGATCCCGGACGACGAGCTTCTCCTGGATCAGGGCCACGAGCGATCGGCTGTCACAGCCCCTGACGCAGATTCCCACCTTTTTGGCCTTGTCCTCCGCCTTTACGACGGGTGTCTTGACCAGGTAGCCCGTCAGGTTCTGGACACAGAAGGGGTTCCAGATGAGGCCGGATAGGTCTTCGGAGCGCCTCACAAAGAGAGGCCGGGTGTGATACGGATCGAAGCCCAATCCCCAGCCGATCACCACTTCCAGACGGGGCCATTCCGCCTCGATGGCCTTGCGCAGTTCATTCATCACGTGTTCGTCTTTTTAGTTTCTGGTTTCTGGTTTCTGGTTTCTAGTTTCTGGTTCGTCCGGGGCCCTGTTCGCTGCCTTCCCGCCGCATGTCATTGGGGGAGCGGCAGGACCATGAATGCCTTCGGCTGACAGATGGCCGATCCTAGAGTCACTCAGCCCGCCACCGTCCCCGAATCCCACACCGGGATTCGGGCCCAGGGCGTGGATCTGCTCCGAAAACCGGGTGACCACCTCTTGCCATCGCTGCCCTTCGGAAGCTGACACCCAGGTGTATTGAAACCTTCCTTCATCGATTCCCATGAACGGCAGGAAATGCTTGAGCACCTCCAGCCGCCGCCTTGCGTAGAAATTCCCCACGGCGTAATGGCAGTCCCTCGGATGACAGCCTGAAACCAGCACGCCGTCGGCCCCGTAGATGAGGGACTTGGCCACGAACAAGGGATCCATACGCCCCGTGCAGGGGATGCGGATGATGCGCAGGTCGGTGGGCTGCTTGAAACGGCATACGCCAGCCGTGTCGGCGCCCCCATACGAGCACCAATTGCATAGAAACCCCACGATCCTGATGGTCGGCCCGCTCATGGGTGTCGTATCTTCAACGCTCATGATATCTTCTACTCTCTCAGTGAGAAGAATCTCAGGTCTTGAATCTCAAGCTTCCAGTTGAAAATCATCCCGGCTATTGACTCTTCCATTATCTTAGGGTGTCCCGAAGGGGCATGAGGGGCGGCCCATCAGAAACGTTTCCGGCAACCCCTAACCCATCGTCTCCGCCCTCAGTCTCTAACCCCAAGCCAAGAACTAGAAACTAGAAACTAGAAACCAGTAACCAGTAACCGCATCACCCGCACAACTCGTTGACCTCGGCCAGGATCTGGTTGTCCGTGCAGTGCTGGAGCTGAACGGCCTTGGAAGGGCATGTGGCGTTGCAGAGGCCGCATCCCTGGCAGACGCTCGGGAGCACCTCGGCCTTCCTGACCCCGCCCCGCAGCTCCTTCCACTGGATGGCGCCGAAGGGGCAGACCAGCAGACACTTGCCGCAGCTCACGCAGGCCTGTTCGTTCACCAGGGCCACCTGGGGATCGGTCTCGATCATGTCACGGGCGAAGAGCGACTGCACCTTGGATGCGGCAGCACTCCCCTGGGCCACCGAGGACGGGATGTCCTTGGGTCCCTGGCAGACGCCGGCCAGGTAGACGCCGGCCGTGTTGGTCTCCACGGGGCGCAGCTTGGGGTGGCTCTCCATGTAAAACCCGTAATTGTCGCAGGAAATGCGGAGCTTCTCGGCGAGCTCCCGGGCTCCGGCCGATGCATCGATCCCCGTGGCCAGCACCACAATGTCGGCCTCCACCTCCACCTGGATCCCGAGGAGCGTGTCGGCCCCCTGGACCACCATCCGGTCTCCCCGCGGATAGACCTTGCCGACCCGGCCGCGGATGTACTGGACGCCGTATTCCTCCTGGGCGCGACGCACGAACTCGTCATACCCTTTTCCGGGGGACCGGATGTCTATGTAGAAAACATAACAGTTGGAGTCCGGCAGATGGTCCCGCGTCAGGATGGCCTGCTTGGCCTGGTACATACAGCAGACCCCCGAGCAGTAGGGGCGGTCCACGGAAATGTCGCGGGATCCGACGCACGAGATGAAGACCACGTCCCTGGGCTCCCTGCCGTCGGACGGGCGCCGGATGTGCCCCCCGTAAGGTCCCGAAGCCGACAGGATCCGCTCATACTGGAGTCCCGAGATGACGTCCGGGTAGCGCCCCCCGCCGTATTCGCCGTAAACGGAGTGATCGAACAGGTCGTAGCCGGTGGCGACGATGATGGCGCCCACCTCCTCGGTGACGATCTCGTCCTCCATCTCGTAGTCGACGGCCTGGGTAGGACAGATCTTGGCGCAGACGCCGCACTTCCCCTTGGTGTAGTGAAGACAGTACTCCCGGTTGATGGCGGCCTTTTTGGGAATGGCCTGGGGAAACGGGATGTTGATGGCCCGCGTCTGCCCCAGCTCCTCGTTGAACCGGTCCGGAACTTTTCGCGAAGGGCACTTCTCGACACACTGGCCGCACCCCGTACAGAGGTCCCAGCGGACCGAGGTCGTCTTCTTCCGGATCCGGACCGTGAAGCTGCCGACGTACCCGGAAATGGACTCCACCTCGCTCATGGCGTGGAGCGTCACGTTCTCCCTCTGGGAGATGTCCACCATCTTGGGGCCCAGAATACAAGAAGAACAATCCACTGTGGGGAAGGTCTTGTCGAGCTTTGCCATCTTGCCGCCGATGGAGGCTTCGCGCTCCACCAGGACCACTTCGTGGCCGCCTTCCGAACAGTCCAGGGCCGCCTGGATTCCTGCCACCCCGCCGCCGATCACGAGCACCCGCTTGGTGACGGGAACCTTGGACGAGAAGAGCGGCTGATTGAAGCGGAGCTTGGCCACGGCCATATGGACAAGATCCATGGCCTTCCGGGTGTTGGCGGCCCGATCGTTGCTGATCCACGACACGTGCTCGCGGATGTTGGCCATCTCGAACATGAACCGGTTGAGGCCGGCCTTTTCCACCGCCCGCCGAAAAGTGGGCTCATGCATCCGGGGTGAGCAGGCCGCCACCACGACACCCTGGAGGTTCTTCTCACGGATGGTCCGCACGATTTCATCCTGCCCCGGCTGTGAGCAGGTGTAAACGTAGCTGGTGGCATAGACGACGTCGGGAAACGTCATGGCCTCCCGGGCGACGGCTTCGGTGTCCACCGTCCCCGCGATGTTGGTTCCGCACTGGCAGACAAAAACGCCGATACGCATATTTCAGTTCCTCAAAAAACCCTTCTCGCGCAGAGACGCGGACACGCAGAGAAAGGAGAGCATCGAACAAACTGGTGACGAACCATGGGCATCCTGTCCCGAGGCCGGCTGATGGCCATGGCGATCATGAGGAGACCTCCGATGCATCGGGCGCCGCCGGCTCCAGCAGGAAATCCGCGTTGACCATGAGCTTGTCCAGTCCCAGCCTGTCCGGGGAGATGCCGAGGGCCAGCCCGATGAGCTGGGGAAGGTACACCACGGGCAGGTTGAATGTGCGCTTCCAGTGCCGATTCACCTGCTCCTGCCTGAGATCCAGGTTCTGCTGGCAGAGGGGGCAGGCGACGGCGACGGCCTGTGCACCGACCCTCAGGGCCATGTCCAGGATGCGGCCCGTGAGTTCGGTCACGATGCGATTCCGCGTGACCCCGTAAGTCGCGCCGCAGCATTCCGTCTTGTACGGAAAGTCCGGCACCGTGGCCCCGATGGCTTCCAGAATCCGGTCCATGGAGACGGGATTCTCGGGATCGTCGAACTGAGCGAACCCCGGAGGCCGCGTCAACAGGCAGCCGTAGTAAGGCACGATGACCTTCTCCTTCAGCGGATTCACCACTCGCTCCCGGAAGAGGCCGGCCTCGAGGGCTTCGTAGAACAGCTGCAAAACGGAAATGGCCCGAACCCGGCCCTCGAAGGGCATGCCCAGCACTTCCAGGAAAGACTGCCGTGTTTCGGCGTTTTCGTGGAGTTCGATGGCCCCCTTGAGGGATCCCAGGCAGCCCGGACAGGGCGTCATGACGAGCTCCAGGCCCATGCCCTCGGCGATGGCCAGGTTTCGCCCGGCCAGAGCCCCCGAAAGCAGGGGGTCGAGGGATTGAGCCGGTGTTGACCCGCAGCAGCTCCAGTCGGGGATTTCAACCAGATTGATCCCCAGGGTCTCGCAAACCGCCCGGGTCGAGAGATCGTACTCCGAAGCCAGCCCCTCCAGGGAGCAGCCTTGATAATAGGCCACCTTCCGGCCGGTGAGGTACCAGTTCCGGGTGGCGGGTTTCGGGTTTCGAGCGGGACCTGCCGCTGAACCCTGGATGCTTCCGACAGCCCCGGGCTTTGCCTCCTTGGAGCGGTGAGATTCAGGGGCCATCGGTCTTTCCTCCTTCAGAGGCCTTGCTGCGGCGGAGCTTCTCGAAGCGCTCGAAAATCGCGGCCACCTCCCGGTGCTTGCCGATGCGATGGGGGAAGAAGGTGAGCTTGCCCTTCCGGAGCAATCCGGGGGCGAGATCCAGGTCCGTGAAGGGCTTCCTGGAGAGCAGTCCGTAGACGGGCAGAAGCCCCGCTTCGAACACCCGTCCGAAAGCTCTCACCGACCGGAGGAACTCGTCGTAGAATAGCTTCACGTCCTGTTCAGACACCGTTTCAGTCTGGCGCGACATCACCCGGAGAGCTTCCATGACCCCGGCGACGTCGATATTGCAGGGACAGCGCGTGGTGCATCCCTGGCAGGCGGCGCAGAGCCAGACGGACCGGGAGCCCAGAACGATGTCCCTCTGTCCCAGCTGCACCAGCCGCATGATCTGGTTCACGGGATAGTCGTAGAACCGCGTGAATCCGCAGGTGGCGCTGCAGTTGCCGCACTGGTAGCATTTGCGGACCTGCTGGCCGCTCGCCGCCTCGACCTCCCGGATGAATTCGGTGTCGCAAGTCTTCTGAATCTCAAGAATGTGAATGGGTTCCATGCACAAGAACTTTCCAGTAATAGCTGCAGGCCTCGATGCAGCCTTCAGGCGATTTCACCTGCTCCGAGATCTCAAACTCGAAACCCGAAGCTCGCAACCGCCTTCAGGCACTGCTCCCGTCATATCCGAAATCGATCAGCATCTGCTGATATTCACATTTGAGCCGCTGGTACATTCGAGCGTTCTCGATGGCGAAGGCGCACTGCTGAGCGATGGCTGTGGCGAAGTTGATCTCCCGCTGTGTGAAAGGCGGCCGCTCCCCCGTCATGAAGCGCAAGACGCCGATGACCTTGCTGCGCACCATGAGAGGAATGGACAGCACTTTGCGGATTCCTTCCTCGGCCACCGCCGCCGGATACTGCAGCCTGGGGTCCGTGAACACGTCGTCGATGATCACGATCTTGCCCGCCATGTTGTCCGCGATGCTTCGCTGGGAGTGCACCGGACCTTTTTCGAGGAACTCCCTGCTGAGCCCGTAGGCCTGAGCCACATAAAGATTCTGGGTCTTCGGGTCCAGCAGGCGGACGGTACAGCCTTTCCCTCGCAGCACCTGAGTGACCAGCTTGACGACCAGCTCCAGCACCTTGCCGATGTTGAGGGTCGAATTGATGGCGCTGCTGATCTCCTCAAAACTCTTGAGGTACCGCCGTTCCTCTTCGACGAGCGCATCGAGGCGCTGCTGCCACATGAAGGTGAGGATTCCGCGTGCCACCAGGGCCTCGGCAAAATTCAGCTCCTTTCGCGTGAGCTCCCGCTGGGTGTTGCTGAAAAGTGCCACCATGGCCGTCGGCTCCTGCTCCACTTCAATGGGGATGAAGGCCGCCGATCGAATGCCGTGAATCAACATGATCTCTTCCTCAGGGACCCGATCCGCCTGCTGGGGCAGGCTGAAGCAGGTGAGCTCCCTGGGAAGCTGGAAGAACACGCTGTCAGGCGAAGTGCTCGATTCACTGTAGAGGAGATTCTCGTTCAGGCCATAGCTCGACAGCAGCTCCAGTCGGTCGCCCTCCCGGCTTTTCATCTTGATGAAACAGCCGTCAATGCACAGGATCTCAACCGTCCGGCGCGAGATGAGATTCATCACGCTGTGCGTGTCTGCGCCATCGCAGAGAGCACGCCCCACCTCGACAAAAGGTGAAAGATAATCTGGAGTGGACATGGGGCTTCCTTCTTCTGATCCATCGGGTCAAGGATTGAATCGGCAGTCACACAGGATAGAGTGGCGGGCAAACCTGTCGGTAAGATTCAGATTTGGGATGGCTGTTTCTCTATCCCGGGCGATTGGTCCGTGCCCAGAGCAACGGGAGGCTGCGAACGGCTCTTTCAGCTTCGGCACGATTTCCTGCTTCACCCAGAGATCCATTTTCCTTGTCTGGTGGCCCTGGATCAAGAGGGCAACTTTTAAGAGCTCACCAGTTTGTGCAATATATCCCTAGCACCCATGAATGGCAACTCATTTCTTGACAGTTGGCACAATCGCCTGGCTCTCGACCCCTCCGTCGCTTCGAGTCGCGCGCCTGGCTTCTCTTCCAGGCTTTGCACCAGCATCAGATCCTGGCTTGACAGGGGTTCGTGCTGGGCTTTAGTCTCTGCTCAGGGCTCGTGAAAGAGGATTCAATCTCACGGGGGAACGCCTTCATTCTGGAGACACGGGACGCTCGCTTAGCACATCTCCACACAATTGAGTGTGCATTACTTGGGTCGTCATTCCGGCAGATTTCAAGCCGGAATCCACAAAAGAACCCTGGATGCCGGCCAAAAGACTGCCGGCATGACGTGGTGAAAACGGACATATTCTTCCGTAAAATTATACTTCGGGGGCGCAATTCATGATATTGGAATTGCGAGGAATCCGAAGGCGGGGGATCGTGGGCGGAGAATCCGCCTTTCCAGGCTCGTTGAGGGCTGGGGGATGTCATGGCGCAGGGGGGAAATCATGGCAAACGATGAGCGAAAGCGCATTCTGGTAGCGGTGGACGGTTCCGACCAGGCCTTGGAGGCTGTCCGCTATGTTGGCTTGAACGTTCCCAGGGACCGCGTTGAAGTGGTCATTTTTCACGTCATGACGAAGATCCCTGAATCTTTTTGGGACCTGGAAAAGGAGCCCGTGTTCCAATACAGGATCGCCAACATCGGCGACTGGGAATCCCAACAGGAGAAGATGATCCAGGCTTTCATGGAGAGGGCTCGAGCCGCTCTGGCAGGGCTCGGGATTCCCGACAGCGCGGTGACCACCCGAATCGAAGAGCGGAAAGAGGGGATTGCCCGGGATATTCTGGCTGAATCTCACAATGGGTACAGCGCCGTCGTTGTGGGACGCAGAGGGCTCAGCCAGCTCAAGGACTTCGTCATGGGAAGCGTCTCCAACAAGCTCATCGGGAAGCTGGTTCACGTTGCCATCTGGGTGGTTTCCGGGACCCGGCATGCGCCCAAAATGCTCCTGTCGGTGGACACGTCGGAGGAGGCTCTCCAGACCGTGGACTACGTGGGCTCCATGACAGGCGCCACGGGGCCTTTCGAGATCACCCTTTTTCATGCCATCCGCGGACTGGACGTATTTCTCCAGGGGTTCGGGGATTCTTACATGCTCTCCCATGACAGGGACTGGGTCCAGCGGGTGGACCGGGAGCTGGAGCATGCCGAAGAGGAGGTCCTGGAAGTCTTTGAGGAGGCCAGGGGGCGGCTGGCCAAAGCCGGTGTTCCTCCGGAGCGCGTGACGCAGAAAGTCGTCAAGGGTGTGGCCAGCCGTGCGGGAGCCATCGTCGACGAGGCCGAAATGGGGGGGCACGACACCATCGTGGTCGGGCGCCGGGGCCTCTCCAAGATCCAGGAGTTCTTCATGGGGCGGGTCAGCAGCAAGGTCGTGCAGCTCGCCGGAGCACAAACCGTCTGGGTGGTGAGTTAGACGGAATCAGCCAAAGCCACCTTATTTCCACCGCAGAGATGCTGGGAGCACCGAGGAAGGTTCTGGAGGCCCGCAAAAGGGAAGTCTCTCCGCGTCTCCGTTGAACAATCCGTTCCCAGGCTTTCACCATGCGGACCCTAAACGAGCACGACCTCCGCGACAGAAGCGACGTCGCGGGCCAGCACCACCCCCACTCCTTTCCGCAGTTCCTCTTCAATCCCTTCGATATCGATCCGATTGGGCTCGGGAAAGACCACGATACGGACCCCCGACCTTTGTGCGGCCAAGATTTTTTCACGAATGCCGCCGACCGGCAGAATGCGTCCACTGAGCGTCAGCTCGCCGGTCATTGCCACATCGCGACGTGCCGGTCTGCCCGTGAGCAGCGAGAGGAGCGCCAGAGCGATGGTGATTCCGGCTGAGGGACCATCCTTGGGGACAGCGCCCGCCGGGATGTGGATGTGGACGTCATGGCCCTCGAAGAAATCCGGTTCGACGGCGAGCTCGCCGGCATGACTCCGAATGAAGCTCAGGGCGGTTTGAGCAGATTCCCGCAGCACGGTCCCCAGCGAGCCGGTGAGGATGAGCTGCTGGCTCCCTTTCATGAGGCTTGCCTCCACCGAAATGATTTCCCCACCGAATTCGCTCCAGACGAGCCCCGTGGTCACCCCCAGCTGCTCACCGGATTGGGCCTGCTCGCGCCTGTACTTGGGCGGTCCGAGCAGCCGTTCGGTCAGCGCTTCATCGACCTCAAGGGCTTGATCCCGATGAGTCTGAAGGATGAGGCGAGCCAGTTTGCGGCACACCGTGGCGATCTCCCGTTCGAGGTTTCTGAGGCCTGCCTCGAGAGTGTAATCCCGAACGATTTTGGTGATCGCCCCTTCAGTGAAAGTGATGCCGGAGTGGGTCAATCCGTGCTCCCGCAGCTGTCGTGGAATGAGGTAGCTTCCCGCGATGCTGCCCTTCTCCCTTTCCGTGTAGCCATGGAACGGAATGATCTCCAGTCGGTCCAGCAGCGGGTCCGGGAGCCGCTCCACGGCGTTGGCCGTCGAGATGAACATGATAGCGGAAAGATCGAAGGGGATGTCCAGATAGTGATCGATGAAACGGCTGTTCTGCTCCGGGTCCAGGATCTCGAGCAGCACCGAGGCGGGATCGCCCCGGAAGTCCTGGCCGATCTTGTCGATTTCATCCAGCATGAAAACCGGGTTTTTGACACCCAGTCGCTTGATTTCGTTGATGATTCGTCCTGACATGGCGCCGACATAGGTCCGCCGGTGCCCGCGCAGGTCCGCCTCGTCCCGCACTCCGGCCAGGGAGATGCGTACGAATTTCCTCTCCAAGGCTTCCGCAATGGAGCGGCCGATGGAGGTTTTTCCCGTGCCGGGCGGGCCCGAGAAGCACAGGATGGGACTCCGGGTCACCTGCATGAACTGTTTCTTCTCTTTGATCTGACTCACCGTCGAACGCAGCTCGTCCAGATCGATGGGCTTGGGAAGATAATGTGCGGCACCCTTTTTGAGGGCGTCCACGGCCGAGCTCACCGTCGCGTACCCCGTGATCATCACGATATCCGTCTGCGGCGCCAGCTGTTTCACGGACTCCAGAAGCTGGATGCCATCCATCTTCTCCATCTTGAGGTCCGTCAGGATCAGCTCGAAGTCTTTCTTTTTCACCAGTTCCAGCGCCTCGAGCCCATTGCCCGCCGTGCTCACCTGGTAGCCTTCCTTTCTCAGGATGTACTCGAGGTTCGCTCGGGCAATCGGTTCGTCGTCCACCACCAGGATATGAAAATCCCGCAGGCTGCACAGCGTTCGAACGGCCAGGTATTCGAGGATGCGCTCCTTGACGTGGCCGAGCCCGAAGTGCTGCGCCTCCAGGATGCTTTCGGCCCGCTTGAGGTCGAGGTTGTCCTCCGTGAAGGCATGCCAGGGAAGGGCCAGCAGGTGCTCAATGTAATGGAGTCCTATGGTGTATTCGGGGCTGGACGAATCCGTCTTTTCCAGCCGCTCCAACTCCCTGGCCACAGTGGCCGCGGCCGGCTCGGGAAGCTCCGCCTTCTCGATGGCGGCACGGAGGTCCACCAGGTCCTGGCTCTCCTGGACCGTTTCCTCATCCGTTCGGGTCGATTTTCGAAACAGGGCCATCCGTGCATCCTCACCGTCTGTTGCAGATTGCAACGATCCATGGATTGGTGTTGCAGCATCAAAAAATATAGGAAATTCCAATAGCTAAACAATGAACGGTTGGTTTCTGTTTCGGATATGCAACAGTCCGCCGGTAGCATTCTGAGTCAAAGTATTCAGATTTATCTATATTTTCAACAGCTTAAATCTCTTGGTATGGCTGTTGATATAGTAGGAAAGCAACGTGGACCGGGTTCCTGTTCCGAGTCTTCAAGAGAGGTGGATCATAACATGCGCAACGACGAGACCGAAAATCATTCAGGCATGAGCGGTGAAGAAAGGCGCAAGATCCTGGTTGTGGGTCGAGGGAGCGCCTTTTCGGAAGAAGTGATGGGTTATGCGATCCACCTGGCCGCAAGACTGGATTACGACCTGCTTGCATTGTGTGTGCTGGGAGTCGATCGACAGGATGCGGAGAGTCAGGGAAACCGGGCGTTGAAAGCGGTTCGAGTCTTTCGGGGCAAAGCGGATCGAGAGGGCGTCCGCTGCGGGCATGTATTGACATCCGGTCAGTTGGGCTCCGCGGTGGAGGAGCTCAACCATCGTGTCAAGCGAATCGAGTTCGTGGTGGTCGACTCCGGGGTTGACCGGGATGAGGTCGCCCAGGGGGTCACCATTCCGATGTTCAGTGTTATTTCACATTCTTTGGATTCGAAAGGAGACCATGACATGGCCAGCGAGCACATTACGCAGCAGAAGAAACCCGTGGGAAAGACCATCGGCTTTGGGGTCCTCACCGCATCCCTTTACGCCGCCGTTTTCTGGAATGCGGACGCCGTGATGCAGACCTTCACGAAGGGGGGCTGGTACGCGGCTCTGCCCGTGGCGACGGTCTTCCTCGTTTCGTTCGTTCACGGATCCTTTGCCCACAACCTCTGGTCCCTCCTCGGCATCGAGGCGAACCAGAAGCCCGCTCTGCGGCAGACGGAACAGAAGGTGATCCAGAAGAAGAAGACCGCTCAGAAAAGGCCGCGCGCTTACGCTTACGTGAACCCTTTTCACCGCATCGACAGATGATGTGCTGAATCCGTTCCCGCATTCGAAGTTCATATTGAATTCTTAGCTGAATAAAGGAGAGGAAAAATGCAGGATTTGACCAGCCAAGCTTTGCAGTTCATCACCCTCGACCCCCTTTCCATCCTGTTCCTGTTTGTGGTGGGTTTCATCGGCGGTCTGGTGAGCGGATTCATCGGGTCGGGTGGGGCCTTTGTCCTGACGCCCGGCATGATGAGCCTCGGGGTGCCGGGCGCCGTGGCCGTCGCGAGCAACATGTGCCACAAGTTTCCCAAAGCGCTGGTGGGAACTATCAAGCGCTTCAAATATGGGCAGGTGGACATTAAGCTCGGGCTCGTCATGGCTGTCTCCGCAGGTGTCGGCGTGCAGCTGGGGATCCAGATTCAGCACATGATTCTCGAGAAGTGGGGACAGGTGGGCTCGGACCTTTACGTGAGCGTCAGTTTCGTCGCCATTCTCGTGGTCGTGGGAGGTTACGTGTTCCGCGATGCCGTAAAGTCTGCGAGATCCTGTGGACTGGATCAGGTTTGCGCCCTCGCTCTGAAGCTTCAGACCATCAACCTGCCGCCCATGATGCATTTCAAGACGGCCAATGTGAGAATCTCCATGTGGTTCACCATTCCCGTCGGACTGGCCACGGGCATGCTGGCCGCCACCATCGCCGTCGGCGGCTTCATCGGGGTACCGGGCATGATCTACGTGATCGGGGCTTCCAGCCTTGTCTCTTCGGCCACCGAGCTTCTGATTGCCTTCGTCATGGGGCTGGGCGGCACCATCAACTGGGCCATGCATGGCATGGTGGACATCCGCCTGGTGCTCATCATCCTGGGCGGCTCGCTCCTGGGCGTGCAGCTGGGGGCCATCGGCACGACCTACGTCAAGGAGCACATGATCAAGGTCGTGATGGCCACCATCATGCTCATCGTGGCCCTGAGCCGTGCACTGGCCATTCCAAAATACTTGAACCAGCTGGGGCTCACGAACATCGATCCGGCGATGGTCAGCGTTCTCAACAAGGCCAGTTTCGTCGTCATGTGTCTTGCACTGGGCATAGGAGCTGCTATCATTCTCGCCAGCATGTGGAAAGCGAGAAGAGAGGTACATCAACTGGCGGAGAGCTATGCGGAGGCATAGGAATATCCTGGTGGTGCTGGATGGATCCGAGGCGGGCTTCCTGGCCCTCTCGGAGTCCATCCGCCTGGCCCAGTGGAGTCGGGGCCGGGTTGCCGCCATGGTGGTGGTTCCCCCCTACGAAGGCGACCTGAGCCTCGTGGGGGTGAAAAATGTTGAGGGGGCCATCCTCGGCTCCTGCGAGGAGATCCTCAGACGGGCTGCGGAGCTGGGAGAGTCAATGGGGGTCCGGATCCGCGTAGCCTGTGAGGAGGGAGAGGTCCACGAGAAGATTATGGAGCACGCTGCGGCCGGAGGTCAGGATCTGATCGTTCTGGGGGCCCCCCCTGAGAATTCATGGCTGAGGCTGGTTCTGGGAAGCACGGCTTCCAGGCTCATCGGGTCGTGCCGGAAGGATGTGCTGATCGTCCCCGAGGGAATCCCGGTCCGTTGGGATAGCGCCTTGCTGGTCATCGATGAATCGGAGGGGGCCGAGGCTTTGATCGAGGGCGGCATCGATCTCGCCTCATCCTACGGTGCCGCCCTCACTGCACTTTTCACCGGCATTCACCGGTCGAATTCCTCGGTCGTAATCTCTGCATCTCCCTCCAGTGCCGACCGGCCGTCCCCGGTGGGTCTTCTGGAGGACTTCCGCTGCAGGGCCTCCAAAAGCGGGCTCCGGAGTGAAGGCGTGCTGGTGAGGGGTTTCACGGGCAGAGCCGTCCGCAGGATGCTGCGCGAAAGGGACATTGGGATGATCGTTCTGGGGTCCCGTGGCCGGCAGGGTTTCTGGAGTCTTCTCACGGGGCGCAGTCTGGAGGCGATCATTCGTGCCGCCAGGCGGCCCGTGCTCGTGATTCCGTCCTGACGTCCTTCGCCGGGAAGACCTTCCGCCTTGTCGTGGAACCGCTCTTTCAGCCGATCCCGAAGCGCTTGAGCTTTCGCCACAGGGAGACGCGGTCGATTCCCAGAATCTCCGCTGCCCGTGTCTTGTTGTCATTCACCTGTTCCAGGACCCACTCGATGTATTCCCGCTCGTTCTCCTCCAGTGTGAGATACTCCCCTCTGGGTCTCTTCAGGAGCTGAGCCGTCTCCTGCAGATCGACCGGAAGGTGGCGCATCTCGACGGTCGGTCCGTTGGCCAGGGTCACGGCCCTCTCCATGATGTTTTCCAGCTCGCGGACATTCCCCGGAAACTCGTAGGAAAGCAGCACATCCATGACCTCGTCCGAAATGGCCTCGATGTGTTTCCCCTGCGCCTCGGAAATCCTTCGCAGGAAATGCAGGCTCAGGAGAAGGATGTCGTCTTTGCGATCGGCCAGGCGGGGAACGTGCAGCGAGATCACATCCAGGCGGTAGTAAAGATCCCTGCGAAACGTCCCATGCTCCACCTCGCGCTTCAGATCCTTGTTGGTGGCCGCGAGGATCCTCAAATCAACGGGAATTTCATCGGTTCCGCCCACTCGAATGAGATTCTTCTCCTGAAGGACCCGGAGAAGCTTCACCTGCATGGGGAGGGGCATATCGCCGATCTCGTCCAGGAGGACCGTGCCCCCCTGGGCGGCTTCCAACAGGCCCTTCTTGACGCCCCGTGCCCCCGTGAAGGCCTCCCGCTCATGCCCGAAGAGCTCGTTGGCCAGGAGCTCCTCGCTGAATGCGCCGCAGTTGATGGCCAGGAATCGTTTGTCGCCACGCGGGCTCAACTGGTGGATGGTCTTCGCCACCAGTTCCTTGCCCGTTCCCGTCTCTCCCAGGATGAGGACGTTGCAGTCGGTGGGGGCGATCTGGCGGATGGTCTTTTTGAGGGCTTCCATCTGGGGGCTGCTGCCGATGATGAGGGGGGCTTCTTTCTGACTCTGGATCTGACGTCTGAGCTCGGAAACCTCGCGGCGCAGCGACCGCTTCTCCAAAGCCTGGCGGACCAGAATGCGCACGTCGTCGATCTTGTAGGGCTTCGGGACGTAATAGAAAGCCCCGGACTGCATGGCTTCCACCGCCGAGGAGACGGTGGCAAACCCGGTGATGACGATGACCTCCGTGTGGGGATGGAGCTCTTTGACCCGCTTCAGGACCTGCATGCCTCCCACCGGCTGCATGCGCAAGTCCGTCATGACCAGATCGAACTCGCGCCTCTCGAGCTCCTGGATGGCCAGCGCCCCGTTTTCAACGGCAACGGTTTCGAAGCCCTCTTTCCGCAGTACATGCGCCAGGTTGTCCCGGGCGATGGGCTCATCTTCAGCGATCAGGATACGGGCCCCTTCCATCCGTCTCTGCTCTCCTCCTAGCAAACGTGCTCCACGGGCAGGCTGATGGTGAAGCGAGTCCCTTCCCCCTGCTTGCTTTCCACGGAGACTGAGCCTCCGTGCTTTTGAACGATCCCGTACACGATGGAAAGCCCGAGGCCGGTGCCCACCCCCACCTCCTTCGTGGTGAAGAATGGATCGAAGACCCTGCCGATGACGTTCTCCGGAATGCCTTTCCCCGTATCCTCGACCATGATGAGAATACTGTGCTGATCCAGGCCGGCACGAGCCGTGATCTTGATTTGGCCCGGCGGGGCTTCGATGCCGTGGACGGCATTTTCGATCAGGTTCAAGAAGACCTGCTGCATGCGCTGCGCATCCAGGTTCAGGCTCAGGTCTCCGGGGATATCCTTGATCACTTCCACACCGGGAGGGATCTGGCTGGAGATGAGACTCACCGAGCGCTCCACGACCTGGAGCAGGGGAGTCGGCACCAGGCAGAACTCCTTGATCCGGGAGAATTCCAGGAGGCCTCTCACGATGTCCCGGGCGCGATGGACTTCCTGCTCGATATTGGAAAGCATCCTGTGCACAAACTCGGGCTCGGCCTGCTGGAGCTCTTCCAGCAGGATCTGGCAGGAGGTGGATATGTTGTTGAGCGGGTTGTTCAGCTGATGGGCGATTCCGGACGTGAGGGTTCCGAGGGAGGAGAGCTTTTTGGCCTGGAGCAGCTGATCCTGGCGCTTCTCGAGCTCGGCGATCATGCGGTTGAAGGCCTCGACGACGCGCTGGGTTTCGTCGTGGGTCTGCATGACGGGAAGCGGCCTGAAATCGCCTTCGGCAATGCGCAGGGTGGTCTTCTCGATGACGCGCAAGGGCTTGATGATCTTCCGGGCCACGATGGGGATCAGGAAGGCTCCCACGACCAGGGAAAGACCGAGGGAGGTCAGCAGCTGAGCCTTCAACGTGGTGATGATGCTGAGGATCCTCCTGCGCTCAAAAGAAACCAGCTCCAGTGAGACATCCACGAGTCTCTTGCCGCGGTCACGCAGCAGCTCCTCCAGATCGTTGTCGCCGGATGCATCTGCTTGCTGGCTTCGGCTCGCCAGCTGCTGCATCAAATCGCTGTAGGCCGAAAGCTCCTGCTCCAGACGCTTGAGAACCGGAGCGGCCCTCAATTCCAGTCCTTCGGGCGAAATCCTCTTCAGTGTTTCAAGCCCAAGCTTCACATACTTTCGGTTCTCATCCAGTTCCTGCGAGCTTCCGTAGAGCAGATAGTTCTTCTCATAGCGCCGCATTTCCAGGATGGTGTTGCTCAGATCATCCGCCACTTCCACGAAATGCTGCTTGCGCTCGATCTCTCGAAGGTAGTGGTACGAAATGAGCCCGATGGCGGTGATCACCACCAGCATGATGGTCAGCCCTAAAATGACCTTTTGCCGGATGTTCAGGGATGCGGGGAACGTCAAGCCCACGGGAGGCAATCTCCTTTCATGGCGGACAGGGAGGATCCGTCCTCCCAGGCCGCTGTCTGTATCGGAAGATGGGGCACTTTTATCCCAGAGATGGGTGCGTTGCAAGAGCCAGCCCATGGTGGGGTCCCGGTTGGTCTCGAGTGGGTTCTCCCGGGTTTTCTTCCGGGGCATTTCCTCTGCCAATGGTTGTATCATTCTGAAACGTTTTGTTTTGACAAGCCATTGAAATGCCCTTAAGATCCTGACCCCTGACGGGGGGTGTCGCGCAGTCCCTCCATTTCTCAACACGACTCCATGGCGGGGAGTTGTGCTGAGTTGGACAAGGGTACGGCTCTCCTGCCCGCCCACTGCTTTTGTGGAGACGCTCTCGACTCTGTTTTGAGCGCAGGCGCCCTTGATGTTTCCTGATGTGTCATGATGAAACAGTGTTTTCCCCGCCCCTTTCCAGCAAGGAGGCTCCAGACTCAGGATGGCTTTCCGGTCTCTTCCCCAGGTCGCCGGGCTCTTCGACAGCCCCGTCAGCCTGCCCATGCTCCTCGATGAGATTCCGCTGGGTGTGGCCGTGGTCGAGAGAGGGAGACGGATACAGTTCATCAACCGTGCCCTGGAGGCCTTGACCGGCTACAACCAGCAGGAGGCTCAGGGGATTCCGTGCGAGTACATCCTGCGGAGCAACATCTGCCTGGAGGACTGTCCCCTGAGGCGGGTGAAAGCGATCTCCGAGCCGGTCAACATCGAAGGCAACATTGTCAATCGGGACCGCCAGAAGATCCCCGTTCGCATGACGTTTTCGCCCGTTCGGGATCAACACGGGAAGCTGGTGGGCTACCTGGAATCCATTCAGGACATTCGCCTGCTTCGGTCTCTCAGCGGAAAGACGGATCAGTCGTATGGCTTTGGGCAGATCATCGGACGCAGTCCCGAGATGGAGCGGATTTATCAGATTCTGCCCGTCATTGCCCAGTCGGATTCGTCGGTTCTGATCACGGGCGAGACGGGGTCGGGGAAGGACTTTGTGGCCGAGGCCATCCACCAGGCCTCTCCGCGTGCCAAGGCCCCTTTCATTAAGGTGAACTGCGGCGCCCTGCCGGAGACACTCCTGGAGTCGGAGCTTTTCGGGCACCAGAAGGGGGCCTTCACGGGGGCCGTCGAGAACAAGCCCGGGCGCTTCCGCCTGGCCCACAACGGGACGCTCTACCTCACGGAGATCGGGGACCTGCCCCTGTCTCTCCAGGTGAAGCTGCTCACCTTCCTGGACGATCGCATCGTGCATCCCCTGGGCAGCACCAAGGGGTTCCAGGTCAACGTCCGGGTGATTGCGGCCACCCATCGCGACCTGGAGCAGATGGTCCGCCAGGGACGTTTCCGGGAAGATCTTCTCTTCAGACTCCACGTGGTCCGAATGAAGCTCCCGGCTTTGAGGGAGCGTGGCGACGACATTCGACTTCTCCTGGATCATTTCCTGCAAAGCTACGCCGCCAAGCTCAAGAAGCCCATCAAGGGCTTTTCCGCCCGCGCCCTGAAAGCGCTGCTGGCCTATCCCTACCCGGGCAATGTGAGAGAGCTGAAAAACATTGTGGAGTATGCTTTGACCATCTCTCAGGACGATCACATCCACACGAAGCACCTGCCGGCTTATCTGCTGGATCCGAGAGCCGGCCGCGAAATGGAGCATCAGCCAGCCCTGCAGCGGTCCGGAGGGGACAAACCCATCCTGGCGGGAGACGATCTATCCTCCCTGGACTGGTCCGCGGTAGAGCGGAAAATGATTCTGGAGGCGATGGTCAAGGCCAAAGGCCGTCGAACCAAGGCTGCCGGGCTGCTCGGCTGGGGGCGCAGCACGCTCTGGAGGAAGCTCAAGCAGTATGGCATCGACACATGAACAAAGTTCTCATCTGCCTCCACGGGAGCAATGTGACGCCGCGATTCGATTTCACGACGGAGGTCCTCATCGCCGCCATCGGTGAGCATGGAGAGGTGCAGGATGAGCGGACCCTGGTGCTGCCTCAGGCTTCCGCCGAGAAGCTCTGTCACATGATTCTGACGGAAGACGTGCAGACGGTCATTTGTGGGGGCATCGAAGAGGAATATTACCAGTATCTTGTCTGGAAGCGGGTCCACGTGATCGATTCCGTCATCGGCCCCTGTGAGGAGGTGCTCGAGCGCTTCCGGGCGGGAACATTGCAACCAGGGCAGATCCTGATGGATCGAGGGAGGCAGGAGGGATGAACCCCAAAAGCTGGCTTGCCAGGCTGAGTCTGCTCAGCATCGACGAAGACGGCGATTCTCCCGAGCGGTACAACGTGCTTCGGCGGAACATGATGATCCTCATGATTTTCGTGACGATTGTCCCCATGCTGCTCATGGCGGCCGTCAACTATCATCAGTACCAGACCGCCCTCAAAGAGGAAATCGTCAACCCAATGAGGATCCTGGTCAACAAAGCCAAACACTCCTTCGAGCTGTTTCTTGCCGAGCGTCTCTCGGCCGTCAGTTTCATTGCGTCGGCCTACACGTTTGATCAACTGGCGGACGAAAACGAGCTCAAGCGCATCTTCCGGGTCATGAAGAGCGAGTTCGGAGGATTCGTCGATATTGGGCTCATCGATGAGTCGGGGGTGCAGGTGAATTACGTGGGCCCTTACGAGCTCAAGGGAAAGGACTATTCCGAACAGGAGTGGTTTCACGAGACGAAGATCCGAGGAAGTCATGTCAGCGATGTTTTTCTAGGTTACCGGAGATTCCCCCACATCGTCATCGCCGTTCAGTCCAGCCCGGCGGAGGGAAAGAACTGGACGTTGAGGGCCACCATCGACACGGCGCGCTACAACGATCTCATTGCTTCCATGGGGCTCGACCCCAGAAGCGATGCTTTTCTCATGAACAAGAAGGGGGTGCTGCAGACCCAGTCCCGGTGGTACGGGGACGTACTCGAGACGGTTCAGCTGCCCATTCCCCCGGCCAGTTTCGAGGCCAATGTGGTGGAGCTGACGGACCGTGAAGGGAGGGACGTCCTCATGGCCTACGCGTCCTTCGCGCACTCCCCCTACAATCTCGTGGTCGTCAAGCAGCGCGCCGAAGTTCTGCGGGCCTGGTACACACTCAAGAGCGAGCTCTTCTTCCTCTTTGTGGCCAGTGTCATTGCCATTTTTCTCGTGGTTTTCAAGCTGACGGATGTTCTGGTCAAGCGCATGCGCGAGTGCGACGAGCGCCGCGAAGCGGCATTTCGGGAAGTGGAGCATTCCCACAAGCTCTCCTCCATCGGACGGCTGGCGGCGGGCGTGGCCCACGAGATCAACAACCCCATGGCCATCATCAACGAAAAGGCCGGACTGATGGAGGACCTGATCCGGCACGGCGCGGCTTTTCCGGAAAAGGATAAATTCCTGGGGCTCATCAAGGCCATCCTCCAGTCGGTGCAGCGCTGCCGATCCATCACCCACCGCCTCCTCGGTTTCGCCAAGAGGATGGAGGTCCAGATCGAGGTGCTGGACCTGAACGAAGTCCTCACCGAAACCGTGGGTTTTCTGGAGCGCGAGGCCGTGTATCGCAATGTGGCTGTTGAGATGCGGCTGCAGCCCAACCTGCCCAGGATTGCCTCGGACCGCGGCCAGCTGCAGCAGGTGTTCCTGAACATTCTGAACAACGCCCTCGCCGCCGTGGATCATGGCGGGAGCATTACCATCTCCTCCTGGGAGAAGGATGCGGATTTCGATGCCGTCGCCATTGAGGACAACGGGTCCGGCATGTCCGAGGACACGCTCAAGCACATTTTCGAGCCTTTCTTCACCACCAAGAAAGGAACGGGGACGGGTCTTGGACTGCCCATCACCTACGGGATCATCAAGAAGCTGGGTGGAACCATCGAAGTCGAAAGCAAGGAAGGAGTGGGCACCAAGATGACCGTCATCTTGCCCAAGCAACCCCTGAAAGAGGCTGGAGGTTAAGGCATGGAGGATTGGACAGTGCTTCTGGTGGACGACGAGGAGGAGTTCATCTCTGCCCTGGCGGAGCGGTTGGCGTTTCGAGGCATCAAGGCCAGAACGGCCGGCAGCGGTGAGGCGGCCCTGGCTGCCATCGAAAAAGATCCTCCGCAGGTGATGGTGCTCGATCTCATGATGCCCGGAATGAGCGGCGTGGATGTACTGCAGCACATTCGCCGGACTCACCCCGACATCAAGGTCATCCTTCTCACGGGCCACGGATCCACTCGGGAAGGCATGGAAGGGATGCGCCTGGGAGCCTTCGACTTCCTGATGAAACCTTTGAGTATTGAAGAGCTGGTGGAAAAGCTTCGCAACGCGGTGAGCTCGGCATGAGGACACTTTGAGGAGGAGGAATTAGAATGATTCGGGTGTTGTTTCCCTTTATGGCGTGGATCAAGGACATGAACGCCGCGAGTCTGCGCACCGATTTCATCGCCGGCTTGACCGTGGCGCTGATCCTGATCCCGCAGTCCATGGCCTACGCCCAGTTGGCGGGCATGCCCGTCCATTACGGCCTCTACGCTTCCCTGCTGCCCCCCATGCTGGCAGCCCTGTTTGGGTCCAGCCGGCAGCTGGCGACGGGTCCCGTGGCCATCGTGTCCCTCATGACTTCGGCGGCCCTCAGCCCCATGGCGACCGCGGGGAGCGAGGCTTTCGTCGCCTACGCCATCATCCTGGCCCTTATCGTGGGACTCTTCCAGCTCGCACTGGGCGTGTTTCGCCTGGGCCTTGTGGTGAATTTTTTATCGCACCCCGTCGTGAACGGTTTCACGAACGCCGGCGCTCTCATCATCGCCACCTCCCAGCTTTCCAAGATATTCAACGTCTATGTGGACGAAGCGGAGCACCACTATGAAACGGTCTATCTGGTGATCAAGGCGGCCCTGCATCATACCCACTGGCCCACCTTCGGTCTGGGGGCACTCGCTTTCGCCCTCATGTACGGACTGCGGCGCCTCGATCGAAGAATCCCTTACGTCCTGGTGGCCGTTGGGGTCACCATCCTCATTTCATGGGGGACGGGCTACGAGCACAACGCGAAGGTTCCCCTTTCGGCCATCCAGTCCGAGCGGATCCAGTCCACGCTCAAAAAATTCAACGAAAGCGTGGGCGAGATGGACAAACTTGCGGCAGAGCGGACCGCCCTGACGGCAAAGCTGGGCGAGGTGGAGGAGCAGCAGGGGGCGCACTCGAAGGAAACGTTGGACCTGAAGCATAACATCACCGTCATTTCAACGAGGATGGATGAACTGAAGGCCAAATCACGCGAGGATCGAGCCGTTCTGCGCAAGGTTCTGTTCGCCGGCGTGCCGACTGAGGGGAGCGGACTGGCTTTCTATCCCCGGGAAGAGCTGCCCGCAGGGGTCAAGAGCGACGGGCGGACCTGGCAAATCCGCGTGGGCAACAAGGCCGTGGATGAATCCTCCGTTTTCATGATGGGAGGAGGCAGCGTGGTCGGGGTTGTCCCCCCAGGGCTCCCGGCGTTCACCTTTCCCAAAATGGACCTTAAAGTCATCCTTTTCCTGCTGCCCACGGCGGCCATCATTTCGCTTCTGGGCTTCATGGAGGCCATCTCCATCGCCAAGGCCATGGCTGCCAAGACCGGCCAGAGGCTGGACCCCAACCAGGAGCTCATCGGACAGGGCATCGCCAACATCCTGGGGGCGTTCGGGAAGAGCTTCCCCGTTTCGGGCTCCTTCTCACGGTCCGCCGTCAACCTTCAGTCGGGGGCTGTGACGGGGCTTTCGAGCGTTTTCACGAGCGTGACGGTGGGGATCGTGCTCCTGTTCATGACCCCGCTGCTCTACCACCTCCCCCAGTCGGTGCTGGCGGCGGTCATCATGATGGCCGTCATCGGTCTCTTGAACGTCTCCGGTTTCATCCATGCCTGGAAGGCCCAGAAATACGACGGCATCTTTTCGGTGATGACCTTCCTGGCCACCCTCTGGACGGCGCCTCACCTGGACAAGGGCATCATGATCGGCGTGCTGCTCTCCCTGGGCATGTTCCTGTACAAGAGCATGCGGCCCAAGGTGACGCTGCTTTCCATGGCCGAGGACCAGTCCTTCAAGAGCGCCAGGGATCACGGTCTCAAGGAATGCCGCCACATTGCGGTCTTGCGTTTCGACGGGCAGCTGTTCTACGCTAATGCCGGCTTCCTCGAGGATTCCATCAACAATCTCATCGAGTCCAAGCCGGAGCTTCGGCACATCCTGATCGTCGGCAACGGCATCAACGACATGGACGCGTCCGGAGAGGAAATGCTGTCTTTGATCGTGGAGCGTGTGCGGAGCGCCGGCTACGACATCTCCTTCTCCGGGTTGAATGAAAAGGTTCTGGCCGTGATGGAGCGAACCCACCTCATGGAGAAAATCGGAGTGAACAACGTTTTCCCGACGATGGCAACGGCCGTGGAATCCATTCACATTCGGGCGCACACCCAGTGTGGAGCCGGGGCGTGTCCCCTCCTTTCCGTCTGCTTCATTGACGGGCACGTCACGCGTTGACGATCGTTCCCACGACGAAAGCCGCGCGGTCGTTTGCGCGGATGAACCGGAATATGCGGGAAGAACCCTAGAGCGAGGTTGGAATCATGTCTGTGATCGCCCTTTTCAGCGGATCCTACTGTCATGCGGACGAGGTGGTGCCTAAGCTGGTGGAGCTCCTTGCCTATCAGTTGACGGATGACGCCACTCTGGTGGATGAGGCCGGCAGGCTTTTTCAGGCGGACCCGGCCAAACTGATGCGCGCCATGACCGCCAAGGCCTCCGTCTTTGACAAATTCACCCACGAGAAAACGAGATCTCTCGCCACCGTCAAGGCCGCCCTGGCCGAGACCCTGAAACAGGACCGCCTCGTGGTCCACGGATATGCCGCCCACCTGATCCCCAAGGATATTTCCCATGTCCTGAAGATCTGCGTCATTGCGGACATGAAATACCGGGTGAAGCAGGCCATGGAAATGGATGGGGTTTCAGAGCGGGAGGCCCAGAAAAGAATCCACCGGGAGGACGAAAGCCGCGTGCTCTGGGTGGAGCATCTGTTTCATCAGAAAGATCCCTGGGCGCCTCAGCTCTACGACATGGTGGTCCCTATGGACAAGACGACGGTCGAGAATGCGGTCGACCTGGTCCGCCGGAATCTCGAGAGGGACATCCTGGGGGTGACGCCCGAGTCGCAGGCGGCGGTCGAGGATTTTGTCCTGGCTTCCCAGGTGGAGCTGAAGCTGGCGGGAGCGGGCCACGACGTCCAGGTTTCGGCCAGGAGCGGCGCGGTCCTCATCACCATCAACAAGCAGGTGCTCTTGATGTCCTCACTGGAGTCGGAGCTCAAGCGGATCGCCGGCGCCGTGCCCGGTGTGAACAGCGTGGAGACGAAGGTGGGTCCGGGCTACTACAAGACGGACATCTACCGAAAGTACGACTTCGATCTCCCTCTGCCTTCAAAGGTCCTCCTGGTGGATGACGAGCGGGAATTCGTCCAGACCCTCTCCGAGCGGCTGCAGATGCGGGATTACGGATCGGCCGTGGCCTACGACGGGCAAGAGGCTCTGTCCATCCTGGACGAAGAGGAGCCCGAGGTCATGGTGCTCGACCTCAAGATGCCCGGCATCGACGGGCTGGAGGTTCTGAGGCGCGTGAGACGGGAGCACCCCAACGTGGAGGTGATCGTGCTCACGGGGCATGGGTCGAAGGAGATCGAGCAGGAGTGTCTGGATCTCGGCGCCTGCGCCTACCTGGAAAAACCCGTCGACATGGAAACGCTCACGGCGAAAATGCAGGAAGCCTACCGGAGGCGTAGGGAGAAGAGCGGGAAAAAGCAGTGACAGGGAGACGCGGAGACGGGGGGAAAGGGGACGACCCAAACCATTGCCATGTTCCTTTGTTCAACCCTATTGAAGGGGGACGGTCGTCTTTCTCTGCGTCTCCGCGTCTCTGCGCGAGAATGGTTTTGGCTGCAGCTCAAGGTATTTGGGCAAGGCATCCATGAGGAGGGTGTTCAATGGACAACGCAGAGGATCGCGAGATTCGCTTTTTTGGGCGGGTGGCGGCGGGCTTCACCCATGAGCTCAAGAACGTTCTTGCCATCGTGAAAGAGACGGCCGGTCTGATGGAGGATCTTCTGGCCGTGACCCCCGAGGGGGTTTTCCCTCATCAGCCCAGGTTCCAGCGAGGGATCACGACCATCCTGGAGCAGATTTCCCGTGGGGTGGAGCTTTCCACGAGGATGAACCGGTTCGCCCACAGTCCGGATCATTCGGTGGCCCAGGTTGATCTGAACGAAACGGTGGACCAGGTCTGTCTGCTGGCCGAGCGTTTTGCGCGGGTGAAGGGGGTGACCCTTTCGGTGGTCCCGGCGGAAAAGCCGCCGACCGTGCTGAGCTGTCCCGTGAAGGTCCTTCTGAGCATCTTCAAGGCTTATGAATGCTGCTGGACCCATCTGGCATCGGGGGCTTCGGTTCTGGGAACCGTGGTGTCCGACCCGCAGCCCATGGTGAAGTTGACCTGGAGCGGCGAGGCCGCCGGAAGTGCGGACCTTCGGACCGCCGTGGAGAGCTCGGCGGAATGGAAGGAGCTTGAGGAGGTGATGGGGGGCCTTCAGGGGAAAGTGGCCTGGGAGGAAGGCCCCGGCTTTTCACTGGTGCTCCCGCGGGAAGCCTCGACTTGATGTTTCTTTATGTTTCAATTTGCTACGATATGGACAGTTCAAAACGTTTCATATAGTCTCGCTGTTTCTCATCGTACGATCGTCCCACCTGTAAACCCGCTTGCATCAACAAAGTGCAATATGGCACAACCCTTGCCAAAACAGGACATGCCGCCAACGGCCTCTCAGGAGGCTGTCTTCAGAGTGGTATCTGCCGTCAGCCCGGTGGGATCCGGATCGGAGTCCGGGGCAGGCGCCGGGGTCCAGAGAACCTCAAGAGACCTGGATTCCGATTTGCGCGGGAGTGACGATGGATGCGCCCTTTTCGGGATGGTCACCGGGGACTCTGTTTCGGCGGCAGATTCCGTCAGGTGTTGGAAACCCATTCATGAGGTTGCCAGGGCGCTCGGGCGTTCTGAAACGGAGGCTTTCCCGCGGCGGGGAAGTGCAAGAGGGAGCTCGGTTGGCAGGGGTGGCAAGCGCAAAGGTCCTGGTCATTGAAACGGATGAATCGTTTCGGAAGCTCATCTCGGAGCGGTTGCGTCTGGAGCGCTACAGGGTCTATGAGGCCTGTCAGGAGACGGAGGCCCGCAACATGGTGCTCAAGAAGGACTTTGACGCGGTCCTGCTGGGCTTCACGGGAGACAGGCAGCTCGCTCTGGCTCTTCTCAGAACCATCAAGGAGATGCGGCCCCTGGTGGAAGTCATCCTGCTGAGCTCATCCGAGGACCACTCGCTTGCGGCGAGCATTGAGGGCATGAAGCTGGGGGCGTTTGACGAGATTCTGGTCCCGTTCGATGTGGAGACGCTCCTGCGTCGCATCCGGGAGGCGTGCAGGCGGAAATGGCAGCGCGAGCTCGCTGCCAAAAAAGCGCTTCGAGCCCAGAGGCTGAATGATTGATGGAAAGGGGGGGGCGAGTGTCCAAGATCAAAGTGTTGTTGGTGGATGATGAAGTGGAGCTTCTCCAGGCCCTTTCCGAACGACTGGAGCTTCGGGGCTTCGAGGTGGCGGTGGCCAACTGTGGCGAGAAGGCGCTCGCGATCCTGGAGGGAGCGGAGCCCGACCTGATGGTTCTGGATCTCAAGATGCCGGGCATCGACGGCATGGGGGTGCTTCGGAGCACGCGACAGACATGCCCGAAGATTCAGGTGATCATCCTCACGGGACACGGGTCGGAAAAGGACCGCGAGATGGCCATGCGTTTGGGGGCTTTCGATTATCTCCAGAAGCCGGCGGATATCGGGGAGCTGGTATCCGTCCTCAAGCGGGCGGCAGCCTTGGAGTCATGAGGTTTTCGGTTCAGCATTCCAGATGAAGTGGAGGAAGGCATGAAAATCAGAGTCTTGCTGGTGGATGACGAGAGGGAGTTCACGGATGTCCTGGCTGAAAGGCTGGAAACCCGGGACTTCGAAGTCACCAAGGCGTTTTCCGGGGACGAGGCCCTGGCGCTTCTCAAGGACAAGAATATCGACGTGGTGGTCCTCGACGTTCTCATGCCGGGAAAGGATGGCATCGAAACGCTCCAGGAGATGAAGGTTCTCAAGCCCATCGTGGAAGTGATCATGCTGACGGGGCACGGCACCGTGGAAACCGCGGTCGAGGGCATGAGGCTCGGGGCCTTCGATTACCTCATGAAACCCACCGAGACCAAGGATTTGATCGAGAAGCTCGTCAGGGCGTTCAAGCGCAAGAGCGAGCAGGATGACCGCATTCGGGAGGCGGAAATCCAGAGAATCATGAGAACGCGCGGATGGGGCTAGCATGCCTTGTCCAGGAGACCGCCGGAGCGTCTTCGCGCCGAAAGCCGGAGTCCGGGTATTCGCTGGATTGCCGGATCCCGCCTCCTCCGTGTTGACCAGCCACACCGGGCCAATCTCGGAATCGCGGGTTCTAAACCGGTTCTTTCATGGATGGAGGGGTGGACGATCCGATCTCGCCCTGGAGCAATACACGGCCATGGATTAGACGACTCAAGCATCCTTCGTCATTCGTGATTTCGGAATCACGCACTCATTGGAGCTTCTTGCAAAAGTAGTGTAGGTGGTTCGACAGGCTCACCACGAACGGCAAGAAGGAAATGATCTCAACCCGACATCCGTTCGCCCTGAGCTTGTCGAAGGGCTTTCTTTGACTTTTGCAAGAGGCTCATTGGATTGACGCATTCACACTTTCTTGGTTCTTCGGGAGGGCTCTATGCAGACCATAACGGTGAAGGATTTGATGGTTCCCCTGGGCGACTATGCGACGGTCTCCCAGGAGGCCACTTTGGGCGATGCGGTTGCGGCCCTGGAGGAGGCCCAGAAGCGCGTTGAGGCGGACCGGGAGAAATATCGGGCGGTCCTGGTCCTCGACGAGCAGGGCCGAGTCGTCGGCAAACTGGACCAGTGGAGTGTGCTCTGGGCCCTCGAGCCCCGCTACAAGCAGATGGGGGATCTCAAGGATACATCCCGGTTGGGCTTCAGCCCGGAGTTCCTGAGATCCATGATCGACTATTACGAGTTGTGGCGAAAGCCGCTGGAGGGGCTCTGCGCAAAGGCGGCGAAGACGCAGGTGAAGGACATCATGCTCAAGCCCACGGAAGGTGAGCAGGTGGAGGCGGATGCCACTCTCGACAAGGCCATACACCTGCTGGTGATGGGTCGCCATCAATCTCTGCAAGTCAGGCGGGGAGGCGATGTCGTCGGGATCCTTCGCCTGAGCGACGTGTTCAAAAAGATCTGTGACGAGATGAGGGCCTGCAAGCTCTGATCGAGGGCCGGACGGCGCAACCACGGAAGTACCCCAGGGAGCTTTATGCTGGCGGCACCTTCACGAATTCGGTTGCTTGTGCAGCCGGCAGCATTCGCGAGAGGTGCTGGCGATCCAAACACGCACGAATGGACAAGGAGTATCCGCAATGGCTGAACAGGTCGTCGCAGCCCCCAGGAAGGCCGCTTTTGACTGGAAACGGGTAATGTTTATCGCCCTTGGCCTGGCCTTTTTCTTTCTTTTCTACTTCATGAACGAATTGCCCGACGCGGTGGACCCCGCGGGAAAGCATTTTCCCCTCCCGCCCCAGGGAAGGATGGCCTTGGGGCTTTTTCTGCTGGCGGCCATGTGGTGGATTTTCGAGGTCATGCCCATCGGCGCCACCGCCATCGCCATCGGCCTGTTCCAGGTCCTCTTCGGGATCCGGACGGCGGACCAAGCCTTGAAGGACTTCATGGACCCATCCGTCTGGTTCATTTTCGGTTCCGTCGTCATGGG
>Ga0105100_10000291_pt1 | contig 29255 bp, 23 predicted proteins | sample PPLLak12cMay2015_2_FD_87033 | JGI IMG/M metagenome (GOLD analysis project Ga0105100, IMG submission 87033) | Freshwater sediment microbial communities from Prairie Pothole Lake near Jamestown, North Dakota, USA - PPLs Lake P8 Core (1) Depth... | ecosystem: Environmental > Aquatic > Freshwater >... | reverse complement strand
CTCCTTCGGGAACTTGCGCATCTTCAGCCCGAAGCCGAGGTTCTCGCGGACGTTCATGTGGGGGTAAAGGGCGTAGTTCTGAAACACCATGGCGATGTCGCGGTCCTTGGGCTCGACCTCGTTGACGAGCCGGTCGCCGATATGGATCTCCCCCGACGACACGGATTCGAGACCGGCGATCATCCTGAGCGCCGTGGTTTTGCCGCACCCGGAGGGCCCCACCAGCACCGCGAACTCCCGGTCCTGGATCTCGATGCTGAGATTGTCGACGGCGATCACGGACTTGAACTGCTTCACCACGTTCTTGAGGGTTACGCTGGCCACTTCGCATCCCTTTCTGCAGAATAAGGATCTGAGTACTTTGCCGCTAAATAGGGTTCATCCAGAAATGGGCTTTTCCGGATTTGCGCTGTCAGCAATCAGCTTTCAGCTATCACCAAAAGCCAATAACAGTTGCGGTATCAAGCTGAGTGCTAAACGCTGACCGCCGATCGCTCCATCCTGAAATCTTTGATTTCTGGATGGACGCTAAATCGAATAAGAGGAAAATCCTCCGTCTATGGGCACCACGACTCCGGTCACGAAACTCGACGCATCCGACAGCAGCCACACGAGAGTGCCGATCAGATCGTCCGGCTCCCCATAGCGGCCCATGGGCGTGTGGGCGATCACCTTGTGCGCTCGCGGCAGCAGCTCGCCCGTCTTCCGATCGATGTGCAGGAACTTCAGCTGTTCGGTCATGAAAAACCCCGGGGCGAGGGCGTTGACCCGCACCCCGGTGCGGGAAAAATGAACCGCCAGCCAGCGGGTGAAGTTGCTTACGGAGGCTTTGGCAGCCGAGTAGGCCGCCACCTTGGTGAGCGGCGTGAAGGCGCTCATGGAGGAGACGTTGACAATGGCCCCTTTGCCCTTTGTCACCATGCCCTTGGAAAAGGTCTGGGTCACGAGAAAGGTGCCCAGGAAGTTGAGGTCGAACACCTGGCGGAACCCGGCTGAGTCCAGATCGAAAAAAGATTTTCCACCCGGGTCCAGAGGTTTTTCCGGCTCATGGAATTCGTCCGAGGTGCTGCCCCGCGGGTCGTTGCCGCCGGCGCCATTGACTAGAAAATCCGGCGGCCCCCACTGCCGACAGACTGCATCGTAACAGCCCCGGAGTTGGTCCACATTCAGGATATCGCATCGATACGCTTCGGCGACCCCTCCGGCCCTGGACACGGACTGGGCACGGGCTTCGGCCTTCTCCAAGCTGATATCTACCACGGCCACCTTCACGCCCATGGCGCCGAGGGCCTCGACCATATGACCGCAAAGATCGCCGCCCCCGCCGGTGACGGCGGCCGATTTCCCGCTCAAATCAAAGCGTTTGAGGATCGCGTTTGTCATTGAGATGGACTCACTTCCGATGAGAAGGAATATGGAAGATTTGGGCCTGTGTGTCAATGGGAAAGACGCACCCCAAGCGCGGCCGATTACCGATAGAAACAGCCCTTTAACGGGAGAAAAGGGTATTGCCGTGACCCTTCGGCTGTACGACCCCTGCCGGCTCCCCGGGCAAAAGGTCGATGATGGTCACCTCAGGGGGCGCCAGAAACCGAATGGGCGGGCCCCATGTTCCTGAACCTCTGCTCACATAGAGCAATGACCCAGAGGACAGGTCATAGAGTCCGGCAATTTGCGGGAAAACCAAACGGACGATAAGGGTCCAGGGAAAAATCTGGCCCTTGTGAGCATGGCCTGAAAGCTGCAAATCAAAAAGACCTATCGCGTTTTTTTCCACGTCAGGCCTGTGCTTCAGAAAGAGAGTGAACTTGTCTTTGGGTAGGCCTGAAAGGACTTTTTTTTCCGGCACCGCCCCGGATCGACCGTAACCTATCACCGCGGGGTCATCGACGCCTGCGATGTTGATCAACCCTGCCACGCTGGTCCCTTCCCCCCGGAGAGCGTGGAATCCTGCCTGCTTCGTGAATTCCAGCGACCGATCCAGGCCTGCGTAGAACTCGTGATTGCCCGTGACGGCATATTTCCCGAGGGGTGCTTTGACGTCTCTCAGGAGGTTACCCACCCCGTTGAGGCTGTCTGTCTGACCGTCCACCAGGTCGCCGGTGGAAACAAAAATATCCGGGGAAGCGGCCCTCACTTGCTCCAGGATCCTCGACAGCCTAGGCTCCCGGATCAGAAGGCCCAGGTGCACATCCGAGATCTGGGCGATCCGAATCGGCCTTGTGATTTTGGGTGACTTGAGCACGATCGTCTCCGTCCGGATGTTCATGGCCTCGAAGAGTCCGTACCCTGCCGCCAGCATGGCCGCAAAGAAGGGAAGGAAAAATGCTTTTCGGGCCGAAAACTTGAGGATCTCCAGACTCGCCTTCAGCAAGCCTTCGGCCGCATAGACCAGGAAGCGCCACACGTCGAGGGTGAAAGAGGCAGCGAAGAACAGGAACAGGAAGCCCATCCAGGTGTATCCGACAAAGGCGAAAACTTTCGCCGACCTTTCAAATTCAGCCGATTCCACAACCCTGACAATGATCGGGGTCAGAATCATGAGGATCATGAACACTGCAATCAGAGCGGTGGAGATCCCGCTCAGGGCTACGGCTCTGCGCAGCTTAAGGAACGCATAAACGTGCATGCTCGCATACAGCGAAGTGAATGTGGCAATGAAGAGAAAGAATCTCAATGAACCTGAACTCCCGTGACTGCGGCTCTCATCAATCGGCTTTCTTGATGAACTCGCAAAAAGTCAATAAACGCCGTTTTCTGTCATTCCGGCGGAAGCCGGAATCCAGGAATACCAAGAGGTTCTGGACCCCGGCTTTCGCCGGGGTGACGGCTTGGAGGACTTTTTGCGAAACCATCTTTCTGGTTTCACTTGAAAAATACATTTTAATCTCGTTTTTCGAGAATGCCATGGCGTGTCCGATTTTATTCCCGGCCTTCGTGACGTGCACAGACCAGATGGTCAGGTCACCGAAAATTTCACTCCTCGTTCTTCAAAAGCGAGGGTGAAGACAGAGGCTAAGGCTTCAAGGAGACGATGATCTCCTCCTGGGAGCGCTTGGGCACGTGATGCCCTCCTGATGCATCTCTCCAGTAGCGGATGTCTCCATCAGGTCCAAGGCTTTCCAGGACGATCTTTTCCTTTGGTTTGCCTAGGGCAATCACGAGAAGAATCTCAAAGCGATCCGGGATGCGAAGATCTTTTCTGAGCCAGTCTCTGTCCACCGTGTCGATCATGCAGCCTGCAAGCCCCAGACCGGTCGCACCGAGAAGAATGTTCTGAGCCGCAATTCCCTGATCCACTCGAATGGACTTTCGGATGTCGTTGTCTCCCAGGATGATGATGTATGCGGACGGCCTCTCACCCGATTCCGGTCCTTTCCATTCTTTCAGATAGCCGGCCCACCCGAGTTTCGGGAAAACGACGCCATTCATCGATCGCTCGTTGGAAAGCAGGTATTTGAGGGGCTGTTTGTTTCCTCCGGATGCGCCAAGCCGCGCCAGATCCACGAGTTCCCGAAGAGTCTCTGTGCTGATCGAATGCTCTTCATGAAACCTCCGGCAACTCCTTGTTCTTCGAACCAGATCGGAAATCACGGGTGGCCTCCTCTTTTCTTTTGCACCTTGAACAACCCTGCTTCATCGGCTCCGAGCAAGCCGGCCTTGCGCGATCGCTCGTCCGCAAGGGACAGTTGCCGCACCGCCTTGTCCGTAATGATGGAAACTCTGCGTTTCTTGTCGAGCGCTTCTGCAATGAGATCCATAGGCCCATCCTGCTCGGTCCATCCCAGCCCGTCAAAGCCCGTCAGGTCGAGCGGCAGGGTGTACGCCCGGAGAGTCTTTTCGCCCGCCACATTGAAGAATTGTTCAAAATAGGAAAGAACCAGTTCTCTCAGATTACGGAACACGGGCTCCCGAAACCTCAGACCTACGAAATTGGACTTGGCCACCGCTCCCCACAAGCCCTCGCGCTTGTAAAGAGCGATCAGGTGGTCGTCATCCCTTTCATTGGGAACGAGTTCCAGAACCAGAGGAGAAAAACCGAGTTTCCGCAGTGCCGCCGCTGCGAAAACCGCGCCGTCAAAGCAGTGAGCCCTGCGCTCTTGAAGAACTCGGAGTGGACAGCGATAGATGTCCTCCGTGGAGTAGCTGGTCTCGTCAAGAAACTCCTGTATTTTGGCAGGACTTGTCAGCCTCCCCATGATCCTTTGCTCGGATCTCGTCAGCCTTCCCTCAAAAGGATCCGCCCTCATGCCCTTGCCTCCCCTCTCTCCATGGCTTCCCGGCACTGTACGGCGAAGCTCAGCGCTTCAAAAGCCTCTTCGGCAAACCAGAAGGCGGGAACTCCTCTCGGTTCGAGAAAGGCTTTGGCCGCTTCCATGTGTTTCTTTTGACCGCTGCAGCTCACGTAGATCGGCTTTTCCGGAAAGCGGCGCGATAGATCCACTATAAAATCCAGTGGTGGCGCTCCGGTTTCATCCGTGAGCATGAGGATGGAGACCACCGCGTGGATATGGGGGTCCATCAACACGGTCTCCATACCTTCACGGTAGGCTCTTTCTGCGCCATGGAGCGTCGCACTCGGCCAGATGTCCACAGGGTTTCGCATTCGAATGAAGGTTGGGCTGATCGACTGAAGACGGAGCCGTGAGTTTTCCTCCAAGTCAGGAAGAGCAAGATCCAGATCTCGCACACAGAGATCCGTCATGCACACCGCCATCGCCCCTGAGGGAGCGAGCACCCCCACGCCTCTCCCTTTGGGGAGAGGCATGAGGGCAAGACCTTTTGCGGCAAGAACAAGGTCTGAGTATTTCGACATCCGGACCACCCCGGCCTGGCGCAGGGCCCCGCTCACAAGCCGATCGTCCGCGGCCATGGCTGCCGTGTGAGTGACGGCGGCCTGGGCCCCCTTTTCCGTGCTTCCTCCTTTGAGCAGCAGGACCGGTTTATGACGCGTCACTTTTCGAGCGACCTCCAGGAAACGCCTGGGCCGCCTGAAGCTTTCCAGGTAGAGCATTATCGCTTTTGTCTCAGGGTCCTCTCCCAGGGATTCAAGGACCTCGCTCTCCTCCACGTCCGCTTTGTTCCCCAGCCCGATCACACGAGCCACTCCGTAGTTTTCCGCTGACATGATGTAGCGCATGCTGTGGGTGGCGAAGTTCCCTGTTTGAGCGATGTAAGAGATGTTACCGCGGGGGATCTTTCCGAGGGGGAAAAAACTGGCTGCAAGATGTTGCGGCATGGAGAGAAGTCCCGACGTGTTCGGTCCCAGAACACGCATTCCCGTCTCCCGGACAACTTTGAGAATTTCTTCCTGGAGTTCTTCCCCCTGGTTGTCGACTTCGGCGAATCCTCCTGCCACAAGAACCGCCGCTTTCATTCCCCTCTTGGCGCACTCTTTCAAGGCCGGGATGCTGGCTGAGGCAGGAAGGACGAGCACGGCAAGGTCAATGCCCGCCGGAAGGTCTGAGATGGATTTGAAAACCTTGTTTCCCAGGATCTCTCCTCCCCTGGGGTTCACGAGATACAGGCTGCCCCGGTAATCGTTGATCTGAATATTCCTGATGATATCGTTCCCGCCTTTGCCGGGCGTAGCCGAGGCTCCGATGACTGCGACGCTTTGAGGTTCAAGAAACTTCTTCAGTGCCGCTTCCAAGTCAATCCCTCCCCCCTTTTCCTCTGCACGGATTTTCATATACCTGTGAGTCGTCAGGAACGTCAAAGGAAATTTGCTTCGTGCTGATTTTCCATGAATCATGCTTACTGTTGTGGCAACTTCTTCTTCTCCCTCAGGATGGAGAAAGGCAGAAGGAGGTGATGGTCATGCTAAAATCAACTTTTTTGACACTGGGAATGATAGTTATGATTGCGACAAGCGCCTCAGGGGAATCGACAAAGGAGAATGTTTCCGAACAGAGATTCGAGAAAGCAACCTTCGCGGGTGGCTGTTTCTGGTGCATGGAGCCGCCTTTTGACAAACTGGACGGCGTGATATCCACTACCTCCGGGTACACGGGGGGGACGGAAAAGGACCCGACTTACGAGCAAGTGTCCGCGGGAAAAACAGGGCATCTGGAGGCCATTGAAGTGACCTATGACCCTGCAAAAGTCTCTTACGCTCAACTGCTCGACGTTTTCTGGAAGAACATCGATCCTACTCAGAACAGCGGTCAGTTCGTGGACATCGGGTCCCAGTACCGAACCGCCATCTTCTACCACAACGAGGACCAGAGACGACAGGCGCTGGAGGCCAGGAACCGCTTGCAGGAATCTCGAAAGTTTGGAAAGCCGATTGTCACGGAAATCCGTCCGGCCATGACATTCTACAGCGCAGAGGACTATCACCAGGACTACTACATCAAGAATCCGATTCGATACAAGTACTATCGCTGGGGTTCGGGGAGAGACCGCTTCCTTGAAGAAACCTGGGGCAAGAAGGATTAGAGATAGACTTTTGAGAGTTGGTTGCTATAATGGGTCGCATTTCGAGCACAAGGAGCGGGCTTCTTCGGAACCGGGCTTGGAAGGGTTCAGCCTTTTGACAGGGAGGCAATCGTGGCACAAGGGCACAAAAGTACCAGCGTCAGAAAAAAACAGATCATGGATGCGGCAAGGAAACTGATCATGCGGGCCGGCAGCGAGCACGTGACCGTGAGGAATATGGCCAAGGAGGTTGGAATTTCAGAAGCCGCGATCTATCGCCACTTCAAGAGCAAAACGGAAATCTTATCTTTTCTGGCGGACAGCGTTGCGGATGGGTTGCTCCACGACATCGACATGGCTGGAAGCGTGGGCTTCACTTCCGTGGACATCATCGATGAAATCCTGAGAACGCACCTTTCCAGGATCGAGCAAAGACGAGGGCTCTCCTTCCTGGTGCTGGCGGAGATCATCAGTTTCGGGGATAAATCCCTGAACAAAAAGGTGTCGGACAACATCCAAATTTATGTTGACCGGCTGAGGCTGCTCCTCGCCGACGGAGTTCGGGCCGGACTCATCAGGCAGGACATCGACCTGGAGGCTGCCGCATTGCTTCTTTTCGGAATGATCCAGGGCCTGGTCAATATCTGGGCTCTGAACGGCTACAAGTTCGATCTAACCGATAAATATTCAAAGCTGTGGAAAGTTTACAGAGAATCCATCACCGTGCGCTGAGATCTGCAGAGGGGTTGCGCTTCCCTAGCCTCCGAACTTTCTGTAAGCCGCCATGATCACCGTAAAAAGAATGATCAAACCAAAGGCGCCTACGAAGAACCAGCGAACGTAAGTCGCGAGTTTCCCCTTGCTCTCTGTGGTTTCATTCTTGGCTTCCATCTTTATTCTCCTTTCTAAGTGATTTTCATCAAAGCGAAAACCAGTCGACCGATTGTCTTAGGGTTTCCTTGGCGGCCGGGTATAGGCTAACGCTTACTTAGTAAGCAATCGTTAACTATTATGATACTCCGGAATTCCTGCATGTCAATAATTTTTTTATATTATATTTATCAGTTATATCGGAAAGTTATTGTGTTTTAGAAAGTGATTGTTCACGTACTGCCATGAACCGAAATTACACTTTATCGCCCATAAATGAAAGACGGTGATTCCAGGGCTGCATGCCTTGACAGCATGGGGCGTCACCTCTATACTCACGCTGAGGCAACCAGGGAGTCGGCAAGCGCATTTCAGCCAGAGAAGACATGCTCTGGGCCGATGAAGGGAGGGGAAAGAATGGACACGAACCAAGGGCCTGGTAGAGCAAAAGACATCCTTCGCAGGATGTTTCTGAACAGGATCTTCCTCATCGTCGCAGGGGCCCTTCTTCTCTACACCGCAGCAGGTTTCTTCTTAGTCCCCTATGTGATCAAGCAACAGGCGATCAAGTACGTCACCCGGAGCCTGAGCCGGCAACTGACGATCGATGAGGTGGCCACCAATCCCTACACGTTCACGCTGTCCATTCGGAATCTCGATTTTAAAGAACAGGACGCCACCCCCGTTCTTGGATTCAAGGAACTGTTCGTCAATTTCGAGTTGTTCTCCAGTCTGAAAAACTGGGCTTTTACCTTTGCCCTCATCCGCTTTCACGAACCGCGCGTCAATGTCCTCATGAGAAAGGACGGGAAGCTGAACCTCGAAGAACTGGCTGCTGCGGCAGCAGGCGAAGAAGGCCAAAAGCCGCAAGAGGAATCCTCCCCGACGCGCATGATCTTACGGCAGTTCCTGGTCCAGTCCGGATCAGTGGATGTATCAGACCACCGGGTGACCACCCCTGCAAAAGTCACGCTCCAACCTCTCAACCTGGAGATCAACGATCTGAGCACTCTGCCCGAGCGACGGGGGCCTTACGCCATCGTAGCCACAATGCCTGACGGGAGCACTCTTCGCTGGCGCGGTGAGGTGTCGCTCCACCCCGTCTGGGCCGAAGGAACCCTTTCCTTCGAGAAAATCAAGGTGGCCACGGCCTGGCAGTTCCTCCGGGACCAGCTTCTGATCAAGAAACCCGGGGGCTCTTTTGATCTGGAACTCCGTTATCGTTTTGCGATCGCCAAGGAGCAACCCCACCTCGGCCTGGAAGGTTTGCATTTCAAAGCTTCCGACCTTTCCCTTGAGCCGCGCGACAAAACCGGGACCATTCTTGAAATTGCGAAAGTGGACGTGAAAGAGGGCCGTTTCGATCTGGACAAGAGAGAACTGCTCATCGGCCATGTGGAAGTAGAAAAGGGGAAGATCTCCGCTTCCATGAACGAAAACGGTCGGATCAACTGGCAGGAACTGTTCATTGCGCCCAAGGAAGTCCGAACAATGGAGGTCTCCGAGGAAGCCTCTGCTTCAGACCAGCCATGGAGGGTGGCCATAAAAGAGATAGAAATGAAAGAGGTGGGGGTCGGCTTTGTGGACCAAAGCCGCATTTCCCCGGTAAATGTCAATCTCGGCAAGGTTCAAGTCAGCCTCTCCACTTCTCTTGAGATGTCATCCCATGCTATGCAGGCCGTCGTGGAACGCCTCTCGGCAGGCCTCTACGACATCGCTCTCAGGCCGGAGGGCCAGACAGAGCCGATGCTCCAGGTCGGCGCGATCGAGACATCGGGCGGAAGTTTTAATCTCATGGAGAGAAAAGTTTCTATCGAACAGGTGAACGTCCGCGGAGGGCTGGCCAAGGCCTCTTTGGACGAAAAGGGCACTCTGGACTGGCTCAGACTTATGGAGATGAAGATCCCCTCTGCACAGGGGGAAACCCAACAGAGCGCCACCAATGAGGCGCCCTGGCAGCTTGCAGTCGGCACTGTCGAGATCAGCGAATTCGGGGCCCAGGTCACGGATCGCCGCTTCCCGAACCCGACCCAACTCGATCTCGAAAGACTCCATTTCAAGCTCACGGGTTTTCATTTTCCGGAGAAGAATCCTTTTCAGTTTGAATTTCAGTCTGCGCTGAAACAGGGGGGAGAGTTCTTTGCAACGGGTGATATTCTTTCCCTCGCTCCTTCTCTCGAAGCCAGTGTGAAAGTGTCGGACCTCTCTCTCCCCGCTCTTCAACCCTATTTTCTTTCCTTTCCGGCAATCACCCTTTCATCCGGCAAAGTCGCTGCAAACGGGAAGCTGAAATACGCGCTCAAGGGCGGCAAAAATGATCTAACCTTTGACGGAAATGCGACCATCTCCCAATTCCACATAAAGGAAGTCAAGACCGGTGAGACTCTGGTGGCTTGGGAAAAGCTCCACAACGAAGGGATCAAGTTCGCCTTGTCACCCATGAGTCTCGATATCCATGAGGTCCGGCTTGCAGAGCTGGGCGCAAAGCTCATTATCCAGGAAGATGGAAGCATCAATGTCAAGGAGGTCCTCAAGCAGGGGACGGATCCCTCTTCAGCTCACGAAAAACCGGCAAAGGATGAAAAGCTGCCTCCCATCAAGGTTCGAAGAGTCCTCCTTGAGAGGGGGAAGCTCCAGTTTGCCGACTTGCTCCTTCGGCCGCAATTCAGCGCTCTCATTCACGAGCTCAAGGGAGTGATCTCAGGGCTTTCCACAGACAGCAAGAGTCTTGCAGCAGTGAAGCTGGACGGCCGCGTGGACGAGTACGGTCTGGCAAAGATTGACGGGGCGCTGAACCCCTTTGACCCCAAAGCCAACACGGAAATCAAACTGGTGTTCCGCAACGTGGAGATGACATCCTTGACCCCTTATTCCGCAAGATTTGCCGGCTACAGAATCGCCTCGGGCAAGCTCTCCGTGGATGTGCAATACAAAATCAAAGAGAGCAAACTGGCTGGAGACCACCGGATTATCCTGGACAAACTCACTCTGGGGGAAAAGGTGGAAAGCCCCGGCGCCATGAACCTGCCTCTGGACCTGGCGCTTGCGCTAATGAAAGATGCGGACGGGAAAATCGACCTTGGACTGCCCGTAAGCGGAGACCTGGACAATCCTGAGTTCAGCTATGGACATCTCATCTTGAAGGCTATTGTCAATCTCTTCACCAAGATCGTCACGGCCCCTTTTGCAATCATTGGAAGACTGATCGGCGTTGAATCGGCAAACCTCGATTCGGTGGGCTTTGAGCCGGGGAGCGTCACGCTTCCTCCTCCGGAGCGGGAGAAACTCAAACAGCTTGCTGAGGCCCTGAAAAAGCGCCCTAACCTGAGGATGGAGGTTCAGGGATGCTTCAATGCCAAAGCCGACGCTGACGCGATGAAATCGCTCAGTCTCAGACGGAGCATCGCCGGCCACTCGGGAATCCAGCTGAAGCTCGAAGAAGATCCGGGGCCGATCGATTTCGCAGACTTGAACTCCCAGAGGGCCATGGAGACCCTTTACAAGGAAAGGTTTTCACCTCCTGCTCTCGCACAGTTCAAGAAGCAGCTAAAAGAAGCAGCGGCAGAGAAAAAACCGGATGCGGCGGCCAAAGAAGCCGATACAACCTTGGAACTCTATCAAAAGATCTATGACAAACTCTTCGAAAGCGAACCCCTGGAAGATGCGAGCTTGCCCGAGACGGCTCGCCGGAGAGCCGAGGCCATCATGCTGGAATTGACCGGCCCGGGAGGACTTGAAGCGTCCAGGCTTTCGACCCTGGAGCCTGCAGTCGCCCAGGACTTGAAGGACGGGATGGTGGTCTGCAAATTGACCCTCGGTGCTGCAAAATAGAATCTCTCACAGAGTCCCTGCGCCTCTCCCCTCCCTTGACGGGAGGGGCTGGGGAAAGGTGATGAAACACAAAGCCCCATGAAAAAAACAGACATCCATTGTCCGCAGTGCGGAGCCAATCTTCATCTCAAAAAAACCTGACGGGAAGTGTTCCTGAGCTGCAGGGCTTGCGGTGTAGACTTCCCCACTCATCGTTTGGCCAAGTTCCTCGACGAGGAGCTTGAGGACACCCTGGCCGGCATCCGCTGCGACGGGTTATAGCTCCATGCGATACACCATCATCACCAACCCTGTCTCCGGCAACCTCAGCGTTCCCAAGAGGATGGAGTTCCTTGCCCATGCAGCCCGGACCCTGCAAGCCGAGGTTCACGGACTGGACACGACCTCCAAAGAAGAATTTCTGGCCTGTGCCCGGGACCTCGCCGGAAATTGTGACGTTCTTGTCGTGGCCGGCGGCGACGGAAGCCTTTCCGACGTCATCAATGCGATCGACACTCAGGAAAGACCCATCGCGTATATCCCCCTTGGAAGCGGAAATGCCATGAGCCATGCCCTGCACCTCCGAGGGAGCATCGCGGAGGTGGCGACGCGAATCAAAGAGAGCCGCATCCGCGATTTTGACCTCATCTTGTGCGACGAAAGACGGCTGGCCTATATGGTTTCCATCGGGCTGGAAAGCGCCGTCATCAAGAAAAGAGACGAATACAAAGCCCAAGGCACTTCGGGTTTCAAGGCTTACCTGATGGCGTTTCTGGCGGCCTATCTCAAGGACTTCAAGGGCATTAAGGCCCGCATCGCCGTCAACGGTCAATCCTTTGAAGCCGGTTCCTTGCTCAGCCTCATGATCATGAAACAGCCCTACTACGGCTATGGTCTCAAGGTGATGCCCGGTGCCCGGCTTGACGATGGAAGATTGCACGTTCGTGTTCTCCACACGGGCCTGATTTCCTTTCTTGTTGGAGGGGTGACCTCTTTGACGGTCGGCAACCGCGTGGGCCTCTATCGAACGGGCGACCGGGTGTCCGTGACCTTGGAAAAACCCTTGATGATGCAGGCGGACGGCGATGTGGCATGGGAGGCGAAGGAGTTCCATTTCAGAGTCCTGCCTGGCGGTTTAAGGATGAAAGCGTAGTGCAGGAACCCTCTTCTCGTCATGCCCGCGCAGGCGGGCATCCAGGGGTTTTCAGAACTGTCTGGATTCCCCCCCTCGCGGGAATGACGGTCCCGGACCGCGCGTGCCACTGTGGTGAAAACCTTTTGAAATGAAGGTCAGGGGATGAGATCGGATTACCCAACCAACCAGGAGATTGCGGACGTGCTTGAACGGGTGGCGGCCCTGCTCGAAGCTCAGGATGCAAACCCCTATCGCGTCAATGCGTACAGAAAAGCCGCACGGCTCGTGGAACGATCCGATCGGTCTTTAGCTCAGGTCGCGGTTGCCGTTGAGGGTGAAAAACTCGAAGACCTGCCGGACATCGGAAAGAGCATCGGAGGGGCGATTCGCGAGTTCGTGCACACGGGCCGCCTCGCGCTTCTCGAAAGGCTGGAGGGCGAGCTCTCTCCGGAAGATCTTTTCACCACGGTTCCCGGAATCGGTGAAGAACTGGCCAAACGCATTTATTCCGAGCTTCACATCGAGACTCTTGAAGACCTGGAAATGGCCGCCCATGACGGCCGCCTTGAAAAAGTGCCGGGCATGGGTCATCGCAGGGTCACGGCGGTCAGGGATTCGCTGGAATCCGTCTTGAGCCGTTCCGGCAGAAGAAGAGCGCGGAGGCTTCGCCGTCTGGACAAAGAAGAAATCCATGGCGAACCCGATCAACCCTCTGTTGTCCTGCTTCTCGAAGTGGATGAAGAGTATCGAAAAAAGGCCGAAAAAGGGAAGCTCAGGACCATCTCGCCGCGCCGGTTCAACCCTGACGGGAAATACCGGCTTCCTGTCCTGCACACGGACCGGGAAGGTTGGCATTTCAACACGCTTTTTTCCAACACGGCTCGAGCCCATGAACTGGGAAAGACCAGGGACTGGGTGGTGATCTATTACGAGAAGGACGGCCACGAGAACCAACACACCGTGGTCACCGAAACGCATGGCCCCCTGAAGGGACGACGCGTTGTCCGGGGCCGTGAGAAGGAGTGCTTCGCCCTTTACGGCCAAAGGGAAGAGAAAGGCGGTTCAGGTGTGGGTTCTCCGGAGGAGTTCGTTTCGTCTTGACCCGTCTCAACTCCACTGCAGATTACTACAAATCCGGTGAAGACTCTCTGGGGTGGGAACTCACGGTCTCCAATGCCCTTCATCCCTCAGACAGCCCCTGCAGGAAAGTCCTCAAAAAGGCCGCTTCCTATGGGGAGCTCCTGTACGATCACCTGTCTCTTTTCATCCCCATGGGAAGCCTGCGAAACGTTCTGGAGATCGGAGGCGGCTACGGGTATGTGATGAAGCATTTCCTGATGCGAAATCCCTCCATGACCGCGACCATGGTGGACATTTCGCCCCGCCTCTCAGGGATTCAAAGGCAAACCCTGAAGGGTCACACGGCCGACTATGTGATCGCCGATTTCATGGAACTAGATCCGTCCTATCTTGGCCGGAAGGACATGGCCATTCTCAACGAAAACCTCGGCGACTTTCCGACCCTGTTGGATGTCCCAAGAACGATCTTTCAGGAACCTCCTCATGCACCGCTTGAACGTCGAGTGAGTGAGCTTTTCACACGGTATTGCTTCGAAGCCCCTGACACTGACACGTTCAACTTCAATTTGGGCGCTGTCGAGGCCGTGGAGAAGCTTTGCGCCTCCGGCATCCCGAACGTTTTCATGGGCGAGCACAGCTGCGAGGCGGAAGTCCCGGAGCCTTACAGGAGGCTCCTCTCCATCTCCTCTTCCCATCAGCCGGAGAGGATTTCCCTCAAAGGGCACGATGAATACACCATCCAGTTCTCTTATCTGGAGAAGGTGGCTGCCTTCTATCGCTATTCAACCCAAAGAGGCCCTTTTGCGGATTTCCTGAAGATCGAATGGAACGAAAGGCTCAGACATATCATGGCGTCCCCTGCCCTGGCCGATGAGGAGAGCGAAATCATCCGCCACTTTGTCGGAGATCTTTACAAGTACGAGTACCTCATTTTCATCAGGGAAGGTTAGGCGAGGTTCTTTAGCCATAGGTTTCTCTGAACCTGCGGATTGCCGCCTGCGGATCACCACCGAGGCCAAGAGCGAATTTTTCACAGGCTTCATAGACACCAAGCAGGCCGTGCGCGCCGCGATAGATTTTCACTGCTTCTTTTCTCGGTCGAACGATCCCCAGGCCCCTGTGTCGAGTAAAGGGATCCGTCAGTGCCTTCCACTCTCGAAAATCTCCCTTGGTCGCGAAAAACCCTTTGGCTGCCCTAAAGGCGGCACCGAGGGCTGCACTGTCTTTCACCTCAAAGCTCTCGACCTCGGCATCAAAAACGTCGCCGATCACCTGAAGCAGCCCCTGATTCCCCGAGCCTCCGGCCGTGACCAGGATCTTCGCTGGATGTCTGCCGGATCCAGCAGAGTGAAGCCACATGGTCATGATTTGTGCTTCAACAACCGCGCGGACATCGCCTTCCACATCCTGCTCCAGAAGCCCTCCGAACCGGTGGACTTTGGGGTTCAGGACCAGAGGGGTGATCTCCGGCAGGAAATAGGGCAGCATGATCTTTCCATCATTGCCGGGCTTTGTGGAAAGCAGGATCCGGGAAAATTCATCCCACGACAGGTGGTGTCGGTTCTTCACGGCCTCCCTGGCAAGACTTCCGTTTTTGAAGCACAAAAGAAGCATGTATTTCCCGTCCGCTGCACCAAAAACGTGTCCTTCGGGAGACCGATCCCTTCCCAAGTTGCGCATGTAACCGAAATAGGTGTCGCTCGTGCCCAGGCTGACGGCCTTTTGTTCCGTGTCGCCGACGAGCCCCAACCCTACCAGGCTGGCAGGATTGTCGCCTGTGCCGACGATGACCTCTGTCTGGGGGTGGAACCCGTATCTTTTGATGAGGTGCGAGGAAACCTTGCCTGCCGATTCGCCACCCCGCATTAACCTGGGAAGCTTGGCACGAAGCTTGGGGGCTGTTGCGGCCAGGGCTTTCCGGTTCCACTTGCCGGTGCGGATGTTGGCCAGATGGGTGCCGAAACCGTCCCCACAGTCCACCGGGGCCAGGCGTCCAGTCAGAAGGGAGGTGATGAAAGAACTAATGAGAGCAATGTGGCGAGTGTGTTCGTACGCCCGTGGATCCTTCTTCCAGAACTTCCTGATCTGGGGACCGGTGAATCTCTCCGTGGCTCTCGATCCTGTGGTCTCGGCCAAGCGGGCATCCCCGCCCATCGCTTGGGCTATCTCCTCACATTCCTCGCTTGTGCTCGAATCCATCCACACCGGGGCTACAGGCCTTGAGAAAATATCTCCGGTCTGCTCCACGAGGGGCTTACGATGATCAAGGTCCTTGAGACGTGCTGCAGCCTTCGAGTGGAGATACACGCTCCCATGCTGTTGCGCCGACACACTGAGGCTGGCAACTTCTTTGGTGATGCCTTCGTGCCGCAGGAGAAGGAGCAGGTCATCCACGGCCTCGATCCACATTCTCGGATCCGCGCAGACCACCCGAGGGTCTTCTCCGGCCAGCACGCCGCCGCTTGTTTGATAGGAGGGATAGGTTTCGTCGAAATGGAGTGATTTGCGGTAGAGGGTGTGATCTGAAAGATCCATGACTAGGGCGGTGAGGCTCTGGGTGCTCAAATCAAGCCCTAGGAACTTGTTCCTTTTCATTTCCTAGAGTCTCTGCAGGAAGGAACTCCTGCACATGCCCGCGCCCACGGACTCGCTGAGGATGATATTTGCCGATTACAGCTTCTCGAGCGTTTTGTTGACCGTAAACCCCTGAACCACGTCCTCCTCAAGAGCCCCCCGCTGCAGGTCATAGGGCAGCCTCTGCATGGAAACAACGGAGCAATTCCCTCTTCTGTGGATGTTGGTAAGCATTCGGTTCGCGAGATAGTCCGTCACCGCCCGCTTGATGTCCCGCGGGTCCCCGCCGCTATTCATCAGCCTCTCCAGGGTCATGGGGAGCATGGCAAAATTAGCCTGATGCTCGATCAGGAGATCCAGGTCGTTAAGGCTCAGGCTGTTCCTCGAAAGAAGATTCTCCAGGTGGGGCTTGGCTCCACGTGTAGCATACAGGAAAACTCCCTTGCCGTTCATGTCACCGAAGATGTCCCCGTTTTCAATGAAGGCGTGAATATAATCCCCAAAACATCCGTGCGTTCTGGTGTGGGTATCCACAATTCCGTGGGAAGGTTGGGCCGGGGTATAGCCTTCGCCGAGGTGTAACGCCACTTCGACGCCCTCGCGGGATAGAAACACGGAGGCCACCACACGGCATTTTCCGGATTCCACATAAGCTTTGGCAAGAGTTTCGAGCAAGCCGGGTCCTTCGGAAAGGCTCATGATGTCAAAGGCAAAGGACTTCACCTTCGTTTCATAAAAAGCAAGAGCATCTCCAAAGCGTTTGAAAGTGCCGTGGGTACACTCATCAGGGTGCAGGAGCTCAACCAAACGGTGCTGCACCTTGGCTGCGGTGGCAGGGACTCTGTGGAGAAGTTGTCCGAGTCGATTGTCTAGGATGATGCCGTCGAGGTGATGATCCCCACTCAGTCGGACGAGGGCCTGAGCAATGTCCGTGACGAAATCATCGCTAAAGGGGAAGATCGGTCCGCGCTCACAGGAATAGCGGCCTGCGGTTTCGCTGTCGCTCGTGGTTTGGAGTGCCGTGGCAAGAGAATCATCTCCGAAAATGATGTTCGACGTGTCGAGGGGTTTGAACGCCTTGGCCCGGTGGATGTTTTCCGCTCCCACGATGACCGTGAGGTCTCCTGCCCTCAACACGCCCGAAACAGAGAGCACAAAAGCGGCCTCCACCGACACGTTGAAGCCGGGACACCCGGCGTAGAGGTCAAAAACCATGGCGTCAGGGCAGGCTGTTCGGATGAGCTCATAGGGAATTTTTATCAGTGGCCCCGGATCGTATTTGTCTTCTCCCACATTGGTTGCGCCGATGACCAGCTTGATTTTTGACGGGTCAACGGGGTTTTCTTCAAGAAGGGCCGACATCGACCTCACGCCGATTCGCTCATCTTCCGGCGCAACGACCCGGGTCTTCACCCCCATCCGGTCCTGAATCGATTTGTCATTGACCGGGATATCCCCTTTGAAGAACATCCCTTTGTTCACGTAGATAGAGTTATCCTGAACCGTCCCCCCGTTCCACGCGCCATGAGCGATGATTTCAAGAATAGAATCCTTGTGCACCCCACACTGCCTTTCTCGGACCGAGAATCGCAAGGCCCTGATTCTTTTCGCTTCAGTATAAGAGGAATACACCCGTTCTGTCAACGGCGGACTTCCCGTGAGAGGAGAGGCGGATGTCTAAAGATCTCCGAAGGATCCGGTTGACTGAGCTGATGAATCCCATTAGAATCGGCAAACCTTTCCGCAGGAAAGGATCATCGCCCTCAAATCTTACTGGAGAGGAAGAAAAACGCATGGCCAAACTTTCCCATGACAAGAAAGCGGATCTCGTCGGGCCCGGCATTGGAAATTATGACGAACTCGAGAAAATCCTGCCGCAGGATTACTCCTCCTTGCTCACCCCCAAAGAAACCCAGAAAGCCATCTTTGCCGCAAAGAACTACATTGAGGAGAATCTCTGCAAAGAACTTAATCTGATGATGGTCACGGTTCCTCTCCTCGTGGACGTGGAAACCGGCGTCAATGACATGCTGGACCGCGACGGATCGCGGACTCCGATCCAGTTCCACATTTCCAATGACTACAACAAGCATCCGGTTGACGCCCAGGTGGTTCAGGCAGCCACCAAATGGAAGAGAATGGCCCTGAAGCAATTCGGGATGACGGTCGGTGAAGGGCTCTGCACGGACATGCGGGCCGTGCGAAAAGACTACTTCCTGGATCATGACCACAGCGCTTATGTGGATCAGTGGGATTGGGAAAAGGCGATCGCCGCGGAACAGCGCAATCTCGGCACGCTGAAGGACACGGTCAGGAGGATCTGGAAAGTGATCAAGGGTGCGGAGATTCACCTGCAGCGGCTTTTTCCGAAGCTCAAATCCGACAAAACTCCCGACCTTCCTGACGAGATCACCTTTCTCCACGCCGAGGAGATCCTGGACATGTACCCGGACCTCCCGCGCAAGCAGCGAGAGACCATGGTGATTCAAAAATACCCGGCCCTCTTCATTATCGGCATCGGATGGACCCTTCAGGACGGGTATCCCCACGAGATGCGCGCCGCAGACTACGATGACTGGGTGACGGAAACGGTTTCCCAGAAGGGCAAACGCATGCACGGCCTCAACGGGGACATCCTGGTCTGGAATCCGGTGACCAAGCGGCGCCACGAGCTCATGTCGGGCGGCATCCGTGTGAACGCCGAAACCCTTAAAGAGCAGCTGAAAATCACGGGCCAGCTCGATTGGCTCAAGCTCCCGTATCACCAGGCGATCGTCAAGAATGAAATCCCCCTCAGCATCGGAGGAGGCATCGGTCAATCCCGGACCCTCATGCTTCTCCTCAAGAAAGCTCATCTCGGCGAAGTCAGCGTCACGGTCTGGCCGAAAGTCCTCAAGGACATGTGCAGAGAGAAAAACATTCATGTTCTGGAATGAGGTCCCAACCGCAGAGCAGGCGGCCCTAGAAAGCCCCCTCCCCTGCACCCCTCCCACCAGGGTTTTGGGAGTTGTTGGAGGATGAGATGATCAAACGAAAACCAACCTATGAGGACCTTCAAAAGAGAGTGAAGGCGCTGGAGAGAAATGCCCACAAGGCAAAGAAGGTGGAAGAGGTGTTGAAGATTCAGAACGCCTATCTCGAATTGTTCTTTGACAGCGCTCCCGAGGCGTTTGTCCTGGCGGACAAAGAACATCGTGTCACCAGGGTCAGCCCTCAGTTCACACGGATGTTTGGTTACACACCCGAAGAGGCTCTCGGCCAAGCGATCGATGACCTGGTCGCCGGAAAAGACAAGCTTAAGGAAGCCGCTCATGTCACGAATGAGGTGGGCCGCGGGCAAAAGGTCCGGATGGAAGGTATTCGACACACGAAAAACGGCTCTCCTGTCTACGTGGATTTGATGGCGGCGCCGGTTTGGGCCGGCAACGAGCAGATCGGCACTTACGCCAGTTACCGGGACATCACCGAACGGAAGAAATCGGAAGTGGCCCTGCGAGAAAGCGAGGAGCGATACCGGTCCCTGATCGAAAACATACCCGTGGGCATATATCGCTGCACGCCGGGCCCCCACGGCCGGTTCCTGATGGCCAACCCGGCTTTTTTGCACATGTTCGGTTTCGCCTCCGAGGAGGAACTTACGAAAAGCAAGGTGTCCGACATCTATATGGACCCGGGTCAGCGAAAAGGCTTTTCTGATTCCCTCCTCGAGAAGAAGAGTCTTGTGACCTCTGACAGGCACTTGAAAAGAACGGACGGCACTCCTCTGTGGGCCGTCGTGAGTGCCAGAGTGGCTTACGATGCCGTGTCAGGAGAGCCTGCCTATTTTGACTGTGTCATCGTGGATATTACGGAAAGGAAACAGGCCGAGGAAAAGCTGCGGGATTCTGAGAGGAGATACCGCGAGCTCATTGAGGGAAGCCGTGACGGGTACGCTCTGGTGAACTTGAACGGGAGGATCGTGGAATCCAACTCCGCCTTTCGCCAGTTGCTGGGATCGACGGACGAAGAGCTGAGCGATAAGACCTACGAGGATCTGACCCCGGAGAAGTGGCGTGCCTCGGAAACCGATATCATCAGGGAACAGGTTTTCAAGAGAGGCTATTCCGACGTTTATGAAAAGGAATACGTCAAAAAGGACGGTACCATCGTTCCCGTAGAGCTGAGAACCTACCTGCGCGAGGACGAACGAGGCATTCGGACTGGGTTGTGGGGTTTCGTTCGGGACGTGACAGATCGGAAGATGGCGGAAGAGGCGTTGAAGGAATCCCATTCAACCCTTCTGACCGTGCTGGACGGCATCGATGCCACGATCTACGTCGCGGATATGGAAACGTACAAAATCCTCTTTGCAAATAAATACATGAAAAGTGTCTTTGGCCGGGATTTGGTGGGGGGAACCTGCTGGGAACTCTTCCGGGGACAGTCCCAGCCTTGCAGTCATTGCACCAATGCGCAGCTTGTCGACTCAGAAGGGCGACCGACCGGCGGTTGCGTGTGGGAGGGCAAAAACCCGATTTCGGACAGGTGGTACATCAACTATGACAGGGCTATCAAATGGGTCGACGGCCGCTTGGTCCGGCTGCAGGTGGCCATGGACATCACCGGCCGCAAAGAGGCTGAGCTTGCCCTGAAAAGGGAAAAAGGATATCTCGACGCCCTGCACGAAACCGCCCTGGGATTGGTGAGCCGGCTTGAGGCGGAAGAATTGCTCGAAGCCATTGTGGAAAAGGCCGCGCGATTGGTCGGCACCGCTCACGGATATGTCTACCTCTACGATCAGGATCGCGGCGATCTGGTTTTGAAGATCGGCGTGGGGGCTTACGGAGAGATGGTGGGGTTTCGGATCAGGCCCGGAGAGGGACTTTCCGGGAAAGTTTTGCTCTCGGGCGAACCCCTGATCGTGGAGGATTACCGCTCCTGGCCTGAACGGTCTCCGGATAGCCGGTTTGATGATCTTTCCGCCGTGGTTGGCCTACCGCTCAAATCGGACACGCAGGTGAGTGGAGTCATCGGAGTGGGATATTTCGGTGAAAGCCGGAGGTTCACCCCCGCCGAGATCATCGCCCTGTCCCGCTTTGCCGCGATTGCCTCTATCGCTATGGACAATGCCCTCCTCTACTCCAGGCTCAAAGAGGAGTTGGTGGAGCGGGAAAAAGCCGAAGCAGAGAGGAGAAAACTTGAATCCCAGCTCCAGCATGCCCAGAGAATGGAGGCCATCGGGACGCTAGCCGGTGGAATCGCCCATGACTTCAACAACATTCTGATGGGGATCCAGGGAAGGACTTCGCTCATGCTCCTCGATGTTCCCTCTTCCGCCCCCCATTTCGAACACTTGAAAGGCATTGAGAAGTACGTACAGGATGCCGCCTCTCTGACGAGGCAGCTTTTAGGTTTTGCGCGAGGCGGAAAGTACGAGGAGAAGGCCACGGACCTGAATGATCTGATCCACCGCAGCGCCCAGATGTTCGGCCGGACGAAGAAAGAAATCAGGATCCACGGGAAGTATCAGGAGGCCCTATGGACTGCAATGGTCGATCGGAACCAGATCGAGCAGGTGCTTCTCAATCTCTACGTGAATGCATGGCAGGCGATGCCCGCAGGGGGTGACCTGTACATTGAGACGGAAAACGTCTTTCTCAATGAAAAAGAGGGGCACCCCTACGGGGTGAGTTCGGGTCGATATGTGAAGGCGAGCGTCACGGACACGGGTCTTGGGATGGATGAGCAGACGCGGCAGAGGATCTTCGAGCCTTTCTTTACGACCAAGAAGAAGGGGAGAGGGACCGGCCTGGGTTTGGCATCGGCTTACGGGATCATCAAGAACCACGGTGGGATGATTGAGGTCGAAAGTGAAAAGGGGGTGGGCACAAGCTTCCGCATATACCTGCCCGCATCGGACAAACAGGTGACCAAAGACTCAGAGGCGCCGGAGGAGTTCCGCAGGGGCGTGGAAGGCGTGCTCTTGGTCGATGATGAGGAGATGATTCGTTCCGTTGTCAGCGGAATGCTGGAAAGCATGGGATACAGGGTATGGCCGGCGGGGAACGGCGAGAAAGCGATCGACCTGCTGGCCAAGCACAAGGGGGAGATTCATCTTGTCATTCTGGACATGATCATGCCCGGGATGGGCGGGGGTGAAGTCTTCGATCGACTGAAGCGATGTGATCCCGGGGTCAAGGTGCTCCTGTCGAGCGGGTACAGCCTTGACGGAGAAGCCAAGAGGATCATGGACCGGGGTTGCGACGGCTTCATTCAGAAACCCTTCACGACCAAGGCCATCTCTGCAAAATTAAGAGAACTGCTGGGGGACAAAAAGTGACCGGCCAAGCACGCCGACGGTTTTTTTGCTCTTGAGGCGGCTCTGGAAAAGAGGAGGTTTCTGTGCCGTATACTACGATCAACAACCTGAGGGTCTACTACGAAATGCACGGAGAAGGGGAAACCCTGATTCTTCTCCACCACGGTTTCGGCTGCACCAAGATGTGGAAGGACATCTGGCCGGCTCTGGTGAAGGCGGGATACCGTGTGGTCTTGTATGACAGGAGAGGATACGGCCGGTCTGAGGGAGGCGCCGGCTATCTTGATTTTTATGTGAGCGACGAATTCCGGCCCGACAGCGTTCAAGGGCTGGCCGAGCTCAAATCCCACCTTGAAATCGGACCTTGCCACCTGGTGGGACAGTGTGAAGGCGGTGTGGTTGCCGCTGAGTATGCCGCGAAGTTTCCTGATCAGATCAGAAGCCTGGTGACCTCGAGCACCCAGTGCTTCAGCGAAATTCCGATGACGGAACTGAACGCGATGAAGTTCACGAAGACCTTCTCAGAGCTGGATCCTGAGCTGAGAGAAAAGTTCTTGGACTGGCACGGAGACAGGAACGCGGAACCTCTCTTCAACCAGTTCCGCTTGTTCGGAGGGTCTTACGGAAAAGATTACTTTGACCTGAGGAACACCCTTCGCTCCGTGATGTGCGCCAGCCTCGTCCTCTACCCTGACCGGAGCTTCATCTTTGACGTGGAACAGGGCGTGGCATTCTACAGGCACCTTCTCTTCGGGGAGCTCATGGTGCTGCCCAACTGCGGCCACAACACCTACGAGGAGCGTCCTTCAGAATACATCCAGGCCATTCTCGAGTTCCACGCCAGGCTGAGGTCCCCGTCCCCCCGGCGCAAAGCCCGTATCTCCTGCGCCGCCTAAAAGACCTATCCGTCCTCAGTCCTCGTGACTCGTCGCTTTTTCAGCGCGCCGCGCTCGCCTTGAGGGCCGTCACCAGGTCCTTCATGGTTTTCGGAGGTTCGGGGAAACCGGGCTTGGGCTCCATGACGATCGCCTCCTGCTCACACCCCGCAGCACACGTGGCACACCCGAAGCAGCGGTCGAGGTTGACGACCGGCACGTTCTTGTCCCCCATTTTCAATGCGCCTGAGGGGCAGCGATCCACGCAGATCTCACAGCTCGTACACCGTTCCGGGTCGAAGGCCGGTTGGAAACCCGAATTGAAGACGAGGCCGGGCTTAGGTTGTTTGAGAACCGATTGGATCACGCCGCAATGCCATCGGTCACAGTTGCACAGGAAATCGATCTCCTCGGTGACGTTCCGGCTCATGTGGACAAGGCCGGCTTCCTCGGCTTTATCCAGGATCTTCATCGCTTCCTCTTTGGACACCTTTCGTCCGCCGAGGCGCTCAGCGGCATACTCACCGCGTTGCCCAAACCACATGCATGTCTCGACGGGCATGCCATGGAGATCCTCCCCTCTGAGCTTTGCTTCGTGGCGACAGAAACAGGTGCCCACACAGACGGGATCATACTTGTTGATGTAGGTCGCAACCTGATCATACGTGTGCACGGCGTTCTTTACAAAGATCTTTCGATCCACGGAAATGACGCGGGTCATTGGAAAAGAAATCCGCTGCTCTCCCTTGACCGCATTATAGGCCTTCTTGTAGGCATGGAGGAGTCCGGCAATCTTCTTGTCTCTCTCAGTGTCCCGTCCTCCCATGAACTGATACTCGAAAATGCCCGGCATAAAGGGTGCAGCCTGGTAATAGGTCTTCCCGTCCGCGCGAAAGGCAACGCACAACCCTTTGTTCGCCATCCCTTCGAGCAATGCCGTCACTTCCGCTTCACCCCTTCCCTTCTCTTTTGCGATCTCGGCTGCAGTAACCGGGTTTCGCGGCAGGGCATTGTTGAGTTCAGCCTCTTCAGGAGTAAACAATTCCTGAACCAGGGCGTAGAACTCAGGGATGTCCATCCCCGCATAAGATCCGCCCCTCTTTATCATCACATCAAGCATGTCTCTGTAAACCTGTGACGCCATCGGTTGGGTACCTCCTCTTCACTTAACGGTGTCGCCATCATAGCAGCCCGACAAGAAAAATGGTAACAGTTTAGCTCTTTGAAATAAACACAGAAAAAGGCCACGGGGGTCCCTCCAAAAACAGAACAACGAAGACGCCACATCTCAGTGGCAAGCTCCAGGTCATGGGTGAGGCGGGCGGAGAGCTACCGGGGAACTCGCCATGTAATACCCAGCTGGCAGGTGCCGGTGAAACCTCACCGCCCGCCTTCGCTGCCCCTTATCTGCAGAGTCTTTCCCGCACACTCTTCGTTTTCTGTTTTTGGAGGGACCCCCGTGGCCTGAGCCATCCATTTCAAAGAGCTAAACTGTTACGAAAAATGGAATTCTTCCGTTTCTTTCGCCAATTTGAATTCTTGCAACAGAAGGCGTATTTCAAGTAAAGAATACCGTAAACGGACAGGCATCGAATTTTCGGATAGTGGCGGACACAGGGAAGAGAGATCTGAGTCATGGACCATCCAACAGGCCTCACCTGCATGCGTTGCGGCAAGTGTTGTCTCACGGACCTGATCGCTTATGTCACGGAAGAAGACAGAAAGCGCTGGACTCGCGAAGGGAGAACCGATATTCTCCATATTCTGGACAAAGAGCACGGCATGTGGGCCGGAGATCGTCTCGTATCGCAGGACGACGGCCACCTGCTCCAGGGGTGCCCGTTTTTCACTTGGGACGGAACCCTGGGCACCTGCACCATCCATGAAACCAGGCCCGGAGTCTGCAGAGACTATGTGCCCGGCTCTTCCGAATTCTGCCCGCACTACAAACGTCTTAAAGGTTGAGCATGGCTAAGAAGATCCCGGCACTCCTCTTTACAGCCCTATGGATGGTTTTTTTTATGATCCCCATGAGTGATGCAGGCCCTCTCGAAGAATTGCAGAGTGTCCTGCCTGAAAAAGTTCTGACCTGGTCAAAGGCTGAAGAAGATCAGTTCTATGACAGTCAAACGATTTTCGACTACATCGACGGAGCCGGAGAAGTTTACAGGGCCTACAATATGCAGCGCTGCTTCAGCCGTCGGTACGTTTCCCCTGAGGGTCCCGCCATTATCCTTGATGTCTTTGAGATGGCCTCTTCCTATGATGCATTCGGAGTCTTCACCCATGACCCGGACGGAGAAGGACTTGCCGTGGGACAGGGTGCCGTCTATCGTTCCGGATGGCTCGGCTTCTGGAAAGACCGCTTCTTCGTCTCCCTTTATGCGGATGAGGATACAGAGGCCGCCAAGCAAGCCCTGCGGGAGCTGGCCGGGAAAGTGGCCTCTCTGATCAAGAAAGAAGGCCCGAAGCCTCAAATCCTTTCCAGACTCCCGAAAAAAGGGCTTCAAGCGGCGAGCATCCGGTATTTTCACGACCATCCTGTGCTGAACCGGCACTACTTCATATCCACAGAGAATATCCTCCGCCTGGGAGGCCGGACTAAAGCGGTTCTTGCAACCTATCAGTTCAAAGAGGGAGCGGCCCAGATCCTGCTGGTCATTTATCCGGATGCGGAAAAGGCCAAGGAGGCCTATTCCAGTTTTCTCAAGCACTACCTGCCCGATGCCGACCCATCAGGGATGGCCAGGCTGGAAAACAAGAAGTGGTGCGGCGCCTCGCTCAAAGGATCCTTTCTTGCCGTAGTTCTGGAGGCTGATTCACGGGAGATCACAAAAGATCTGCTTGGCGGTTTGATTGGCAAGGACAAATGAACGTGAGGCACAAAGGGACAAAGATGCAAAGGCACAAAGCAGAAAAACCAAGCTGCCATATCCCTTTGTCCCTCTGTGCCTTTGTGCCTTTGCCCCTTTGAGCCCGTATCATGGCAAAAAACCAACCGGAAGTTACTACCATGAACACCATTATCACCAGAAGGGACTTTCTCAGAATAGGCGCAGCCGCTGCCGTCGGTGGCCTCGTCGGGTTTCCCCTAACAGGGACGGCCAAGGCCGTCGGGAAAAGCCGTGTCGTCCTGATACGCAACAAAGAGGTCATGGGCGCATCAGGCAGCACACGGGCTGAAGTGCTCGAGCAGATGCTGGATCAGGCCGTGACGACCCTTGTTGGAACTTCGGATCCGGTTTCCGCATGGGAGCAACTGGTAAAGCCCGAAGACGTGGTCGGCATCAAGAGCAACGCATGGTACCAGCTTCCAACACCTCGCAGTCTTGAAGCGGCTATCCAGGAGCGTCTCCTGCAGGTGGGTGTGAAAAAGGAAAACGTGTCGGCCGATGACAGGGGAGTTCTCTCGAACCCGGTATTCCAGCGCGCCACCGCTCTCGTCAACGCACGGCCCATGAGAACACACTACTGGTCCGGCCTGGGCACCCTCCTCAAAAACTACATCATGTTCACGCCAAGGCCTTCGGATTACCATGACAACGCCTGCGAGAACCTGGGAGCCCTCTGGCACTTCCCTCAGGTGAAAGGCAAGACGCGTCTGAACGTCCTGGTCATGCTCACACCGCAGTTCCACGGTGTGGGCCCTCACAGCTTCAGCAAAGAATACATCTGGAACTACTGTGGCCTCATCGTCAGCACAGACCCTGTTTCCGCCGACGCTACGGGAGCGACCATCATTCAAAAGAAAAGGGATGCCTTCTTTGGGGCACGCAAGCCCATCAGCCCGCCCCTCAATCACATCACGGCCGCCGACACCCGTTTCGGCCTTGGCAACAGCCGCCCGGAAATGATAGAGGTCATCAAACTCGGGTGGGATGAAGATATTCTTATTTAGGGCCTTGGACTGCGATTCTCCTGATCCTTGCGGAGAAGCCATAGCGAACCATAGGTTGGAACTTTTTGTTGTGGAACTTGTCTAAGGGAATGAATGGGGGGACGAGACGGCCGGTGACCTCCTCAGGTGACGATGCGCTGCTCATCAAGGCTTTTCAAAAGGGCGACAAAAGGGCCTTTGATCAGCTCGTGATCAGGCACAAAGACAGGATATTCAACCTGTGCTACCGGTTTCTTGGGGACTACGAAGAGGCCAATGATTCGGCTCAGGAGGCCTTTGTAAAGGCGTACGGTTCGCTCAACACCTTTCGGCTGGAATCCGCCTTCTCCACCTGGCTCTACAGAATTGCAGTCAACGCCTGCAAGAACAAGCTCGTCTCCTCGGCCTACAAAGCAAAGCGCAAGACTGTCTCTCTCGACAACCCCGGCAACCCCTCGGATGGCCCTTTGCCCATGGAGATTCCAAACGGCGCTCCTTCCCCTCTCGCTCGAATGGAAGAGAAAGAGAAAATGGTACTCGTTCAAAGGGCCTTGGACGCCTTGCCGACGGAGTTTAAAATGGTCGTGACTCTTCGGGATGTGGAGGGCTTTTCCTATGAAGACATCGCGGAGATCACCGGGCTCAACCTGGGCACCGTCAAATCGAGGATTGCCCGGGCGAGGACAGACCTCAGAAACAAGCTCAGGGGTGTCTTATGACGGACTGTTCTGAAATCAGGACTCTCTTGTCGGAGTACTTGGACGATGCTCTTGATGCGAAGGCGAAGGCCCTTGCGGATGAGCACCTCCGCACCTGTCCGGCCTGTCGGGAAGAACTGGATTCACTGAAGACCCTTGTCAAAGGAATCGGCTCCCTCGAGTCCGTCAAGGCTCCGGCGGATTTCCTTGATCAGCTTCACCGGAGGATGGAGCGACGCTCGATAATATCGGCAATATGGGAATGGCTTTTCTACCCTCTTCGCGTGAAGATCCCTCTGCAGCTGGCAGGGGCTGCGGTCATGGCCCTTATCATTTTCTCTATCCTTCCCCTTCAGCAGCCGTCCCTCAAATTACATTCGAAGCCGGAACAGGAAAAGAACGCGGAAGACACAGCCTATTATGCCGATGAAAGCAAAGGGATAAAACCGGCCGGAAGGTCTGAAGCCCTGGTCCGGAAAGCTGCAACCCCTGAGCCTGCAAAAGTGACACGGGAAGTGGCGCTGAATTTAAAAAGACAGGTGCGCGCCAAAGCCGCAACCCCTGAACCCTCTGCAGCACAGGCTCCGGCATCGTCCGCCGCACTGGAAATGAAGAGGCCCAAGCTCGCGGCTGGAGCACCCGCTCGGGAAGACAAAAAAGAAGAGGCTCTGGAAAAGGAACCTGAATCCGTCCTCCCCATCACCAAAGCCATAGAAGCCGCCAAGGGAAAAGTCCTTTCCGTCGATTACACCCCCCAGACCGGCCGGCCCGAGTCGGTCCACGCCCAGATACCGGCAGGAGAGCTAACAATCCTTTATGAGAAGCTTAAGGAACTGGGCGAGCTCCAGGTCTCTCCGGAAACCGGCACTGAAAAAGATTCCGACCTCGTTCATGTTAAAATCAGGCTGATCGGACTGCGATAAACCACGCCGCTCATCCTCGTCTTTCATGACCTCCTCGTGTCACACCTCAGAAGCTGTTTAACAAAGCTTTCAACATCACCCCCACCTATCCTCCCCCCTCAAGGGGGAGGAGAATATTAGTGGGAGGGGCAAGGGGAGGGGGAACTTTTGTGCCTCCGCTCTGTCTAAGCAAGCAGGACAAAGTAAACAGGAGGACAAAGGCAATGAAAAACAGAACAGCGATTTGGGTATTACTCATTCTAATCGTTTTCCTTCTGGGAAGCGCAAGGGTTTCTGCGCAGCCGGAAACCGGCGAAGACAAATCCCTGTCTCCCTACTTCTTCGTGAAAAGCGATGACCCGGAACTTGACCCGCTTCCCCTCAAATCCACATCCGCTCAAGCGCGCATCTCCGGAGTCATTGCCGATGTGGCGGTGACGCAGGTCTACAAGAACGAGGGAAAGCGACCGATCGAGGCGATCTACATCTTCCCGGCTTCCACAAGGGCCGCTGTCTACAGCATGAAAATGACGATTGGAGAGCGAACCCTCATTGCCAAGGTCGCAAAGCGGGAAGATGCGCGCCGCGAGTTCGAGGAAGCCAAACAGTCCGGCAAGAGCGCGTCGCTGCTCGAGCAGCAAAGGCCCAATGTGTTCCAGATGAACGTGGCGAACATCCTTCCCGGCGACGTGATCCACGTGGAGATGAAGTACACG
>Ga0105100_10000290_pt1 | contig 29280 bp, 20 predicted proteins | sample PPLLak12cMay2015_2_FD_87033 | JGI IMG/M metagenome (GOLD analysis project Ga0105100, IMG submission 87033) | Freshwater sediment microbial communities from Prairie Pothole Lake near Jamestown, North Dakota, USA - PPLs Lake P8 Core (1) Depth... | ecosystem: Environmental > Aquatic > Freshwater >... | reverse complement strand
GTTGCAGCAAAAACGAGAAGGCTTCTGAGCAGCATTTGCCATTCATTTAATTTCTCCCCCTGTTCCGTAAATACTTTTACCAGTTCATCCATAAATTCTCCTTTCATTAATAAAAAAAGATTGGACGGTTTTCGTTAAATTTTCATTTAATTATTTACCATCCAATCTAATTTCCGGTATTTGTATTAAACAAATCCGAAAACGGATTAACATTACTTACAATGCTAATCTGATGCAAAAATAGTATAGTATAATCTAAAATCAAGTGATGAACCTTCCATGTAATTTAAAGCAAAATTTAATTTCAAGATTCTATATCGGAATTCCCTGCTTCTTTAGATTTCATAATTAGTATTTATTTTTTGCCGGCAGGGAATATAGAAAAGCCTTTTCTGCCCGGATATGACTATTAACATTAAAATGATTTAAGTCTCAATAAATTTTTAGGAAGGAAAAGATGAAGAAAATGATGATGAGAAGGAAAAGCTAAAACCAGAAAGGACATTTCCCGCTTTTAAATTACAGGAGTTTAAAATTTGAAAAAATAATTTATGAAGTATATTTTATTTGTCCTGATCTTCAATTAAGAATTTCTTTATAAATGTAACCGGATGCATTACTTGAACATCGACATTAAACTTCTTCGCACCATACTCAATTTGGGAAATGCACCCCGGATTACCGGTTAAAACAATTTCTGCATTTGTATTTTTTATGTTCTTCATTTTCCTTTCGAGTATAACCATCGAATCATCATACCTGGTGATATTATAAATGCCGGCACTCCCGCAGCACCATGTTGATTCTTCCAGCGGTATTAAATCCAAACCCGGAATTCTTTTTAAAACATTTCTCGGCTGCTCAATTATTTTTTGAGCATGCGCAAGATGACAGGCATCGTGATAGGTAACCTTTTCTTGAATCTCTTTAAAGTTTAATTGAATTCCGGCTTCAGACAAGAACTCCATTATATCTTTTACTTTTCCCGAGAATAACTCGGCTTCAAGAGAAAATTCGGAATCATTTTTCAGCAGATCTCCATACTGTTTCATAAAAGCGCTGCAACCGGCTGAATTCGAAATTAGAAAATCATATTGTTTTTGCATGAAGGCTTTTATATTCTGCTTAGCAAGCTTCTCTGCAGTTTCAAAATCTCCGTTGTGTGCATGGAGAGAACCGCAGCAAACCTGATTTTCAGGAGTATAAACTTCACATCCATAGGCCGATAGAACATCGACAGTATCTTTATTAATTTCTGCAAACATTACATTCATCAGGCAGCCTTTTAAAAATGCAATTCTATATTTCACTTCACCATTCAATGGCAAAATTGATTCTTTAATAATTTTATCGCTGAACTTAGCGGATACTCGGGGAGCAAGTTTGTCAATTTCTGCGAGATGAGGAGATATCTTCCGGATGAATCCGGATGAATGAATAAATTTCCTAATGCGCGATTTTTGATAAAGATATAAAATTCTTGAGAATATTTTTAAATTTTTATTAGAAGCAAGAATATATTTAAGCGCAAATCTTTTTATAAACCTTTTTAAAAAAGACCCGGCGCCTGCTTTATCCGCCTCGGCTCTAGCTGCTTCAACCATCAATCCGTACTTAACTCCGGCCGGACAAGCAGTTTCGCAGGCCTGGCAGTCGAGGCAAAAATTCATTTCATCGGCAAAAATATCGGTAATTTGCATTTCTCCCCTTGCAACGGATTTGATTAATCTGATTCGTCCGCGCGGAGAAGATCTTTCAAGCTTCGTCATTTCGTAAGTGGGACAAGCAGCTAAACACATTCCGCAGTGAATGCATTGAGAAAGAATATCGTCGCTTGGCAATACGCCGGCTAGATTACTATTTAATTTTATCATGACATAAATGTTTTACACTATTGAAAATTCATTGTCTCTATAGTTATTCAAAGTCATTGGTAAATGGTCATTGGTCATTAGAAGAATGACTATAATAACTACCTAATGACAATGAATAACTACCTAATGACAATGAATGACTACCTAATGACAATGAATGACTACTTAATGATAATAAATTACTATTTGATGACTTTCATTTTGTACTTTTTACAGCGTATTCTTCACACTTCGGCGATATTGAAAATATCTTACCTGGATTCAAAATATTGTTTGGATCAATTGACAATTTAATTTTCTTCATCATTTCAATTCCGGGAGCTCCGGCTACTTTCTCCAGGAACTTCTTTTTTGCCAATCCTGTTCCATGCTCGCCAGTTATTGTGCCGCCCAGTTTTATTGCTTCATTAAAAATAAAATCGAAAGCTCTGTGTGCATTTTCAATTTCCTGTTTGTCTCTTTCATCTGTAAGACAAGTAGGATGGAGGTTGCCGTCTCCAGCATGTCCAAAATTGCCGAAGGTTACGCCGAATTTTTGCCCGGCTTCGATTACTTTTTCAATCATTACCGGAAGCTCGCTTCTTGGAACTGTTGCATCTTCAAGAATTGTTGTGGGGCGTCTTCTTGCCAAAGCGCTGAATGCGCTTCTTCTTGCAGTTTTAAGAACTAAAGCTTCATCCGCATCTGCGGCTGTTTTAACTGCCGAAGCATTATTCTTTGCTAAAATATTTTTTATTGTTTCCGCATCTTCATAAACAATATTCCCTCTGCCGTCAACTTCGATAAGCAGGATTGCCTCGCTGTGCCTGGGAAGTCCGATATGCACAAAATCTTCGATGCAGTTAACAGTTGTCTTGTCTATAAATTCCATCATGCACGGTACTATATGAGAAGCGATAATTTCTGAAACTGCTTTTGCGCTGTCGGATAGTTTATCAAAATATGCAAGGATTGTAACAAAGTTTGAAGGCCTGGGAATTATTTTCAGGAGAATTTTGGTTATAATTCCGAGAGTTCCTTCGCTGCCTACAATAAAATCCCGAAGATTATAACCGGCCGCGTCCTTCATATTCTTGCCGCCTGTTTTAAGAAGTTCTCCGTCAGGCAGTATCATTTCAATTCCAAGAACATAATTTTTTGTAACCCCGTATTTTAATCCTCTCAAACCGCCGGCATTATTTGCCACATTACCGCCGATAGTGCAAACATTCATGCTTCCCGGATCGGGCGGATAAAATAAATCAAATTTTTCTACTTCCTTCTGCAGGTCACCCGTAACCACGCCCGGCTGAACTAAAGCTGTTAAGTTATTCGTATCAACTTCCAGAATTTTATTCCATCTTGTCATTACAAGAACAACAGAATTTTCAACCGGTATTGCACCGCCGCTTAATCCGGTACCTGCGCCGCGAGGCACAACATTAAATTTTTCCTCATTCGCCAGCTTCAGTATTTCCGATATCTGAAATTCATTCTCAGGAAAGATTACCGCTTCCGGCAAAGTGCGGAAAATTGGTGTGGCATCGTAAGAATAACAAAGCCGGTCCTCTTCAGAATCCAGAAAATTTTTTGAACCCGCTGTGTTTTTTAGTTTAGTTTTTATCGAAGAGTTCATTTTTTGTTAAGAAATTTAAATCAATTGATTTAAGGAAAATAAATTGTTTGTTAATATCAAAATAGACAAAAAATGATAATCAGTTTTAAGGAAAATTCAGTAAGCAGCAAAAGAATTGTCTAATCTATGAAACTCTTTTTAATATTAAGCTGACGAGATATGCCACAAGAATTACCAGGCCGATATAGATAGCGAGATATTTAAATGATTTGGAATTTAGAGTAAGAGTAGACAAATAACCGCGCCAGCCGCACTTTTCGCATCTGCACATTTTTAGGAAGGTTGTTCGCTTTACTATTGCTTCGAACCAATTCCTGGAATGGGAATACTTAAGACTATTGATAAGCCTGCATGAAGGGCATTTTGAAAAAAGCGGATCTACTCTTAAAAGAATGCGGGAGGTTTTCATGACCCGAAAATAATTTTAATAACAATTACTATCAACAGGACGGCGAAAATTTTTTTTAATCGTACCGATGAAGTTTTAAGCACGATTTTCACTCCGGCAAGAGCACCCAATGAAGAACCGATCCCCAGCGGCAGTCCGGCCAGCAGATAGATATATCCTACTTGATAAGGAACCTGAAAACCATTTACCTGCTGAAGTGAATACGACAGAGAGGATGAAACCATAGTGCATGCCGTTACTATTGATGATGTTCCGATTGCTTTTTTTATTTCGGTGCCGTAGAGATAAACTAAAATCGGAACAAATAAAATTCCTCCGCCTATTCCCGAAAATGCAGAGACAGCACCTACAATGAATCCCAAAGGCGGGAGGTATTTATCATTTAAAATGAGATTAGGAAATATGCTGCCTCCGTTTTCAAAATACATTCTTACGGCTGCGAAAATGAAAATAGCCGCGAAAATTACCTGGAGGAAAAACGGTTTTATATTCACGACGAAAAATGGAAAAATAAAAGATGCTGCAATACTGCCGGATGCAAGGAGCACCGCCTTCTTAGGAATTGTGTTGCCGTTTAAAAAATGCCTGGTTCCCGAAGTTATGCTTGCAATTGAACCTGCAAAAAGGGAAGTCCCCAAGGCAATATACGGAATCAGCGATCCATCAATATTTGTAACCGGAAGAACTAAATAGAGCAGCGGAACAAAAACCAAACCTCCGCCTATTCCAAGCATTCCAACTAGTATTCCGGTAAAATAACCTGCTGCCAGGAGCAAGGTTAACAACAGATATTCATTCAATGTTTTTCAGAAGCCTGTTGTATGAACTTGCATCATTAACAATATCCAAGGCTGTCTGGAATTGATAGTCATATTTTAAAGCTTCTTTAATCCTGGCTTCAGAACCCAGGTAGCGGGATGCAAGCTCAAATTTAATTTCTTTTATTAATTCATTCTTGAATAACTTTAATTCACCGTTCCCTTTTATTTCAAATTTATCCTTTATCTTGCTTAAATCGGAATAAACATCATCACCAAGTCTTTTATTTTTAACTTCCTGGAGGAGTTTGTCTACCAGCTCATCGGCTTCCGACTGGTATGTGAATTTTTCATCGGAAAGATATTTTTTAAAACTGTCGAAAAGCTTTTCATCATTTAAAGAACCAAAATCCGCATCAGGGTTATTGTAATAATAATGATCGGCGAACCGAAAGAAAATTCCCTTTGCAAGGAGTTCAGTAACCACCTCAGCAGTTTTCTGAACATCAACTATTGAATCGGGTGTAATTCCGCCTGCACTGAAAACAACTCTTTTGTTATCCGTGAGGTAGGGACTTTCGGAGAGTGAATCCTCCTCGGAAAACACTTCATTATCTTTTGTGTAATCAATCTTCTGGATACACCTGCCGCTAGGAGTGTCATACTTGGCGGTAGTTATTTTTAATGAAGTATTAAAGCTAAGCGGAGTAATTGTCTGTACTAATCCTTTCCCGTATGTTTTATTCCCTACAAGAACTGCCCTATCGTGATCCTGCAAAGCGCCGGCAACAATTTCGGAAGCGGAGGCGGAACCATCATTAACCAAAAGAATCATTTTCCCCTGGCCAAACATCGGTTCCTGGGCAGAGAAATAATCTTTCGTATTTAATTCATTTCGTCCTTTTGTCGAAACGATTAATTGATTTTTCGGAATGAATTTTTCGGTTATATCGACGGCTACATCCAGCAGTCCGCCCGGATTTCCTCTTAAATCAAGAATAATTGATTTTATTTCTTTCTGGGCTTTCAATTCTCTCAATGCTCGTTTTACTTCGTCGCCCGCAGAACGGCTGAAGCTGGCAAGCTTCAAATAAACATTATTGCTGTTTTCAGGATAAAAGCCGGAATAAATTAAATTCTTAACAATTACTTCTTCCCGGACAAGATTAAATTTTATGGAATCTTTTTCATTGCCTCGTACAACTTTCAATTCAACAACGGTTCCAGGTTTTCCTTTAACCAGAGAAGAGACATCATCGATATTCTCCGGAGAAATTTCAACGCTTCCCGCTTCGATTATAACATCGCCGATTCTAATTCCCTGGCGCTGCGCCGAATAGCCGTCGAGTACCTCAATTACAGTTACATTATTTCCGCGCACTCCGATCGATATTCCGACCCCGCCGTACTTCCCGTTTGTTATTAAATCAATTTCATCCTTTTTATTTTCATCAATAAAAATTGTATAAGGATCTAGAGATTGAAGCATTCCCTGAATTCCGGCTTCCATAAATTTATCAGGCTGAATTTCGTCAACATAGTTGAATGATATTTCCTTATAAACTTTGCTGAAAATATCGATGCTCTTTGATACTTCGAAGTAAATATCCCCGGTGCCCGTGAAGAAACCTGAAAAGGCAAAAAGGAGAACTACCGAAGCCATTGCCCACTTTATTTTATTGAATGTCATACCAGCTCCTTCTTAATAACTCGGCTTAATTCATTTACGATTTTGTTATGAATATCATCAATGCTTTTTGATCCGTCAATTACTTTAAACCTCTCTTCTTTCTTTGAAAGATAGAGATATCCGTCCCGTACGCGGTTAAAAAAATCGATGTCGGAGGTTTCAATTCTGTCGGGTTCTTTCTGCTGCGATCTCGACCTGGAGAATTTTCTTTTCTCCATTTCTTCAACCGATATATCGAGCAGAAAGGTAATATCAGGGATTGTTTCTCCGACCGCCAGATTATGAATCTGCTTTATTGTTTCCAGCGGAATTCCTCTGCCGAAACCCTGGTAAGCCGTCGATGAATCATGGAAACGGTCGGATATTACGAAGTATCCGTTCTTCAGCCACAGCCGGATTTTTTCACGTACAAGCTGCGCTCTGCTCGCAGAAAAAAGAAAAATTTCGGTTTCCATAAAAAAGTTTGAATGATTTTTATCGAGCAGAATTTTCCGTATCCTTTCGGAAATTTCTGTTCCTCCGGGTTCACGAATAATTTCGACCAGCTTGTTTTGTTTAAGGAGAAAGGATTTCAGCAATTCAACCTGGGTTGATTTTCCGCAGAAGTCTATTCCTTCAAAAGATATAAACATATATTCTTTTTTATCTCAAGTAAACTCATTTAAATTTTTTAATAATGTATCTGAGTCTTTCAGGCTTTAAATAAATCATGGAAACATTATCGGGCAGTGAAACTTTCGGAGCAATCGTACCCACTGTATCCATCACTATATCATTGTAGTTTACCGAAAGATTAATTTTATCCTTGGTTAACTTGGCCAGTATATCAATTCCGGCTCTTACGCCTACGCTTATGTTACCCGGAAGAAGCAAAACGTTGCGGTTTACCGGAATATCATTAATGACTACGGGAACATTATCAAAATTTTTATCAACAATTTTCTGAATATCCAATGATATTCTGACATAATTATCATCATATCTCATGCCGGGAATTTCCATTAAGGTAAGCATTTCCATTCTTTTTGAATCAAGATTATCTAAATATAATTCACGGGTTGGAATAACCGATATATTTTTTAAAAATCTTCCCGGACCATGTACAACAGTATTTTCAGGAATGATCCGGATTGGTGTGGAAAGACCGTAACCCGGCTTAAAATCTAGTTTTAAATACGGCCGGATTTTTACTCTCTTGCTTGAAATTTTTTCAACAAAAAAAGAAAGTGTATCGGGGGCAATGCTGATTACTTCAATTCCGGATGAAAGCCATTGATTATCGCTCAAGTGATTATTCAAATCAACTACAACTTTTCCGCTGTCGTTTCCTACAGACACAACATAATCCGATTCGGCGCCGAGATTCACAGAAAAAAGCTTCCATCCCTGCCCTTTTAATCTGACCGAAACTTCGTCCGGCAGATCAGTGCCTGTTGTATAACCGGCCGGAAAATTTACCAGCCTTACAGGAACATTGAAAGTGGCAAAATAATCGCCCGATAAAGCAATAGAAACCCATAGAATTACCGAGAAAATAATCGAAATAATAACGATATGAAGATTCTTTTTCATCGATTTTAATTATTCAGTGATTCCCCCGGCCTTTTCAGGACAGGTTTAAGTCTGACTCTTTAGCCCATCAAAAATAAAGAAAAAATTCGGTTAAATATAAGGAAAAGGAAATCTTGGAATTAAATGGTAGAACATCCCGGAACCCTTCCGATTATTCTTTCGGCCTTGCATCCAGGTATTCTTGGAGGATTACTGCTGCCGAATTACGATCTATTAAACCTTTATCTCTTCTTTTTGATTTTTTAGAAACAGATTCAAGCACTTTCTCTTTAGCGATCATAGAAGAGTAGCGTTCATCAACAAGAATTACTTCTATGTTTGTTTTCGCTTCAAGCTTCTTTTTAAATTCTACTATTACACCCGAAAACTTTGAAGCAGTTCCGTCTTCATTAAAAGGATTTCCTAAAATAATCTTTACTATATTTTTTTCTTTTACGATTTCGAGGATTTCTTTCCACATGCTGCCGTCATTCGGGATTGTCTTAAAAGGATATGCAAAGGTAAACAGCGGATCGCTTAAAGCTAATCCGATTCTTTTTAATCCAAAATCGATTGACAAAAATCTTTTAAGATTGTCGTTGAACATCACAAAATTCTAATGAATACTTTAAAATAATGGATTCTGCGGAAAGGTAATTCACACTGAGCTTTCAAATCTATCTACGGAGTAAACTCCTTTAAGTTTTTTCAGACGGTCTATGAGCCTCTGAAGATGCTCAAGGTTATGAACATAAAGAGTAACATTACCTTCAAAAGTGGAGTCGGTTGTAGTTAGATTTAGAGATTTTATATTTGTATTCTGGTATGATACAATGGTATGGGAAATATCATTTAAAATCCCGGGGGAATCCTCGCCGGTAATTTTCAGTCCCGCCACAAAGAGAGAATTTTCCGTTTGAGGCCATTGTACCGGCACAAGCTTGCTTCCGTCAGCTTCCGAAATCCTCAATAAATTAGTGCAAGTTTTCCTGTGGATTTTGATTCCCTCGCCGACAGTTATATATCCGATCACCGGATCGCCGGGAATGGGGTTGCAGCATTTTGCATATGAATGCATTATGCCGGAGGATTTGCCGTCGACCAAAACTCCGCCGATATCCTCTCGGGCTATGTTGGCAAAATTGTCAAATTCCAGTGCCGGAACTTTATCCTTCTTCTCCTTCTCCTTGGTCGCAGTAAGAATCTCATCAAGATTCACCTTCCCTTGAGCTATCTCCCTGAAGAATTGACGCGGGCTTTCATATTTTAATTTTGCAGATAACCTGTCGATATCATTAACGGTAAAGGATAATTTTAATTTTTTATTCTTTTTCTCCCAAATTTCCTTCCCGGCTTCAACAACATCATCTTCTTCTTTCTTAAGATACTTGCGTATTGCGGTTTTTGCTTTATGAGTGTTTACAAATTTAATCCAGTTCTTGTTGGGATGCTGATTTTTAGAAGTAATAATCTCAACCTGATCGCCGCTGTGGAGAATTGTATCGAGAGGAACTATTTTCCCGTTAACTTTTGCACCGATGCAATGATGCCCTACTTTACTGTGTATATCAAATGCAAAATCAACCGGAGTTGAATTAACCGGCAGATGCCTTAAATCTCCCTTTGGGGTAAAAACATAAATTTCATCCTGGTAGAGATTAAGTTTAAAACTTTCCAGCAGCTCATTCTTTGGTTCATCCTTGGAAGCAGTTTCAAAAATATCCCTGATCCAGTTTACCCAGTTATCCATTTCTTTATCGAGGTTACTTTTGCTCTCTTTATATTTCCAGTGGGCGGCAACTCCCTTTTCTGCAACCTCGTGCATTTTTTTAGTTCTTATCTGAACTTCTACCAGCCTTCCCTCGGGACCGATGACAGTTGTATGTATCGACTGGTAATTATTTGTCTTTGGAATTGAAATATAATCCTTAAAACGGTCCGCTACAGGAAGATACATTTGATTTACTATACCTAGAGTAGTGTAGCAGTCGTTATTATTATTTGTATCAAGGATAATTCTTATGGCAAAAAGATCGTAGATTTCTTCAAACGGTTTATTCCGTCTTACCATTTTTCTGTAAATACTGTAAAGATGTTTCGGTCTCCCATTAATTTCGAATTTTAAATTATACTCATTCAACTTTTCAATTATAGGATCGGTAAATTTTTTAATATAAGATTCTCTTTCTCGTCTCTTAGCTTTTGTCTTCTTAGCAATTTCATCGTATACTTCTTTATTTAAATATTTAAAAGCTAAGTCCTCGAGTTCCCATTTAACTTTGCCAAGCCCGAACCGGTTTGCAAACGGCGCATAGATTTCTAGTGTTTCCTGTGCAATTCTTCTCTGCTTCTCCGGCGTTAAATGTTCAAGTGTTCTCATGTTGTGAAGGCGGTCTGCAAATTTTACCAAGATAACTCTAACATCTTTAACCATCGAAAGAAGAAGCTTGCGGTAATTCTCAGCCTGTGTTATATCCTGCCCTTTAAATATCCCGCCTATTTTAGTAACCCCGTCGACTATTTCCGCAACTTCTTTCCCGAATTCTTTGGATAGCATGTCCAGGTTCAATTCGGTATCCTCAACAACATCGTGCAGCAAAGCGCTGACAACGGTTGTATCGTCCAAAGGAATTTCCGCGGCAACAATTATTGCGACTCCGTACGGATGTGAAATATAAGGTTCCCCCGATGCACGGAGATCATTCTTGTGCGCCTCAAGTGCGAACTCGAAAGCTTTTGTAATCAATGCTTCATTCACACTTGCAAGATGCTCTCTGCAGAGAGACAGCAGTTCATCGAGCATCTTTTTATATTTGGTATCGGTAAGCGCTAATACAGCCATTTATTATTCCTTCACACCCGGACTTAAAATTAATCTATTTTCAGCACTAGTTAAAGTCATGATTTTCCCATCCTTAAAGACGGTGAGTTAGAACTTTATTGAAATATCTTAAAATTTCCAAATAAAATTTATAGATATAGCCTGAAATTAAAGATACTTTTCTTCGAATTGAGTATTTTTACGGGAAAAATTTTAAAAAATGGATCTAAAAATCAAAAACATTGCAGATTTGCTCAGGGTTGAAGAGAAAACCATCTACCAATGGATCAAAGAGAAAAAGATTCCCTGCTACAAGATTAATCACCAGTATAGATTTAATAAAACAGAAATTAATGAATGGATACTGAGCCATAAAACGGAATTTTCATCTTCATTGATTAATTTAATAATTTCGGATATAACTAATTTGTCTTCGCTGATTGAAAAAGGAGGAATCGCTGAAGACGTCCGGGGAAAAAACCGCGAAGAAGTTTTTAAGGATGCACTATCTAAAATTTTCATTCCTCCGGATTTAACCAAGGATGAAATTTTTAAGGCATTGTTAAGCCGGGAAGAATTAATGCCTACTGCAATCGGGAACGGGATCGCTATACCGCATCCCAGAAATCCCATTGTTACTAATCCAATGAATGCTAATGTAAGTATTTGTTTTCTGCATGCTGCTATTGATTTCGGTGCTTTAGACAATAAACCCGTGAATACTTTATTTGTACTGCTTACTGCAAGTCCAAAAATGCACCTCAATGTTTTGTCAAAAATTTCTTATCTGTGCCAGGATAAAAAATTTTTAGAGCTGCTTGCACTTAAAGCGGATAAAGAGAATATTATGAATTTTATCAGGAATAGGGAAGCAGAATGGTCGAAGAAGGATGTTTGATGGTTGACGGAAGATGGATGATGTCGTAAAGGTATTGGGCTCTGCATTCTCTGCGCTCTTGCGTGAAACTTTTTTTAAAAACGAAAAACGCCACGCAGGCACAAGCTCACAAAGTCGGATGAAGGAATATAAAGGAAACAGAATTTACATTTTTTAGAAATTGGTTGAAGAATATGATTACACATTTTTATAAGGGAGTTTAAACCGATAATGCCCTACTACCTTTCCGGCTCTATTATTTTCTTTATTGGCGGTATCATCTCAATCTTTTTAAATGAGAAATCAAAAGCTGTTGTATTTCTTATCTTTTCTTTGATCAGCCAGATATTTATCCTGCCGGAGAGTCTGCAGGTTTTATCCTCAGGCGTTCAGATTGAATCTTTTCTTCTTTTCAATGAACCGATTGGAACAGTTCACTTCAGATTAGATCCCTTATCGGCAGTTTTTACAATCATAATATCGCTCGGTTCTTTATTGGCTGCTGTTTACTCCATAGGCTACATGAAAATGTACCATGGAAAAAATGCTTCGCTGAATTCTTATTATTTTTTCCTGGGCTTAATGTCTGCTTCAATGCTTCTGGTTGTTACTGTCCAGAATGCAATTCTGTTCTTAATAGTCTGGGAGCTAATGTCGATTGCATCTTTCTTCCTTGTAATTTTTGAAAATAAAAAGGAAGAAGTCCTTAAAGCTGGAATTTATTATTTAACCGCAATGCAGATCTGTGCCGCATTTTTGATCGCAGCTTTCAGCTGGGCATCGGCAGAATCCGGTTCAACTGATTTTTCATCATTTAAAGATGTCCTAATCCATTCTAATAACACAGGTATTCTGCTTTTTATACTTTTTTTTATAGGATTCGGCACAAAAGCCGGTTTTGTTCCGATGCATACATGGCTTCCGAAAGCACATCCGGCTGCACCAACCGGAGTATCTGCCCTAATGTCGGGTGTTATGATTAAAACCGGCATTTATGGAATTCTCCGGATTCTTTTACTAACCGGGATGCCTGATAAAAATCTGGCTTATGCAGTTTTAATTCTCTCAATTATTACCGGAATGCTAGGTGTAATGAATGCAATTGCTCAGCATGATTTAAAAAAATTACTTGCATATCACAGCATTGAAAATATCGGGATTATCGGAATAGGAATCGGCCTTGCAATGCTGGGAATGGTTTACAATAACCAGACTATTTCGGCACTGGGAATATTAGGAGCTCTGCTGCATACAATTAATCATTTTACTTTTAAAAGCGTACTATTCTATGGTGCCGGGGTAATTTATTACGGCACTCATACCCGCGAGATCGATAGGCTTGGAGGAATTGGAAAATATCTTCCGAAAACATCGGTTATGTTTTTAATTGCTTCACTTGCTATTACCGGCCTGCCTGTATTCAACGGATTTATCAGTGAATTTGCTATTTATCTCGGTATTACAAAAAGTTTTTTTGTAAAAGATCTCAGCTTGAATATTGCCGCTTTACTGGGGATTTCAGGCTTAGCATTTATCGGTGCGATGGCCTTTCTCTGCTTTACAAAAGTTTATGGAATATCTTTTTTAGGTTCTCCCCGTTCGGAATTTCATCCGCTCCCGGATGAAAAAGAATCCTCGATGCTCATTCCGATGGCTGTACTGACTGCCGCAATAATCTGCATAGGAATATTCCCGCTGTTTATTATTGTACCTCTGGGAAATGTGGTTAATCAATTTCTAGGCGGCGGTTTTTATCCTGCTCAGCCGGAAATTTTCGATGTGTTTATTCCTATCTCTGTTTCGCTTACAATATTTGTTGCAGCAATTCTTTTCTTTTACACTTTAAGATCTCTTTTCTTAAAGAAGAAAGAAGTTAAAATGTTTAAGACATGGGACTGCGGATATCAGGGCCAGACTGAAGCAGCAATCCGGATGCAGTATACAAGCAGTTCATTTGCGCAGCCGTTTTTGACCCTGGTTGCTGAATTGGTTCCAAGAAAATTTAAATTAAAAAAAATACAACTGTTTTTTCCGAAAGAAGCTTCACTTGAAAGTCATGCCCAGGATTTATCGGAAAGCTATTTTATCCAGCCTTCAATCCGGTGGCTGAATAAATTTTTGAATTTGTTTTCATGGATTCAAAGCGGAAGAATGCAGCAGTACATCATTTACGGATTAATTTTTCTAGTCTTTCTCCTTATATGGATTTTAGGAGTTGAATAGTGCTGAAAGTTTTTATTTACATCTTAATAATCTTATCTCCTTTTCTTTTTACCGGCTTAATTAATAAAGTAAAAGCTATTTGGGCCGGCAGGAAAGGCGCTCCGGTTCTTCAGCCGTATTACGATTTCTTTAAATTGCTTAAAAAAGGTGAAGTAATCAGCAGAACCACTTCATTTGTTTTCCGGATTGCACCATCGATTAATGCTGCTTCTGTTTTTCTTGCTTTATTCATTATCCCGATTCCTTTTCTTGGTTCTGTAATTAAATTCCCAGGAGATTTTATTCTTTTTGTATACATTTTAGGATCTGCTAAATTTTTAACTGTCTGTGCTGCGCTAGACACCGGCAGCAGCTTCGAGGGAATGGGAGCAAGCCGCGAAGTTACTTTCTCTTCCATCGTTGAACCTGCTTTCTTTATTATTTTAGGCTCGCTTGCATTAATTACCGGCCAGTTATCCTTTGAATCTATCTTTGCGGCAATAAATACAAGCACCGGATACACAATTCTTATTAAACTACTTTTTGTCGTTTCTTTATTCATCATGCTGCTCACTGAAGGGAGCCGTGTTCCGGTTGACGATCCCAACACGCATCTTGAATTAACAATGATCCATGAAGTAATGATCTTAGATTATTCAGGTCCCGACCTAGCATTTATTTTGTATTCATCCGGTTTGAAGATGGTTTTATTTTCAATGCTGATAGCAAATTTGTTAATACCGCCTTCTATTAATTTAATTGTGGCATTGGGATTATTTCTCGGAATTATTTCCTTAATATTTATCAGCGTTGCAATTGTTGAATCTTTAATTGCACGCTCAAGGATGTCTCATGTTCCGCAGTTCATTTTTCTTATGACGGCTCTTTCGATCACTGCTTTTGCCGTTATAATTTTCTTTTTGTACGGAGGGTTTTAGTGACTGATATAATAATCATTCTTCTCGGGACAAGCATGCTTTACGTTTTTGCGGTGAGCAGGATAGAAGCTTATGTAAAAACTTTAGCTTTTCAGGGTCTGCTGCTTTTTCTTTTGGTCATTCTTGACATTAAACATATAAGCTGGCTCAACATAGCTTTTTTAAGCATTGAAACTCTGCTTGTAAAAGCGATAGCAATTCCTCTTTTTTTATTAATCATAATCCGTAAAAATGAGATAAGCCGTGAGGTTGAACCGTACATCTCGCAGTTTTATTCTCTGCTTATTGCGATGGGCATTTTCATTTTCGGATTTGCCGCAGCTTTCTGGTCGGCGGAAATCGGAGGCGAGATAAAACCGCTATACTTCGGAATTTCAATCGTAATTATTGTTTCAAGTTTATTTCTGATAATAAACAGGAAGAAAATCATTACTCATATTTTATCGTACATGATGCTGGAGAACGGAATTTTCCTTCTTTCACTTTCAGTTGCCAACGAAATGCCAATGCTAGTAAACATTGGTGTGCTTCTCGATCTTTTTGTCGGCATTTACCTGTTTACCATTTTCTTCAACAAGATCGAAGAAATGTACGACGGCAGTCATATTGATGTATTAACCGAGCTGAAGGATTAATAATGATTATACTCGTAATTATTCTGCCGGTAATTTTAGGACTTCTCGCATTTTTTCTGAAGAACAAAATTGTGAGCCGTATTTCCTTGTTCGGTACTTCAATAATTTTTTTGGTTGTTCCGATTTTAAAATGGACTAATATTGAATGGTATTGGCTTCCCCGGTTATTTTTAGATTATTTCCAGTTCGATGCTGTCGGTACTCTTTTCTTTTCAATTATGGCTCTGGTATTTGCCGGGATTTCAGTCTATACTCTTTTTTACTTCAAAGAACATGAATTATCTCCCCAAAGGGAATCGGTATTCACTGCAGAAATTTTATTCTTTGCTGCCGCAATGTCGGGAGTAATTCTAGCCACTCACCTGGCTCTGCTTTGGGTTTTTGTGGAGGCCACAACTTTAACAAGCGCATTGCTGATATATTTTGAAAGAAAAAAATCCTCTCTCGAAGCCGCATGGAAGTACGTTTACATCTGCTCTATCGGAATTGCCTTAGCATTTGTAGGAATAATCATTTTGTCAATAGGCAGCAGAAGTTTTGATTCTTTATTCTTTAATGATCTGTATGAAAATGCAGCAAAAATAAATCCGTTCTGGCTCAAAGTTTCTTTCGCTTTTATATTTGTCGGCCTAGGGACAAAGATCGGAGTAGCCCCGCTGCATGCATGGCTCCCCGATGCGCATTCCGAAGCACCTTCGCCTGTATCAGCTTTACTTTCAGGAACACTGCTTAATTCTGCTTTCCTCGGCCTGCTCCGTTTTCAGGAAATTTTCATCAGGGCAGATATGGAAAGCTTTTCAAACTTCTTTTTTCTGCTTACAGGATTTTTATCTCTTATGGTTAGCTCGGTGTTTATGCTCCGCTTGAAAAACTACAAACGGATGCTTGCTTATTCATCAATTGAAAATATGGGAATTTTATTTATAGGCATTACATTGGGGCCGACGGGAATTTTCGCTGCAATGCTTCATACATTTGTGCATTCGCTTTCCAAGACATCATTATTTTTAACTTCAGGCAACATACTTCATTTATTTAACAGCAAGAAAATCGGCGAAGTAAAAGGAATTATAAAAAAAGATCCGCATACTGCCTGGCTCTGGATTCTATCTGTCCTGTCGATGGCCGGGATTCCTCCGTCTCCCGGATTTATCAGTAAATTTCTTATCATAAAAGCATTCTGGCTTAACGGCATGGAATGGCTTTCAGCGTTGTTCTTTCTGTTTTTAATAATTGTAATTTATGGAATGTGCTCTGCGGTTTTTCATATGTCATTTGGTGAAGGCGAATCGGAGGAATCCGTAATGAAAAGGCTTCCTCCCTATGCATATACTCCGCAGTTTTTACTATTAATTTTACTGCTTATAGCAGGAATAAATATTCCTTCTCAAGTTCTGGATATTCTTAACAGCGCCGCAGATTTTTTTAAATGAAAAGGATAAGAATTGAACTGGATTGAATCGAAAAATTTAGAAACTGTTTCTTTAAAAGAAATTCCGGTCCTGCAGATTGATGAATTAACTTCTCAGCTTGAAAAATTTGTTAAGGAAGGTAAAAGGCTAGTACAATTCTTTGGGCTTAAAGATGGGGAAAGAATAATTTTATATGCAGTCTTAGCTGATGATAACCTTTCGAAAATATATTCTGCTTCATCAAAATTTGATAATGAAAATTCTTACACGTCGGTTACTCCTTCCGTTCCATCTGCTTTTTTATTTGAAAGAGAATTTTACGAGCAGTTTGGAATTAAACCGGAAGGGCATCCGTGGCTTAAGCCCGTTAGGAAGGGTATTTCCGGAATTAATGAAGAAGAAATACCTTATGAATTTTTTAAAATGTCGGGAGAAGAAGTCCATGAAGTAGGAGCAGGCCCCATTCATGCCGGAATAATCGAACCGGGCCACTTCAGATTTTCCTGCCACGGAGAAATAGTTCACCATCTCGAAATTCAGCTTGGTTTCCAGCACCGCGGAGTTGAAGATTTATTTATAAAAAATTCGCACCGTCCGCTCTACATTTTGAAGCTCGCAGAATCGATTGCCGGAGATACAATGATCGGGCATGCGGGAACGTTTGTGAGAGGAATAGAATCACTGGCAGGTGCCGCAGTTTCAAAAAGAGCAAAGTTTATCAGGAAAATAATGCTGGAACTGGAAAGGATCGCAAATCATCTGGGAGATCTTTCCGCTTTATCAAACGATGTTGCATATTTAACAGGTAATGCTGCATTCGGCGCTCTTCGTACAAAAGTAATTAACACCTCAATGCTTGTTTGCGGAAGCAGATTCGGACGGAGCTTGATTGCTTACGGAGGAGTAAACTTCAACATTAACTCAGAACTAAAAAGCAAAATTTTATCGAACATAAAAGAGTTAAATGATGAAGTTTCCCTTGCAGCAGAAGTATTATTCACTTCCGCATCCGTAATGGAAAGATTTGAGAAGACCGGGATTGTTGAAGCAGAATCCGCTTCGGAAATCGGCATGGTTGGTCCGGCAGCAAGGGCAAGCGGATTATCAATAGATATCCGTTCAGATCATCCTTTTGAAGCATTTGAATATTTCCCATTCCATAAACTGACTTTAAGCAGCGGCGATGTTTTTGCACGTGCCTACATTCGTTTTATTGAAATCCAGCAGTCAATTAAAATTATTAATGAGCTGCTTAATAATCTACCGGAAGGTGAATTGTATAAAAATATTGCCGAATTAAAACCGGATGCTATTGTTATTTCATTAACTGAAGGATGGCGGGGTGAAATTTCACATGTTATACTGACTGACGCCGCCGGAAAAATTAAACGGGTAAAGGTTAAAGATCCGTCATTTAACAACTGGTTCGGATTAGCTCTCGCAGTAAGGGATGAAGGGATATCCGATTTCCCACTTTGCAATAAAAGCTTTAATCTTTCCTACTGCGGATTTGATTTATGAGAAGCATGAAGTATAGTAAATCCTCTGCGAGGATTATTAATACTGACTTAACTTTTTTTATTACAATAGTACAACCTTTACGAGGTTGAGAGAAAAAACCAACCATTGCGGAAAAACATCGTAGATGTTTTACTATTGTAATAGAAAGAAAGACATGATTTTTCCGATCCTCGTAGAGGATCAGCTATGGGAATTAACAATTGGTTTTTAGAACATCATTCTAAACTTTTAACAAACGAGGTTAATCCTCTATGAGGATTATTAATTTTGATTTTGCCTTTTTTATTATAATAGTTCAACCTCTACAAGGTTGAGAGAAAAAAATCAAATCATTTGGCGGAAAACATCGTAGATGTTTTACTATTATAGAAATATATCAACCGAATCTTTTGGATCCTCGTAGAGGATCAACAATAAATAGTTGATACAATAAAAATTATAAACAATGCTAGATTTACTTAAACTCAGAATAAAACACGGTTCACAGGCAATTAAGGATATAAGGAATGCGGCAATAATTGATACGCACCGCGGATTTCCCATAATTGATGAATCTAAATTTCCGGATGATTGGCAGAAAATAATTGACAGCTGTCCTTCAAATGCCGTCTCGGTCAATCCTTTTGCAATTGATCTTGGCAAATGCATTTTCTGCGGTGAATGCGAAAAGATAACAAACGGCGCGATAAAATTTACGAGCGAGTACAAATTAGGAAATACAAACCGTGATCATTTAATTATAAAGTCGGGAATGCAGTTTTCTGAATACGCAAAGAATTCAATTGAGGCAAGGCAAGAAATCCATAAAATATTCGGCCGTTCTTTAAAACTTCGGCAGGTATCCGCAGCGGGTTGCAACGGCTGCGAGCTTGAACTAAATGCATCCGGCAATGTTAATTTTGATATGGGAAGATTCGGCATTGATTTCGTTGCTTCCCCCAGACATGCCGACGGGATTGTTATAACCGGACCTATTTCAAAAAACATGGCTCCCGCACTTAAAGATGCTTACGACAGCATCAGTGATCCGAAAATTGTAATTGCATTCGGCGCTTGTGCAATCAGCGGCGGTATATTCGAAGGATCTTCCGAGATTAACCGCTCATTTCTAGATGAAATAATGGTAGATCTATACATTCCCGGCTCCCCTCCCCATCCGCTTACTTTTATAAATGCTGTTCTGGATTTTTTAAAAAGAAAGTAATAAGCAATAATTTAAGATTAATTTGTTCCCGATTGTTTTTCTTTCCTGATTGCATTTTCTTTCATCAAACGGCTAATTTTTTAATCTTTTTTTAATATGGATCTTCTCCAAAGTTCAAAAGTTAACCACCAAATAACGTAGCTTCCCAAATTTTTTTCACCCTTATAATATGCATCTATATTGGATTGTATTTGTTTATGGTTATAGAAGGATTGGCATCTAACATCATTTGAATGTGCAAGATCCAATACATAGTGTCGCAGATCCGTAAGAAATTGATCATGAGTTGAATCTGTATACTTTCCCCGAATTTTAGATTTTATTTTTGTGAATAGCCATGCCCCGTTTGTTTTAAGAAAAAAAGGATATGTTAAACCGGATTTCACAAGCGGAAAATTTTTTAAAGTCGGCTCTTTTTTTTGAATAATATCCCGGAACATTCTGCCGTTTTTGCGCTGCTTTATATCAACCTTGAAAACGGCTTTTGCAAATGACGGCTGAATCATCGGCATATAGTTAACTGCAAAGGCATCGGATCTTGTTTGCTCGGGACCGGCATAATTCGGCAGCCTGGTACGAACAATAAAAAGATCGACAAAATTCTCTACTCCAATCTCATTAATTGGAGGCATTACATTCAGCACGTCATCCAAACTATTTAGTGCTGCCTTTTCCAGTTCATCTTTGTATTCAGCACTAAAAATATCTGCTCTATGTATATGTAAAAGTCTGAAAAGTGCGGGAATATTTTTAGTCCGAATAGCGCTTCGCCCGAGCTTTACAAAACGATTTAAATATTGACGCCGGGCAATTTCTCCGTTTGCACCATCTATAATCAATTGATTTTTATTATGCTGGATCGAATAATATCTTAGTTTTAGAATTGATGAGCATGGTTCAACTAGTAAGTTTTCAGCAGTAAAGGAGTTAAGAAGTGAAATAAGTGTATCGGAATCCGGAAAAGGTTCATTAAAATACTGCCTTTGCAATCCATATTTAAAAGCAATTCTCTCGGATATTTGTACATCAGGATCATTCGGATCACCGAAAGTGTGAACTAAGAAATTGGAATTTTTATTTGCCAATAGAATAGCAAGCAGTGTACGTGAGTCTAAACCACCGGATAAGGCCAAAGATAAAGTGCGATTTGTTTTTAATGAAAGACTTACAAATGATTCCATTATCATTTTTGCATAAGAAGTATCAGATTTTTTTTCGAAGACAGGCAGCCATTGTTTAAACTCTTTCTTAATAACTTGTCCTTTTTTTATTATAATATTTGCTGCGGGTCCAAAACGTTCTATATCTGTTACACCGGATTCATAATTTAATTGGTTAAAAAGCAGCCATCTACCCCCCAGGAATGCTTTGTTAATTTCATTACTTTTTCTTAGCTGTGCCACCCAATCCAGTCGACTTGAAAAGCAGTAACCGATTTCGCATTTTGAATAATATCCGGTCCTTAGTTCAAACTGATCAGTGAAAAATTCAATTTCATCATTGCTCCAGCGGATTGCTGTGTAGTGACCGTCTAATTCGGACACTGGTCCGGAGGTTTTAGAAGTTAATAAATTTCTCCAATCATCTTTAGTAAGAAATTGGGCACCTGATTCCGTTAAACGAATGCCCAAACCTAAAACAGCCCATCCGAATTGCGTTTCTTCATTAACCTCAAATAAACATGTTTCGTTTATGCCGCCTAGAGCTATGTAGAAATTTTGTGATGAAAAAGTATATAATGGTTTATAATGAATTTTTATGTATTCTTGAGAAATTTCAGTATTGACGCCGGATTTGATTATGCCAAAAAACCAACTCATACCAATTTTACCGTTATTGTTTTCTGATTTTTTCCCGAGTATAAAAAGTTTAATGCAGATACATTAACTCTAATTTATTTTTTCTGAGGATAAATCTCTTTCCATCTCTTCAATCCTGTAAAGACGTTCACCCAATTTTTCTTTCGTTTCTGCTGACAAATTTGAATTCAAAATCTTTCTGCAAATTTCAAGAGCTTTTTCCTTGTTCCCCCTTTTTTCATGCTGCTGGGCAATAATATGCAGCAATGTAATCTCCTGGGATTGATTTGTCAGGTTCAATTTCCGATACGAATTTAAAATTTCAAAATAGACCTCTATTGCTTTTTCTTTGTCAATTTCCTCGTAAGCCCTGGCTAATCCCCATTTAAATTGCCTGCTTTCCGGATGCATCTTTAACATCTCTTCTGCCAATTGGATTGATTTATTAAATTCCTTTTTATCAATATAAATCCACAATAATGAATTTGCTGCTAAATGTCTGTTGTATGAAAAATGATCGAAAGCATGAATTATATCTTTTATCCCCTCTTCACGTTCATCTTTAATTAGCGGAAGCCAGTTTAAAAATTCAGTTTTTCTGCTTTTCCAGTACTTGTAAACACCGACAGCAGTATGAGCATCATAAAAAGCCGAATCGTTAAAAAGGCATTTTTCAAATTTTATGATTGCACTGAAACCGTTATTTAATGCACCGAGGAAATTCCCCTGCAGAGCATTGTAGTATGCAGTGTATCCTTCCGCCAATGCATAAAAATAGAGATTCCAGATATTTTCAGGATTCTTCTCCAGCAGTTCATCGGCAGCTTTTAATGCATTTTCAAGATTATCATTTATGAATTCGGAATTAAAATCAACTCCGTAATCGTAGGCTTTTGTTATTTCAACTGCAGCGGAATAGATTTTTCCCAGAGGGATTTCAGGATAATTTTCATTAAGATTTGAAAAAATTTTTGCCGCTTTATTATAATCCTGGCTGACAATCTTTTCAATCCCCGCTTTTAATAATTCATCTACCTGTTCATCCGGGTATTCCTGCAGATAAATTTTCTCGGATGAAAATAAAATTACAAGCAGTGTTACAGCTGTTTTAGAAAGTTCCAAAAGCCCTGTCTCCGGCATCCCCTAATCCAGGAAGAATGTATCCTTTGTTGTTTAATTCCCTGTCTAAAGCTGCGGCATAAATTTTTGTTCCCGGGTGGTCAGCATTGATTTTCTGCACTCCCTCAGGCGCAGCAACGATGCATGCGAAAAGATAATCCTTTGCCCCCTTTTCCTTTATATATTTCAAACCTGAAGATCCGCTCCCGCCTGTTGCAAGCATCGGATCGAGTAAAACCACTTTTGAAGATAAAAGAGTTTCCGGAATTTTTGAATAGTAGCCGTTTGGCTGAAGCGTTTCTTCATCCCTTTGAATCCCGATATGTCCTACCTGCGCATCGGGAATTATATCTAAAAAACCTTGAACCATTCCAAGTCCGGCTCTTAAAACCGGAATGATGACAATACCCTGCTTAAGCTTATATCCTGTAGTTTTTTCCAGGGGAGTATCGACTTCAATTTCTTCAATCTCAATATCCCTGCTGATTTCCACTGCCAGTATGGATGATATTCTTCTTAGCGTTCTACGGAATTCATCCGGCACAGTGGAAGCATCACGAAGAATTGTCATGTCTCTTTTAACAACAGGATGATTGATCAGTTTAAGATTATTCAAAGTAATGTATGAATTATTTTCTGATTTCTTCATTTAAATTCCGCTAAATCTTTTTATCATTCCTCCCAATCATGGCTAAAGCCAAATTTTCAGGTGTTGTTAACCCACGAGGTTGTGGTTATTAATTTCTGCATAAAGAACCTTCAAGGGTTTCGATACGCTGGACAGAAACCTAACCTTGAAGGTTAAATCATTTTTTCTTAAAGCTTAATGTAACCGGAACTCCGGTAAATCCAAAATTTTTTCTGATTAACTTCTCTAAAAATCTTTTATACTGGTCCTTAATTTCTTTAGGATAATTTGTAAAAAAAAGGAATACCGGATAGCTTCCCTTCGCTTGTGTAATATATTTGATCTTTACTTCTTTTCCGGTATGGGTTGCAGCAGGCGGGCTCTTTTCAATTTCCGGAAGCAGTTTCTCGTTCAGTTCATTTGTCGGTATTTTCTTTTTTCTTTCTTCATTAACTTTTTTGCTCAGCTCAATCAGCTTGAAGATACGCTGCTTGGTCAAAGCAGAAATAAAAATTATCGGCACATAATCTATAGAACCTAGCTTCCGGTAAAGTGCGTCTTCAAAATTTTTTGCGGTGTACGTGTCTTTTTCCACAAGATCCCATTTATTAACTGCAATTATTAATCCTTTTCTCCTGAGCACTGCCTCATCAATTATCTTCTGATCCTGTTTCTCCAGCCCTATCTCCGCGTCAATCATTGCAGCTACAACATCCGATTCGCCGATTGTTTTAAGCGCCCTGACAGCCGAATAAAATTCAACACTCTCTTCAACTTTTTTCTTTTTTCTTAATCCGGCAGTATCGGTTAATACAATTTCTTCTCCGTAAAATTTAAGAATTGAATCAACGCTGTCGCGTGTAGTTCCGGGAAGATCGGTTACAATGCTGCGTTCCTTGCCGAGCAATGCATTTGTCAGCGAAGATTTCCCTACATTCGGCCTTCCTACAATTGCAATTTTTAAACGCTCCTCTTCATCTTCAGATTCATACGTTTTAAAATCAGCAGTAAGATCATCAAGAAAATCACCGATTTTCCTTCCTGCCAAAGCGGATACATCATAAATCTTATCTATACCTAATTTATAAAATTCATTTGCGGCAGGTTCATGATTTTCAGAATCTACTTTATTCACAAGCAGAAAATATTTTTTATTCGCCGTTCTAAGCATATCTGCAATTTCAATATCAAGAGGAGTAATCCCTGTGCGCGCATCTACTAAAAAAATAATGGAATCTGCCTCAGCAATTGCTATCTCCACCTGTTCCCTAATTGCAGTTTCAAAAAGATCGGAAGAATTTGGGACATAACCCCCGGTGTCGATTAATTGGAATTCCTTTCCTCCCCATTCCGCTTCTCCGTAATTGCGGTCCCGTGTAACACCGGAGACATCATGGACAATTGCTTCCCTTTTTCCGATCAGCCGGTTGAAAAGCGTGGACTTGCCGACATTTGGTCTGCCTACAATTACTACCAGCGGTAATTTCATTTAATTCCAGAGAAAATAAATTTACAAGAATGAAGAATTTACAAATAAAGATTTGCCTCAAAGATAAACTTATTTAATAAAAGATAATATTACCTGGGAAGTAACTTTTATTCAGGCTGGATTAGGAAGTAACTAATTAATAACCGGGGAAGAATCTACATCTTGGCAAGCTTCTGCAGCTTTTCATCGGCTAAACTTTTGTAAAAAGTATTTTTGTTGAATCCGCTTACAATTTTCCATTGTGAAACTGCCCGGTTTATATATTCATTTTTCGCTTTGGGTTCATTAAAAGAATCGGCATACTTTTCGTAAGAATAGGCAAGGCGGCTGTGATATTTCGGTTCATCGAGAAAATTGGCTAATGTTTTTTCAAGAAGATGAATTGCTTTTTCATATTGATTTTGATTTAAGTATATCCATCCTTCGGTATTTTCCACTTTAAAGAGTATTCTTTCTTTCTCCTCTGCATCGAGCTCTTCAATAATAGCTTTTGCTTTTTCAATATAGGTTCTTGCCGTTTCGGTATCTGCGCCGTTATCCGCATAAATATCGGAAAGTTCCAGCAGAGCAATATGCTGCATTTTCTGATGATTCTCTTTATCCAGCCTTAAAGCCGTACGGAATTCTTCCGCGGCTTCATCGAGGTCATTTCTTTTCTTTAAAGTTTGTCCTAGCAGAATATGATATTTCACTTTATCAGGATGAATATTCACGGCTTCTGTTAGAATTTTTACAGCCCCGTCAACATCATTTAATTTCTCGAGGCTCATTGCAAGCCGCTGGTATGCATCGGGAGCCTGAAGGTCATCAGGCGCTGTATATTTCGGATCAATTTTTATTGCTGTTCTAAAAGCTTCCGCCGCCTTTGAATATTCTCCCATATAAAAATTGCATAAACCGATGCAGTAATGTGCACCTCTTAAATTGAAATTTAACTCAATCGATTTTTCATATTCCGGAATTGCTTTTGCATACTGAAGTGAATAATAGTATGTATTCCCTTTTACATGAAATGCTTCAAAATCATTATGATCAATTTGAATGGCCTTATCGCATTCCTGTTTGGCCCATTCATAAACCAGATTCCCTTTAATTCTGAACGACTGCGGCTTCATCAGGAAATCCGCATTATCAAGATGAGCACTTACAGCACGTTTTAAATATCCGGCATTTTTATAATTACTAGAGGTATTTTGAAAAGCCAGATCTGTATCTGCACATTTTTTATCTGCTTCTTTGAAGGCCCGGTCTGTTTCAGCCACCGCTAAGGTTAATTCAACTTTCAGCTGGCCGTTTTGGCCTTCCGCTTTTTTATTTCTTATTTCGTTTTCTCTTCGCCACGCCTTTAAATATTCCAGGAACAACTGCTCAACCCAGTTTGAATTTGCCCTAGCCAGATCGTTATATGCCCCGGCAAGATCGAAATAACTATTTTCATTTTTATAGAGCTCTATGGCTTTGTTAAGAAATACATTGCTTTGTTCGGATAATCCCAGCTTATAGAGTACCACCCCGTAATGCTGAAGTAATTCCGCTTCAATCACCAGAGTCATCTTTTCAAACGGAGAAGCAAATATGCTGTCGAAAATCTCTTTTGCTTCAGGAAGCTGATTCGGCATTCTTTTAAGAGTATGCATTATATTAATAATACATCCGGCTACTCCTTTGAATACTCTTGTTTTAAGGGAAGAGCCTTCTATATTGAGCAGCCTGACAATCTTAGTCGGATCGATCTCGGATTTCAAAACTAAAGCCAGCTCATTATAAGCCTGAATTTCTTCCGAGCTCACCACGGCGGATTTCAGGTAATCAGAAATGTCTAAGTAAGAAACATGATCTTCAGGATAAATTCTTATCAATCTTTTTAGTACTCTCATTCCGTCATTTATTCTTTTCTGTTTGAAGAGTGCATCCCTGTAACCTTTAAGCAGATATCTGTTTTCAGGTTCTTTTAATAATCCTTCCCTGTAATACTTTATCGATTTCTCGAATTCTTCCTGTGCTTTTCTATCTTCTTTTCTATTTTCAGCATTTATTCCTTTCTGGTAATGAATTATTCCCATTGTCTGAAGCAAGCCTGTCAGCTTTTCTTTTTCTGCATATAGCTGGTATGCCTGTTCGGCCGCAGTTTGAGCCTCATCCAGATTGTTAAGATAAAAATTAGCTACGCTTAAGTTGTAATAAAAAACCGGATTCGGATTTTCCATGCTTAAGGTAATTGCCCTCTTATAAAACTCGGCCTCAACAGCATAGCTGTCGGTTTTATTCGAATAAACCAATCCTTCCAGGTTGTAAATATCCGGAATATCCGGATTAAGCTGCTTAGCTTTTCCGAGTTCAGTTAAAGTGCGCTTTTCATCTTTGTATTTTTCCCAGTAAAGACGCGCTAGATTAAAATGAGCTGCCGCACCTACAAGAAAAGGATTCAGGTCAATTGCTTTTTGATAGCGGAAAACCGCATCTTCCTTATTCCCGTCGATATCGTATGCGACTCCCAGGTTATAATGAGCTGAAGCAAAATCGGGATCGTATTTAATACTTTCGCGCCACAATGAAACCGCATCGCGCAGGCGGTCTATTCTTGTATTATTTTTATCATAATCGCTGAACAGCTTATATCCTTCCAGGAAATACTTATAAGCCTGCCAGTTACGCGTGCCCGTATCTTTTGAAAGTTCAAGAATTAATTTATATGACAGCTCTTCAACAACATCGGGTACACCTTCAGAAAGTTCCTTCTTTTTAATTGTATCTGAAGGCCAGCTTGCTTCAAAATACTGGACAGGGGCAAAGTCCGGTTTAGTAAAAGATAACAGCGAAGGTTTGCGTTCAAGTCTTATTACCAGCATGTTTTGTGTTCCATACTGCTGAAGTGCGCCCGATACGTAATTTCCTCCGAAAATTTTCAGCAGTATTGCAGAGATTGATCCAAGCGGAATTTTAACCGGGCCGATCGATACATCTCCAAGCTTCTGCAGATCCATTGAAAATTCACCGCCGACGACATTCAGCATTTGGACTTCCTCTTTCCGGCTTTTCGTTCTGTTTAATCTCTGCATCCAGTAATGCTTTAAACCTTCCTTGCTGCTCAATTTTGATACTTCCTGAAGGTGGTATATTAATATATCGTCAATTCCCAACGCTGCTCCCTTATATTCATTTTCCTTCCCGGTTTCATTAATGATCGGCAGAACATTTAACGAATTTTTCTGTTTAAAGATGGGAGTATCTTTTCTAATGATTCCGCTTAGGTTTACTTTATCATACAACAGCTTAATAAAAAAGAGAAGCAGCAGAAAAAGCAGAATTACTTCAAAGAGATTCAGAAGCAGTAAGAAAAAATTATTCTGAATCCAGCTCAGTGCTTCTTCAATCCATGCAAATGCCCCCTTGGAAGGAATAAATTCAAATGACAGAGTTTCTTTAACAGTTTGAATACCGGCACCGGAAATAAGCATAACAGCGCTATACTTCCCTGAATCCAGGTCACTTATATCCTCATCCTTAAAATTTATCTTGAATAATCTTCCGGTTCTATTAACCGAAACATCTTTTGAAAAGGAATCAATAGTATAACCGATTGTCTTTACTCTCCCGTCCCACGAAATAATAGTCGGAATTTCCAGATTAACCGCATTTATTACTGTATCGGATGCAGCAATCCATACAGGAAGAGAATTATTATTATCATCCAGTTTATAGACAGTTTTATCAGCTAGAAAAAGCGGAGATTTATTTGGTTCTTGCTGAGGAAAAATAGATAGTTTGAAAAGAAACACGAAAATGATACAGATTCTCATTCGATGTCTCCTTAGGTTAAACAGCGTATGCCTTAAGCAAAAAGAGAAGGGGGTAATAATTTAATTGAATATAAAAATTAATTTCTATTTTAACAATAGGACTGCTAAGCAGGAAGCCAAAATTATATACTAAAAGGAATCAGAAGTGCTTTAGAATACTAAGCCGGATTATTTAAGTACTCATTTATAGCGGCCGCGGCTTTTCTTCCTGCACCCATTGCTAAAATTACCGTTGCACCGCCGGTTACAATATCGCCGCCGGCAAATACTCCCTTTTTAGAAGTAGCCATCGTATTTTCATCGGCTTCTATATTTCCCCTTTTATTAAAATTCAGACCGGACGTAGTTTTTTGAATTATCGGGTTTGATCCGTTGCCCACAGCAACTACAGCCATATCAATATCAATTGTATATTCGGATCCTTTAACCGGCAAAGGCCGGCGCCTTCCGGAAGCATCAGGTTCGCCAAGTTCCATTCTTTGAAGAACAACTCCTTTCAGCCAGCCGTTTTCATCTCCAATAAATTTTACAGGATTAGAAAGCATTATAAATTCAATCCCCTCTTCTTTTGCATGGTATACTTCCTCTTTTCTTGCAGGCATTTCAATTTCCGATCTCCTGTAAATGATATAAGCATTTTTAGCTCCGAGCCGTTTGGAAGTTCTTACCGCATCCATTGCAGTATTTCCCCCTCCAAATACCGCAACATTCTTGTTTGTGCAGTCAAAAACAGGTGTGTCGAATTCCGGGAACTTGTAGGCTTTCATTAAATTTACTCTGGTAAGAAATTCATTCGAAGAATAAACCCCTATTAAATTTTCTCCTTCAATGTTTAAGAAGTACGGTAAACCGGCACCTACGGCGATAAATACAGAATCATATCCATTCTGCATCAGCTCATCTATTGTATCCGTTAAGCCTACAATGAAATTAGTTTG
>Ga0105100_10000289_pt1 | contig 29314 bp, 27 predicted proteins | sample PPLLak12cMay2015_2_FD_87033 | JGI IMG/M metagenome (GOLD analysis project Ga0105100, IMG submission 87033) | Freshwater sediment microbial communities from Prairie Pothole Lake near Jamestown, North Dakota, USA - PPLs Lake P8 Core (1) Depth... | ecosystem: Environmental > Aquatic > Freshwater >... | reverse complement strand
CTCGCCCCCCGCGTCGGTCTCTTCGGCAGCAGCATGGGTGGCACGGTCTGTCTGGCGATGGCCGCGTGCCTGAAAGCCCAAGCGGTGGTGACGCTCGCCGCGCCCATCCGAAGCCAGCCGGTCCTTGCGGCCCTTTCGCGCTCCGCTGACCGCGAACGGGTATCAGCGTTGCTCAACCCCGCAAAACTGCACTTCGACATTTCCGACAAAATTGACGGCGTCCACACCCTTCTGCTCTTCCACGGCGATGCCGACGCGGTTGTCCCGGTTGCCAGCGCGCATGAAATTTTCAACCGCGCCCGAGAACCCAAGGCCATACGGATTCATCCGCGGGGGGACCACCAGATGAGCGCCGCCGGGGATCAGGCGGCATTTCAGCAGGAAGCTGCCGATTGGTTTGCGCGTTATCTGCTGGGCTGAACCTGAGCTGCCCGCTGCCGGCCGAAAGTCACGGGATCGGCCCCTCGGCAGCAGCCGATTGCCCCGAGGCGCAGGCCGCCCCCTCACTTTTTTTTACATCCCATTGGCCGTGTGTAAAACCTGTTTCTGAGCTCGCCAAAAGGAGCCGCTATGGCTGAAGTGCCCCCCCGCAAGATAGTCCAGAGAGCGTTTGTCAAAACGGTTCTGCGCCGCATCCTGGCCCTGGCGACGATCGCAGGTCTGATCTACGGGTTCGCCGCCTTGATTTACGCCACCCGCACGATCTACAAGGTCAAGATGAACGGCGCGGTGGTGCTGGAGCGTTTCGGGGGCAAGCGCCAGGCGATCACCGAGGTGGGCTGGCACATCCGGCTGCCCTTTTTCACCCGCATCGAGCAGGAGGTCTCCCTGATGAACCAGACTCTGCTGTTGGGCGGCCAGCTCGAACCGATGCGGATCATCTCCAAGGGCAACGTGGCCCTCTGGACATCCGGGGCCATGACATACCGGATCCGCGATCTTGAAACCTGGGCGATTGAAAACCTCGACCCCCAGACCCTGCTGCAGGACGATTTCGACGGCATCGCCAAGGACATCCTCCAAGCCCAGGAAGTCAACAAGCTGATCAGCGACCGCGAAGAGATCAAGGAAAGGATTTTCCAGGCCCTGGCCACCCGCCCGATCAACGAAGGCGGGCCGACGCTTGCCCAAAAATACGGCATCGAAGTGGTGAGCTTCGTTCTCAAGGAAACCCGCTTCGGCGACAAACTGGTGGAAGCCACCGAGGAGAAGAAACGCCGCGAACTGATCGCCGAGGCTGAAAACTATGCCGCCGACCAGGAGGCCAGCCGGATCCGCAAACTCTACGCCGCCTACCTGGAGAGCATCCAGGCGCTGCAGAAAGCGCTGGGATCGCCGGACGGCACCACCGACAATGCCCTGCTGGATTTTCTGGTCCAGCAGAAGTGGGCTTCGGCCTATGAGAAAAACCAGACGGGGCAGCACACCGTGGTGATTCAGAACACCGGCAGCGCCCCGAACCTGACCCTGCCCGCCCTCCAGCAGGCACCCGCGCAGGCGGCAGTCGAACCCCCTGCGGGAGAAACGAAATAATGGCCAGACGCGTCACCAAGGAAGTCCAGTACGTTAAACTTCCCGAGCAGCGGATCCGCGAGATCGAGGACCTCGTGGCCGTGTGGCCCTACGAGACCAAGGCCTTCATGCGCTCGCGGCTGCACCAGTATCAGCCGCCGTCGGATTTCGTCAACAGCCTGTTGGACACCCTTCTGTCGCTTTTCATCGCGGCGCCCGAAAAGCATTTTGAGATCCTCAAAGAGCCCGACATCCTCACCGACTGGCAGCGCCGCTTTGAGATTTCGGGTCAGACAAACCCTCAGGAAGCCTGGAACAAGATCCTCGAAAAGGAAGTATCGGCCAAGGATTACCTCTACCTGCTGTCCCTGCTGGACCGGGAACTCTCCGACGTCCACGTCCCCTTGGAGCTGGCCTCCCTGTTCGAGAAGGTCTACCGGGCCCATATCCGCAAGGAATACATCTCGGACCCGGCCATCCCGACGGCGCCGCTGCTCCTGATCGTCGGGCCCAGCGGCAGCGGCAAAACCGCCACCACCTCCCAGGCCATCGAGCAGGTGATCTTCCGCAGCGAGGTCATGCCCGAGGTGGACCTGAAACAGAAGAAAGAGTCGCTCTTGGCCAGCGAGCACTTCTGGAAATCGATCGAGGAGATCGACCCCACCCTGGCGCTGGAGATTGCCCGCCGCAGGAAGCTCCGATATTACAAAACGCTATCGCGCGTCCCACTGCTGCGCCGGCTGCTGAAAAAGCGCATCACCCAGAACCTGTCCGATCTGGAGGAGCAGGGCCTGCCGGTGGACTTTACCATGGTCACCCCCAACGACTTTCAGACCGCCCTGGCCGGAGAACCTGGCAACTACTTCAAAAAAGCCCTTGGGGATCCTCGCAAAACCACCATCCGCCACATCGAGGAGGCCCACAGCGCCTTCGGCAGGGTCGACGGCCGGGAGTCGGGGGGCGTCGAGCGCCAGCAGCGGACCCTGATCGACACGGCCAACATCGTCATCGACGAGATCATCAGCGGTCGGCGGGACTGCCTGTTGGTCGCCACCACCGACCAGCCTGAGCGCATCGACGCCGCGATCTACCGCCGCTTTGTGGAAAAGGGCAAGATCATCGACATCTCGGAGTACTGGAAAAACCCCGCAAACCTCCGCGAAATCGTCCGGCTGGAACTGATGCGCAGCAACATCCGCATCGGCAACGCGCTGGAACCGCCCTGCCACCACAGCATCACCTGCATCCCTGCCGAGGGGATAGAGAAGGCGGTCGACAACCTCTACGCCATTTTCGACGAGCGCACCCTCAAGGTGATCCCCTCCTACGTGCGCAAACTGGTCCATTCGGTGATCGAGATCAAGGGCAATTTCTTCCCCGAGTACCTCGAGGACCCCCTGCTGGTGCGCCGGGCATTTGAATTGGTGGCCAAAAACTCCTACGGCGACCTGTACAAGAAAGTGGTGGATCGCATGGACCGCCACGTCAAGTGGGAGGCGTATGTCGGCAACATCAAAAACCTCTTTTCGGAGATGACCAACAACTGCCTTTACTACGGCGTCAGCGAGGAGAAAGGGGTGGTCCTCAACGGTCCGCCCGGCAGCGGCAAAACCTTCCTGGTGCGGTCGTGGCTGAGTGAAAACGGCGATGTCCACGACATCGCCACCAACCCCGGCGCCCTTCAGAACCCGGCCAACCCCATCGACGGGGCCGTCGAAAACCTCGAAAAAGTGTATGACATCGCCAAAATGATCGCCCCGACGTTGGTCTTTTTTGACGAGGGCGACGCCCTGGCCCCCCGCCGCAGTGCTGCCGGAGGCTCCCCCACGGACAAACTGACCAACCGCTTCCTCAACCTGATTGACGGGGAAATCCCCATTCACCGCGTCTTTACGGTCCTGACGACCAACCGCCTGGACATCCTCGACCCGGCCCTGATCCGATCCAAACGGCTCAAAGTAATCGAGGTTTCAGGCCATCTGACCCGCGAGGACATCTACGAAATTGTTCGCCAGACGCTGGGCCCGGCGCCCCTGGCCCCCGGACTGGACGTGGCCGCCATCGTCGAGTCGGCCAAGGGTATCTGCAACACCCCGGCGGATTACACCGCTTTCGTCGAAAAGGCGCGCTCCCTGCGCAGCACGGAGTTCGAGGTCCTTCAACGGATGCGGCTTTTGAACGACGCCACCGAGGAAAACAAGGAGAATTTTACAAAGTTCAATTTCAAGACCCTGGTGGGCATCCTGGAGGCGGTGGATGCCCCGCAACGGCTGCGCGCCAAAGTTCAGGGCGACCCTCTCAAGTTTCTCCAGCACTACCCCGCGATCCTGGATCTGCTGGCGTCGATCCAGGCGGCCGAGAGGTACCCGTTGATGCCCTCGCACCTCCAGTCCGCACGCCATGAAATCTCCCAAAGCCCGGTCAGAAAAGGCAAGGTCCAGCTGGATGAGTTTCTCGAGGCGGAACTCAGCCAGGAACCCCAGATCGGTTTCATCATCGGGGTGGGGGCCAACGACGTCAGCGGGATGCTGCTGCCCATCGCCACCAGCCTGACCTACAGCATCGACTCTGAAAAGGTGCTGGTCACCGGTGCGGTCTCCAGTTCGGCCGCCGCGGCGGCCGAACTGGACATGGCCGTTCAGATGACCCAGCAGTCGGCCAAGGAAGCGCTGACCATGGTCAAAAACTACCTCCAGGAACTTACCCCGGCCATCAGCTTGCCCAAACTGCTGGGTGAGTTCATGGACAAATACACCATTCACCATCAGCTCCTTTCGGCCTCTTACAACGTCGGCGGCCCGTCGGCGGGCTACGCCCTGGCGATCAATACGCTCTCGGCCCTCCTGCACATTCCGGTTTACAACGACTTTGGAATAACCGGCGCCCCCTGGACCAAGGGAATCAAGAAGGGCGAGGTCGGCGGCAGCGTGATCATCGGCGGACACAAGAAAAAAGCGGAAAAGGTGCTGCTGCACCTGCGCCGCATGTACATGCCGCTGCAGAACTACAAGGACCTGGAACCCGATTTTCTGATGAGCTACTGGTCGCAGGACAAGGACATCCTGGGGGTCAACAATTTCGGAGACCTGATCCCGGAAGTGGTCTGGCTGGGGCCGACCTATGAAGAAAAGCTGCTGGAACTGATCGATATCCGCATTCACTACAAAATCAACAAGTACCAGGGCAAAAAGCCCGATGAAAGCGTCAAGCAGCGGATACTGGACCTCAAGACGGCGCTTCGCAGTCAGCTGGAGCAGGAGCTCGTCCACCGGCTGGAGGCCATCCGGCGCTACCTGCGCAACCCCGAGAAAGATCCCCACCTTTCACTGGAGGAAATCCTGCGCGAAAAGAGCCACCGGCCCAGGCCCCTGATCGACCCCCTGATGCGCATCATCCGCAAACAGCGCTTCTGGGTCGCCCGAAAAAAGACCGAATCCAAACCGCAAGCGGGGCCGCGGGTCTGAAGGGCGCGGCTCGCGGACAAAAAAGACCCTGGACTGCGCCAGTTTGGGGTTCGGTGATGCGGCGGACGGCCCACAGGAGGGGCAAGACGGGAGTTTATTTTTGGCCGAGGCCCCGGGTGCAGATCGCGCTTTTGACCTCTGGCGGATCGAGCCGGGCGCCGTCGCTGAAGCGCGCCGCCACCTGCCCCAGGCTCGCGGGAAGCTCCCGCGGGCTGCCCGTTACCGCGATAAAGGTCGCCGGTGCGCCCGGCTCGATCCGCCCGACGTGTGGCAAGCCCAGCAGCCGGGCGCAGTTGACCGTGGCGCAGCGCACCGCCTCCTCGACGCTGAAACCGGCCGTCATCAAAAGCGCCATTTCCTCGTGCAGCGCACGGCCGTGGTGGACCCCCAGACTGCCGGCATCCGTACCCAGCGCCACCTTCACCCCCAGAGCGCGGGCGGTCTGCAGCTGCGCGAGTTGATGCTCCAGGTTTTGCAGCGCCCCCCGGGCTTCGCGCGAAGCTGGATCCAGAGTGCGGGCATAGGCTTGCATGGTCACCGCCGTGGGCACCCACACCGCGGCGCCTGCCGCCATTTTGGCCAGATTGTCAGGGCCCATGAAAAACCCGTGTTCGATGGAATCGCATCCGGCCGCCAGGGCCATCCCCACCGGCGCCGCCCCGTTGGCATGCACCATGACCGTCAGCCCGCGTCGGTGGGCGACCCGCACGGCCTCGCGCAATTCCGCGAGGCTGAACTGCGGCCGGGTCTGGAGCCCGAAGCAAACCAGGCTGTTGAGCCCGGAATTGACGATCTTGACATGATCGGGCTGCCGGGCGCCGCCCTGCCTGTCCAGCTCCAGGGCGGCTTCCAGCGACGCCCCCAGCGAGCCGCCGCTGGCCGGCGGACGGGCGATCAGCCGGCCGTATCGGCCGTGGGCATGCCAGGCGACGCCGGCCACCCGCAGCTGCACCGCTCGCGGCGCACCCGCCGGGCATTCGGCCTTGAATCGCTGGACATGGCCGTGGCGGTCGCCCCCGTCCCGGACGGCCAATACGCCGGCCGCCAGGTGCTGCCCCAGATGGCGCGCAATCACCGGCCGCATGGCGACGTAGCCGGCGGGCAACTGCTGCCGGCGGACGGCCGGGTCTGGCGTGCCGGACATGAAAAGGTGGACATGGCTGTCCACCAGTGCGGGCATCAGCGTACAATCAGCAAAATCAAGATCGCCGGAAGCGGCCGCCCCGGCCGATGCACCGTCGTCGCCGAGCGGGTGGATGGCGCCAAAGCGCCCCTCGAGAATCTCCAGCCGCATGTTGCGCCGGGCCGGCTCTCCGCTGCCGTCGATCAGCCATCCAGCTAGCACCTGGCGCGCGGCGCCGGGCCCGTTTTTTTTATTGTTTGACAAAACCAGACGCCTTCATTAAATAAAGATTTCTGATGCTTACCAAATCTTTTGGCCACCGTTCGACAGAGGGTCACGCGATGTACGGACATGTCGCCCGCCAACCGATTTTCGATAAAAACCTGAACATTTTCGGTTACGAGCTGCTTTTCCGGGACGGCGCGCTGACCTTCCCGACCGATGTCAGCGGCGATACCGCCACTTCTGAACTGCTCTCCAGCACCTTCCTGACCAGCGACATCTACACCTACACCGGCATCAAGAAAGCGTTTGTCAATTTCACCCGCAACCACCTGGTCAACCGCATCCCGCTTCTCTTTCCCCGGGAAATCACCGTCGTGGAAATTCTCGAGGACGTCAACCCCGAGCTGGACGTCGTGGCCGCCTGCCAGGAAATCGCCCAGAAGGGATTTACGATTGCCCTCGATGATTTTGTCTACCGGCCTGAAATCAAACCCCTGATCGCACTTTGCGACATCGTCAAGATCGACTTCCGCAGCACCAGCCCGGAGCGCATCAGCGCCTATTTCAACCTTCTCAGCCGCGACAAAAAACGCATGCTGGCCGAAAAGGTCGAAACCTACGAGGAGTTCAAACGCGGGCGCGACATGGGTTTCCAGTATTTTCAGGGCTACTTTTTCGCCCGGCCAGAGGTCATCCAGGGCCGCACCCTCTCAACCCCCGAAATTCACCTGCTGCGGCTGATGGCCGCCGTCCACGGCAAGGAACTGGATTTTGACCAGATCGAAGACCAGATCAAGCGGGATATCACCCTTTCCTACAAACTCCTGCGCTACATCAACTCGGCCTACTTCCGCCGCCTGCAGGAAATCACCGCCATCAAACAGGCCATCCTGCTCCTGGGTGAAGTCGGGATTCGCAGATTTATCTCCCTCATGGCCATGGCCAAGCTGGCGAAGGGCAAACCCCAGGAACTGGCAAACCTCTCCGCCATCCGTGCCCGCTTCTGTGAATGCCTGGGAAGCCAGGCAAAACTGAACGACAGCGCCGGGGAGCTGTTCACCGTGGGGCTCTTTTCGCTGATCGACGCCATCATGGACGACACCATGGAAAGCATCCTGCAAAAACTCCCCTTTGCCAAAAACATAAAGGAGGCCCTCCTGGGACAGGGCGGGCCGTTGGGGGATGTTCTGAAAATAGCCATCGCCTACGAACGCGGCGGCTGGCAAGACCTTTCGGCACTGTGCACGCGGGTCGGCATCCCCGAGGAGGCCTTGCCGCCGCTTTACCGTGAAACCCTCGAGTGGGGACAGGTCTTGGGCGCACCGTAGGCCGGCCTCAGGCTGCGGCTTTCAGCAGTTCACGGCGCAGAAGATCCAGTGCGCGCATGGCAAAGAGGGTCTTGTTGGCAAGCCGCCGGCCGGAGTCAAATCGGAATCGAAAGGCATCCGCCCCCTGCGGCCCGGCCAGACCGATGCAGACCGTGCCCACCGGTTTTTCAGGCGTGCCGCCATCCGGCCCGGCAATTCCGCTGGTGGCCAGCCCATAGGTCGCGCCGGCCAACCGCCGGGCTCCGCGGGCCATCTCCCGCACGGTTTCCTCGTGGACCGCGCCCACGCGCGCCAGGGTCTGCAAACCGACGCCCAGCACCCCGCTTTTGGCGCTGTTGGCATAGGTGACGCCCCCGAAAAGAAAATAGCCCGAACTGCCGGGCACGTTGGTCAACCAGTGGGAAACGAGCCCGCCGGTGCAGCTTTCGGCCACCGCCAGGGTGGCCTTGCGGGCCAGCAAGAGCCGCCCGACGACCGTTTCCATGGACTCGCCGTCCTCGGAAAACACAACCGCCCCCAACCGCTGCCGCACCCAGCTGGCAGCCGCAGCCAGCCGTTGGTCGAGACCCGCCGCAGCGCTGCCACCGAGGTAGAGCTTGACCTGGATTTCAGGAAAGTGGGCCCGCAGGCCCAGCCGGACTCCCGGGAATTTTTCGGGCAAAAGCGCCAGACAATCCCCGACGGCCGCTTCGGCGTCGCCAAAGACGGAGAAGGTGTGGGTCAGATGACGCTCACGGGTTGCCGGCAGCAGGGCGCGCAGGCGGGGCAGGACCTGGTCGGCCAGCATGCGGCGCATTTCGTGGGGGACCCCCGGCAGGAAGAAAAACCGGCAGCGGCCGATGACGATCTCAAACCCCGGGGCGCTGCCGACGGGGTTGGCCAGCCAGTCCGCCCCTTCGGGCAGCAGCGCCTGTTTGCGCTGGGAGGGGCTCAAGGGGATGCCCAGACCGCGTAGAATGCGTTCCACCGCCGCCAGCGCTTCCGGGTTGAGCGCGGTCGCGACACCGGCCGCGCGGGCGGCGGCCGCCGCGCTGAGGTCATCAACCGTCGGCCCCAGCCCCCCGGTAACGACAGCCACCTCGGCGCGGGCGCCGATCTCCGACAGCGTCGCCGCCAGCAGGGCCAGATCGTCCCCCACGCAGAGGTGACGAACCACCGTCAGCCCCTCCTGCTCCAGCGCCTGCGCAATATGGGCCGAATTGCTGTCGATGACGGCACCCGTGCGGATCTCCTCACCGGTGGCAAGAATTTCAGCCTTCATGTTCGCTCCTGGGGGCCTCTCTTGTCAGCCCCTGGTTGCCGGTTGACGCTGCCCGCAATTCTCCCTATACTGGGCTTTCTGCCCGGAATCAAGCACCCTGCCGGGACAATCGCGATCCACCGGAGCACCCTGATGCGAATTTGGCTCATCCTTCTGGGGATGATATACCTTCTCTGGCCCTTTGATCTTTTTCCGGATTTTTTTGTTGGGTGGGGCTGGCTCGACGATCTTTTGATCCTGTGGCTCCTGTGGCGTTACCTGATCAAGAGCACGACCACCCCTCGGACCGCTGCCGGCCCCGGCGGCGACCAGACCGAGACCGATCAGCACTTCGGCCGGCAGCAGTCGGATTCAGCCGGCGCGGCTGCGGGGCAGCCGCCAGGCCCCGCCGATCCCTTTGCGGTGTTGGGGGTGAGGCCCGGCGCATCGGCCGAGGACATCAAGACCGCCTACCGGCGCCTGGTGAACCGCTACCATCCGGACAAGCTGCAGCATTTAGGTGAAGAGTTTCGGGAAGTGGCCGAAGAAAAATTCAAGACCATTCAAAGTGCTTATCAGGCGCTGAAAGACGCGGGGCGGGTGTAGGCCGGGAAAAGCATGCGGGGCGGTCAGGACCGTGGTGCGTGTCGACGGGGGCCTCAAGCGGGGGGAAAGCCGGGACCAACGACAAAAGGGGGAGCCAAACGCTCCCCCCGTAATCGTCGAAAATAGCCTGTGGAATCAGCGCTTGGAGAACTGGAAGCGTGCGCGTGCGCCCCGCTGCCCGTACTTTTTACGTTCTTTGGCCCGGGGATCACGTCTGATGAAACCGGCGCGCTTGAGCAGCTTGCGAAATTCGGGATTGGCTACCAGCAGCGCCCGGGTGATGCCGTGCCGGATGGCACCGGCCTGGCCGCTGGTGCCGCCGCCCAGAACCCGGATCTTGACATCGTAGGCGCCGGTCGTGTTGGTGACTTCAAACGGCTGGCTGAGAGTCTTCTTGGCGGATTGCAGCTTGAAATAATCGTCCAGTGGACGGTCGTTGACCGTAATCTGCCCCGTGCCGGGCGTCATCCACGTCCTGGCGATCGAGGTTTTGCGTTTTCCCGTGGCGTAGTAAACTTCTTTTTGCATTCGATTCACCCTTCTAAGAAAATTCCAAAACTTCGGGCTTCTGCGCCTCGTGCGGATGCTGATTGCCGGCGTAGACCTTTAGCTTTTTGAAAATCTGGCGGCCCAGCCGGTTCTTGGGAAGCATCCCCTTGACGGCAAAGCGGATCAGGTCTTCCGGACGTTTTTCCATGAGTTTGCGGGCCGTGATGGTTTTCAGCCCCCCCATGTAACCGCTGTGGCGATAGTAGTTTTTCTGGTCCAACTTCCGTCCGGTGAGGCGAATTTTATCCGCATTGATGACCACAATCCAATCGCCGGTGTCCACGTGGGGCGTGAAGAGCGGATTGTGTTTTCCCCGGAGACGCGCGGCGACCGATGTGGCGAGCCGCCCCAGAACGGCGTCTGCGGCATTGACCACGTACCACTTCTCCTGATTGTCGGTCCTCTTGGCACTGTAAGTATATTTTTTCACGGTTCTGGCTCCTGTTGAAAGAATCTGGGTTAGTTAAATAAAATCGCCGCCGATGTCAAGGGAAAAACGCCGTGGGTCTTCAATGACCGGTGCCTGCAGGCCACCGCGACGGCCGGCGCGCCGCCTGCCTTGACAGTCGTGCGCGTTTACGACTAAGGTGCAGCCCTGCAGTTGCGATGCCCTATGCGCGCCAGCGATCGAAAGGAATCCCCTGCCAATGGGCAGCGCCGACCCCGACACGCTTTCCGTCATGACCTTCAATCTGCGTTTTGGCCTCGCGAATGACGGCGCCAACAGCTGGGAGTTTCGGCGGCGGTCCGTCGACGCCCTCTTGCAGCAGTTTCAGGCCGATTTTATCGGGTTTCAGGAGGTCAACCATTTCCAGGCCGATTTTCTGCAGACCCTGCTCACCGCCCACCGCCTTATCGGCCGGCGCCAGCCCGCCCCCGCCTTCTGGCAAAACAACCTGATCTTCTACCACCGCTCGTGGCAGTGTGTTTACCGCGAGCATTTTTTCCTGAGCGCGACCCCCGACATCCCCAGCCGCTTTCCGGACAGCCGCTGGCCGCGGCAGTGCACCCTGGGCGTTTTCGACTGCGGATCGCACAGACTGGCGTGCATCAACACCCATTTTGATTTCGACGACGACGTCCAGGTGCGCAGCGCCCGGATCATTTTAAACCGCCTGGCGCAGTTGCCGGCATGCCAGGCAACCCTCCTGCTGGGAGATTTCAATGCCGCCCCCGCCCGCCCCTGCTACGGGGTTTTGACCGGCTGCAGCCCGGAAGCCGCCCCGGAAAACGGCCCCTATTTCCAAAATGTCTTCAGCCCCCCTTTTCCCGCCACATTTCACGGTTTCAGGGGCGGCCGCAGCGGCCAGCACATCGACTGGATCCTTTACCGCGGCGCTCTGGCGCCGGACAGCGGCCGGGTCATCGACGGTCGTTTTGCGGGGCTCTATCCGTCGGACCACTATCCGCTGCGGGCGGTCTTCCACTGGCGGCCTCCGATAGAGGTTCCATGAGGGTGCCGTGTGCATGCGCTGAGCCAGGGCCTTGGACCAAACGGCGGCGTGGTCGTGAGCCGCCGGCTGGGTGCGGGGTCGACGGCGCCTGTGACCCGGCCCTCGGCCGCGGACGGGGTGCCCTACCAGGGCGCCAGGTCCAGATCGAAATCCCGCTGCAAGAGGACTCGACCGCTTTTTTCGAAAACAGCCACCGTTGCCGTCGCGTAGCGTTCCGGCGCGTCGAGCGCTTCGGCCCGAAACGTTTGAGAAATGTGGTGGGCGATCGAAAAATACTGCCCCTGCTGGACATCCGCCGGTTTGTCAGCCACCAAGGGCGTGCCGGGCAGCACCCGCCAGCGATCGGGGTCCCCGCCGCCTGGTTTTAAATACACCAAGCTGTATCCGGCGACCGGCGCTCGGCTGCGAGCCGTGTTGATGAGCTTGAAGCGGACCTTCAGGCCGCGGCTGCCCGGTTCCGGCGTAACGCTGAAATCCCGGACCTCCAGGCCCGGCGGCGTTGGGGCCGGGGTCGGGGCCGTTTGGGCGGCAACCGCCGGCGCATCGATTGGGGACCCTGCAGACGACGCTGCCGTTTCTTCCGGCGGCGCGCTGGCGCGCACGCCGTCGGCCCCGCCGCCAGGGCCCCCCGGGCGCCTTTGGATGGCCACCAGCCGCGCCATCAGGACATCCTTCTGGTCCCGCAGCTCGCGAAAGGTCGCGTGCGTCGCCTGCAGCTCCCGCAGGAGCTGCTGCTTCTGGTGAAAGGTTCGGACAAAAAGCAGCGAGAGCGCAACGGCGGCGGCAGCCAGGACCACCAGGGCGGCCGTCAGGCCGATCATTGTCGCCCGCAGCCTTTGGCGCGCCTTCAAGCCTCCGGCCGCGCCTTGCGGGGCCAAAGCCCCCGGGAAGGGGGCCGGCGGCGGTGAAGATGGGGGCTTTTTGGCTTCCTCTGTCTTGAAAGTCCTCATCGCTTTCAGGGGTCGGTTGGGGTGTCGGCGGCCCCCCCGGGCCAATCGACGCGCACCGCCGCCCCCTTGCCGACAGACAGGGTTTCGGCGGCATTTCCACGGTTGACGGCGATTTCCAGGGTGCCGCGGCTTCCGATCAGGGCCACCGCGCGCTGGGGCGCAGCCGCCTCGTAGGTGGTGCCAAGGCCCTGGATGCGGTGCGCGCCGATTCGCACCTGCAGGTCCGGATGGGTCGCCGGATCCAGCAGGGCCGCATCAATATTGGTGACCAGATTGCCGAAACGGTCAACCCCGACGACGGTGCCGCTGACCGCATGGGCCTGGTCTTGGCGCGCCGCGGCCAGTTCGATCCGCACGAGATCAGTGGGCGCCATGGGTGCTCCCAGGCGCCCGAGGGGCACCCCGCCGGCAACAGCGGCCGCCACGGGCGCGAAGATATCCCGGCCGTGAAAGGTCCGGCTGACCCGGTCCAGGAAAAAAGCGGGATTCTCGACCCGCACGACCTCCTTCGGCCGGGCGTCCATCAGGATGGGGGTCAGCACCCCGTTATCGGGTGCGAGAAATATCGGCCCGTCTTTCAGTGCCAGGGCCACGATCGACCGCCGGCCACCGACCCCGGGGTCTACCACCACCACGTGCACCGCCGTTTGGGGAAAATACGGGTAGGCGGCTTTGAGCATGACGGCCGCCGCGGGCACATCCTGGGGGGGCACCGCGTGGGAAATATCGACCACCACCGCCGTGGGGTTGCGGGCCAGGATAACGCCCTTGATGACCCCGACGTATTCATCCTGGGTGCCGAAATCCGTCAGGAGGCTGATAACGCGCATACGGGTCAGGGTGCCGCTAAAAAAGGGTTTTCTGAACGGGGATCCCCAGATGCCGGTGGGCGCTTTCGGAGGTTTTGCGCCCCGCTGAAGTCCGCAGGATAAAACCGATCTTGAGCAGATAGGGCTCCACCACGTCCACCAGGGTATCGCCCTCTTCCTGAAGCGTGGCGGCAATTGCTTCGATCCCCACCGGCCCGCCGTTGTAGTAGCGGACAATGGTTTTGAGATAGCGACGGTCAAGGGGCGTCAACCCCTTTTCGTCGACCCCCTCCAAGGCCAGAGCCGCGGTCACGTTCGGCCGGCTGATGACCCCGTCGGCGCGCACCTGGGCGTAGTCCCGGACCCGCTTCAGGAGGCGGTTGGCGATCCGCGGCGTGCCCCGGCAGCGCCGGGCGAGTTCGGCAGCCCCGCCGTGATCGATTTTGACTTCCAAAAGCGCCGCGGAGCGCTGGGTGATCTTGACGAGATCGGGTTCGGCGTAAAAATCGAGGCTGCGAAAAATGCCGAACCGGTCCCGCAGCGGGGCCGAAAGCAGGCCCACGCGGGTGGTGGCCCCCACGAGGGTAAAGCGCTTCAGGCGAAAGCGGTGGCTGCGGGCATGGGCGCCCTTGTCAAAAATAAAATCGACCGCGAAGTCCTCCATCGCCGGATAGAGAAACTCTTCCACCGACTTGGGGATCCGGTGGATCTCGTCGATGAAGAGAACGTCGCTTTCCTCCAGGTGGGTCAGGATGCCGATCAGGTCGCCGCCTTTTTCCAGCGCCGGCCCGGAGGTGACCGTCAGCTCGCCGCCCATCTCATTGGCGATAATATGCGCCAGGGTGGTTTTGCCCAGACCCGGGGGCCCGTGAAACAGGACGTGCTCCAACGGCTCGCGCCGCAGGGTTGCGGCTTCGATGGCAATTTTAAGGGTCTCCACGGCCTCGGGCTGCCCAACATAGTCGGCCAGATGCTCGGGGCGCAGCGAGAGAATTTCGGGGTCGCGATCGACGGGCAGCGGGGACTTGGAAAGAATCCCCTGAACCTCGCCGGCATGCGTGATAACGTCGTTTGCCATGATATCTTAACCGGGTGCAAGGCGATCGGCCAGTGGCCGCTCCACCGGCGACCGGGCGTCGAAGTCTATCACGGAAAGGCGCTTCGGAGCAACGCGGCGCCTCAGGCCCCCTGCTCGCCGCGGTAGACCTCCTCGAAGAGTTCTTCCGGGGTGGCGATCGCCCGGTTGCGCTTCATCGCGGCCACCACCATCGTGCGGGCATCGGCGCGGCCGTAGCCCAGCTGGCTGATCAGCACCTCGACCACCTGCTGCTGGAAATCTTCACCAACCGCGGCCGCGGCTTCACCGGAGGTGCGGATCAGGGCGAACTTTCCCATTTTACCTTCCAGGGTCGCAATGATCTTGCGCGCCGTGCGCTCACCGATGCCCCTGAGGTTCTTGAGGGTCGCCACATCACGCTCCTCGATGGCCCTGGCGATTTGACGGACCGGGAGGTTCAGGGCCTTTACCGCCTTGAGCGGTCCGATGGCCTCGACTGAAATGAACAGCTGAAAAAACTCGCGTTCGGCCTCGAGATTGAAACCGATCAGGACCGGTTTGGGCTGGCGTTCGGTCTGGTAGTAGAAGATGTAGAGGGAAAGGCTGTCCCCCACCGCCTTACCCTTGATCGCCTCCATGACCACCACCGGCAGCATCACCTCGTAGCCCACCTGATTGGCCAGCAGCAGGATCCGCTCTTCGTCGCGTTGGAGGAGTTTGCCCTCAAGATATCCGATCATATCCGCTTCGTTTGTTCCTGTGGGTCAGCCGGCTGGCGCCTGGCAACCCCTGATAGTCTGCTCGTAGCGGAAAAGGCCGATCAGGGCGAGCGCCAGCGCATCCGAAAGATGGTCGGGCCGAATCGGGCCGGTCAATTTCAGCTGGTGCCGTACCGCCCGTTCGAGTTGATCTTTACTGGCGTTGCCGCTGCCGGTGAGCACCTTCTTGGCTTCCCGCACCGGCACTTCGGCTACCGGCAGGCCGCTTCGGCAGGCCGCCAGCAGAATCACCCCGATGACCTTTCCCAGGACAATCCCCGACTTGGGGTATTTGCTGAGGGAATAGACGTCCTCGACCACCATCAAATCCGGCCGCTCGTCCTCCAGCACGCTTTGCAGCCGCGCAAAGAGCGATTCCAGGCGCACCGCGGTCGCCAACGTTTTTTCGGTTCGGATCATCCCGCAGGAATAGCTCCCGACGGCGACCCCCCTGCCGGTCACGATCCCCACGCCGGTAGCCGCCAGACCCGGATCGATCCCGATGACCTTGACCATCACCATTTAAGCAACCGTGCAGGGCGGCCGCGGTTCACTTCATCCCCTCCAGTTTTTTGGCGGCGATCTCGGCCTCGTTGCTGTCGGGGTATTTCTGGATCAGGGATTCCAGGACCAACCGCCCGTTGGCATTGTCGCCGAGGTTGCTGAAGGCAAACCCCTGCTTCAGCAGGGCGGCCGGCAGCTTGTTGCCTTTGGGGTATTTCTCGACGACCTTCTGGTACTCCAGGATGGCCTTTTCATACCATTTTTCACGGTAGTAGGTTTCCCCCAGCCAGAATTGGGCGCTGCTGGCCTGGGCCGAGTTCGGAAAATCCGCTAGCAGCTTTCCAAACAGGCTGCGGGCCTTTTCATACTCCCCCTGATCAAAAGCGGCCCGCGCGGCGGCGTAGCGCTCTTTTTCGCCAGTGGGGGCCGCCTCAGCGGTGGAGGCGGCGGCCGCGGCCGGTCTGGCGCTGCCGGCGGCATCCATGTTGAGGTAGGCTTCGAGCTGCTTGATGCGGTCCTCCATTTGGAGGATCTTACCCTCCAGACTGGCCGTTTTCTGCCCGCGCTGCTGAATGTCGGTTTCGGTCTCGCCCAGTTTCTGGCGGGTTTTGACCTCCACCTCCTCCAGCCGCCCGCCCAGCAGTCGCATTTCCTCTTCGAGGTTCTCGATGCTGACCCGCAGGCTGGCCGCCTGGTTCTTGATTTCGGAATCCTTGGATTCCAGTGTCTGGCGGGTGTCTTCAATTTCCCGGGTCTGCGTTTCCAGAACGGCATTGCGGCGTTCGATCGACGCCAGCCGGCGATCCAGGGTGATCACATCCTGCTGCATGGCGCATCCGGCCGCCATAGCTGCAAAAACCAGAACAACGACAGGTAGGGGTTTCATGGCAGGTCCGTTCAGATAGCCCATTGCGGTTGCGGAAAAAGCTTACCCGCCGGAAGGCGGGTAAGGGGCCAAAAGGCATACGGCAGACGGGGATTCCGCCCGTCTGCCGTTCAGACTGTCACCGGCCGCCGACTGCGGTCAACGGTAGATTGCCGGTGTTATTCCAAGACGAATTGGGCCCGCCGGTTCTTGGCCCAGGCTTCCTCGTTGCTCCTCGGGTCAATCGGTCGTTCCTCACCGTAGCTGATGGTGGTCAGCCGGGAAGCGGAGATGCCCAGATCCACCAGGAAGGCCTTGGCGGACTCGGCACGGCGCTCCCCGAGCGCGAGGTTGTACTCGGTGGTGCCGCGCTCATCGGTGTGTCCCTCGATGATGACCGTAAGGTCCGGGTTAGCCCTCAGCCAGTCCGCCTTGTCTCTCAGGGTTTCTTGGGCCGCCGGCAGCAGCCGGGATTTATCGAATTCGAAATAGATGTTCTCGTTCAAGAAACGGGTGCGCGCCGCGTTCATTCCCTGGTTTGCCAGCTGCTCCTGTTGCAGGCGCTCTTCCTCGAGCGCTTTCTGCCGCGCCAGTTCTTCCTGGCGGGCTCTCTCCGCGTCCAGCGCGGCCTGATCGACCTGGGTTTCCGTAGTGACCCCTTTCTTTGCACAAGAGGTCAGCAGCAGCATCGTCGGCAGCACCAGCAGCAGCAGGGCCGCCATGATCCACATTCTTTTTTTCATCTTTTTTCCTCCTTTTACTTTGGCATTACAGCAATTGAGCCTCTTTTAATTCACGATTCTACCCGACCACTTGGGATTGGTCTGCTCCCCCGGCAAGGTCAGCAACCGACGCTGATCCGTTCCATAGCCGGTCATGACATAGATCCGATTAGGGCCTTCACGGTTTGAACTGAAAACGATCAGGCTGCCGTCCGGGGACCAGGACGGGGATTCATTGTCCCCGGTGCTGCGGGTCAGCTGAAGCGTTTTTCTAGTCGCCAAGTCAATCACACGGATATTGAAACCGCCATCCTCGGCTGCACAGTAGGCAATCCGATCGCCCTTGGGCGACCAACTGGGGGTGGTGTTGTAACGCCCATCGAAAGTCAATCTCTCTTCGCGCCCGCTGCCGATGTCCTGCATGTGTATCTGGGGGGTTCCAGAGCGGTTGGACACAAAGGCCATCGACTTGCCGTCCGGGGACCAGACCGGCGAAATGTCTATGCCTTTACTTTCCGTCAACCTTTTAATGATTTTTCCGGTGCCGGTCAATAGATAAATTTCCGGGTCACCCGAAAAGGAAAGCGTTGCCGCCAGCTCGAATTTATCGGGCACCCAGGCCGGGGTCGCGTTAAGCCCTGGGCGGTCGACGACGCTGCCACGCCGCTGCGCCAAATTCCGGATGTACAGATCCGGTTTGCCCTGCCGGTAGGACGTGTAGGCCAGCCACTTGCCGTCCGAAGACCAGGCCGGCGACAGGGTGATCGCCTTGTTCTGGGTCACCTGCTGGGGGCTTTCGCCGTCAAAATCAGCCGTGAAGATTTCCTTGTTGCCGGGTCCGCTTGAGACAAAAGCGATCTGACTGTCAAAAATGCCGTGGTTGCCGGTGAGCGCAAATATCACCTCGCTGCAGAAGCGGTGGATCATCCGCCGCTGGTCGCTGACCAGGCCCTTGTAGCGTTTACCGATCAGCAGCTGCGACTTGAACGTGTCGAACAGACGCAGTTCCATCTCCATGTACTGGTCCTTCAGCGACACGCCGCCGGTCACGAGAAGCTCGGCCCCAATGGCGGTCCAGTCCTGAAATTTGATGTTGGGCGCAATGATCCCCATCGCTTCGGGCTTCACCAGAAAGGCGCCGCGATCCAGCAGCTTGAAATAGCCGGTAAATTCCAGCGCCCCGGCCAACTGGTCGGCCGCCTGCACGGCCACCTGGCGTTCGGCCGGATGGCCGGCCACCGGACTGAAGGTCGGGACGGCCATGGGGATTTTGCGCAGAAAGGGGTTGTTGATTTCGATGTAGTCATAATCGGCACGCGCAAGCCCCGCAAGGGCCAGCAGGCATGCCAGTAGGATCGATGTGAACACTTGGAAACGAAAGAAGGACATAATGGTAGTCAAACTCCTGAGAGGCTGCATGGGCATATTGCATTCTATCACGGCTGTGTTCATACCTATCGCAGGTCTTTTGGGTTCATGATCAACGGCACCATGACATGGGGGCGCCTGAGGCCGGGAGGGTGCGGATCGACGGGATTGGATTTCTCGATGGCCTTGTAGGCCGAATCGTCCAGATGGGCGTTGCCCGACCGATCGGTGAAAAAGATGTCCCGGATTTCCCCGTTGGGCATCACTTTGAAGACCAGCCAAGCCTGGATGTTTTTGTTGGTGCCGGCCAGCTGATCATTGTAGTACCAGTTTTTCCGGACCCGTTCAGCGATTTCGTGAATATAAATTTCCTCCAGGGTCGAAACTGCCCCGCCCCCCCCGCCGCCCTGAGGCCCGCTTTTGCCCTGGCCCGCAGTCGGCGCCCCGGCACCGCCGGCTTTTTCACCGCCGCCCTTGGCGGGGCTTTCGTCCACCTGCTGGCGCAAGCGCTCGAAAGCGGCCGCCAGAGGGTCGGGCCGGTTGGTTTCCACCGTTTTCTCGATTTTAGCCAGGGCGCTTTTCAGGGCTTTTTCCGATTGGAAGGTTTGCTGCTTGAGCGAGGCCTTGGGCTTGGGCGGTTCCAGGGGTATTGGGGCCTGGACGGGTGTCGGCGCCGGGGCCTCGGGCTCGGGGACCTGGATTTCCGGTTTGGGGGCCACTTTGGCCGCGATGGTCTTGGGGGGGGCGCTTTTGACCGGCTCGGAAACTTTTGGGGCCGGCGCAGCGTCGCTCGCGCGGGTTGCCTGGGTCGCGGCAGCCCCCGCCCCTTGCGGTTCGGCGACGCTCACAAGGTCGACGTTGATCACCGACGGGGAAAACGACTGGCGCGGTTTAGGCGCGGGAACGAAAACCAGAGCAACAAACAGAAAAAAATGGCATAGCGCCGAAAGGGCCAGGGGCAGCCTCCAGGCGGATCGCTCCTCCTGCGCCCCCCCCAGAAGATGGTTACGGGAAGAGGCCAGATCGTCCATCAATTTCCTTTTACGGGCGCTGCGGCCTTATCGTCCGAAGACACCGGCAAGGTGATCATGCCCAGCTTTTCGACCCCGGCCGCTTTGACCTCGGCCATCACCCGTACAACGATGCCGTAGGCAATGTCGCGGTCGGCCTTGAGAAAAACCTGCCGATCTTCGCGCCCCTCGAGAATTTTAAGCAGTTTTTCCTGCAGAAAGTCCACCTCGACCTGCAGTTCGTTGATGAACACCTGCTGGTTTTTGTCCACGGTAATCACCAGGTGCTCCTGATCGGATTGCATGGGCGCCGAGCTGGCCTCGGGCAGCGAGACATCCACCCCCTGAACCATCATCGGCGCGGTTACCATGAAAATGATCAGCAAGACCAGCATGACGTCCACGAAAGGGGTCACGTTGATTTCAGACATCAGACCATTGTTGCTGCCGCCGGCGTTCATCCCCGCCTCCTTTCGATGCGCAGGATGTCGCGCTCGACAATATTGAGAAAATCGGCCGCAAAGCTCTCCAGCTCGGACTCGATCGTCCGGATCTTCTGGGTGAAATAGTTGAATCCGATGACCGCCGGGATGGCCACCGCCAAGCCGGCCGCCGTCGCCACGAGGGCCTCGGAGATACCGGGCGCAACGACGGCGAGGCTGGCGGAGCCCCGCAGGCCGATGCCGTGAAAGGAGCCCATGATACCCCAGACCGTGCCGAAAAGCCCGATAAAAGGGGTGGTGTTGCCGGCCGTCGCCAGAAATGGCACCAGTTGGGTCATCCGGGTGGTTTCGGTGGTGATCGCGCGCCGCAGGGCACGCTTGACGTTGCTGGTGCCGGCAAACTGCATGGTGACTTGCCCCTGGCCGGCATCCGGATCCGAGCTTTCCCCGAATTCTGGACCCGCCGCCTGGCTGAGCTTTTTGAGTTCGACGTAGCCGATCCGAAACACCCGTGCAATCGGGCTGCCGTCCAGGTTCTTGGCCTTCTTGAACGCATCCGAAAGGTCGCGACTCTTCCAGAAGAAGTCGATGAAGACCGAACTCTGCTGGAAGGCCTGGCGGATATAGCGGTACTTGATCACGATGATGGACCAGGTGGCGATGGAAAAGAAAAGCAGCAGGAGCAGCACAAACTTTACCATCGGGCTGGCACTGCTTATCATGTGGATCAGGTCGAGATCTTGGGGAATCATCTTAACTCCACTGTGCAAAAGGGGTTTAGGGAAACAATCTGCCCGTCGGTCGGTTTGCCGGCGGCCCCTGGATAAGGCGGCCAAAAAAAATAGGCCCGCGGCGCAGAGGTTCCCGCCAACTGCCGCCGCGGGGGCGCCACCGGCCGGTCTGCCGACCTTTTTCGGGGTTTGGATCCAGAGGGGAACAATTCAAACAGGACGTCGGGGCAGCCGGCCATAAGGCTGTCATGGAATTGAAGCTGCCGCATTGCGGCGCACCCGTTTTCCAGGTAGCAGCGGATTGCGTTTTTTCCGATTTATACGACGTTGACGGCGGTGTCAAGGCGTTTGGCGTGCCGAAAGCCCATGCGACTACTGCACAGTCTTGCGGTTCCTGATACTGGAAGATTTTCAGGCCTTCGCAACCCGCCGGTCGAGGGTTTCGCGCTATCGCGGACCCGGCCCGCCTGCTGCCACCCGCCCCTTGCCATGGGAATAACCGCGCTTTGACCGCATCGAAAATATGAGGTCCAATGGAGCCAATCGCCAACTTCCTGTTTGAAGCCCGCATGCTGAAAGCGCTGCCGCGCTCGGGTTACCAGTTCCTGGGCAACGGCCGCGAAAGCGTTGCCGAACATGTTTACATCACCAGCATGATCGGCTTTGTCATGGCGCAACTTAACCCTGGGGCTGACAGCCTGCGCCTGATCGGCATGTGCCTGCTGCATGACCTGCCCGAAGCCCGCACCGGCGATCTGAACGCCGTCCAGAAGGGCTACGTAGATGCCAGGGAGCACCAGGCCCTCGCCGACGCCGTCGCCGGTCTGTCATTCGGTCCGGCCATCAGCGCCCTGCAGGCGGAATTCAACGCCAACGAAACCCTTGAGGCCCGCCTGGCCCGTGACGCCGACCAGTTGGCGTTTATCCTGGACCTCAAAGCGCTTGCCGATGTGGGCTACCGCACGCCCGCGAAGTGGCTTGCGCATGTCGTCCAGCGGCTGCACACCGATACGGGCAAAGCTTTGGCAGACAGCATTCTGCGAACCGACTGGGACGCCTGGTGGCTTGAAAATTATGTTGACAGCCCGCCGTGAACTTAATAGGAATTTTTTTACTGTCATTATCTTAAGGATGACTTGAAAACCATAAAAATGGAGGTCACGATGAACTGGTTGATCAACACGCTTGGATCATCCATCGGAAAAAAACTGTTGATGGCACTGACCGGATTGGGCTTCATCAGCTTCCTGGTGGGGCATCTCGCCGGCAATCTCACCATTTACGGCGGCAAGGACGCGTTTAACAGCTATGCCGCTCACCTCCACGCGCTCGGGCCGCTCGTGACCGCCGCCGAGTTGGGGCTGCTGCTGTTTGCGGTGATCCATGTAGCAACGGGGGCGATCCTCTTCTACCAGAACCTCAAGGCGCGGCCCGAACGCTACAAGGTCAACAAATGCGGCGGCGGACGCACCATCGGCTCCGCCACCATGCCGTATACCGGCTTTGTGGTGCTCGCCTTCGTGATCTTTCACCTGCTCAACTTTCATTTCGTGGACAAAACCCACACCACCATTTTCCAGATCGTCTCCGAGGCGTTTGCCAGCCCGGTTTATGTCTTGATCTACATCGTGGCCATGGTGATCGTGGCGCTGCATGTCAGCCACGGGTTCTGGAGCGCCTTTCAGAGCCTCGGCGCCAACCATCCCAAATACATGCCCTTCATCATGGGGGCCAGCGTTGCGGTCAGCGTGATTTTCGGGATCGGCTTCGGCTTTCTTCCCGTCTATATTTCGCTTTTTTCATAGAAAGGAAAAATTATGCAGCTTGACGCTAAAATTCCGGATGGCCCCCTCGCAGAGAAGTGGGACCGACACCGTTTTGAAATGAAACTGGTCAACCCCGCCAATAAACGCAAATTCGACATCATCGTCGTCGGCACGGGGCTTGCCGGCGGGTCGGCCTCCGCCACGCTGGCAGAGCTGGGCTACAACGTCAAAACCTTCTGCTTTCAGGACAGCCCGCGCCGGGCGCACAGCATCGCCGCCCAGGGCGGAATCAACGCCGCCAAAAACTACCCCAACGACGGCGACAGCATCTGGCGGCTTTTCTACGACACCGTCAAAGGCGGCGACTTCCGCGCCCGCGAGGCCAACGTCCACCGCCTGGCCCAGGTCAGCAACAACATCATCGACCACTGCGTGGCCCAGGGCATCCCTTTTGCCCGGGAATACGGCGGGCTGCTCGCCAACCGCAGCTTCGGCGGGGCTCAGGTTTCACGCACCTTCTACGCCCGCGGCCAGACGGGGCAGCAGCTGCTGCTGGGGGCCTACAGTTCGCTGGCGCGCCAGATCGCGGCCGGCAAGGTGACGATGTTCCCCCGCCGGGAAATGCTGGATGTCGTCATCGTCGACGGCCAGGCGCGCGGCATCGTGGTGCGCAACCTGATCAGCGGAGAGCTTGAAACCCACGCCGCGCATGCCGTCGTGCTGGCCACCGGCGGCTACGGCAACGTCTTTTTCCTTTCCACCAACGCCATGGGCTGCAATGTCACCGCGGCCTACCGGGCCTACAAGAAGGGGGCTTTCTTCGCCAACCCCTGTTTTACCCAGATCCACCCCACCTGTATCCCGGTCCACGGCACCTACCAGTCCAAACTGACCCTGATGAGCGAAAGCCTGCGCAACGACGGGCGGGTGTGGGTGCCCAAAAAGGCCGGCGACACCCGGCGGCCCGCGGACATCCCCGAAGACGAGCGCGACTATTTCCTGGAGCGCAAGTACCCGAGTTTCGGCAACCTCGTCCCTCGGGACGTGGCCTCGCGCAATGCCAAGGAGCAGTGCGATCTGGGCAAGGGCGTCGGTGAAACCCGCCTGGCCGTCTATCTCGATTTTGCCGACGCCATCCGGCGCGACGGCCGGGCCGTGATCGAGAAGAAATACGGCAATCTCTTTCAGATGTACGCAAAGATCACCGCCGACAACCCCTACGAAACCCCCATGATGATCTACCCGGCGGTCCATTACACCATGGGCGGCCTGTGGGTCGATTACAACCTGATGAGCACCGTTCCGGGGTTGTTCGTGCTGGGTGAAGCCAACTTTTCGGACCACGGCGCCAACCGCCTCGGTGCCAGCGCCCTGATGCAGGGACTGGCCGACGGGTACTTCGTTATCCCCTACACCATCGGCGGATACCTGGCCGGCACGCCCCAGCGGGCGGTGACCACCGCCGATCCGGCCTTCAAGGCAGCCACCCAGGCGGTGAACGGCCGCATCAGCAAGCTCCTGTCCATCAACGGCCACCGCACCGTTGACGATTTCCACCGCGAACTCGGCGGCATCATGTGGGATTACTGCGGCATGGCGCGCACCAATGCCGGGCTCGAGGTCGCCCGCGGCCTGATCCAGAACCTGCGGGCCGAATTCTGGGAAAACGTCAAGGTTCCCGGTGAGCCCGGCGAGTTCAACCAGAGCCTCGAGCGGGCCGGACGGGTGGCGGACTTTCTTGAATTCGGCGAACTGATGCTGATCGATGCCCGCGCGCGCCAGGAATCCTGCGGCGGCCACTTCAACGAAGCCTTTCAGACCCAGGAAAACGAGGCCCTGCGCGATGACGAGAACTTCTGCCACGTCGCCGCCTGGGAATTCACGGGCGAAGACAAGGAACCGGCATTTCACAAGGAGCCGCTGGTTTTTGAAAACGTCCACCTTACGCAAAGGAGCTACAAGTGACCAAGACCATCAATCTGACCCTCAAGGTCTGGCGTCAAAAGGGACCCCATGTCAAAGGCAAACTCGAAACCTATCACGCCAAAAACATCTCCACCGACATGTCCTTTCTGGAGATGATTGACGTTGTCAATGAACAGCTCACCCTTGACGGCAAAGACCCGATTGCATTCGATCACGACTGCCGCGAGGGGATCTGCGGCAGCTGCGGGGCGGTGGTCAACGGCCGCCCGCACGGGCCCGAAAAAGGCACCACCCTCTGCCAGCTCCACATGCGGCATTTTTCAGACGGCGACACCGTGGTGGTCGAACCCTGGCGCTCGCGCGCGTTTCCGATCATCCGCGATCTGGCCGTCGACCGTGGTGTGCTGGACAAAATCATCCAGGCCGGCGGATACATTTCGGTGAATGCCGGCGGCGCCCAGGATGCCAACGCCATCCCGATCCCCCAGGAGGTGGCCGACAAGGCCATGGATGCCGCGGCCTGCATCGGCTGCGGGGCCTGCGTCGCCGCCTGCCCCAACGCCTCGGCGATGCTGTTCGTGAGCGCCAAGGTTTCCCAGCTGGCCCTGCTGCCCCAAGGCAAACCCGAGGCCGCACGGCGGGCCATCGCCATGCTCTGCAGCGCGGACAAGGCCGGTTTCGGAAACTGTTCGAATGAACGCGAGTGCGAGGCCGAATGCCCCAAGGAAATATCGATCACCCACATCGCCCGTCTCAACCGGGAGTTTTTCAAAGCCAGTTTCGGCTCCTCGGTCCAGTGAGCCGGCAGCCGGGACGATGTCGCGGCGATGCCTGCAACGCTTCTACCGGGATCCGCTAAAAACCGGGCCATCGAAAAGGCGATTTCAGACGGCCGCATGGAAAAGGCAGCCGAGGGTTTTTCCCGGCTGCCTTTTTTGCTGATCTCCCTGCCCCCATACGAAATCCCGCCGCACCGGCGCCCGGGGCCTTCAGCCCCTCAAGCTCCCCATCCTGTCTGTCGATAGAAACTCAAACCAAACCCACGATGTCCCCGGACCTGCCACCGCCCCCGCGGTTGGGGAAGGTTTTCCGTTAGGGTGGAGGGATCGACAGCATGAGCACCGGCAGCGTTTTGCAGCCCCCCAAAATCCTGTGTGTGGATGGCGACCCGACCGCCCTCCTGCTTTACCGCGAGATCCTGGCCGAACAGGATTTTGCGATCGAAACGGCGACCACCGCCGAGCAGGGGCTGGCGCTGGCCCGCCGTTTTTTGCCGGACCTGATCGTCAGCGACGTGGGCCTGAGCGGTGCCAGCGGCCATGAATTCTGCCGCGAGGTCCGCCGCGACGCGTACCTTGGAAACGCAATGTTCATCCTGGCCTCGGGCCCGAAGGCCGACCCCGGCGGCGCCGTGGCCGATCTGGCGGGCGGCGCCGACGACTATATCCTCAAACCGATTCGAAAGTCCGAACTGGTCGCCAAGCTGCAGGCCCTGCTGCGCATCAAGCGCCTACAGGACGACCTCTTGGTCTCCAACCAGAAGCTGACCAAAGCCTTGAATCACCTCAAACGCTACAAGGGCGAACTGGAAAAAAAGCACCTGGCCCTTCAGAAGGAAAAGGCGATCCTGCAAAACTCCCTGCAGCAGATCTCCCTGATGGCCCATGAGCGCGAGGAGACCCATAGCCGGTTGGAGCAGCTTTTCGAGGTCCAGGAAGGCAACTTCACCCATCTGACCACCCTGCTGGCCGGGATCATCGAAAGCAAGCGGCAGTATCACCGCGGGCACTCCAAGCAGGTCGCCGAAATCGCCGCCTTCATCGCCCAGCAGCTCGGGCTGCCCCGCGAGGAGATCCGCAGCATCCGGATAGCCGCACTGCTGCATGAACTCGGCAAGCTGTCGGTGCCGGATGACCTCGCCCTGAAAAACCCGGCCACCTACAGCCAGCAGGAAAAAGAGCTCCTGATGCAGCACCCTCTGAAGGGCGCCGCCATGCTGCAAAAATTCAGCGGGTTTGAAAAGATTGCCCGGATTATCCGCCACACCCACGAACACGTCGACGGCTCGGGCGTCCCTGACGGCCTGCAAGGCGACCAGATCCCCATCGGTTCGCGGATCATCGAAGCCGCCGGGCTTTACGACAACCTGGTTTACAGGACCCGTGACGGTGGTACGGCCGATGCCATGGTCTGCATCGAAGAACAAATCGGCACACGCCTGGACCCCGCCGTGGTCCGGCACCTCGCCCAATACGCCGCCCGCCACCCGCGGGATGAAAGCGAACGCATCCGCGAGGTCAGCCTGTATGAACTCCAGCCGGGGATGATCCTCGCCTGCGGGATCTGCACCACGCGGGGCATGAAACTGCTGCCCGCCAACACCGCGATAACAACGGAATCCATCAGCCAGATCACCCATTACCACCAAATCGACCCGATCGAGGAAATCGTCTTCATACGAGAATAGACCCAAGATGGATTTAGCGACCATAATCGGCGTGGTATCCGGCATCTCCCTGATCGTTGCCTCCATTCTGCTGGGCAGCGGTCTGGGATTGTTCTTCGATGTCCCCTCCATCATGATCGTCGGCGGCGGCACGCTCGCGGCCACCCTGATCGCCTACCCCCTGAATGAATTCCTCTCGGTGATCGGTCTCTTTCTCAAGGTGTTCATTTTCAAACTCTCCAGGCCGGAAGACCTGATCCGGCAGCTGGTGGAGATCTCCAACAAGGCCCGCAAGGGCGGCCTGCTCTCCATCGAAGGCGAGATCGCCCAAATCAAGGAGCCCTTTCTGACCAAGGCGCTGCAGATGACGGTCGACGGCGTCAACACGGCCGACATCGCCGCCATCATGCAGAAAGAGATCTCCCTCTTGCAGAAACAGCACAAGGTCGGCTGGGAGATTTTGGGCACCATGGGCGCTTATGCACCGGCCTTCGGGATGGTCGGCACCCTGATCGGCCTCGTCCAGATGCTGGCCACCCTGGACGACCCCTCCAGCATCGGCCCCATGATGGCGGTGGCGATGATCACCACCTTTTACGGTACGATAGCTGCCAACCTGTTTTTTTTACCCATGTCGGCCAAGCTCAAACGCCGCAGCGCAGAGGAAACCCTGAATCTCACCCTGTTGTGCGAAGGGGTCCTTTCAATCCGGGAAGGCGAGCACCCGCGCCTGATGGAGGACAAGTTGAGCGTCTACCTGTCGGGCAGCAAGAAAACCCCCGACAAGGGCGGTCAAAAAAGCCCCGAACTGGTCAAAGACAAAGGATGACGACGCGTAAATTCGGCGCGCCGCGGTATGCGTGGACGGCAGCGCGGGGCTATTCCGAAACCGTCTGAATCCGGGCCGGGCAAATCCCCAGCCAAAGGCAGCCTATGGCGGAGCAAGACTCACAGAAGACTTCGGCGCAAGACCGAAAATACGCCCGTCTTGCGGAAGCCGACAACGATCGGGACGGGGATGACACCCTTGGCGAGGGCGCCGGTTGGATGGCGACCTACGCCGACCTGGTCACCCTGCTTTTCGCCTTCTTTGTCCTGCTCTTCGCCATGAGCTCGACCCAGCAGGATTCTTTCAAGGAACTCATCCAGTCGCTGCGAAGCGCCCTGGGAGTCCAGATGGTGCCCGAGGCCGGCACCCGCGAAGGGCTGACCATGCAGCAGATCCCGGAGGAGGAGGAGCCCAGCAGCCAGGCCGTGGACGAGGCCGGCGGGATGGTGCAGAAAGAGCTGGATGCGATCACGTCCCAGGTCCACGAACTGATCATGTTCAATCAGCTGGGGGGCCAGGTGCGGGTCATTGAAAACGCCACCGGGGCGACCATCACCATATCGGATCTTCTGCTGTTTCCGGCCGGCCGCGCCCAGATGAGCGAGGAGGGGCTTCGCATGATGAAAAAAATCTACAAGATCCTCGCCCAGTTCTCATACCGCATCAAGATCGCCGGGCACACCGACAACGTCCCGATCCGCACCGAACACTTCGCCTCCAACTGGGAGCTTTCCGCCAACCGCGCCTGCGAAGTGGTGCGCTTCCTGATTGAAAACGGCATCGACCCGCGCCTCATCTCCGCCGAGGGCTTTGCCGAATACCGGCCCGTGGCCGCTAACGACACCCCCGATGGACGCGCCCAGAACCGCCGGGTGGAAATCATTTACGAGCGCCAGGCCATCGCGGGCCAAAGGGCGGGCGGCGAGGCCGGCCCGGTCGGCGCCCCCGCCCGTCCAGGCGGCTGGCGGCGGTGGGCCGGAGCGCATGGCACCCGCCGCGGCGCTGCAGGGCTCGGCTGGGATGGCCGATGCCTGTCGATGCCGGCAGAGCGCCAACTCCCGCGCTAGTCGGATGGCCCGCAAAGGACCGGTCACACCCGCATCCGACCGTTACCCCATGGCAGCCCCCGCCCCACCGCGACCGCCCCCCAGGCGGCGCCTTTTCCCAAGGCCGAAACCAAAAAAGGCTTGATTTTACTCAATCCGACCGTTATTACTAGCATTTTTAATTTAAGGAATAAAATCCCCGCCGGCATCCGAAGCTATCCGACACCCATGCAAGGCCCTTTTACGGCAGACGTCCGGCCCCTTTTCCCGAACGCAGCTGCTGCAACCGTCTTGGGGCGTGACGCCGCAAAAGCCGCCATGAAACTGAGCATAGACAAAGTGGCCGAATACCTGAACCTGCCCCCGAGCACGGTGGAGCGCTGGGTTCGCCAGGGCCGCATTCCGATTCAAAAAACCGGGGAGAGCTGCAGCTTCGATCGCACCACTCTGGAAAAATGGGCCCAGCAGCGCGGCCTGTTTTTGGGCGCACGCGAGGAGCCCACGACGTGCTTGCCGCAAAGCTGTCACGACACCCTCCTGGCGGCGATGAAACGCTGCGGGATCGTGCACCATCTGCGGGCCG
>Ga0105100_10000287_pt1 | contig 29423 bp, 26 predicted proteins | sample PPLLak12cMay2015_2_FD_87033 | JGI IMG/M metagenome (GOLD analysis project Ga0105100, IMG submission 87033) | Freshwater sediment microbial communities from Prairie Pothole Lake near Jamestown, North Dakota, USA - PPLs Lake P8 Core (1) Depth... | ecosystem: Environmental > Aquatic > Freshwater >... | reverse complement strand
TTGAGCGGAAAGAGGATGCCCAGTGATGGGAAGTGCTTCCCTTCATGGCCGGACCGGCATGACGGCTTTTCGAGGCATTATATTCCCTTGCAGCCAGCCCCGCAAGCACCTGATCCACATCCCAAGTGGCTTGTCGAGAAGCTGCTCCGGCATATCAGGCAGCTCAGAAAAAAGGCCCTGGCCACTGGCGAGCGTGGTCGACCTGCTTTTTACCGGGAGTGGCCCAGCGGTTGGTTCAGGGAGCCTTTAAGTGTACCTGTTATGCCGCAAGGCTGAGAGAGCCAGACACCCGCATCACCTCAGGCATACCTACGCTTCGATCCTGCTCTCACAGAACGAGAGCATCATGTGCGTCAAGAAGCAGCTGGGGCATCATTCGAGCACGATGACCGTCGACACATACGGCCACTGGATTCCAGGTGAGAGGAAGGTCGAGTTGGACAGGCTCCTGAGCGGGAAGACCCATTCAGCCTTGCACCAACCCTTGGCGCACGTGGCGCAAAATGCAAAGCCCCATGCTGACTAGGTTTTGTGGACCATTAACGTGCGGCTTAGTTAAAAGGAAAGTCGAGCTGGACAGGCTTCTGAGCGGGAGGCCCCATTCACCTTTGCGCCAAGGTTTGGCGCACGTGGCGCAAAATGCAAAACCGCATGCTGACTGGGTTTCTTGGACCATCAACATGCGGCCTCAGTGAATTTGCGCCAAAACTTGCGCCAAATCGCCCTGTTTGAAGCGATTTTCTTAATGATTTCAATGGTGGTGCCGAAGGCCGGACTCGAACCGGCACAGGTCGCCCCGCCACCCCCTCAAGATGGTGTGTCTACCAGATTCCACCACTTCGGCACGAGTTGGGTATTATAGATATCAAGAGCCGTTTTGCAAGCACTATCTGTGATAGGCTCCGGGTGCAAGACCACAAGAAGAACCCGCCGACCCGCATTCACAACCGCGACGGCGAGTATTTCCATCCTTCCACTGCATGCCCGCCAAGAAACCGCGGGAATGATGTTCTGCAGTTCGAGCATCCTGCGGTGCGCGCCCGCGCGGACTGCAGCCCAGGGCGCAACGAAAGCGGACGCGTTTCGTCCATGAACCGAGAGCCCCCTAAGTACAACCTAATCTGAGCGGTTAGCCGTCAGCGATTAGCTTTTAGCCAAAGACTTCAGTAAGTTGTGCCTCATAGATTCTCACTCACCGAGTTCGGATGAATGGTGGGATAACCTATGAAAATTGTTGAGCTAATACCTAACTGCTAAGAGCTAATCGCTCAATTTAGGTACAAATGAACACAATGGAGTGGCCGGTAACCCAGTCGTCATTCCGGCAGGCTTCAAGCCGGAATCCAGAGCAGACAGCTGGATGCCGGCTTAACAACTGCCGGCATGACGTCTACTAAGGCTTGGGCGCTGCCGGCGGCTTTCCCTGGGGTGCGGGCGCCGAGGCCTTTTCCTGAGAAGCCGGAGCAGGCGGTTGAGCACCCTCCCTGGCGGGCTCAGGAAGCTTCGGCAGCGCCGGCTCGGTGGCTGCACCACTCTCCTGCGGGTTTGCCGGCACCGTGGCCGTGGGAGCCTGGCCCGTCGCAGGCTCGATGGGCTTGGCCTCGGGCAGCACCGGGCCCTCGGGCTTCTGGGCCGGGACATTTTCCATGATGGACCTGGTCTGGGGACCCGCCGCAAAATAGCTCAGACCCAGGCAGGTCAACATGAAGATGACCGCCGCGGCCGTCGTCAGCTTGCCGAGGAAAGTCGCTCCTCCACCGCCGCCGAAAAGTGTCTGGGAAGCCCCCCCGAAGGCCGCTCCCATCTCCGCCCCCCGTCCCGTCTGCAGAAGAACGATCAGGATCAGAGCCAGACAGGCCACAATGTGCAGGATCATGACAAACGTTTGCATTCAACTCATCCAATTCTCTTACAGCTTCACAAATTGCACAATGCGCTGAAAGGAGGCGACCTCCAGGCTGGCGCCCCCCACCAGCAATCCGTCAATGTCCGGTTTAGCCATCAACGCATCCACGTTATCGGGTTTAACCGAGCCTCCATACACTATTCGCAGGGTGTTTGCAATGCCCTTCTCGAAAAGACGAGCGCAGAAGTCCCGGATGAACGCATGCACTTCCTGAGCCTGTTCGGGCGTCGCCGTCCTCCCCGTGCCAATGGCCCAGACGGGCTCATACGCAATGACCAGATTCCCGGCTTCAGACAGGCTCAGACCCCGGATAGAGCTGGAAAGCTGCCTCTCCACCACGGCCGTGGTCTGGCCCGACTCCCGCTCCTCCAACTTCTCCCCGACACACAGGACGGGAGGGATTCGATAGCGGAAGGCCGAGGCCACCTTCCTGGCCACTTCATCGTCGGTCTCACCGAACACATGGCGTCTTTCGGAATGGCCCAGGATCACGTGATCGCACCCGGCATCCTGCAGCATCCCAAGGCTCACCTCCCCGGTGAAGGCCCCCTTCTCCTCCCAATGGCAATTCTGGGCCGCCAGCTTGAAGCCGCCCGCCACCATGGCCTTTCTCACAGCAGCCAAAGCCGTGAATGGAGGAGCCAGGACCACCTCTCTGTCGTCAACGGAGCCCACTTCCTTCTGGATCGCTTCGGTGAACGCCACAGCTTCGCCAATGGTCTTGAACATCTTCCAGTTGGCCGCTATGAATGGTTTGCGCTCGCTCATACTCACCTCACCTTTCCTCTGCCACGCTGATTCGTCCCTCTAAGCACAGGCCTCGAGGGCTTCAATCCCCGGCAGCTTCTTGCCCTCCAGCATCTCCAGGAAGGCCCCTCCACCCGTGGAAACGTAGCTCACCTTCTTGTCGACTCCCGCCTGCCTCACGGCAGCTGCCGAATCCCCTCCTCCGATGACCGTCAGAGCCTCCAGGTCCCCCAGGAATTCCGCCAGTCCGAAGGTCCCCTTATGAAACGGCGGGCGCTCGAAAACGCCGAGAGGCCCATTCCAGACGACGGTGCGGCAGCCGCGCAGCACGGACTCGAAGACTTCGAGCGTCTTGGATCCCACATCCAATATCCGGAGGTCTTCGGGGATCGCGTCCACGGAGACTTCGCGCGCGCCGTCGGGATCGTCGACGCTGGCAGCCACGACGGCATCCACGGGAAGGTAAACCTTGACCCCTTTTTCGGCAGCCTTGGCGAGCAGATCCTTCGCCGTCTGAAGAAAATCGTCCTCGACCATGGATTGCCCCACGTTCTTGCCCTGGGCCTTCAGGAACGTGTTGGCCATGGCCCCTCCGATGAGGAGATGCTCGGCCTTGTCGAGGAGGTTCTGAAGGAGCCCGATCTTGGTCGAAACCTTGGCGCCCCCGATGACCATGGCCACGGGCCGCTTGGGCTCCTCCATGGATTCATGGAAGTACTCGATCTCTTTTTCGAGCTGCACTCCCGCAGCACAAACCGGGACGAGACGCGTGATGCCGTGCACCGAGGCATGAGCCCGATGAGACACGGCGAAGGCATCATTGACATAGACATCGGCCAATTCCGCCAGCTGACGTGAAAACGCCTCGTCGTTCTTCTCCTCGCCCGCGTGAAAGCGCAGATTTTCCAGGAGCAGGATGTCTCCGGGACCCATCTTCGCCACCCTATCCCGGACCTCCTCCCCGACGCAATCCGGTGCCAGGGGTACCGGACGATCCAAAAGGCTCGAGAGGTAGTCGGCCACCGGCTTCAGGGAGAATTCCGGGGCCACTTTGCCCTTGGGACGGCCCAGATGGGAGGCCAGGATCACCTTGCCCCCCAGTTCAACGATCCTGCGAATGGTGGGCAGAGCCGCACGAATCCGCAGATCGTCCTTCACCTTCCGCTCCTGGTCCAGCGGAACGTTGAAGTCGACACGCACGAACACCCGCTTCCCTTCCAGATTCAACGTATCGAGGCGACGTATCATCTTTCCCCCCTACTCGAGAGACTTCCCCATCATGATGGCCAGGTCCGCCACACGGCTCGAGTACCCGTACTCGTTGTCGTACCAGCTGAAGATCTTGACCATCCGGCCGCCGATGACATTGGTGAGGTTGGCGTCCACGCTGGAGGAGTAATAGGTGTGATTGTAGTCAATCGAAACCAGCTCTTCCTTCTCGAACCTCAGGATTCCCTTGAGGGGACCGTTGGCGGCATCCTCGAGGACCTGGTTCACTTCCTCCCTGGTCACATCGCGGCCCAACCGGCACACCAGGTCCACGAGGGAAACGTTGGGCGTCGGAACGCGAATGGCCACGCCATCCATTTTACCCTTGAGCTCGGGGATGACCTCGGCCACAGCCTTGGCGGCCCCCGTCGTCGTCGGAATCATGGAGAGAGCGGCAGCCCGCATGCGCCGGCGGTCCTTGTGCAGCGCGTCGAGGAGCCGCTGATCCATGGTGTAGGAATGGATCGTGGTCATGAGGCCGTGCTCAATGACAAAACGGTCGTGAAGGAGAGACGCGATGGGCGCCAGGCAGTTGGTGGTGCACGATGCATTGGAAACGATATGATGCTTGGACGGATCGTAGCTCCCGTCATTGACGCCGAGCACAAAGGTCGCGTCCATGCCCTTGCCGGGGGCCGTCACGATGACTTTGCGGGCTCCCGCATTGATGTGCTTCTGGCAGCCTTCCCGGTCGACAAAGCGGCCGCTGCTCTCCAGCACAATGTCCACCTTGAGGTCATGCCAGGGAGACTGGGCCGGATCGGAGACCTTGAGGCAGCGGTATTCCTTCCCGTCGACCACCACCGCCTCTTCCGTGGCCGAAACCTCACGAGGCCACACCCCGTGCACCGAATCGTACTTGAGGAGATGGGCCAGGTCCATCGGCGAGGACAGATCGTTGAACGCCACAACCTCGAGAGGGGCATTGCGATCCGTCAGAACTTTGAAGATGGTGCGCCCAATGCGTCCGAAACCGTTGATCGCTACACGAGTGGCCATGATAACCTCCTTCTGGGTGAGTTTCTGGTTCCTGGTGACTGGTCTCTGGCTCGACTGCCAAAAGCGGTTCAGACCTCGTGAGCCAACCAGGTATAATCCGTCCGGGCGTCAAGGCACCCCTTCAGCTATCTCCCGTTTCCTCAATGCTGCATCATCTCGGCAATACTCACCGTGCGGTCGCCAAGCATGTTGGTGTAACTGCCCAGCTCGTTGTCGTACCATCCGTAGACCACCGCCTGGGTCACGGGCAATTCGAGGATCTTCGACTGCTGCGTCCCGAGCTGGGTCTCCGCAGCAGCCATCATCTGAGTCACGTCAAAGGATGCCGGAGCCCCGCTCTCACCGAGGGAGCTCAGGTAGGCACAGGCCTTGAGGACTCGATCCATGTCGATGCGGACGGCCGCCGTACGCGTGTGGTTCTCGTTGCCCTCGATGACGGCCGCAGCCTGCGGAAGACCGATGATGTCCGTGGAAACGTTCTGCTCCTCGGAAAACACGAGGTAGCCCTCGGGAAAATGATTCACGGCCTGCCTGTAGATGTCGTTGATCTTCTCGCGGCTGATGGGGTTGCGCATGCTCTCGTCCTGAATCATCATGACCAGGATGATGAGCGACCCCGTCGTCACGGGGACCCGCACCGACTCCGCGATGAACCCGATCTGCTTCATCTCGGGGATCACCAGCCCAAGAGCTTTGGCAGCCCCCGTCGTGGTCAGGATGATGTTGTTCATGATCGAGCGGCTTTTGCGCAGGTCCGTCGCCTTCGTCTTGGCTGCACGGTCCAGAACCTGCTGGGAGCTGGTGGCCGCATGGACCGTGGTCATGGAAGCCGAAAGGATCCGCTGCACTCCGAAATAATCCAGGAGCGGCTTCACCATGTAGGCCAGGCAGGTCGTGGTGCACGATGCGTTGGAAACCAGCACGTGCCGCGCCGGATCATAGTCGGCGTCGTTGATCCCCATGACCGTCGTCACGGCATCGGAGGGCATCTCCTTGCTCTGGTCCTTGATCTTGAAAGGCGCCGAAGCGATGACCTTTTTGACCCCTCCCGCCATGTGGCCGCGAATGGACCCCTTGGGGTCATCGGCGAGCACTGTGGGATCGAGAAAGGCACCCGTGGCGTCCACCACGATCTCCACACCGTGGTCCCGCCACTCGATGGCCGCCGGATTTCGCTGCTTTCTGAGGAAAGTCGCTTTGACACCGTTGATGCGCATGCTTCCCTCTTTCTCGTTCAGCTCCTCGATGGCGCGCCGGGCCCGGCAGCCATGCAGGTAGGTGTGCAGGGCACCATAAGTGGAGTCCTTCTCGACAAAGTGGGCGATGTCCGCAAGACCGGTTCCCACTTCACGCCCGATGTTGACCACAAGCTCCGAGAAATACCGGCGATCCGCGTGATGCCAAATGCTGAGTTTGGCAATCCTTCCCAGACCATTGATCCCCAATTTCATCGGCACCATCCTGTCTCGATTGTTCATATGCGTCCTCCGAGGGAAGGGTTTCTGGTTTCTGGTTTCTGGTTTCTGGTTTCTAAACCAGCAACTTCATTTGAGCCCGGCTCAGCTCGCCAGGTCCAACTTCTCCGACTCATGGATCCCCGTGTAAATGGCACCGCTGCGGCCATCGATGGCGATGCCCTCCCCCGTCCGGATCACATGACCGTCCACGACGCCTTCGGCATTTTGCTCCCAAACCCGCATCTTGCTGAAGCCCACCACGCAGGTCTTGCCCAGGCGATGGGCCACAATAGCCGCATGGGAGGTGGCCCCTCCCTTTCCGGTGAGGATCCCGTCGGCGATGGAGATTTCGTGAATGTCCTCGGGAACCGTGTCCGACCGGATCAAAATGATTGGCTTTCCGGGATGCTCGCGCCGCAGATGCTCGATATTCTCCATGTTGAACGCCGCAAGTCCGGACAGGGCCCCTCCGCTCACTCCGATACCGCTTCCCAGATAACTCGCGTGCAACCTCTCGGAGATCTTGAACACGGGCAGCGGCCGCTTCACGCGCGGCGCCATATTTCGAGACTGCAGCACATACACGCCGTCCTCCTCGTCCCCTTGGAACGTGAACTCGATCTCCTGAGGAGCCCAACTGTGCTCGACGACCAGGGTTCTCGCAATCTGAGCCAGGCGCCGGTATACTCTCGGGAAGAGTGTTTCGAGGGAAAACTCCTTGGTTTCACCAGCGCTGAGGCGCTGCTTTTCCGAGAGCGGCAGCGTCTGCACCAACCCCCCGACCACATCTTCACCCTGGTTGCCCCATGTGAAATCGCCCACCGGGTCGATTTCGTCCTCGGACGTCCAGGGGTTGTGGGTGAACATCACTCCAGCCCCCGAGCGGGTGTCCAGATTGCCGAAAACCATGGCCTGAATGGTCACCGCCGTTCCCCAGTTCTCCGAAAGCCCCATGATCTCCCGATAAGTCTTGGCTTTCGGATAATACCACGAAGCCATCACCTGCCGGATGGCCGTGAACAGCTGCTCCTTCGGGTCGTCGGAGAAGGCGATGTTGTGGTCCATGAGGGCCCGCTTGTAAGCCAGCGCTATCTCCCGAATCTCGGATGGCATGAACTCACGTTTGACATCCCGCTTGTGCAGCTTCTTGAAGCTCCGCATGATGGCGTCGAAGTCACCCCGCTGGACACCGAAGGACATGCCCCAGGACTGGATGAACCGGCGGTAGTTGTCCCAGCCGAACCAATCCTCCCCCGTCTGGGCAATGAGCCCCTCGACGATCTCCTCGTTGATGCCCACATTCAAAAACGTCGTCATCATCCCGGGCATGGAAACAGCGGCGCCCGAGCGCACCGAGAGCAGCATGGCGTTGGTCCCGGAACCGTACTCACGTCCCGTCAGGTCCTCGAGCTTGTGAATGTGCGCCATGACACGGTCTTCAAAGTCCTGGCCGGACTGGCCGAAGCTCTCGATGACGCTGCGACACCGGAAATACTCGGTCGTGATGACGAAAGCCGGCGGCACCTGAATGCCGATGGTGTAAAGGTTCGCCAGATTGTAGCCCTTGTTGCCCATGTGGATGAGATCGCACACCATCTTCTTGGGCTTGTACACCGTGGTGATGGTCTTGTCGGGATCGTAGCTGAGGAGCAGGTCCAGCATATCCGAGCTCAGCTCTTCCTTTTGCGTGGCCAGGGTGGTCAGAATGCTGCTGATGAAGTGATCAAAATACTGCAGCCCGAAAGTCCGGGCGATGATGTCCCTGAGGAAACTCTCGGACACCCGCTGGATACGCTCATTCTGCGACTCGTGCTCCGTCTCCCGCTGATACCGGAGCAGCAAATTATCACTGCCCATCTGGCGTATGACGATCTCCAGATTCTCTTCATGAGCCGCATGATAGTTGGTCTGGATGATCTGCTTGATGGCCTCCGAGAACCCCCTGAAAATGTCGATGTACTGGGAGTGCGAAAACCGCCGAACCTCCAGCGACTTGTAAAACAGCTCAGCCTGAAGCTCCAGCCGATTGGACGTGATCCCGTCTATGGCCAGAGCCTTGATGAACAGGGGCAGAAACTTGCCGATGCGGAAAAAGCTCGCCCGCGTGATGAAGCTCAGGTCAAAGGCATAGATGATCTCCTCGAAAAGCACATTAGCGAGGTTCTCCAGGCGAAATGTCAGGCCGAGCGCATCGAATTTGCGCTCATTGTAAGACCCGTACATGGACGGGATGTCGACGGCAATGTGGCGCTTGTAATAGATGTTTTCGAGGATGTTCATCTCGCCGGGGCCGAGGATCACCTCCTTGAGCTCTCCCAGATAATCCAGAATGGCGTCCAGCTTCTGAAAGGAATCGGCGCTGTCCAGCACCTCCAGCAATCGACCGGGATCCGGAAGCCCCAGATTCGACGCCCGCATCAGGTGCTGGCGCATGTCCTTGAAGCTCAGGGCGTATTTCTCATGGAGCAGCTGATACAGTTGAATGATGAGGAAGGCGCGCCGTTTCTCCCTCTCGGAAACCTCCTGCACCGCATTCACCAGCTCCAGCGTCTCCTCTTCGGTGAGCTCCAGGAGGTCTTTCACATGATGGATCGTATTGGAGCGGAAGATGGACTCCATGATGCGGTGGATGTTTTCCACCAGAGGCCCGGATGTGGCGATCTCCGGGTAGATCTCCGGCGGCACCCGATCCTGAAGGCCCGACTTGTCCAAAGTCCTCCAGAACTGGATGATCGCCTCGATGAAATACACAATGACATTATTGCTCTCGACATGGCTCTGCTTACGCAGGAAGTGAATCAGCCGATCGCTGCGCCCCGTCATCTCGTCCACATCGGTGGAAACCGCCCGCAGCTGCCCTTCGGCCCCGATCTGGTTGAAATACACCGGAAAGAGCTTGGCCAGCTGCTTCACCAGGTTGTAAACGGGCCGGATCGGAACGTGCAGCAGCTGGCTCACGTCCTTCTGGAAGAGATCCGTATCCCGGACATAAATCCCTCCCAGAGAGAGATTCAGGATGAGCGCCGACAGCAGCGAACGTGTGCGAGGCGGGTTCTTCTTGATGATCTCGAGCCAGATCCTGATGTTCGGCAGATGAGCCGGATTGGTCTCCATCTGCCAGTACTGGCTGATCTTGCCGAGCTTGGGGAGCTGAAACCCCATGCTGATGATCCGCTTCAGAAAGAAGTCCGTCGTGATGCGGTCACCGCTGTCGATGACCTCCATACCGATGGTTCTCACAATCTGAAGCGCGGCCTCGGGGTAGTTCTTGAGGCAAACCGCCAGGACATCGAAAACCTTCTCCAGAAATCGCTTAAGATTCTCATCCTGTTTGCGTCGAACCCAGTGAGCGATCTCGAAGTTGATCTCCCGCAGCGTCTCTTCGTGAATGCCCTCCAGCCCCCTGATCTCCATGATCTTGAGGCGGATGAGCATGCTGAGGGGCGATGCCTGCTCGGGGTTCTCGAAGGGCTTCAGTGTCTCGGGGAGCTTGAAATAGGCTCGAACGATTTCATGAAAATCGGGCAGTTGAATCAGCCGCGCCACCGCCTCGCGATGGTCCGCCTCAGATTCTAGCTCGACGTCGATCTTTCCCAGATACTCCCGGTACTCGTCGTGGCTCAAAACCGTACAAAGACCAAACCATGGCGGATCGGAGGACCCCAGCCAATCCGCCTGCTGGAGCAGCCACTGGCAAGGGTCTTCCTTCTCCAGCCAGTATTGGTAAGTTTCCCGATACAGGCGCGTCAGGAGACCGCGGAGCTCCTCAAACGATGCTGAAGAGGGCCACACTCCCAGGAGCTTCCCCGCCAGCTTCTTCAACGGGTAGTAGCTCCGCATGACCTCATCCAAACCCCCTTCGGGCCGCTCCCTCAACCGCTGAAAATAGTGACGCAGGATCCCCTCATGGCAGGAGGAATGCGTGGTCAGTGTCTGATCCACCGACTCCACGCTGACACCATCCGGCAGCGGGCGACTCAGAGCCGCCGGGACCTCATCCGCCAGTTTCAACCAGAATGCCACCAGGTTATTCGCCGCCAGACCCCGGATTTCCGGCCTCTCCGACCGAGTCAAGGCATCCATGAAGATCTGGGAGAGCAGGAAAAACACCGCACCGTTCTGGGGATGGTTGGCGATCAACCGCAAGTTCGAGACAGCGTACCGCCACGTCTCGGAGATCACGAAACGCCAGTTCCGGTATTTGTGGTGGTATTCAACCAAAAGCTCGCGGGTCTGCTGCTCCTTGCCCGCATAACCCTTGACCGGCTCCTGGAGGATTTCAAAAACCGGTGAGATCTCAACTTCCACATTAGTCAGATCCAGGTTCTTGATCAATGCATCGGAATGGATCTGACCTGCCGCCATGCTGACTTTCATACAAGGTTCCTCAATGATTCTCCAAACTGACTCAGCACCTGTACTGCCGGGGAATCACCAATGGCAAGAACCGCGTGCCGGTGAAAACCACGAACCAGAAACCAGGGACTGGAAACCACGACCCCTCAATACCCCCGCTCCAGCTCCATGATCATCCCTGCTTCCCTTCCCTCGGCGTAGAACCCGGGGCGCTCCCCCACGACCCTGAATCCCAGCGAATCGTAAAGTCCACGGGCCGCCGTATTCGAGGGACGCACCTCCAAAGTGGCCCGTATGCACCCCTTCTGCCAGCCCGCATCAATCGCTTGCCGCAAAAGGGCCCGCCCGATTCCCCTTCTCCAAAGACCGCGCTCCACCGTCACATTGAGAATCTGAAGCTCATCCACCACCACCCAGCTGCAGATATACCCGATCACCCCAGACGGTGAACGGGGAGACTGCCCCCCTTCTGATGGAGCCAAACGAGCCACGAAGCACAGGGCGTGCAGCTTGTGCAGCTCCTCTCTGAATGCCGATTCAGACCAGGGCTCCCGTTGATGCATCCGATCGATCTCCGCAACTGCGGGCAGGTCCCGCGCATTCATCGGCGTTATGCTGTAAACGAGGGGGTGCTCATCGCTGATTATCGCGCGCCCCTCCGAAGTCCCCATCATGAACTGCTCATTCCCGGCTGGTGTTGGCATTCCTCGAGAGGATCTCACTGGCCAGTGAAATGTGCCGCTGGCCGTATTCCTTGACGGTCGCCGCAGCCTCGCTCAACGGCAGCTCGGTTCTGCATCCGGCCAGTTTGATGAGCATCGGGAGATTCATCCCGCACACCACCTCCACATTCGGCCCCAGAAACGAAAGACTGATGTTGGCAGGCGTTCCCCCGAAAAGATCCGTCAGAATCAGCACGCCACGGCCCCGGTCAACCTCGCGAATGGCATTTTTGAGCTCGGAGGTCATCTCCTCCACGCCCTGCTGGGCCTGGAAACAGATGGCTTTGCAGGATTCCAGCTCTCCGACGATCAACTCCGCCACCCGAACCATTTCCTCAGCCAGCCCGCAATGGGAAACGGCTACGATCCCGATGGGCTCCTTCTGATTGTCTCCGGACATTCATTCTCCTCATTCAAGATGAACATCGCGATGGAAGACATTAACAAAGTAAGAGTTTTCTTCCAGAATTCCAGCCAGGCGAGCCGCTAAAACCACCGAGCGATGCTTCCCGCCTGTGCATCCAATGGCTATGGTGAGGTAGCGCTTCCCTTCCTCGATGTAGGCCGGAAGCAGCCTGAGAATCAGCCTGCTGTAGTCCTCGAGAAATTCCCGAGCCGCCGGCCATCTGAGCACCCAGTCGCTCACCTCGGGGTCCGAGCCGTCCTTTTCCTTGAGCTGCTCAACGAAATATGGGTTCGGCAGAAACCGAACATCCATGACCAGGTCGGCCTCAAAGGGAAGGCCATGCTTGAAGCCGAAGGAAAGCACCTGAATGCTCAATCGCTCACTCTCGCTGATCCCGGAATACGAACGGATGATGAGAGCCTTGAGCTGGTGGACCGAGTACACACCAGTGTCGATGATTTTGGTGGATCGGGCCCGCAACGCCTTCAGCTTTTCCTTCTCGTCCTGAATGGCATGCAGCAGGAGGGCCTCAGACGATGCGATGGGGTGAATCCGCCTTGTCTGGCTGTATCTGCGCTGCAGCACCTCCATGGGAGCCTCGAGGAAGAGGATCTCAAACCGGTATCCATGGTCTTCCAGTGATTCGAATATCTTGTCGTAATCTTTAAGGAAAGATCTTTCTCGTATATCGATTCCGAGCGCGATCATCTGGATGGCCGGCATATCCTTCTCGCAGAGGAGCAGGAAGTGGGGCAGCAGCGGAACCGGCAGATTGTCTATGCAAAAATAACCAATATCTTCAAAGGCTTTGATGGCAGTGCTCTTCCCGGAGCCCGAAAGCCCGCTCACTACAACAATATGCACGCTTCTTTCCATGGTCCTCTCTGCACCTCGTTCATTGGCACAAGAACAGATCATCCTCTCCCGAGACACTGGTTACGGATGATTCATGGAAGGGGTTGACAGGATCAGATGAGAAAACACGGGTTGGGCAGCACGGATTGAGCAACCATGGAAGCGAAGGTCCATGGCATCGGGATGACATACCTTCAGCAGGCCGCTTTTTGTACCGGATCTAGAAATCCTCGTCTTCTTGATGAATGACCGAATAGACTTCTTCACGGGTCGAAACCGCCCCCAGCCTCTTCCTCACCGTTCCATTCTTGAGCAGCCTGGCAATCTTGGCAAGAGCCCGCAGATGGATTCCCGCGCAACTCTCGGGCGCGACGAGCAGGAAAAAGAGATGGACCGGTTTTCCGTCCATGGACTCGAAGTCGATGCCGCGCGTGGACTTCCCGAAAGAAAGCGCCAACTGGTCGAGATCCTTCAGTTTGCCATGGGGAATGGCAATGCCGTCCCCAATACCCGTGCTTCCCAGACGCTCCCTCTCCAGGAGGACCCGCATCAGGTTTTCGCGATCCAGATGAGGCCTCTTTTCGAGCAGCGCTTCGATCAACTCCTCCAGAACCTGCTTCTTGGAAGCACCCTTCAGCTCGGTGACAATGGATTCCTTATCCAAGATATCCAGGATCTTCATCGATATCCTCTTCAACCCCTATGGCATGGCTCGGCCCCAATTGCCCATGATTGAAGGCATGACGGGGCTGAAAGTCACAATCTCGGAAAACAGGACTGACGACTATGCGGTCTCAATGAGGCCGTAATGACCATCCTTGCGGCGGTACAGCACATTGATTCGGTTGGTGAGCCGATTGGTGAAGACCAGGAACTCACCGTTGGACACGTTCAACTGCATGGCAGCTTCATCCACGTCCATCGGTTTGGCGTGAATCTGTTCGGTTCGAATGACACGCCGCTCGTGATCCTCTTCAGGGAGGACCGCCCCGCCCAGATCCGAGGCGCCCAAAAGCTCCCTGGCCCCAGCTCCGGACTTTCTCCTGCGAAACTTGTCCTTGTTGCGGCGGACCTGCCCCTCTATGGTGTCGGCCACCAGGTCGATGGCCGAATACATGTCGTCGGTCTCTTCCGCACCGTTGATCCGCAGACCGTTGGCATCGATGGAGACCTCGGCAATATGCCGGAATTTTTCGACTTTCAAGACAACATGCGCCTCGATGGGCTCTTCCACGTACTTCTTGATCCGGGATATCTTCTCTTCGGCATATTCTCTCAGGGGAGGTGACGGTTCAATATGTCGGAATGTGACATTAATCTGCATGGATCAGGACCTCCTTCACATGATCAGCTCGTACGGTTCGCTCGATGCTCGCAGTCCGGTTCCCCCAGACCATATCAACCCCAGGACGCTTTCCTGCGCTTGCTCGAAGGCAGAATCCCCAACACCTCTCTGTATTTGGCCACAGTTCTCCGGGCTATGGAGATGTTCTCCCTTTCCAGGATACCCACGATATCCTGATCGCTGAACGGCTTGGATGGATTCTCTTCCTTGATGAGCTGGCGTATGCGCTCCTTCACACTCTCCGAGGCCACCGCATCACCGAGAACGCTATTTATGGAACTGTTGAAGAAATATTTCAACTCAAAAATCCCGTGGGTGGTGTGCATGTACTTGTTGGCCGTGACCCGGCTGATGGTGGATTCATGCATGCCCACATCCTCGGCAACATCCCGCAGAACCATGGGCTTGAGATGGGCCACCCCGTGGTCGAAGAAGTCCTGTTGAAGCTTCACGATGCTCTGAGACACCCGGTACAGGGTCCTCTGCCGCTGGTGGATGCTCTTGATGAGCCAGGCAGCCGCCTTCAACTTGCCGTGGATGTAGTCCTTGGCATCCGTGGGAATGACCTGGTCGCCGCTCAGAGCCTCCTTGTAGTAAGTGCTGACCCTCAGCTTGGGCATGCCGTCTTCATTGAGCAGGATCACGTACTCGCCGTCCACCTTGATCACATAGATATCGGGGCTGACATACTCGACCGACTCGTCGCTGAATGCCCGGCCGGGGCGGGGATCCAGCTTGAGGATGATCTCCACCGCCTCCTTGACTTCAGATTCTGCCCGCTTAACCGCTCTAACCAGCGCCTTGTAATTCTTTGTCTGCAGATACTCCAGATGACGCTCCAGGATCTCGACCACCAGCTCGTTGGGCGGGTTCAGGCTCCTGGCCTGGACGATCAGGCACTCCTGGAGATGGCGCGCGCCCACTCCAATGGGATCAAAGACCTGGATCCGCTCGAGGACAGAGATCACATCCCCCGGCTGAGCGCGGGTGGCCTCGGCAATCTCTTCGATCGTTGCATCCAGGTACCCGTCCCGATTCAGATTTCCGATGATGTGGACGCCGATTTCCTTTTCAAAATCGGTCATGTGAGACATACGGAGCTGCCAGGCCAGGTGGTCTTCAAGAGATGCGGGCAGGCTCAGTTTGCTGTCGAACGAGGGCCATTCCTTGTTGGGGTCCGTCTCCACCACAACGGGGCTTCCGCTGCTGTATTCGTCCAGGTAGGACTCCCAGTCAAAGTCCTCACGGACCTTCTCGACCACTTCAACCTCTTGAAATGAATCCTGCGCCGGAACCTCCCCGTCGGCAGCAGCCGATTCGGATTCCCCACCCTCTCCGGCCTCTCCGCCCTCCCCCACTTCCTCCTGAACCTCCTCGAGCAGTGGATTGGTCTCCAATTCCTGACTGATGGTCTCAAGGAGCTCCAGCCGGGAAAGCTGAAGCAATTTGATCGCCTGCTGCAGCTGAGGGGTCATGATGAGCTGCTGGCTCAGTCTGAGCTGTTGTTTCAGTTCAAGGGCCGCCATGATGTCATCCTGAAATTACGTCAAGCTGAATTCATCTCCCAGGTAGGTTCTCCGGGCCAAATCGCTTTGTGCGATGCTCAAGGGCTCACCGGCTTCGAGGATTCTTCCTTCGTGCATGATGTAGGCCCAGTCACAGACTTTCAGTGTCTCGCGAACGTTATGGTCGGAGATCAGAACTCCGATTCCCTTCGCTTTCAAAGACCGGACGAGCCCCTGAATCTCGAGGACCGCTATGGGATCGATCCCGGCAAATGGCTCGTCCAGGAGGATGAAACTGGGCTGCGTGACCAGGGCACGAGTGATTTCCACCCGGCGCCTCTCCCCTCCCGACAATCGGTCGGCACGATTCCTGGCCAAATGAGCGATGTTGAGCTCTCCGAGCAGCTGCTTCAGTCGCAACCGCCGCTCTTCCTTACCCATATCGAGCGTTTCGAGAATGGCCATGATGTTTTCTTCCACGGTCAATCTCCGGAACACCGAAGGCTCCTGGGGTAGATAGGTGATCCCCTTTCTGGCCCGAAGATACATGGGAATTCCGTTCAGGCTTTCCCCGTCGAGCAGCACCGCACCCGCATCGGGGCGTATGATGCCCACGATGCTGTAGAAAGTGGTCGACTTTCCGGCCCCGTTGGGGCCCAGCAGCCCGATGATCTGGCCTTCCCGCACTTCCAGCGTCACGTGGTCCACGACGGCACGCCCATCGTAAACCTTGACCAGATCCTTCACCACCAGACTCTTGCCGTCGTTTTCAGCCCCCAAAACCTATTCCTTTCGAGGATGGAGAACGGCCTGCACCGGTGACGACTCCCCTCCCTCCACGACGCTACGGCCGTCGGCCAGATAGAGGGTGATGAGCCGCCCCTGCACCGTGTCCTCGCCCTGTGAAACCATCGGATTCCCGATGAGCAGAATCTTTTGCTCGCGATGATAGTAAACCGATTTCTCGGAGGTGGCCACCTTCTCACGCTGGGAAATCCTCACGTCACCCTCGATCTCGATGCGATCGATCTGCTCCATCATGGAAGACTCGGACTCCTTCCCTTTGCTTGCGGCGGCGGCATAAACGATCATCCTTCTGCCCGTGATGGTCAGATCCTCCTGCTGGATCACGACGTGCCCCTCAAACAGGATCGTCCTGTCCTGCTGATTCACTTCCATCCTGTCGCTGGCAATATTGAGCGGGGCGTCACTCTTGAGAGGCCCCGTCCTGGCCGTTGCCGGCTTCGAGCCCTGCTTTCCCGCCGAATACCCAAAACTCGGGAAGGCAACCAGCATCAAAACGAGCAGCCCGGCGAACCATCCCTTCCCTGCGAACTTCACCCCAGCGGATTCCATCGGACCTCCTCCGCACGATTTTCAAAAGAGCGCTGCACACTCCGCCCAAAGCCCCGGCGGCTGCAGACCGCACAAACCTTCATCCCCATCCCTGACCGGATACTCCGGCCTGCACTGCATCCCGCCGCCCTCCAGGGGTCATCGGTCGGCCACCGCCGGCAGGAACACAAACCGCGCACGGACATCCCCTTCAACCAACCCTTTGCGCTCGGGTATTCGAAACTCCCAGCGCTGCCCGGTCAGGATGAACTCCGGCCCCGTCACCTGGATGGGCGCCTCGGAAATGACCAGACTCTTCTGATGCTCGTAATACGCCCGGTCGCTCAGCAATGTATACCCGCGGGGAAAAGTTGCCCGCACTTCGTTCCATAGCTCGATGTTCTTGGTCCCCGCGTAAAGGACTCCGTCCTTGCTTTCGAGATAGGCCTCGCCGCCATCCTCCAGAAAGAAGGTCAGATGAACCGACTTCAGTACGGTCTTCTGATCCTCCTGTTGATAGATGGCCTCCGAAGCCTTGAGGGCCCACAACCGTCTCCCCTCCTGCATCTCGACATATTCCATGTCCGTCAGCTTCATCTCAGCCTCGGTGGGCTCACTCGCCTGCTCCAGCTGCCGGTCCTTTTGCACCATCCCTTTCCACACCGCAAAGACCAGAATCCCGCTGGCCCCCAGGACGATCAGCAGCAGCAGCACGCGAACCACCTTGCGAGAATTCAGCACCATCTTCAACACCAATTTCTTCAATTAATCCAGTATATTAAAAATCATCGAAAGTCTACCATGCAACAGACATGCCTGTAAAGGTTTATTCTCAGTCAAAAAGATGGAGGTGATATGAATTGAGAGGCAAACCGGCGAGACAGAAGAAAGGCGGGGGCATGGTCATGGTGCTCGAAAGTAACGATCGGTCACTTGCCGCCAAAGGCCTTGAACCTTAAGGATCATCTCACACACCTCCCGACAGGCTCCGCGGCCTCCGCCCAGCCTCGTGATATAATGGGCATAAGGCCAGACATGGGGCGAGGCGTTGGGAACCGAAACAGCGAAGCCGACCCGGCGCATCACGGGTATGTCGATCAGGTCGTCGCCCATGAAACCCAGCTCATGGTCCTGGAACCCCGTCTCGGACTTTATCTGCTCATAAGCCTCCACCTTCACCTTGCTCCCCTGGTACACCCGCTGGATTCCGAGCCCACTGGCCCGTTGATCCACTGCCCGGCAGGACCTGCCCGTGATGAGCGCCACCTCCAAGCCCGCCCGCTGAAGAAGCTTGATCCCGTGTCCATCCTGAACATCGAACACCTTCAGCTCAGTCCCGTCATCATGATAGACGATCCGGCCATCGGTCAGCACCCCGTCGACGTCAAAAATCATCATTCGAAGCGGAAGGATGCGACCTCGAACCGCTTCATCCAGATCCATCCCGTCCAACCTCTCTGTCGATCTTTCAGGAGCCGGCATTTCAGGTTTCACTTCACCCCCTCGCCACCACCCCGGCGAACCTGGCGATATAGTCCAGAAAGCATTTCCAGAAGCGGCGGAACATCCTTCAAAGCCAATGAGTTGGGCCCGTCGCAGAGAGCCCGGTCCGGATCCTCGTGCACCTCGATGAAAATGCCGTGAGCCCCCGCCGCCACAGCGGCACACGCCAACGGAGCCACAAACTGCCGCTGCCCGCCCGATGAGCCCCCCTGTCCCCCGGGCAGCTGCACGCTGTGGGTCGCATCGAAGACGACCGGATGGCCCAGCTCGGACATGATGGGGATCGAGCGCATGTCGACGACCAGGTTATTGTAGCCGAAAAAGGTCCCGCGCTCCGTCAGGAGCAGGCTGCCGTTGCCCGTCTGCCGGACCTTGGAGATCACCTGCGACATGTCCCATGGGGCCAGGAACTGGCTTTTCTTGATGTTGATCGGTTTGCCGGTCCGCCCCGCCGCCAGCAGCAGATCCGTCTGGCGCGCCAGAAATGCCGGGACCTGGAGAATGTCGACCACCTCAGCCGCCTGAACGGCCTCGGCCGCACCATGCACGTCCGTCAGAACGGGCACCCCGGCCTCATGCCGCACCCGTGAGAGGATCTCAAGCCCGCGGTCGATGCCCGGCCCCCGATACGATTCTATGGATGTCCGATTCGCCTTGTCATAAGAGCTCTTGTAAACATAAGGAATGCCGAGCCTGCGACACGCCTCGGCCATGAATCGAGCCGCCGCCAGAGCCGATTCCTCGCTCTCGATGACGCATGGCCCCCCGATCACGAAGAACTCATCCCTCGATATCCTCTGTCCCAGAACCTCGAAAGCACTCAATGCAGAAGCTCCTCCCGGGTCAGCATTCACATCCCTTGAAAGCCTCGGGGTTCTTACGCCGGGCCTCATCGAGGGATGCTCCCACAAACGCCCTGAAAAGCGGATGGGGCTCCATGGGACGGGATTTGAACTCGGGGTGAAACTGGCAGCCCAAAAACCACGGATGATTCGGCAGCTCGACAATCTCGACCAGGTGGCGGTCCGGCGAAAGTCCCGTGAACCGCAGGCCTTTTTCGGCCAGGAGGTCACGGTAGTCGTTGTTGAATTCGTATCGGTGCCGATGGCGCTCGGAGATCTCGAGATGGCCGTATGCGCGGGCAGCCAGGCTCTCAGGCTCGAGATGGCAGGGATAGGCCCCGAGGCGCATGGTTCCGCCGAAATCCGATGTTTCATCCCGTCGCACCACCCGGTTGTTCTTGTAGTCGAACCACTCCCGCATGAGGAAAATCACCGGGTAGGCCGTGTGCTTGTCGAATTCCATGCTGTGGGCCTTTTCGAGGCCGGCGATGTGTCTCGCGAATTCCACGGTGGCCAGCTGCATCCCAAGGCAGATACCGAAGAACGGAATCAGGTTCTCACGGGCGTAGCGTATGGCCTTGATCTTGCCCTCGATCCCCCGCTGCCCGAACCCGCCCGGAACCAGGATGCCGTCGGCCCCCTCGATGAGGGCCTCGCCCCCATCTTTCTCGACATTTTCGGAATCCACGAAATCGAGCACAACCTTGGCCCCGTGGGCGACGCCTCCGTGCACCAGCGCCTCGTTCAGACTCTTGTAGGATTCGGTGAGGTCGATGTATTTGCCCACGATGGCGATGCGCACTTCGTGAGCCGGCTCCTTGAAGCGGTCCACCAGCTCCTGCCACTGTCCAAGAATGGGGGCACGCGTCCAGATATTGAGGAGCCGGACGATCTTCTCGTCCAGACCTTCCTGATGAAAGAGCAGCGGCACCTCGTAGATGCAGTCCACGTCTTTGGCCGTGACGACAGCGTCCGGTTCCACGTTGCAGAAGTGCGCGATCTTGGCCTTGATTTCCGGCGGGAGCATCTTTTCGGTGCGACACAACAGAATATCAGGCTGGATGCCAATTCCCAGCAGCTCTTTGACGCTGTGCTGGGTCGGCTTGGTCTTGACCTCGCCCGAAACTTTCAAATACGGCACCAGGGTGACATGGATGTAAATGGCGTTTTCCCGGCCCACGTCATTGCGGAACTGGCGGATGGCCTCCAGAAACGGCAGGCTCTCGATATCGCCGACCGTCCCGCCGATCTCCACAATGAGAATATCCACATCGTCCATGGCGCCCCGGATACAGGCTTTGATCTCATCCGTCACGTGCGGAATGACCTGGACGGTTCCGCCCAGGTAATCCCCACGCCGTTCCTTGGAAATCACCGAGTAGTAAATGCCGCCCGACGTGTAGTTGTTTTTCTTGGACATCCGCGCGTGGGTGAAGCGCTCGTAATGCCCAAGGTCGAGGTCCGTTTCGGCCCCGTCGTCGGTGACGAAGACCTCCCCATGCTGAAAGGGATTCATGGTCCCAGGGTCCACGTTGATGTAGGGGTCGAGCTTCTGCATGGAAACGCGCAGCCCACGGCTCTCCATGAGCGCACCGATGGAGGCCGCTGCAAGCCCCTTCCCGAGGGAGGAAAGCACCCCACCTGTGATGAAAATAAACTTAGGCTGTCGCACAGCACCTTCTCCATATTAAGCAGACAGAAGCAGCGTACCTTGATGAAACACCGGCCCATCGAATGTTCGCAGCGAGTATAGCAGAAGGTCCCCCAAAGTCAATTGACGCCCCACGGGGGAGAGGAAGGTTCGGGAGCCAAGAAGGACAGGGGGACGAGGGGACGGGGAGACAGGGATGCGGTCTCGCCCCTTCCATCGTGCTTCCGCCGCACCCGTGTGCAAAGTCGAACTGCAATTCCAAACAGGGTGCGGGTTTGTGGAAGTTTTCTCTTGCATTCCGGATCGTTCTCGCATAGGTTGCCAGACGGATATGTGGGAAAACACAGGAGCTCCACAGCCGGGTTTGAACCAGAATCGATGCCGCTCAACATCAGCTGACCAGAGGAAACTTCGGTGATAGTTCGCCATTGGATGACCACGAGCGTTGTGACCATTCACAAGGAAGCCTCCATACAGGAGGCCCTGGCCTTGATGAAGCAGGGTTCCATCCGCCATCTCCCGGTTGTCGACACGGATCAGCAGCTTGTAGGCTGGGTTACGGACGCCGATTTGAGGGGGGTTCTCATCGCCTCGATGCTCGAGGAGCTGACCCTCGAAGACGTTATGGTCCGAAAGCCCCACAAGGCAGTCCCTGATATGCCGTTGGAGGAGGCCGCTCGACTCATTCTGTCAAAGAAGATCGGTGGGCTTCCCGTGGTGGAGGACGGCAAACTGGTCGGTGTCATCACGGTTGTGGACATCCTCTCGGCATTCATCACGATGCTGGGCATGCTGGACAGCTCGTCCCGTGTGGATGTCAAGATTTCCACCTCTGCCAGTCCCTTGGACGAGATCACGCGCCTGGTTCAGAAAGGCCAGGGAGAGGTGATCAGCATTTGCCATGTGTCGTCGGTAGAAGGTCCAGATCGAGTGTATTCGCTGAGACTCAAGAAGTGCGATCTGAAGCCCATCGTGGACGAACTCAAGAAGCACGGGTTTGAAGTGGTCTCTTCAAGCCCATGATTGCAGCTGACCTCCCAGGTGAAGCGAAGCCGTGCAGCAGGTCCCGGATCTCGAGTGCTGACGCACGATGGAATGAATTCGTCGCCAGCGCATGATCCCCTTGCCGGGCCTGCCGGTTCAATGCGGTGCTGTCCAACCCCGAGCTCTTTTTCGTGTGGCGTCTGTGCATTCTTTTGCGAGATTTCTTCGAGCGTTGCGACCGTCAACCATTGCGGGACCTTGCCGGAATTTCCAGCCGTCGCTCATCAACGGACGGTATGCATCACAGGCGAAAGGAGGTGGTCCGAACCAAGTCGGAAAAGTGATGAAGGTTCCTTGCTTTCTGGTCGCACGACCACGTTGTCTCTGCAGCAGTCCAATTCGGATTTCTTTATGAACGCATAGGAGGGATTGAGGATGGGTAAGATACCGGAGAATTTCATTCCACCTAAAGACACCTGGCCGGAATACATTGTACCCGATGAGTTTGCCAAACTTCCTGCCGAGGCCAATATTGCCGACTTCCTGATCGACCGGCATGTCCGTGAAGGCAGGGGCGACAACCCCGCCATCAAGTTCATGGACAAGGCCATCAGTTATACGCAGCTCCAACAGATGGTGAACAAGTTTGGCAACGCTCTCAAGGAGGCGGGTGTTGAATCGCAGGATCGAGTCGGAATCCGGCTTGTCAATTCCCCCCAGGCGATCGTAGCCATTTTTGCCATCGAGAAGATCGGAGCCATTCCCGTCCCCACGTCGCCTTTGTGGTCCGGAGAGGAAGTGGCCTTCGTAGCCAATAACGCGGAAATGAGGTATTTCATCGTCAACGCTCCTCTGATGGATGCGGTGACGAAGGCCAAACCCGAATTCAAGCACGGCACCAAGGTGATCGTGATCGGGGGCAAGGCCGACGAGGTCAAAGCCGGTGGTGACCAGGTTTTTGAAGAAATGATGGAAAAGGGTTCCCCGGCCCTGGATGCCACGATGCTCAAAGCCAATGACGTGGGCATCATCCTGTACACCTCGGGCACGACCGGCATGCCCAAGGGCTGCATCCACTTTGTGCGCCCCACCATCATCGAAGCACAGATCGTGAACAAATACGTCTACAAACTGGCGCCCGGCGACACGCTGGGCGGCGCAGCGCCGGTGTCCTTCGCAGCCGGCTTCGGCACCTTCACCCTGCTTCCCTTCGAGGGGGGTGCGGCCATCTCGCTGATTCCGAAGTTCACCCCGCAGGAAATGATGGAGCTCATCTCCAAGCACAAGATCACGGTGCTGACCGGTCTTCCCACGGCATACCGCGGTCTCATGAAGTTCCCCGATTTCAAGAAGCACGACATCAGCTCCATCCGTATGTTCACCTCAGGTGGTGACGCACTCGGCGCCGAGACCCTGGAAGCCTGGAGGGGTCTCACCGGAAAGCCCATCTGGGAGGGTCTGGGTGGAACCGAAATGCTCCATCTGGTCACATCCAACACCATGAACCCCGAACCGGTTCCCAATTCCATCGGCAAAGCCCTTCCCGGCGTTGTGGTCCGAGTCGTGGACGCCGAGGGCAAGGACTGCAAGCCCGGTGAAATCGGCAGCATGCAGCTCAAGGGAGCCTCGGGAAGCCTTTACTGGAAGCCGTACGAAGACAACGAGAAGCTCCTCAAGTCTCAGAAGAAGGGCGTTGTCAACGGCTGGAACCAGATGGGCGACGCGGTGTTCATGAACGAAGACGGCAACATCTTCTTCGTCTCGCGCGAAGATGATATGATCAAAAGCTCCGGTTACCGCATCGGTCCTGCGGAAGTCGAGGAAGCCATCGCCAAGCATCCGGCGGTCGCCGATGTGGGTGTGGTGGGCGTGCCCGATGCCGACAAGGGTCAGATCACCAAGGCGGTTCTCGTTCTGAAGCCGGGCTTCGAAGGCGGAGACAAGCTCAACGACGAACTGAAGGAGTTCCTCAAAGAGCACATCGCCGTTTACAAGCTCCCGCGGGTTTTCGAGTATGTGAGTGAGCTGCCGCGTACACCCACCGGCAAACTGCTGCGCCGCAAGCTGCGCTAAGCGCGCTTCGGCTCCAGCTGGACAATCTGTGCTTGAACATACCCCCGCCCAGTGCGGGGGTATGCATTTGGGAGGTGGACATGGAGTTCAAGATCACGGTTTTGTGTGAGAACACTGTGCCAACCCCGGGACTTCTGGGAGAGCATGGTTTTGCGGCTTTCGTGGAGGCTCCCGGCGGAAACATCCTTTTCGATACCGGCCAGGGCTTCAGCCTGGTGCAGAATTCCCTGCGGCTGCAGAAAGACCTCCGGACGGTGTCGAAGCTGGTCCTGAGCCACGGTCACTTCGATCACACGGGGGGGATGATCGCCTTCCTGGGGGTGCACGGTCCCTGCGAAGTCGTGGCGCACCCCGATGTCCTTGGCGAGCGATTCCGATGGATGCCCATGGGACCCGAAGAAAAGCCGGTCTCCATCGGCATTCCCTGGCGAGAAGCCTATGTGACCACCAGAGGGGCCCGCTTCAATATGCAGACCGAATTCACGGAGATCATGGAAAACGTCTTCGTGAGCGGCGAGGTACCGCGCAGGACACCTTTCGAGTCAGGCGACCCGAAATTCGTGGTGCGAAAGAACGGCGAATGGGCCGCCGACCCATTTCTGGATGACTATTCGATGGTTCTCAAAACCCCGCGGGGACTGGTGGTGATCCTCGGATGCGCCCATGCAGGGCTCATCAACATTTTGAACCATGCCATCGACAGGACGGGCGTTGAGAAGATTTACGCCATTCTCGGGGGTACTCACCTGGGGTTCTCGCCCCAGTCCCAACTGGATGAGACGATTCCCGTGCTGAAGCGTTACCAGGTGGAGATTCTCGCGACGAGCCACTGCACCGGCCAGGGCCCCATCGCGCGCCTGGCGGCCGAATTCGCGGGCGGTTTCGCCTTTGGACATGTGGGCTTCACCCTGACAACGCCGAAATGATCTTGTCGCCATGCAACTGTGCGGAGCACCACAGGCCGTTGCGGCCATGTTCCTGGTGGCGTCCCTGGCGTGGTCGTCGGGCCTGGGACCGGTGACGGCAGCCGGAACCGTGGGATCCCCCGGCATCACCATCGGCGAAATCGACCCGCTGACGGGCAAGCTCGCCAAGCACGGCCAGGAGATCCACGAAGGGATCCTCTATGCCGTCGAGGAGGCCAACTCCAAAGGAGGCATCCAGGGGAGGAAGATCGAGGTCATCAGCCGCGACGACCAGAGTCTTCCGGATGTCGCCATCAACCAGGCGGAAGACCTGCTTTACCGGTACAAGGTGAGCGGGCTGGTGGGGGGATACGTCGATTCGCTGGTGGCGCCGGTGAGCGAGCTCGCGGCCAAGTACCACGTGCCCTATGTCGCCTCCGCCAGCCTCCAGCGCACCCTCACCCTTGGCCGAAACAACCCGTTCTTTTTTCGGGTGGCTCACCTCGACGGCATCGTCGAACCGCTCTGCAGCTTCCTCGAAAAGGTGGTCCGGCCTGCCTCCGTCGCCATCCTCTACACAGCGACGCCCGGCTCCACGGAGTTCGGCCAGGAGGTGAAGGCCCGACTCATCCGATCGGGCATCGATGTCAAGGTTTTCGAGAAGTTCCGACCGGGCAGTCCCGACTTCTCTGCCTTCTTGCTCAAACTGCGTGCTGATGGGGTGGAGGCGCTGGTTTGCGGAGGGTTTTTCCCGGACCACCTGATCCTCGTTCGGCAGATCAGGGAGCAGAACCTTTCGCTCAAAGCTTACGTGGGGCCCTGGGGTGTGGCCTATCCCAGCTTCGTCGAGGAGATGGGAGCCGCCGCAGAGCGCCTCTTCGGCATGTGCGCATGGAACCAGGGGATCACGCTTCCGGGAACGGAGACAGCTTCAGAAGCTTTCGCTGAAGGATTCCGGAAGCGGTTCGGGAAGACGGCCAACACGACCACCATGCACGGGTACACGTCAGCCAGGGCACTGATCGCAGCCCTGGAGGGTGACCTGAAATCGGGGGGCAGCCTCAAGGGAGAGGACGGGAGTCGGCGGCTCAGAGCGCTGGATATCCTCACGCCCATGGAGCGCCTCGCCTTTGACGAGAAGGGGGATCCGAGGCATTATCGACAGGTGGTGGTTCAGATTCAATCCGGGAGGCTGGTCGCTGTCCATCCCCCGGACCGGGCCGGCGGGCACATTCAATGGCCTGCCCCATGACCCTCTTCAACCATGGAAAACCTTACAGTCGATTTCATGTGGATGCAGCTGCTGGTCAATTCCCTCGCGCTCGGTTCTTTTTATGCCTTGATAGCTCTTGGCTTTGCGCTCATTTTCGGCGTCACCCGCACCTTCAATCTCGCCCACGGCGAACTGATTCTGCTGGGGGGCTACATCTCCTATTTCCTTTTCAAGGGGGCAGGGATTCATATCCTCTGGACCCTGCCTCCGAGCATGCTGGCACTCCTCGGTGCCGCCCTGGTCTTGCACGCGATTCTCAGGCGAGTTCGCGAACCCTATGAGCTCAATACGCTGGTGGTGACCTTCGGCCTGGCTCTGGTGCTGCAGAACGCCATGCTGGTCATCTTCACGGCCGACTACCGGCTGATCGGCCATGGAAGGCAGTTTTTCCTTGAATCTCTCGACGCCTACGTGTCGGACACACAAATCACCGTTTTTCTCACGTCCCTCCTGGCCACCCTGAGCGTCCATTTCCTGATGAGGAAAACCTTCCTGGGGAAGGCCCTGAGGGCCACGATTCAGGATCGCGAGGCGGCCCGCCTCGCCGGGATCCACGTGGACCACATGACCCTCATCGCTTTCGGGACGGGGGGAGCTCTGATCGGGCTGGCCGGCCCCCTCTACGCCCAGACCACCTACCTGCATCCCTTCGGCGGCTCGGAGCCGACGCTTCTCGCCATCATCGTATCCATTTTCGCAGGGGTTGGACGCACACGGGGACTGCTCCTGGGTGGATGGCTGCTCGGGACCATCGAGTCCGCAACGGTTTTCTTCCTGGGAAGCAGCTGGCGTGAGATGGTCAGTGCAATGATCCTCATCGGTCTTCTCCTCCTCAGGCCGGAAGGCTTGTGGTCGGAGCGGAGCAAGCCGGGGAGAGAAGCGTGAGAAAGCTCTCTGGCTCTCAGATGCTCACTGGTGGCACGGGAGTGGTTCTCATGCTCTGGCCGCTCTTCGTCCCGGGGGGGGATTTGTACTGCCGTGTTCTGGGATGGTCCTTTTTTTTCGCGGCACTTGCGCTCGCCTGGAATATTCTCGCTCTCACCGGGTCGATTTCGATCGGGCACACCGCCTTCTTCGGGCTTGGCGCATACACTTCCGCCCTCATGAGCCACTACACTCATCTTTCCCCTTTCATCTGCGTGATTCTGGGCGGAGCCTCGGGCATGGTTTACGGAGCCCTCTGGCACTTCGTATTCAAACCGCTGCGTGGAGCTCGATTCGCGCTGGCGACCCTGGCTTCGGTGGAGATCCCCCGGGTGATCGTGGACAACTGGGAGGGGCTCACCTTCGGATCCCTCGGTTTGGTGGGAATCGAAGCCTTCTCCGGGGTGCAGCCTGGCGGCATGGACCTCTCGCCGGGAGAGAGCTTGAAGAGCCAGTATTATCTGCTTCTCTTCATGATGGCCTCTTACCTGCTGATTCACCACAGGGCCGTTCGTTCGCGCTGGGGCTGGGCGATGCGGGCTGTTCGCGAAGACGAGACAGCTGCCGGAAGCATCGGCGTGCCGGTCCATCGCATCCGGTTTTGCGCCGTCACCTTCAGCGCCGCTCTGACGGGGATCTGCGGTGCTGTGTACAGTCATCTCATGGGGCTCATCGAACCTTCTCTCGTATTCAGCCTCCACCTTTCCGCCATGCCCCTGGTCCTGAGCATTTTCGGCGGGCGATATCAAATCGCCGGTCCCGTTCTTGGTTCTCTGATTTTGTACCCCCTCGATCAGCTTTTTTTCCATGCATGGTTTCCGTCCGCACATGCCGCCCTGTACGGGCTGGTGATCGTCCTGACCCTCATTCATTTTCCATCCGGGATCGGCACATGGCTGCAGAAGAAGCTCACATAGTCCTGTCAATGGAGAATGTCGGCGTGATGTTTGACTCGCAGCCGGTCCTGAAAGGGATTGACCTGGCCGTAGAAGAGCAGACCATCGTGAGCATCATCGGTCCGAACGGAGCGGGCAAAACCACTTTGTTCAATGTGATCTGCGGCCACGTGCGCCCGTCCGTCGGGAGGGTGTTTTATCGAGGCCGTGAAATCACCCGGAAACAACCCCACGAGATCTGCCACGCCGGCATCTCCCGAACCTTTCAGATCCCACGCCCGTTTCCGGAAATGACCGCCCTCGAGAATGTGCAGATGGGAATCTGGTTTGGGAAGGAAGCTCACGCAGACCGAGGTTCAGAAGCGCCTCCCACGGCTGCGGATTTGCTCGAAATTGCAGGATTGACCCACAAGGGACAGACGCGGGCCAAAGAGCTCACCCTCTCCGAACAGCGCCGTCTGGAGGTGGCCAGGGCCCTCGGAACCCGGCCCCGGTTGCTCCTTCTGGACGAGATCGCCGCAGGTCTCAGTCCCAGCGCCATACGGCAAGCCGTCGAACTGGTGCGCACTCTCAGAGAGCATGGGCTGACGCTTCTCATCATCGATCATTTCCTCAACCTCACGGCCCGGGTTTCCGATCGGCTCATCGCCCTGGACAACGGTGAAATCATTGTTGAGGGAAAACCGTCAGAAGTGTTAAATTCGCCTTCAGTCATCGCTTCGTATTTGGGAGAACGTTCGCCGGAGCCCAGAATGGCCGAAACAGAAGGAGTTTGAGCGGCTCATGGTACCCTTGCTGGAAGTGCGGAATCTTTCGGTCGGCTACAGTGAGACCCCTGTGCTGCAGCGGGTTTCCCTTTCGCTCTCTGCGAACCAGATCGCTGCGGTCGTCGGCCCCAACGGCGCGGGAAAGAGCACCCTCCTCAAAACGATTGCCGGCTTGAATCAGCCCCGTGAGGGAGAGATCCTTTTGGAAGGCGAGCCCATACAGGGGCTTCCCGTCTGGGAACTGGTCAGGAAAGGGATCGTTTACGTCCCGGAGGGCATGAGCATTTTCCGGGACATGAACGTCCTGGAAAACCTCGAAGTCGGGGCCTACCTGAATCGACCGCTCATTGGCGAACGCCTGCGTCTCGTCTACGATTTGTTCCCCGAGCTTAAGGAGAAGCTCACCCAGAAGGCTTCCACCCTGAGCGGGGGGCAGCAGCGGATGATTACGCTGGGGCGGGGACTCATGGCGGGGGCGCGTCTGCTCCTCCTGGACGACCCGTTCCTGGGGCTGAGCCCCATCATCGTCCGCAAGTTCTGTGAGGCGTTTCGCGCGATCAGACAATCGGGGGTCGCCCTGTTCATTGCCGGCCAGCATGTGCGGAGGATCCTGAATGTGGCTGACCTGGCCTTCCTGATTGAGGATGGGAACATCACCCTGTCCGGGTCGGGAGACGAGATCTTTGGGGATGCCCATCTCCAG
>Ga0105100_10000286_pt1 | contig 29429 bp, 20 predicted proteins | sample PPLLak12cMay2015_2_FD_87033 | JGI IMG/M metagenome (GOLD analysis project Ga0105100, IMG submission 87033) | Freshwater sediment microbial communities from Prairie Pothole Lake near Jamestown, North Dakota, USA - PPLs Lake P8 Core (1) Depth... | ecosystem: Environmental > Aquatic > Freshwater >... | reverse complement strand
GACCCCATCCGGCCCTATGGTGAAAAACAGGAACAGTTTGACCGGCGCTATCTTGAAATGGCCCTTATCTGGGCCCGCAATTCGTATTGCAAAAGACGGCAGGTTGGTGCCCTTATTGTAAAGGAAAAAATGATCATTTCCGATGGTTATAACGGAACTCCTTCCGGTTTTGAAAATGTATGCGAGGACGAGGACAACCGGACCAAGCCGTATGTTCTGCATGCTGAGGCAAACGCCATCACCAAAGTGGCCAAGTCGAACAACAGCAGTGAAGGGGCGACCCTTTACATCACTTCCGGCCCGTGCCTGGAATGTGCCAAACTTATTATCCAGGCTGGAATCCGCCGCGTTGTTTTCTGCGATAATTACCGGATGCAGGATGGTGTTGATTTATTGAAAAAGGCTAATATTGAAGTAGTTTATATAGAAGTCGGAAAAGAAAATGGAATTTAACAACAAAGGGGTCAGGGTTTATCTTCCCCTGATCATTGCCGCAGCCATCATTGCCGGCATACTTATCGGCCGTTTTTACGCTGGCCTGCAGGCCGAAAACCGGTTTATCATAATCCCAAAGGCCAACAAACTCGAAAATGTATTGAATTACATTGAGGATGAATATGTGGATGAAGTCTCGAAAGAAATGATCGTCGAAAGCACCATCCCGAAAATTCTCGAAGACCTCGATCCTCATTCCCAATACATTCCGGCCAAAGATGTCCAGGAGGTAAATGAACCCCTGGAGGGGAATTTCAGCGGCATCGGCATACAATTCAACATGCTGGATGACACCCTGGTGGTCATCCAGGTCATAGCCAACGGTCCTTCTGAAAAAGTTGGGATCCTGGCCGGCGACCGTATCATAACAGTGGATGATGAGATCGTTGCGGGGAAGAAAATGCCCAGTGATTCCATTGTATCCAGGCTCCGTGGCCCAAAGGGGACAAAAGTGACGGTTGCACTTATCAGACGCAATGTCAGGGATAGACTTGTATTTGATATTATCCGCGACAACATCCCGCTCTACAGCGTGGATATCGGGTATATCATCAAAAAGGATATCGGCTATATTCATCTCAATAAGTTTTCACGGCTTACTGCCGAGGAATTCAATACGACCATGACCGACCTCCGGTCAAAAGACATGAAGAAACTTATCCTTGACCTGCGCGAGAATGGCGGTGGCTATATGGATGCGGCAGTTTACCTGGCTGACCAGTTCCTGGCCAACAATGAGCTCATTGTTTATACTCAGGGCAAAGCAAGGAACCGTGAACAATTCCATTCCGAAAAGGGGGGACTGGCAACCGATATTGAACTGGTCATTTTAATCGACGAGGGTTCGGCTTCAGCCAGTGAGATCCTTGCAGGAGCCATCCAGGATAATGACAGGGGGACCATCATTGGCCGCAGGTCGTTTGGCAAAGGCCTTGTTCAGGAGCAGAAATCTTTCCCCGATGGTTCTGCCCTGCGCCTTACCATAGCCCGCTATTATACCCCCACCGGAAGAAGCATTCAGAAACCCTATACACATGGCATCGACGACTATTACAACGACTTAACCCTAAGGTACCTGAATGGTGAAATGGAATCGCCCGACAGTATCAAATTTACCGATTCACTTAAATATGTCACACCGGGAGGTAAAACGGTGTATGGCGGCGGCGGCATCATGCCGGATATCTTTGTACCCCTTGACACAACAGGGATCTCCAGGTATTATGCTGAAGTACGGGATAAGGGTTTGCTCTACCGGTTTGCACTTGACTATTCCGATGCGAACCGGGCAACACTTTCGCGCCTCAGCACTCCCCAGGAATTTGTCAAAAACCTGAATCAGGCGGGAATCCTGCGGAAATTTATCGCCTTCGCGGCCAAAAACGGAGTCAGGGAAAATCCGGCTGACATAAGGGTATCCGGCAGCCTGCTCAAAACCCAGCTCATGGCTTATATTGCCCGCAACTTCATGGATAATGCGGGATTCTATCCCATTATACAGGATATCGACAACACCCTGCAAAAGGCCATTGAAGTATTGGAAGAAAAATAATTGACAGGTTTACAGACCTGCAGGTTGACAAGTTTACAGATCAGGTTCACTGTTCACTCCTGCCTGCCGGCAGGCAGGTTTCACTTTTTATCAGTCATCCAGCAATCCCCGGATGATGCCCCGTTCAGAACTTCGAATAAAAGCCAGGATATGGTCACGTTCCTGAGAGCCGTTAAAATGGGTTTCGATATAATTCACGGCATCCGAATGGTTCATTCCTTTCTGGTATATGGTGCGGTATATTTCGTTAAGCTCCTGCATTTTTTCCTGGGTGAAGCTGCGGCGCCTTAATCCTACAATATTCAATCCGGCAAAGGACAGAGGATCCCTGCCAGCCAGGATATAGGGAGGAACATCTTTGCCCACCTTGCTTCCCCCTTGTATAAATGCATGGGCACCCACACGAACAAATTGATGGACCATGGACCCGCCACCCAGGGTGGCCCAGTCCCCAACTTCAACTTCGCCGGCCAGGCCAACATATCCAACCAGCACACAATGATTCCCGATCAAACAATCATGGGCTATGTGAACATAAGACATAACCAGGCAATGTGACCCGACAATGGTTTTCCCCTTGGCCTTTGTGCCACGGTTGATGGTTACACATTCCCTGATGGTGGTGTCGTCTCCTATTTCGGCTGTCGTAATTTCGCCGGCAAATTTAAGATCCTGTGGAATGGCTGAAATCACAGCTCCCGGAAATACCCTGCAATTTTTTCCTATCCTGGCCCCATCCATAATCGTTACGTTGGGTCCGATCCATGTGTTATCACCAATGACCACGTCGCCGTAAATGGTGGTAAAAGGTCCGATCTCCACATTTTTTCCTATCTTGGCATCCGGATGCACGGAAGTCAGGGAGTGGGTCATAGTATTTGAATTATTGAATTTCAATTTTTAGAGATATTAGATTTTGGAGCCATCTGGGCCATAAATTCAGCTTCAATCACAATCTGATCGCCAACGAATCCCTGCCCGTAACATAAAGCAATACCCCTTCGGACAGGCTCTTTTAATACCATCCGTATATTCAGTGTATCTCCCGGTACTACCTTGTGCCTGAACCGCACTGAATCGATACGTAAAAAATACAATATGTAATTTTCCGGATCGGGTACAAAGCTGAGCAGTAATATCCCGCCCACCTGCGCCAGTGCTTCGATCTGCAAAACACCGGGCATCACAGGCTGATCAGGATAATGACCAACAAAGAAGGCTTCGTTCATGGTCACGTTCTTTATCCCGGTTACCACCCATTCGTCAAGGTGTGTAATTTTATCCACCAGCAGGAAAGGATGCCTGTGGGGCAGCCTTCGCTGAATTTCCACGACATCAAACAGGGGCTCCTTGTTGGGATCATAATAAGGCGTAACCGGCTTGTTCTGCTCTATTTTAATATGTTTGCGCAGAATTTTTGCCATTTCAGTATTGGCATGGTGTCCGGGCCGCGTGGCAATGATCTTGCCCTTGATACGCGCTCCCGAGAGTGCCAGGTCACCGATAACATCCAGCAGTTTATGCCGGGCCGGCTCATTGCTGAAATAAAGTTCCACATTATTGAGTATGCCCTCAGGCATTACCTTGACCTTGGGCTTATTGAACAACTCAGCCAGATGATCAAGTTCTTCCTGGGTAACAGGGCGGTCAACGATGACAATGGCATTATCAAGATCCCCTCCCTTGATCAGGTTATGCTTCCGGAGAACTTCCAGTTCATGAAGAAAAACGAAGGTACGGCAGGGCGCCAACTCCTTGTCGAAAGCATGGGATTCATTATAGTTTGCATACTGGTATCCCAGTACCTTGGAATTGTAATCAATATGCACATCAACGGTAAAATTATCATCGGGATAGGCCACCAGCTCAATTCCCTTTTCTTCATCCCTGAAAACCATTTTTTCGCGGATACGGTAATAATACCGGTCTGCCTGCTGTCGGGTAGATCCTGCCTTGCTAAGGGCTTCAGCATAAAACCGCGAACTGCCGTCCAATATAGGGACCTCGGGGCCATTAAGCTCAATCATTGCATTGTCGATACCCATCCCTGAAAGGGCGGCCAGCAAATGCTCGATGGTGGATACCGATACCCCCTTTTCAACCAGCTTGGTTCCTCTTTCGGTGGATGTAACATTATCCGCAATAGCACGAATTATCGGTTGACCGTCCACATCGGTCCGCTTAAATTGATAACCCGTATTTTCAGGAGCCGGTTTTATGGTAATATCAACTTCTGCACCGGTGTGTAATCCTCTGCCTGTTAACTTTATGGTTTTTGCAACGGTTCTCTGTTTATCCGACATTATGCAACGATTTTAACACCGTAAAAAACGATTGGTTTCAAAATTGGCGAAATATAACAAAAATAATTGTTAGTCAGGATCTTTTTTGCTTTCATCCTGAGGATGTTCTTTTATAAAACGTTCAAATTCATTCATTTTCTTATAAATCTCGGGGAGCTTTTTAAAAACCACCAGCGCCTTTTTTTGTGTACCTGCATCAATGGCCGGAGAGCCCAGACAAATCTTGTTTTCCTCAACATTATTGGAGACTCCTGATTGGGCTCCGATAATGACATTATCACCTATTTTAATATGCCCGACAAGTCCAGCCTGTGCCGCGATCACACAGTTTTTTCCAACCTTGGTGGAACCCGCAATCCCCGCCTGGGATATGATCACCGTATTAATACCAATTTCAACATTATGGGCAATCTGCACCAGATTATCGATCTTGGTACCCCTACCGATCAGCGTTGATCCCATCGTTGCCCTGTCGATGCTTACATTAGAACCGATTTCAACATCATCCTCAATAATGACGTTGCCCAACTGGGGTATTTTCTTAAATCCCTTGTCATCCCCCTGAGCAAACCCAAAACCATCACTCCCTATAACCGTACTGGCGTGAATGATACAATTGGCACCGATGGCACAGCCCTGGTATACTTTTACGCCCGCGTACAAAATCGTATTATCGTTGATCCTTACCCCGTCACCAATATAAACATGCGGATATAGTTTCACATTATTTCCGACCGTTACCTTTTCACCCAGATAAGCAAAAGCACCGATGTAACAATCAGAACCTATAACTGCCGTTGGGTGTACAAAAGAAGGCTGTTCTGTTCCCGATTTCTTCGGAAGTGAGCTGGCATAAAGCTCCAGCAACGTGGCAAAAGCTTTGTAAGCATCGTCAACTTTAATCAGGATAAGATCCAGTTTGCCATTTATGGGAAGGTCGCGATTGATAAGCACGATAGAAGACTGCGTGGTATAAAGATATTTTTCATATTTGGGATTTGCCAGAAATGAAAGGGTTCCCTTCTTTCCTTCTTCAATCCGGGATACATCTGAAACCATAACATCAGGATTGCCTATCAGTTCTCCATGTAAAAAATCAGCAATCATTTTCGCTGTAAAATTCATTGTAATAATCAGGTATTAAAATTATTAAAGCATACCGCAGGCCGGTCGTCCATTCCTTCAAACCGTATAGACAGGTTTATATAACCCGCACAAAACTAGTAATTAAACCTCACATTCTTTAGGGTAGCATAAAAAATATTTTACCGAAGGCTTTGCAAGCAATGATACATTGAACAGGTCGGATGATTCTGCAATATCCTTTATGGCCCCATCGTTATACAATACCCTGATTTTTTCATCTGATCCGCTGTAGGCGTGATTGGAAATGATCCCCTGATAAACCAGGTAATCGGCATGAGCAGCATCCAGTCTGAAATGATCCTGCACCTTTTGTTTCAGCTGCTGAATAAGGGTCATGTCAACGGGCGTATCCTGGATCCTGACCTTGGGAAGATTTCGTTTCAGAAGACTATCTGAAAGGTAGGACAGCAGCTTATCAGCATGGTGAACCCAGGCTTTTGCCGAGGCAAAAATATCATCATCGTCCAGACCGGTGAATTTACGAATGACCAGTTCTTTTTTATCCTGTAAGCCCTCCTTTGTGATCCTGTTCCTGAGGAAGAAATCCAGGGCTTCCGTAGCAAAAATCCCAGGGTCATTCTCCGCAATTTCACCGGCGCGCCGCAGGGTTCTTACCAAAACATTTTCTGCGGCAATAACGGTTTTGTGAAAATATACCTGCCAGTACATGAGCCTGCGGGCAATCAGGAATTTCTCAATCGAGTAAATACCTTTTGATTCAACCACAAGCTGGTCATCGACCACATTGAGCATTTTTATGATCCGTTCCGTGCCAATCGTAGCTTCAGCCACACCCGTATAAAAACTGTCTCGCATGAGGTAGTCCATCCTGTCCATGTCAAGCTGGCTTGATACAAGCTGATGCAGGAACCTCTTGGAATATTGATTTTCAAAAATCCGCAGCGCAAGCCCAAGCTTCCCCCTGAATTCTTCATTAAGCCTGTGCATCAGCAAACCGGAGATATCTTCATGGGTCAGCCCGGGTATTATACTTTGTTCCAGTGCATGTGAGAAGGGCCCGTGGCCTATATCATGCAGCAAAATCGCTGCGGATGCTGCTTCAGCCTCCTCATCGGTAACCGTCATGCCTTTCTGCCGGATATTGTCAATGGCCTGGTTCATCAGGTGCATGGCGCCAATGGCATGCTGAAAACGCGTGTGGGTAGCCCCCGGATATACCAGGCTCGTCAGCCCGAGTTGCTTGATCCTTCTCAGACGCTGCAGGAATGGATGCTCCAGCAAATCAAAAATAAAATCAGTGGGAATTTTGATAAATCCGTGAACCGGATCATTGATTATTTTGTGCTTGTTGAGGGACACTGATGAAAGATATTAGATACAAGAACCAGGAACCAAGAAACAAGAAGCAAGATGCAAGACAAAAGACTGCATGGCTATGAGACTTCATGACTGCAGGACCGCGAGACAGCATGACCGCATGACCTGCCTGCCATAGCGCAGACCTAAGCAAGGCAGGCAGGCTGCACGACTGATTTCCGTGCGCAAAGGTGGAAATAATTTGAGAAAAAAACTAATCCCTACCGCAATACATTGAGGCCTGCACTACAAAATACCAAATATATTTGCAGTTTAATGGAAATTTTATTTACCTTTGCGGGGAATTTTCAGCATTCGTTTAGGGGACAGCAGTCCCCTATTTTGTTACTTTATGTCAGGCGGGATGATAAAGGCGGAACATATACGCGGGCTCATTGAAAAAGATCTCAGGGAAAGAAATTTTTTCCTGGTGGATGTTCAGGTTAAACCCTCGGGTAAAATATTCGTTTATGCGGATACCCTTAACGGTATTACCCTGGATGAATGTGTTGCGATCAGCAGGCTTGTTGAAAGTAAAATTGACCGCAACGTGGAAGACTATGAACTTGAGGTTTCATCACCGGGCCTTGATAATCCGCTCCGGCTTCCGTTTCAGTATCAGAAGAACACCGGCCGTATGCTGAGGATTGTTAAAACAGATGGCAATACACAAGAGGGAAAGATAAAAGAAGCTGATGATGAAAAAGTGATACTGGAGATAACCCCGCATCAGAAACAACCGGGCAGAAAGAAAGAAACAAAAGCCGAACCGATTGAAATATATTATGCTGATATTATAAAAGCGAAATTATTAATCTGATAACTAATCAGGACAGGAAGAATGGAAACGTTGAATTTAATAGAAACATTTTCTGAGTTTAAGGATCTGAAAAGTATTGATCGTGCTACCATGATGAGTGTCCTTGAAGATGTATTCAGGGGAATGCTTATCAAGATGTATGGCACGGCAGATAATTTTGATGTGATCATCAACATCGACAAGGGAGATTTTGAGATATGGCGCAACCGTCAGGTGGTGGAAGATGATCAGATCACCGATCCAAACATACAGATCACGCTCTCCGAAGCCAAGAAGATTGACGAAGACTATGAGGTGGGCGAAGAAGTAACGGATGAGGTCAAGCTGGCCAACTTTGGGCGCAGGGCTATTCTGGCCCTGAGACAAAACCTTACCGCCCGTATCCTTGACCTGGAAAAAAACAATATTTTTCAGAAATACCGCGACCGGATCGGCGAAATTGTCACCGGTGAAGTTTACCAGGTATGGAAACGCGAAATCCTGGTACTCGACGAAGATGGCAACGAGCTTATCCTGCCTAAAACTGAGCAGATCCCTACCGATTATTTCCGGAAAGGAGATACCCTGAGGGCTGTCGTCATTAAAGTGGAAATGCGTAACAATACGCCGCTTATCGTTATGTCGAGAACCTCCCCTGTATTCCTCGAACGGCTGTTCGAGCTTGAAGTACCGGAGATCTTCGATGGCCTGATCACCATCAAAAAAATCGTCAGGATCCCCGGCGAAAGGGCAAAAGTAGCTGTGGAATCGTATGATGACCGGATCGATCCCGTGGGTGCCTGTGTAGGTATGAAGGGATCAAGGATTCATGGTATCGTAAGGGAACTGAAAAATGAAAATATCGATGTGATCAATTTCACCAATAATATCCAGCTTTTTATCACCAGGGCGCTGAGTCCTGCCAAGATATCCAGCATCCGTATCGACGAAAAAAATAAAAAAGCTGAGGTATATCTGAAACCCAATGAGGTATCACTGGCCATAGGAAAAGGCGGATTGAACATCAAGCTGGCAAGTCAGCTCACCGGGTATGAAATTGATGTTTACCGTGAAACAGATCTGGAGGACGACGAAGATGTCAACCTCGAAGAATTCGGCGATGAAATCGACAGCTGGATTATCGATGAACTGAAAGCGATTGGTTGCGATACAGCCAAAAGCGTTCTGAATCTCTCCATCGACGATCTCGTTAAACGCACCGACCTGGAAGAAGAAACCGTGAAAGAAATCATAAAAATATTAAGGGCTGAATTTGATTAATTCAACGGAATAATGATATTATCAAGGATTTTCTAACTTTGTCGTTCTAAAAAAAACAACTGCGTACCGGGGATGTCAGATATTAAAGTTACACGATTAAGCAAAATAGCCAGGGAACTGAATGTGGGGATCTCCACAATCGTGGAATTTCTGCATAAGAAAGGGGTCAAAATCGATTCGAATCCGAATACAAAAATTACTCCCGAGCAGCATGATTTGCTGCTGAAAGAGTATAGTTCGGATCTGAATGTTAAGAAAGAATCGGAAAAACTCAACCTCAAACACCTCCGTGAAAAACAGGAGTCGATCTCGTTGAATGATCTCCGTGAACCTGTTGATACCGAGAACCCCGAATATGATGAGGAAGTGCTCATCAAAGACCGGACCGCTGAAGTCCTGCACGAAAAAGAAGCAGAGAAGCAGCCTGAAAAAGCCGCTCCAATCAAACTCAACATCCTGGGAAAAATAGATGTTGAAAAAATTGCACCCCCCAAAAAGGCACCGGCGGAAAAAGTAACCCCGCCGTCTAAAAAGTCTGAAAAAGCAGCGAAAGAAACCAGGGAAAAGGAACCGGAAAAAGAAAAGCCGGGTATGGATCAGGAGCCGGAAACCGTGATTGAAACGCTGCCCGAACAAGCGGAGGCTGAAATTGAAGCCTTGCCCGAAGAAGAAGAAAATTTCCTTAAACCGGAAATAAAAGAGCTTGAGGTTAAAGTGGTGGGCAAGATCGACCTCGATTCCATGAATCAGCGTACCCGGCCGCCGAAAAAATCAAAACAGCAGAAAGAGGAAGAACGAAAAGCAAAAATAGCGGCGCGGCATAAAGAATCAACGCCTTCAAAATCTGCCAAAGCAACTGATGCTTTCGCTGAAAAAGAATTTACAGAAGAACCGGAAGAAGAAATAATCAGGGCAACAGCTGAAAAACTGGCAGGCCCGACCGTTGTGGGTAAAATCAGTCTGCTTCCACCCGACCAGCGAAGAGGAGAAGAGGATTCGGAACCCGGCAGAAAGAAGAAGCGTCAGCGCATCAAGAAAGATACGCACAGGGTTGCCGTTGAATCAGGCCCCGCTAAAGAAGTACTCGAAGAAGACAAATTCGGGAAAAAGAAAAAGAAAAGAAAAGGATTCCATACCGAGATCAGTGATGAGGATGTTGACCGTCAGATCAAGGATACTTTTGCCCGGATGTTTAACAAGGGAAAATCCAAAGGATCAAAGCACCGCAAAGAAAAACGTGAAATAGCCAGTCAGCGGATGCTGCAGGAAGAAGAACAAAAGGAAAAGGATAAGAATGTCATCAAGGTTACGGAATTTGTCAGCGTTAATGAACTGGCCAACCTGATGCACGTTCCTGTCAACGAGGTCATTTCAACCTGCATGAGCCTGGGGGTAATGGTCTCCATCAACCAGCGGCTCGATGCCGAAACCCTTGTCCTGGTTGCAGAAGAATTCAACTACTCGGTTGAATTTGTAGCGGTTGAACTCCAGGAATCCATATCGGAGGAAGAAGACAGCGATAAAGACTTAATTGCCCGTCCGCCCATTGTTACGGTAATGGGACATGTCGACCACGGAAAAACCAAATTGCTTGACTACGTCAGAAATGCCAATGTGATTGCCGGAGAGGCCGGTGGCATAACACAGCATATCGGGGCATACGGTGTGGAACTGGAAGGCGGACGTCAGATAACCTTTCTGGATACTCCCGGTCATGAAGCCTTCACGGCCATGCGCGCCAGGGGTGCCCAGATCACTGATGTAGCCATTATCGTGGTTGCCGCCGATGACGGTGTAATGCCCCAGACCCTTGAAGCCATCAACCATGCCCAGGCTGCCCAGGTTCCCATGGTATTTGCCATCAATAAAATTGACAAGCCCACCGCAAATCCTGATAAGATCAAAGAAGCCCTTGCCAATATGAACATACTGGTCGAGGACTGGGGCGGAAAATACCAGTCACAGGAAATTTCGGCCAAGACCGGCCTTAATGTATCCACCTTGCTGGATAAGGTATTGCTCGAGGCTGAATTGCTCGATCTGAAAGCCAATCCCAATAAACACGCAACAGGTACCGTTATAGAATCTTCGCTGGACAAAGGCCGCGGTTATATTGCAACCCTGCTGGTACAGACCGGCACCCTCCGGGTGGGCGACATCATGCTGGCAGGCTATCATTCCGGCCGCGTGAAAGCCATGTACAATGAACGCGGAAAACGGATCGATGAAGCGGGACCTTCATCTCCTGTGCTGGTACTCGGATTGACCGGAGCCCCGCAGGCAGGTGACAAATTCAACATACTGGAAAGCGAAAAAGAAGCCAAGGAAATCGCCAATAAGCGTGAACAACTGCAGCGTGAACAAGGTCTGCGGACACAGAAGCATATCACCCTGGATGAAATCGGACGAAGGATTGCCATTGGCAGTTTCAAGGAACTCAACATCATTGTTAAAGGTGACGTCGACGGATCCGTTGAAGCATTGTCCGATTCGCTGATAAAACTATCCACCGAGGAAATCCAGGTGAATGTTATACACAAAGCCGTGGGTCAGATCTCCGAGGGTGATGTACTGCTGGCCGCAGCCTCGAACGCCATCGTGATCGGATTCCAGGTACGGCCTTCCATGCAGGCACGAAAACTGGCTGAAAAGGAAGAAATCGACATCCGGATCTATTCCATCATATACAATGCCATCAACGAAATTAAATCGGCCATGGAAGGAATGTTGTCGCCGGAGATCAAGGAAGAAATTAACGCAACCCTTGAGATCATGGAAACATTCAAGATCACAAAGGTTGGAACCATTGCCGGTTGTATGGTGAAGGAAGGAAAGATCAGGCGGAACTCGAAGGTAAGGATCATCCGGGAAGGTATTGTCGTTTATTCCGGTGAACTTGCCTCCCTGAAACGTTTCAAGGATGATGTCAAGGAAGTGGTCAGCGGCCAGGATTGCGGCCTGAATATTGAAAATTACAACGACATCAAAACGGGAGATATCATCGAAGCTTACGAAACCTTCGAGGTCAAGAAAAAACTCTGAACTGTCTTTTCTCCTGCTGATCAGGTTCCATAACATTTCTGTTGTCCAACAAACCATGGTTGACCTTAAACGCTATTCAGCCATGATCAAAGCCGAAGCCCTCAGGCTTGGCTTTGATGATTGTGGTATAGCCCAGGCCAGCCCTCTTACCCGGGAGGGCGAAAAGCTTACCCGGTGGCTCTCGCTTGGATATCACGGCACCATGAAATACATGGAAAATCATGCTGAAATGCGTACCGATGTTACCAAACTGGTACCTGATACTCAATCGGTCATTGTTGTTCTGCTGAATTACTTTACGGACAAAAAGCAGGCCGATCCCCATGCTCCGGTAATTTCCAAATATGCCTATGGTAAAGATTACCATCCCATCATCCGTAAGAAACTTGAATTCCTCCTTCAATTTATCAATTCCGCCATTGGCAAAACCAGCGGCCGCGGATTTTCCGATTCGGCTCCTATAATGGACAAAGCATGGGCCGTAAGGGCAGGAACAGGATGGATGGGAAAAAATTCAAACCTGATATCCCCGGGTAAAGGCTCTTTTCTTTTCATCGGTACGCTGATGGTAGACAGGCCCCTTCATTATGATACACCCATCAGCGATTTGTGCGGTGATTGCGACCGGTGCATCAGGGCCTGCCCGACCCATGCCATTGTTAACCCCTGTGTTGTTGACGGAAGCCGGTGCATTTCCTATCTTACCATCGAGCATAAAGGAGAAATCCCGCCTGCCTTCAGCGATAAACTCAGAAACCGTGTCTTTGGCTGTGACATCTGCCAGGATGTCTGCCCCTGGAACCGCAAGGCAATACCCCATGGCACGGAGAAGCTCCTTCCCCTTAAAGGCCTGCTGGAAATGAACCGCGAAGAATGGTACCGCCTTTCGGAAGAAAAATTCAATTCCCTTTTTTCAGGCTCCCCTGTTAAACGGGCAGGGTATGAAGGGCTGAGACGCAATTTGCATTTTATCAATCAGCATAAAACCATTCAATAGCTGTTTAGCAGTTTAGCTTTTTAGCTTTTTTGAAATTCAGGCTGGTCGCCTTTGACAACGATTACTTAAAGGATCTGTCTTTGTTCTTTTGTCTTGCCTCTTGGTTCTTGGTTCTTGGTTCTTGTATCTAATAAACCTGATCTATAGCAACAAATAATTAAGTTATTAAAAATCAAAATATACTGTTATTTCAGGATATTGCAGTAATTTTAATCTCAACCTTTTGGTTTCCTTTATGAACGTTTTTCGCACCATTGTTGAAGTTCAGCCTTCATCTGAAAAAATCACCTATGCAACGCCCATGCTGTTCATGGGCTCCTGTTTCTCAGATTATACGGGGGAAAAACTTGCAACCCTGAAATTTCAGGTCAGCTATAATCCCTTCGGCACCCTGTTTAATCCTGCTTCCATTTCAGAAAATATCAGGGTTTTGATGGAAAATAAATCCTTTACTGCCGATGGCCTGTATTTTCACAACGGACAGTACATCAGTTTTAATCATTATACCGGGTTCTCCCATCCTGACAAGGAACTATGCCTTGAAAAGATCAACAGCGGTATTACAGCATCTTCGGCAATGCTAAGGCAAGCCCGTTTCCTGTTCCTTACTTTTGGAACAGCATGGACATACCGGTTCAATGAAACCGGTAAGATCGTTGCCAACTGCCATAAGATACCTGACACTGCTTTCACCCGTTATTTGCTAAGTCCCGATGAGATCATCCATGCTTATGACAAGCTGCTGCACGATATAAAGGAATTTAATGCAGATCTTTCCGTCATATTTACCCTGAGCCCGGTCAGACACTGGAAGGATGGCGCCGTCAACAATCAGAAAAGCAAATCCATCCTGCACTACGCCATTGACAAATTAGCTGAGCAACACCCCGGCGTAAAATATTTTCCTGCTTATGAGATTTTTATGGATGAATTGCGGGACTACCGGTTTTATGCTTCCGACATGCTGCACCCTTCCGAATCAGGTATTGAATATACCTGGAACAGGTTCGTGGATGCGTATCTGGATGAAGAGACCCTGCCCCTGATGAAAGAAATTCAATCACTGGTGAAAGCCGCCGGTCACAGGCCTGTTAACCCACAGGACCCTGCCTATAAGGATTTCCTGCAATCCACCATCAATTCCATGAACCGCCTGTCAGCACAATATTCCCATATTGACTTCCACACCGAAATTGAAACACTAACCGGGATAATACAGGAGAAGTAACATAGAAAATTCCCGTAAATAGATTTTGTTTATTTTTTTAAACAAAATACTGAACAAAAAATCTGCTATCCTGTTAATTCATCAAACATAAATCGGATAAATGTGAGAACTACAACGATTATCTTGCTGATTGCATCATTACTCCTCAGTCCGCTGACATATTCTCAACAGGAAAGCCGGGCCGTCATCGAGGGAAGAATATTCAATGCCGGGAATAACGAGCCTATTCCCTTTGCCAGCATCATTATTTACGGGACTACCATCGGCTCCATTAGTGATATGGACGGTAAATTTCTGTTTACCGGCATAGAGCCCGGATTTATCAGGCTGCAGGCTTCCTCGGTCGGTTTCGAACCCGCTATTACGGAAGAGTATCAGCTGACCAATGCAAAAAAGATCTTCATTGACATTCCGATGCAGGAAGCCAATATCGAGCTTTCAGCCGTAACGGTGAAGGCATCCCCTTTCAGGAAACAGGAAGAAAGCCCGGTTTCCCTCAGAATAATAGAGATATCGGAAATTGAAAAAAATCCGGGCGGCAACCGTGATATATCCAAAGTGATCCAGTCCTTTCCCGGTGTCAGCTCAACCGTTTCCTTCCGCAACGACCTCATCGTCCGTGGCGGAGGGCCGAGTGAAAACCGGTTTTACCTCGACGGCATTGAAATACCCAACCTCAATCATTTTTCCACACAGGGGTCATCCGGAGGCCCGGCGGGAATCATCAACGTCGATTTTCTGCGCGAAGTGGAATACTATTCCGGTGCATTCCCTTCCAACAGGGGAAATGCGCTAAGCTCGGTCTTCGATTTCAGCCAGGTAGACGGGAACAAGGAGAAGATCAGGTTCAAAGGCTCGGTTGGCGCATCCGACCTTGCCCTTACACTCGACGGACCCCTTGGTGAGAACACCAGCTTTATCGTTTCTGCCCGGCGTTCCTATCTGCAACTCCTCTTTACCGCCCTGAAGCTTCCTTTTCTTCCTACTTACAGTGACTTCCAGTTCAAGGTAAAAAGCCGGATCAATGAAAAAAATGAGATCTCATTAATCGGTATTGGCGCCATCGACAATTCTTCCCTGAACCTGAAGGCCAATGAAACAGCTGCACAACGATATATACTGGAATATCTGCCTGTGAATGAGCAATGGAATTATGCTGTTGGAGCTGTATACAAACATTACCGTGAAAGGGGATTCAATACCCTGGTGGTAAGCCGCAACTATCTGAACAATGTTTCCTATAAAAATCTGCTGAATGACCCTGAACTGCCCAGGACATTTGATTATGCATCAACGGAAGCCGAAAACAAATTCAGGTTTGAGCATTTTACCCGCACCGAATCAGGTTACAAGATCGTTTCCGGTGTAAACTTTGAATATGCTCAATATACCAATGAGACCTCCCGGTTATTGTTCATCGATGATACTTCATCTGAATTGTATTACGACTCAGAGCTGAACACAACCAACTATGGCGTTTTCTCCCAGGTAAGCCGGGCATTCATTAACCGCAAACTTACTTTGTCACTGGGCATCAGGCTCGACGGAAGCGCTTATTCATCTGAAATGGCCAATCCGCTGAAGCACTTTTCACCCAGGTTTTCCGCGTCCTACAGGCTGAACGACATGATTTCGCTGAATTTTAACAGCGGGCGCTTTTATCAGCGTCCTCCCTATACTACGCTCGGATATCGCAATGCGGCCGGAACCCTTGAAAACAAGGAAAACGGCATTACCTTTATCCGGGCCGATCACATTGTGGGAGGTATTGAGCTCAGGCCCTCAGATAACTCCATCGTATCGGTTGAGGGATTCTACAAACTGTATGACAACTATCCTTTTTCACTGCTCGATTCCATATCCCTGGCCAGCAAGGGAGGAGACTTCGGCACCTTCGGCGATGAACCCCTGAAATCCGTTTCGAAAGGCAGGACTTACGGTTTTGAGGTCTATGCAAAATCAAAAGACCTCCTGGGTTTTAATGCCATCCTGTCCTATACCTATGTTATCAGCCAGTCCCGTGACCTCGACAAAAACCTGGAGCTGCTCGACACATACACTTCAACGTCATGGGACAACCGGCACATACTCATCCTCACCGCTACCCGGAAGTTCAAACACAACTGGTTCCTGGGCGGCAAGTGGAGGTTCCTCGGGGGTGCACCCTATACGGTATATGATGATGACAAATCCTCCATTAAATCGGCATGGGATGCCCGGGGCAGGGCTTACCTCGATTTCTCAGCCTTCAATGAGGAACGCCTGGGGCCGGCCCATCAGCTTGACCTGAGGATCGATAAACAGTATTTCTTTAAAAAATGGTCGTTGAACTTTTACGTAGATGTTCAGAACGTATATAATTTTAAATCGGAAACACCGGATAATCTGGTTAGGGAAGCAACCTTAAACGGAAGTCCTGTTGAAAACGATCCCTATCTTGATGAATACGGGATTGAACGCTACAGGCTTACAACTATTCCGTCGGATGGTTCGGGTACCGTATTGCCCACCGTTGGTATCATTGTTGAATTTTAAAAATTGCCTTATCCATGAAAACAAGAATAATATCAGCAACTTTCGTTACTCTTTCTCTGCTCCTCATCATATCGACGATGTCGGTTCATTCATGCCGTTCATCACGCGTGGCAGCCATACCCGAAAAATCGGATACCCTGGTTACCAATCCGGAAGAAACAGGAGCAAATCTTGTTTTTCATTTCGAAAAAGGCGAAAGCTTTAATCATCCGCTCATGGCCCTGTGGATTGAAGATACCGCCGGAAATTACCTGCAGACTTTGTATGTGGCTGAATCCATTGCAAAGGGTATTTACGGCCATGGCGATAAATCAACCGGTAAATGGCTGCCGGGGCCCATCCGCAGGCCTGCGACGCTGCCAGTCTGGTCATACAGCCGGGGTGTCAGGGAAGACGATGGCTATTATATTCCTACCGTCAGCACCGCGCTTCCCGATGCCGTAACCGGGGCAACCCCGCCGGGAGATTTTGTGATCATCAGCCGTTTGTCCCGAAACGCTCCGCCCGTTTTTGATGTATATTTTGAGATCAACCAGAGCTGGGATTGGAATGAATACTGGACCAACAACAAATACCCCGGTGATGAGGACTATAAGACATCGTGCCAGCCGGCACTTGTGTATAAAGCCCGGATTGACCGGGCCATTAACAGTCCTTCTGCTGAACTGACCCTTATCGGCCACAGTCATTATTCAGGCAATGATGGTGAGATCTATACGGATTTAAGCACCATAACAACAGCGAAAAATATTACAAATAGGGCGTGGGCAAAAGTGGAGTAACACGTTTCATAAGTTTTCGTTATTATCCATTGATTTTCGTTATTTTTTCCCTTATTTTGGCTAAGTGTCTGCTGTCTGTATAATCCCTGAAAGATCATTCTTGTCAGGGAGAAGCAAATATTGATATAATAACTTCGCCATGAAAAAGGTTACGACACTGATCCTGCTTTTTTCCTGCATATGCTTTGGCCTCAAAGCCCAGGAGCCCATGCAGCATGTAAAAAAAGTCTATGTCTCTCCGGAAGGGAAAATATATATCAACAAAGCCCTGCCCGTTTACCTTCGCCTTTCAGCATCCCCTGAAAAACAGGATAAATCATATTTGCTGAACAGTGAAACAACACCGGGTTACGCCAATCCCATGTACCTTGACCAGGAAGGATATAATTCCATCCGTTCACCATGGGCCGTTGATACGGTGACCAAAGAAACCGTTTTCCCGAAGCAGGACATTGTCTATGAAGTATATGCCGACAGCAAGCCTCCGTCAACCAGCCTTGCATATAATACAAAAGAAACCTTCAAAAGAAGTGGGAAGACTTACATCAAAGGGACTGCTGAAGTATCCCTGAATGCAGTGGATGAGATTTCGGGAGTGGAAAATATATATTATTCCATGGATGGTGCTTCGTATACTGTTTTTTCTGCACCCTTAAATCTGCAGCAGGAGCGTGAATACACCATCAGATATTATGCTGCCGACCATGTAGGCAATGCTGAGACACCCCGTGAGATCAGTATCGTACTTGACCTGTCAGCACCCCTTACCTTGCTTGAAATAACCGGAGACCGTTTTGAGAATGTCATCTCCGGCCGGTCAAAAATCGTATTAAAGGCCGAAGATAAGGGGATGGGCACAGACAAAATATTTTTCAGGACTGACAGCACGGACTGGCGCAATTATCAGTTGCCGCTGTCAGGCAGTGCGGTTGCCCAGGGAGAGCATACTCTTTCGTATTATGCTGTTGACCTGACAGGAAACCGGGAAACTGAAAAAACTTTTGCTTTTTATGTTGACAAGACCCCGCCGGTGATGGTGCAGGAACTTATCGGGCAAAGCTTCTCCGCAGGCGGTAAAGAATATGCTTCCGGAAAAAACCAGATTAAGATCACTGCCTTTGACAACAAGGCCGGCATCAAAGAAGTCTTTTATTCGGTCAACAATGCTGACTACGTGCGTTATGAAAAGCCATTTTACCTGGCTGATGTTAAGGGAGATCTGCTGCTCAAAGCATATGCGGTGGATAATGTGGGGAACCGCACGGAAAGCCTCGAGAAAGGGGAAGCCTTTACCATCCCTTATATTGATCTTTCAGGCCCCACTCTTAATCATTCATTTACCGGGCCAACCTTTAAAATGCGTGATACGGTATTCATAAATGCTAAGACCGGCATCCTGCTGAAGGCGTCAGACAGTGAATCGGGAGTCAATCGTGTTGAATATGCGGTTGACGGTTCAACACCAACGCCTTACAGACTTGCCTTCAGGCTGGAAAACGAAGGAAGGCATAAGATCCGTGCGACCGGCTATGATAACGTTGAAAACACCAGCTATACTGAATTTGATGTCATAACCGATAATACCGGACCCGCTGTTTCAGTACATTTCAGTATCCGGCCGGTCGACAAAAGGATCATCGAAGGAAACACATTGGAAGTGTATCCCGGCCATACGGTCGTATTTTTGTCCTGCACCGATGACAGAACAGGATATGATGCCTTGTACTATTCATTGAACGGAGCCCCTGAAAAAAAATACCTGGCACCAATCGGAAGCTTTACTGCCGGAGGTAATTACAATCTCAACATCAGGGCAGTGGATAAACTTGGAAATGAGACCCATCAGCATATTACTTTCATCATTGAGATCTGATGCATGAATCAGGAATTGCCCTGACGAACCTGATTTGGCATATTATTTGTGAAGTTTTAAGGGCACAAAATATAGTCCCCCGATGAGATTCCCAGTACTTCGTCGGTATGAAGCATCTTGTTTTCTGATAATGAGCCGGAGAAAAAAAGATCATATGAAAATGAATTTCGGGCATACCCCAAAATATTCAAATGTCACACCGCTGTTGCTGGTTTTTTTGCTTTTCATTCATTGCACCGGAAATCCGCAGGCTAACAAGGAATTCGAAAAGCAACGGGAACAGATGGTGAAATGGCAGATCGAGGCAAGAGGAGTAACGGATGATCGTATACTGGATGCCATGCGCAAGGTGGAACGGCACCTGTTTGTGCCGGCTGAACTTGCTTCTTATGCCTATGAAGATCAGCCTCTTCCCGTTGGCTATAACCAGACGATCTCACAACCTTATATCGTGGCTTTTATGACGGAAGCCCTGAAACTTGATCCGGGTTCAAAAGTGCTGGAAATTGGTACCGGATCAGGCTATCAGGCTGCCGTGCTCGCGGAACTATGCGATTCGGTTTTTTCCATAGAAATTGTTGAAGAACTGGGTTCGAAGGCGAAGGCACTGCTAAAAGTGCTTCGCTATGATAATGTATTCGTTAAAATAGGGGATGGTTATCAGGGATGGGCTGAATATGCTCCTTTCGATGCCATTATTGTCACCTGTGCACCTACCCACGTGCCCGATCCGCTGAAAGAACAACTGGTTGAAGGAGGTAAAATGATCATTCCCGTTGGAGAGACCAACTACCAGGAATTGATCCTGCTGGTAAAGAAAAAGGGGAGGCTTATACAGCAGGCTGTTTTGCCGGTGCGCTTTGTTCCCATGGTGGATAAAAATAAGAGAAAGTACTAATTATTCTCCACAACCACATTTGCATACCCTGCCTGCCCTTCATAAGAAACTCCTTCAATAACGATGCGCAAATTTCCTTCTATGGCTGGTTTTCTGAGAATTAACCTGGCATTACCTGTTTCACTGGTAACCACAACAGGGAACCAGCCTATCGTCTCCAGATCATCAGGAGGTTCGGCCGAAGTAAATGCCGGCTGATAGAATTTCCGGGGCCATTGGTATCCCAGCATTTGAAATTCCAAAATGCCCTTTTTCATAAAAATCCCTCTTTTTGTAAAAATGGCGATCACCCCGTTCCCTCCCCTGCTTCCATAAATAGCAGCATTGGGCCCCTTGATGATCTCAATTCTGTCAATATCTTCAACCGGAATGCTGAGCACAGACGACACATCGTTCACAGGGACACCGTCGACCAGATAGAGGGGCTGTGAATTGCCATAGAAAGTGCTCACTCCCCTTATGGTTACACTGTTCCCGCTTACAACCACGCCGGGTACCCTGCCCTGTAATGCCTGCAGTGCATTAGAATAACCACTTGGTATATCCTCCGAACGTATAACCGCATCAGGTTCTCCATGTATCCCGTGCAATTTATTGCTGTCTGCACTGGCCATCCGACGCTGCTGCTCATCATAGGCTATCTTGTTTCTCATGTATTGTTCCTTTCTGTATGCTTTTTTGTCCCGTTCCGAAACGATGGTGAGAATATTTTCGCCCTGCTGCTTGGTGACTTCAGCAAAACTGTCATCGGGGACAAGGATGACCAGGTTTCTTTTCCCCGAAGCCCGCCATGCCTCAATCTTAACGTTCATGGTATCATAGTAGGACATATTCTCGAATTTGAACATGCCCCGCTTATCGGTTTGCTGGATAAAAATATCATTAAATTCCTCTGAAACCGAAAGCTTTACCTTGCAGTTTTTTAAGGGTATTGAAAACAATTCGGAGGTGATAATTCCGGCAATGGTGATCCCCTTCTCTTCAACAAACCTGACTTTCGGGTAATCATTTGCCAGTATTTCAGTCCAGTCAAATTTTCTCCAGCCATGGGTCAGCATCAGCAGGTCCGTCTCTTCTGAGGTTCGGGTACCGGCATTACGCAGATAGTACTCCGGATGTCCGATATAACCTCTCAGGTCTGAAGTTATCAGGAGGTGGCTCAGAATATTATCCGGCATTTCCCTTTCTTCTTCATTATCGTACATAACAGCAACAGAGAGATTGGATTTTATTCCATCCGAGAATTTATCGCTGGTGTTTAGGGACATGCAAACCAGCCGTTCATTCTGTTCCGTTATGGTATCATAGACATGCAGGTTAATGTTAATGAAATCGTGATGATTGACAAAAACAAGCCGCTCAGCCAGGGGGACCATCCGTCCTGAAAACAACGTGAACTGCACAATACCTGTTGGAAAGAGGCTTTTACTGACCGCTACCGTAACAGGTCCCTCAGCCAGGTTTACGGTTGACTGATAACACATCTGTCCCCTGACCTGTCCGGTTATCATGACTTCATTGGCTACCCGGTCATTGGTGGGTGGCCTGTTTGAACTGAGCAACAACCGGATGTCCCGGTTCTGTTCATCGATCCTCAGGCTTATGCCATTTTCCATCTGCCCGGGCAGGTTAAACCGGTATTCCTTACGGTTGTTCGTAACTATGGCAACGTATTTTTTCCCCGGCTGTGGTGTAAGGCTGAAACTTCCCATCCCGTCATGCCGGGTGACGATCGATGCCACCTGGTTTTTATCGTTGTCAACCACGTTGCCCTGAATGGATATGCCATAGCCTGATTTGTTGATGGCTTTAAAGGCCACAACACTTTCCAGCCCTTCTACCAGGTCACCGCCTTCAGGAAAAAACTGTACATCAATATCGGAATAAACCATCTCCTGTTCCTGCTTGTTGATGGTCTTCAGGTTCTTCCTGGCCTGCTGAGGCGATATGCGTTTTTTATAATCCGGATTTAAGATCTGTATGTTTTTTGAAAAGAAATAATCCGGATGAAAGTTTTGCATCCAGTTTGTGTATGCCCTGATCTGGTAAAGGCCTTCGGGCAGGGTGTCCGAGAGGCTGAAATCACCAAAACCAAATCCATTTTCCATCCGGGTCCTGATGATACGCGCTTGCGTCCCTGCCGGAGTTATCAGCTCAACATACAGGTTGGTAGTGAAAGAATCCGGCCTGTGAAACATGCCATCCACCAGGTAGGCTTTAAACCATAAGGTACCGCCCGCATAATAGTAAGCTTTGTCAAGATGCAGGTAAGCCTTTTGCTGCGGAAACCTGGCCGAATAATTGAATAAGGCCTCCCTGATGCGCGTATGCCTGGTGTCTTCATCGGCCATTCCAAGAAACAGCCAACCAGCAGTCAGGATTAAAAGACTATATTTGAGTTGCCTTGAAGCTGCCATCTGGAAGTATTGGTTGATTTATTGATTTGATGATTTGATGATTTGGCGCTTAGCGGTTTAGCTGTTTAGCAATTTAGGGGTTAGCTATTTAGGAATTTACCATTCAGTTAATCTGTTAATCTGTCAACCTGCCTGCGCTGCCGCTACGGCAGGCAGGTCTTTAAATCTTGGTTCCTGGTTCTTGATTCTTGATTCTTGATTCTTGATTCTAATAAAAAGACATTTCAGCCGGACAAAACCCTAAACAAACAACGGATATTTTTATTTCATCAGTAATTTAATTACATATTTCCTGAAAAAAAACTATTTTATACCTTTATAACAAATTTAATTGTTGATTTGTTGATTTGGAGTATAGCGGTTTAGCAGTTTAGGGGTTGGCTATTTAGGAATTCAGCATTCAGCAAATCTGTCAAACTGTTAATCTGTAAACCTGCCTGCGCTGCCGCTACAGCAGGCAGGTCTGTAAATCTTGATTCTTGGCTCTTGGTTCCTGGCTCTAATTAAACAATAACGATAATAACCAAAATCTAAACTATATGTCCGGTCACAGCAAATGGTCAACCATCAAGCGCAAAAAAGGAGCGCTGGATGCCAAAAGAGGAAAAATATTTTCGAGGATTGTCAAAGAGATTCAGATGGCCGTAAAAGAAGGAGGGGCAAGTGCCGAAGGGAACCCGCGCCTCCGGCTGGCCATTCAGAATGCCAAGGGGGCCAATATGCCCAAGGACAACGTGGAACGTGCCATAAACAAAGCCAGCAGCGAGGCCGGCAATCTTCAGGAGGTTAGCTATGAAGGATATGCCTCGGGTGGAATCGCCATATTCATTGAATGCCTTACGGATAACGCTCAGCGAACCGTCAGCAATATCCGGGCTATCTATAATAAGCGAGGCGGAACACTGGGAACCAACGGATCCCTCCGGTTTATTTTTCACCGCAAGGGCATCTTTACCGTTTCCAGGGACAATCTCGACCCTGAAACCTTCGAACTGGAAATGATCGACGCCGGCGTTGAAGATATTGACCTGCATGAAGATACATTTATAATAACCACGGCGGTGGAAGCATTTGGCAAGGTGCACAAAAAGCTGGAAGAAATGCATGTCAAAGTGGAAAATGCAGAATTGCAGCGTATTGCCATTGAAACCAAAAAGCTGGATATTGATTCTGCCCGGAAAGTGCTTCGCCTGGTCGAGGAGTTTGAAGAGATCGATGAAGTGCAGAATGTATACCACAATCTCGAAATGAGCGAAGAGCTGGTTGCTGCGCTGGAAGCAGAGTGAGAGTCAACAGCAGCATGATTCGATGCTTCCTTCTCACTCAGGTATTTGATTCCCGGTCTTATTGCACAACCACCTTTTGTGTATAAGCTATTTTGCCGTTATTCACATGCACCATGTATATTCCCTTTCCCGGTGACATAGTTACCGGCACAGTCTGAACGCCGGTATAATCATTTTTAAGTAATTGCCTTCCGTCTATACTATAAACTTCTACGGTTATATTTTCGTCCCTGAATTCCTCGGGAATGGTTATTGAAAACTGATTATTTTCTGCAGGATTGGGAAAAACATTCAGATCAGGACGGCTCCCGTCCGCTGAATAGTCCTCAATCCATGTCGCCCCACAATTCGCAAAAGTGAAATCGCGGGTGAGAACAGGATAGCTATCTGCAAACGACAATCTCAGGATGTCCAGCTTGGAGGTACCGTTTGCCGTTCTGTCATAATAATGAATAGAAGCATAGGTGGCACAGCTGTCATGCAGGGGGCTGAAGTGTCCCGGCCCTATATATTTTCCATCGGTTGCCAATATGGTTCTAAAGCTGATATAAGGGCCCATTACGTTCTCCGATATGCCTGCCGTTATATAATAGGTGCTGTTGACGCCATCGCAGCAGGTCCCCCGGTTAACGATCAGGTAATAATTACTTCCTTCTTTTATCAGGTTTGCAGCTTCCATGGCCTGGTGACTTCCTCCATACAGGTGAGTGGTAGCGCTCGTTGCCAATCCTGTAACGGAATCAATTTCAACCATTCCAATGCCTCCGAACCAGGAGCCATAGACCATATAAAATTTACCGTCATCGTCTTTGAAAAGACCCGGATCAATGGCATTAATGGCAGTTGATGTTCCGTCTGACGAAACCACCATGCCCAGATCAGTCCATTCCGGCTTGTTCAACGAGGGAGACCGGGCAACACCGATGGCCGACCGGGACGAACCCCAGGTTGAACAGGAATAGTAACAATAATAGGCATTATTCATATAAATCAGATCAGGGGCCCAGAAATTGCCGCCAAAACCAGGCACTGCGGTATTTACCCAGGCTGGCCAGGTACCCGCCGGGAATACTGTATAGATTGTCATTCTCCAGCTTGTAAGGTTATCCGAAAAGGACATGGGAATACCATTTCCGGTCATGTAAAACCAGTACCTCGTACTATCTTTCATTATTGGCCAGTGGTCGTGTGTCCCCAGAGCTCCGGTCAATTCCACCGCATGTGTTAATGTGGAAATGAGGAGCAGTAAACCAACCAGCAATAATACCTTCCTGATCATGATGATTATATTTTCAAATGATTATGCAAAGATAACTGGGTTGTCTTAACTGCTGGCATTATGGCACCTAAAAATAATCCGTAAGGCATAATAATTCAGGTGTTCCTTCTTTGGCCATAATCAGGCAACCCGGATGTTGTTGGCTGAGCGTATCATAAAAAAATTGTCAGGATGCTTTGAAATATGATTTTTATCAATATATTTGCAGCTAAACAATTTCATTGCATGAATATAAATCCGAGCATACTGGGCCTTATCCTCATTCTTGGCATCCTTCAGGTGACCGGGTGAGAATGGTTTTGTATAAACGGAAACAAAAATAACCATGAGCCATTCTCGAAAAAGAGAGTGGCTTTTTTAGTTTAATTGATTTTAATAAGGTGCACATCAAAAATCAAACTGACATAAAAACCCAACAATTAACACCATGAGTGACAGATTATTCATCTTCGACACCACCCTTCGCGACGGAGAACAGGTCCCGGGGTGCCAGTTAAACACAGTAGAAAAGATTGAAGTGGCAAAAGCCCTGGAACTACTCGGCATAGACATACTCGAGGCGGGCTTCCCCATTTCCAGTCCCGGTGATTTTCAGTCGGTTGTCGAGCTATCCAAGGCCGTTAAGAAACCGGTAATCTGTGCCCTCACACGTTCGGTGGAGAAAGATATTGATGTAGCCGCCGAAGCGCTCAGATATGCAAAGCACAAACGTATCCATACCGGTATTGGCACCTCCGATATGCACATAAAATACAAATTCAATTCCAACCGCGAAGAAATCATCGAACGTGCTGTAAATGCCGTGAAATACGCAAAGAAATTGGTGGAAGATGTGGAATTCTATGCCGAAGATGCCGGCCGTACCGAAAATGAATACCTTGCCCGTGTTATCGAAGCTGTGATCAAGGCCGGTGCCACCGTGGTCAATATCCCTGATACTACTGGCTATTGCCTTCCTGACGAATACGGTGCCAAGATCCGTTTTCTGAAAGAAAATGTGAAAAATATCGACAAGGCCATCATATCCACACATTGTCATAACGACCTGGGCATGGCCACGGCCAATTCCGTCAGCGGCGTCATCAACGGTGCAAGGCAGGTGGAAGTGACCATCAACGGCATTGGTGAAAGGGCCGGGAACACCTCGCTTGAAGAAGTGGTGATGATCATGAAAAGCCGCAAACACCTGGGTATTGAAACCGGTATCAACACACGCAAAATAATCCATACCAGCCGCCTGGTTTCAAGTCTCATGAACATGCCGGTCCAGCCCAACAAATCTATTGTCGGACGGAATGCCTTTGCCCACTCATCGGGAATTCACCAGGATGGTGTGCTGAAGAACCGGGAGAATTATGAGATCATCGACCCGGTGGAAGTCGGGATCGATGAATCATCCATTGCCCTTACCGCGCGCAGTGGAAGAGCCGCCCTGAAACACCGTCTGTCCCTGCTGGGGCACCAACTTAATCAGTCACGGCTCGATGAGGTGTATCAGAAATTTCTCGAAATGGCCGACAAGAAAAAAGATATCCGCGATGATGACCTTGAAATACTGGCAGGCAGTACCATTGGAGGTAGAAAAAAGCTGAAGCTCCAGCACCTTCAGGTATTATGCGGCGCATCCACCCATCCCGTTGCCACCGTTTCCATAAATTTTGAAGGCGAGACCCTTACCCGGACCTGTGATGGAATCGGACCTATTGATGCCTCTTTTAATGCCATTAAGGAGCTGGTACATCACAAGTTTAAACTCGAGGAATTCTTGATACAGGCCATAACCAAGGGAAGCGATGACCCCGGCCGGGTACATGTACAGATTGAAAACAGGGGCAGGTATTATTACGGATTTGCCGCCAATACGGATATCGTAACGGCATCGGTGGAAGCCCTTATTGATGCCTTGAACAGAATTGTTTAACCGCTTAAAAATTAAACCATTGACAGCAAAAACACTATTTGACAAAATATGGGACAGTCATGTTGTTGAACAGATTGACCAGGGTCCCAGCGTATTGTATATCGACCGTCACCTGATCCACGAAGTCACCAGTCCGGTTGCCTTTTCCGGTCTTGAACGCCGTGGGCTCTCCGTGTTCAGGCCAAAGCAGACGGTTGCAACGGCTGACCACAATGTGCCCACCATCGATCAGCATCTCCCCATCCGCGACATGCTGTCAAGATCACAGGTGGATAAACTTACCGAGAATTGCGGCAGGCATGGCATAACATTATACGGACTTAACCATCCTTTTCAGGGCATCGTGCATGTGATAGGGCCTGAACTTGGCCTCACACAACCCGGCATGACCATTGTTTGTGGTGACAGTCACACCGCTACCCACGGTGCTTTCGGCAGTGTTGCCTTCGGGATCGGTACCAGCGAAATTGAAATGGTGCTCGCATCGCAATGCATCATGCAGCCAAAGCCTAAAAAAATGAGGATCACCGTTGATGGAAAGCTAAAAAACGGAGTGACCGCAAAGGATATCATCCTGTATATTATATCAAAGATCTCTGCATCAGGAGGGACCGGATATTTCATTGAATATGCAGGATCGGCGATCCGCAGTCTCAGCATGGAAGGCCGTATGACCATCTGCAATATGAGTATCGAATGCGGTTCGCGGGGCGGACTGATAGCACCTGATGAGGTAACTTTCAGCTACCTGAAGGGACGCGATTTTGCACCCAAAGGCAGGGACTGGGACCACGCAATGGATCACTGGAAATCCCTGCAAACCGATGAGGGCGCAACGTTCGATCTTGAACTCAGCTATGATGCAGCCGACATAGAACCTATGATCACCTACGGGACAAATCCCGGAATGGGCATGAGAATCAGTGCACAAATTCCCGATGGTTCATCCCTGGCCGAAAATGAAAAACCTTCCTTTTATAAATCCCTGCAATACATGGGTATTGAACCCGGCACTCCGATGCTGGGCCGCAGGATCGACTACGTATTTATTGGATCCTGTACCAACGGCCGGATAGAAGACCTGAGGGCTTTTGCCGGTTTTGTGAAGGGGAAGAAGAAGGAGGAAAACGTGGTGGCATGGATTGTTCCGGGATCACGACAGGTAGAAAAACAAGCCCGTGAGGAAGGCCTGGTTAACATCCTGGAAGAAGCCGGATTTGCTTTCCGGCAGCCCGGCTGTTCGGCCTGCCTGGCCATGAATGACGACAAAGTTCCTGAAGGAAAATACGCGGTATCCACATCAAACCGGAATTTTGAAGGAAGGCAGGGACCGGGAGCCCGGACTTTCCTTGCCAGTCCTTTGACTGCTGCAGCCGCCGCACTGACGGGAAAAATAACCGATCCGCGCGACTTATTATAAATCGTTTTAAAAAATAAAAATATGCCAGTCGAAAAATTCTCAACCATAGTTTCAACCTGCGTTCCCCTTCCCATTGAGAACGTTGACACCGACCAGATCATCCCGGCGAGATTCCTAAAGGCTACTTCAAGACAGGGATTTGGTGAAAACCTGTTCAGGGACTGGAGATACGACAAGAATGACCAGCCAAAATCCGATTTTGTTCTCAATAACAAAACATGGAAGGGCACCATACTGGTTGCCGGAAAGAATTTCGGCAGCGGATCAAGCCGGGAACATGCCGCCTGGGCTATTTATGACCATGGCTTCAGGGTGGTTGTTTCAAGCTTCTTTGCCGATATATTCAAAAATAACGCGCTTAATAACGGATTGCTTCCCGTGCAGGTCTCGGAAGGATTTTTGTCGGTTTTATTGAAGGAAATTCAGACAAAACCCTCCTCAACAGTGAAAGTCGATCTCGAAAAGCAGACCATCACTATCCTCGCAACAGGAAATACTGAAAGCTTCGACATCAATCCTTATAAAAAGGCCTGTTTGCTGAATGGTTATGATGATATTGACTATTTATTAAGCATAAAGGATAAGATTGAGAAATTTGAACTACAAAAATAATCAGATACAAGAGCAAAGAATAAAGCATTGGCTATGAAAATAACGATCATGGATACCACGCTCCGCGATGGCGAACAGACTTCGGGAGTATCCTTTACGGACGAGGAAAAACTAAGCATCGCAAAACTGCTGCTCGATGACCTGCGGGTTGACAGGCTTGAGATCGCCTCTGCCAGGGTTTCGGAAGGAGAATTCGAAGCAGTAAAAAAGATAACGGCCTGGGCAGCAAAACATCGTCAGATTAAT
>Ga0105100_10000285_pt1 | contig 29460 bp, 20 predicted proteins | sample PPLLak12cMay2015_2_FD_87033 | JGI IMG/M metagenome (GOLD analysis project Ga0105100, IMG submission 87033) | Freshwater sediment microbial communities from Prairie Pothole Lake near Jamestown, North Dakota, USA - PPLs Lake P8 Core (1) Depth... | ecosystem: Environmental > Aquatic > Freshwater >... | reverse complement strand
GGGTCGGCCCGGATACTTCGAGGTAATGGACGACGGCGCGGTCTTGCGCCTGCGCTTCACAACCTGGAACCCGTGACCCCGGCCGGGGGCGTCCGGCCTTGGCCGGTCGGGGTGGGTTGACATGCAGTCACAGATCCTGGTCGTCGACGCCAATCCGATCTTCGCCGGCCTGGTGCGCCAGACGCTGGAGGAGACTGGACGCTATCAAGTCGTCTCCGCGGCCCGCGGCCAGGAGGCGATCGACATCTCACGGCGAAGCGATATCCACCTGGCGATCGTCGACCTCGACCTGCCCGATGTGCCCGGCCTGGAGGTCATGCGGCGCATCCGCTCCTTGCGCCCGGACCTGATCCTGGTGGCTGTCCCGATCGGCGGCGAGTTGGATGCCGCGCAACGCGAGCGCCTCCAGATCCACGATGTGTTGACCAAGCCGTTCTACCTTCCCGAGTTGGCGGCGAAGATCGATGCGGCGCTCGGGCTCTCCGCCGAGAGCTCCCCGGCGCCGCCCGATTCGCTCTGGCCGGAGCTGGAGGCGGTCTCCGCCGACGAGACCTCCTCGCCTGCCGACGAGTTGGCCGCAGCCATCGAGGCGGGCATCCCGGCCGAGCTTTTTGAGGCGCCGCCTGCCCCGCCGCCCGCCGTGACCGCCCCTCCCCGCCCGATACCCCCGGCGCCGCCGGCGCTGGCCGGCCCGCCCTGGCTCACCGATGTGGATCGCGCCGCGCAGTACCTGACGCGCCTCTCGCTTGAGACCTCGGCCGAAGCGGCCATGCTCACCCGCGCCGGCAAGCTGTGGGCCTACGCCGGGCACCTGGCGCAGCCGCAGCTCGATGACCTGATCGCGCTGGTGGGCGATTTCTGGGCGGCGGAGGGCGCCCGCGGCGCGGTGGCGCGTTTCGTCCGCCTCCCGGATGCCTCGGCGGACCACATGCTCTACGCCACTACCGTGATCGCAGATATCGTCCTCTCGCTGCTGTTCAGCTCAGAAACGCCATTCAGCATGATCCGCCGTCAGGCGCAATCCCTGGCGCGCTCGCTGTCCGAGGTCGATCCGGCCGATTCCATCGCCGCTGGTTCGCGCGCACCCGGGCCGGAGGGCGCACCCTCCGAGACGCCCAGCGAGTGGGTCCCCGAATCGTTTGTCCCGGCTCCAGGATTGCCGGCCCTCGACGACCTGGTGCTCCCGCCGCCCGACCCCGGCGAAGCGGTGCGCGCCGGGCCGGTGGAAGGGGAGACCGAGACCGCGGTGCCGATACCGGCCGACTGGGTTCCCTCCATGCCGCGCCCGGCCGCTCATATGCCCTTCCTCGACCAGATCGACGTGAGCCCGGAGGCCCGCTCGACCGACGGGCTCGAGGAGCCCGACGGCCCGCTGCCGGAAGCGCGCTATCAACTCGAGTTCACCGCGGTCCTCGTCCCTCGCTTCCCCGACCACAAGCTCACCGGCGAGTTGGCCCACGACCTGACCGATTGGGTCACACGCCTGTGTGTCGCCTGGGGCTGGCGCGCCGATGCCATCGACATCCAACCCGAGTACCTGTGCCTGACGCTCACGTTGACGCCTGAGGTGGCGCCCTCCCGCGCCGTCCACAGACTGCGGCAGGATCTCTCGGATCGGATTCTGGAGGCCTATCCGGGCGTGGTGGCCGATCTGCCTTCGGGCCGCTTCTGGGCGCGCGGCTACCTGCTTTCCGCCGGTACGCATGTCAGCCCCGAACACATCCACGCCTTCCTGGCCGAGACGCGTCGCACGCAGGGACTGGCAGCCTGAGGTGAGCCGCGGCCCGGTGTTACAATGCGGGCCGATTCGCTCAGGCACCGTCACCGTCGCCGACCTGCAAACACACACAAGTCCGTGATCGAGGTAGATCATGCCGGAGAAGCCTCGTCTCTACCTGATTGACGGCCACGCCCTGGCGTACCGTGCTTACTTTGCATTGACGCGCGCCGCCGACAGCTCGCGTTGGTCGACGAAATCGGGCGAGCCGACAGCCGGCGTGTACGGGTTCACCTCGATCCTGCTTCGCCTGCTCGAACAAGCCGAGCCCGAGTACCTGGCCGTCTCCTTCGACACCGGACGCACGTTCCGCGATGACCTGTACGAAGACTACAAGGCCACGCGCGACAAGATGCCGGAAGACCTGGCGCCGCAGCTCGACCGCATCCGGCAGGTGGTGCAGGCGTTCGGCATCCCCATTCTGGAGGCACAAGGGTACGAGGCCGACGACGTGCTGGGGACGATTGCCCGGCGGGCCGCCGCACAGGGCGTGCACGTCGTCATCCTGACCGGTGATCGCGACCTGCTTCAGCTGGCCGACGACGACATCACCATACAGCTGGCCGGCCAGAAGCTGTCCGAAGCCGTCGACTACGACCCCGGGATGGTCGAACAGCGATTCGGGGTGCGGCCCGATCAGGTGGTCGACTTCAAGGCCATGGTCGGCGACACCAGCGACAACATCCCCGGCGTCAAGGGGATCGGCGAGAAGACCGCCGCCGATCTTCTGCGCAAATTCGAGAGCCTGAGCGGCATCTACGCTCATCTGCCGGAGGTGCCCACGCGCTGGCGCACACTCCTGGAGAACGGGCGCGAACAGGCGTTGCTCAGTCAGCAGCTGTCCGCCATCGCCACCGATGTCCCCATGGAGTTCGACCTGGCCGCCTGCCTGCGCCGGCCCGTCGACCGCGAGGGCGTCTTCGAACTCTTCCGAGAACTGGAGTTCCGCTCGCTCCTGGCGCGGTTGCCGGGCGGCGACGACCGCGGCCAGCAGCTGACCATGTTCGCCGCGCCAGCCGCGCCGGTGCAGCCCGGGCTGGAGGTGATGGTCGTCGACAATCAGGATGCACTCGACGAGCTGCTGCGCCGCCTGGCCAACGCTTCGGCGGTCGCACTGGACGTCGAGACCACCAGCACCGACGCCGTGCGCGCCGAACTGGTCGGCCTGTCGCTGGCGGTCGCCCCCGGTCAGGCCTTCTACCTGCCTGTGGGCCACAATCCAACCGCGGCCGGCGGAGCGCAGATCCCGGCCCGCCGTGCGCTGGAAGCGCTGCGCCCGGCCCTGACCAACCCGGCGCTGCCCAAGGTCGGTCACAATCTCAAGTACGACTACACCGTCCTGGCTCGTCTGGGTCTGCGAGCGGCGCCGCTCACTTTCGACACCATGCTGGCGGAGTGGCTCATCGACCCGGCCTCGCGCAACCTGGGCTTGAAGAACCTGGCTTTCGTCCGCCTGGGGATCGAGATGACCGAGATCGAGAGCCTGATCGGGAGCGGTCGAGGCCAGCGCTCGATGGCTGAGGTCCCCATCGCCGACGTGGCTCCCTACGCCGCCGCCGATGCGGAGGTCTGCCTGCGCCTGCTGCCCGAGCTCGAACAGGAGCATGAGCAGAAGCAGCAGATGAACTTGTTCCGCAGCCTAGAAATGCCGCTGGTCACCGTACTGGCGGAGATGGAGATGGCCGGCATCTGCCTGGATACCGGTCTCCTCGAAACGGTCTCCCAGGAAATGGCCACGCGCATGGCAGAACTGGAGGCCGAGATCTACCAGACGGTCGGCCGCGAGTTCAACCTGAACTCGACTCAACAACTGGCGGGGGCCCTGTTCGTCGATCTCGGGCTGGCGCCTCCGGACCGGACGCGCAAGACCGCCTCCGGCCATTTCTCCACGGCCGCCTCCGTCCTTGAGGATCTGCGGCATGCCCACCCGGTCGTCGAGCGCATCCTGGAGCACCGCGAGATCTCAAAGCTCAAGTCGACCTACGCCGACGCGCTCCCGGAGCAGGTCAATCCGGACAGCGGCCGGGTGCATACCTCCTACAGCCAGACCGGATCGGTGACCGGGCGGCTGGCCTCTTCCGAACCGAATCTGCAGAACATCCCCATCCGCACAGACCAGGGCCGGCTGATCCGCCGGGCTTTCATCTCCGCGCCGGACCACGTGCTGCTCAGCGTCGACTACTCACAAATCGAGCTGCGCATCGTGGCGCACATCGCCGAAGACGACGCCATGATCCAGGCTTTCCATGAGGACCAGGATATCCATGCCGCGACCGCCGCGGCAATATCCGGCACCCCGCTCGCGGCGGTGACGCCCGAGGCCCGCCGGCAGGCCAAGGCGGTCAACTTCGGCCTGATCTACGGGATGAGCGCCTTCGGCCTATCGCGCTCGACGGAGATGACGCTGAGCGAGGCCGAGAATTTCGTCAAGGCTTACTTCCAGCAGTTCCCCGGCGTCCGCCGCTATCTCGATCAGGCACGCCGGCAGGCGGCCGAGCTGGGCTACGTGGAGACGCTCATGGGCCGGCGGCGCTACTTCCCGCAGTTGCTGCGCGGGGCGGCCTCGGTCCCCGAGGCGGCGCGTGCCCGGGCCGAGCGCGAAGCCGTCAACGCTCCTATCCAGGGAACGGCGGCCGACATCATCAAGCAGGCGATGCTGCGCATGCCCGCGGCGCTGGCCGAGGCCGGGCTCTCCGCCCGCATGCTGCTCCAGGTGCATGATGAACTGGTGCTCGAGTGCCGGCGCGCCGAGCTCAAGGATACCGCTCGCGTGGCGATGCAGGTGATGCAGCAAGCCTACCTGCTGCGCGTGCCGCTCAAGACCGACGCCAAGTTCGGCTCCAACTGGAACGACATGCAGCCGGTCGCGTAACGCGCCCCGCCTGCGCGCGCCCGGCTTCGCCGGGCGACTTGTGCTATACTCGCCGCACTATCCCGCACATCGGATCGCAACCGCATGACCGGACGGAAGGATCTGTTCGAGGAATCGATGCGGCTGGGGCACTCGGCCGCGTGGGACCTGCAGTGGCCCCGCGCGATCGAGTTCTACCGCAAGGCCCTGGCTGAATCCCCCGACAACCCGAGCGCCTTGACCAGCCTCGGACTGGCCCTGTTGGAGAGCGGCCAGTTCAAAGAGGCCCTGTCCGCCTACCACCGCGCCGCCAAGTCCTCCCCCGGCGACCCCCTGCCCGTCGAGAAATGCGGATCGATCTTCGAGCGCCTCGGTCAGGTCGAAGACGCCGTCAAGCAGCACGAAGCCGCGGCTGAGATGCACATCGCCCGCAAGGATGCGGAGCGGGCCATCGAAAGCTGGCGCAACATCGCCCGCCTGGCGCCGGGCAACCTGGCGGCGCGCTCGAAGCTGGCCCTGACGCTGGAGCGCCTGGGCCGCAAGCACGAGGCCATGCAGGAGTATCTGGCCGTCGCCGCGATCCTGCAGCGCGGCAACAAGATCGACCGGGCGACGGAAGCCGCCCAGCGAGCGATGGTGCTCGTCCCGGGGGATGCGGAAGCCAGCAACGCCCTGAACCTGCTGCGTCACGGCCGCCCGCTGCCTTCCCCCACCCGGCCGCGCGGCGGCACGGCGCCCCTGGTCATGGACGGCGTGCGCGGTTTCATCGAGGCCGACGCGGCCACCGAAGCCGACAAGGAATCCCCGGACCCAGAGGTCAGCGCGCGCAATAAATCGCTGACCATCCTGGCCGGTCTGCTGTTCGAAGATCCGACCGGCGGCGATGCGCCGCAGGCGCCGGGCAAGATCTCCGACATCGCCAAAGGAAAGACCGACAGCACGCGCGAGGGCCGCGGCCGCCCGCGCATGTACCTGTACCTCAAGGAAGCCATCGATCTGCAGACGCGCGGCCTGAAAAGCCAATCGGCCAAGGAACTGCAGCGCGCCATCGACGACGGCCTGGATCACCCGGCCGCCCACTACAACCTGGGCCTGCTCAAGCGCGAGCTGGGGGACCTGGACGCGGCCCGCAAGCATCTGACCGCCTCCCTGGGCCACCCCGAGCTGGCCCTGGGCGCCAACCTGGCGCTCGGCCGGCTGGCGCGCATGCAGGGCGATATGCCCGAGGCGGCGCGCTTCCTGCTGCAGGCCTTGCGGCAGGCCGACGCCCTCTCCGTGGACGGCAGCCAATCCGGTCAGCTCAACGAACTGTACGACACGATCCTCAGCTCGCAGGGCGAGGGCGACCCGGAGTCGCTCTCCCGCATCGTCGAGAACACGCTCAACTTCCTGAGCGGCCCCGGCTGGCTCGGCCGCCTGAAGCAGGCCCGTCAGCAGCTCGAGACACAACGCACCGGCGCCACCGTCGTCCCGATCGCCGAGATGCTGGCCGTACCCGGCACGGCCCGCGTGATCCAGACCATGGTGCGCGTCGAGGAGCTGATGCGCGCCGGGTTGCACGTGGCGGCGATGGAGGAATCGATGTTGGCGCTGCAGCAGGCGCCCACCTACCTGCCGCTGCACCAGCGCATGGCCGAGATCTTGATCGCCTCGGGCCGCATGGAAGACGGCCTGCGCAAGCTCCAGATCCTGGCCGAGGCCCACCGTGTGCGCGGCGAGACGCAGCAGGCCGGGGAGACCTACGAGTTGATCCTCGAACACGCCCCCGTCGACCGCAACACACGCACCCGGCTGATCGAAGTCCTGGCCCAGCAGGATCGTGTCGACGAGGCTCTGACGCAGTATTTGGAGCTGGCCGATCTGTATCGGCAGTTGGCCGAGACGGATGCCGGCCGCAAGGCGCTGACCGACGCGCTGCGCCTGGCGCAACGCTCGCCCACCGAACGCACCTGGTCCCTGAAGATCCTGCACAGCATGGGCGACATCGACCTCTCGCGCCTGGATTGGCGTCGGGCCCTGCGTGTGTACGAGCAGATCCGCACCATCGATCCCAGCGATGAGAAGGCGCGCCTGAACGTCATCGACCTGAACCTGCGCCTGGGGCAGGAGGATCAGGCCGGGAAGGAACTGGACAGCTACCTGGAGCATCTGGTCGGTCTCGGGCGCGGCCCGGCCGCGCTGCAGACGCTCGAGGAGCTGGCGCGTGATCATCCCGGCAAGCAGGCCCTGCACGCCCGTCTGGCGGAAGCGTACAAGGCCGCCGGGCGCAACGCCGATGCCATCGCCCAGTACGACGCGCTGGGCGAGATTCAACTCGATGCGGGCCAGATCCCGGATGCGATCCACACCATCCAATCCATCCTGGATCTGAACCCGCCGGACCTGGAAGGATATCAGGAACTGCTGCGCAACCTGCAGTCCGGGGCCTGATCTGTCTTCCGTCGAATAGCGGTTGCCGTGTGAGCAATCTCATCGGGGAAATCACCTTCCTGTTCCAGCGCCTCGACTGGCTGAGCCTGGTCGATGTGGCGCTGGTCAGCGCCATCTTCTTCTTCGTCCTCAGTCTGGTACGCGGGACTCAGGCGGCGGCGCTGCTGCGGGGCATGATCCTGCTGGTCATCCTCATCGCCCTGCTCACCAGCCTGCTGCCGCTGCCGGCGTTCTCCTGGCTCCTGCGCAACACGCTCACCCCGCTGCTGGTGGCCATCCCGGTCATCTTCGCGCCGGAGATCCGCCGCGGCCTGGAGCGCTTGGGCCGGGCCGGCTCGACGATCGTCGCCGGCCAGGGCCCCTCCCCGATCGAGAGAACGATCGCCGCCATCAGCACCGCCGCGCAGCGCCTGGCTGACCAGCGCTGCGGAGCCCTGGTCGTCCTTGAGCGCGAGGACCACCTGGACGAATACGTCGAGACCGGCGTCCGTTTGGATGCATCCCTCTCACCCGAACTGCTGCTGCAGATCTTCTACGTCAACACCCCGCTGCATGACGGGGCGGTGATCGTTCGCGGCGAGCGGGTGGCAGCCGCCTCCTGCGTCCTGCCGCTCTCCACGGGCGGGACTCTCTCGCGCGGGGGCGACCGACAGATGGGCCTGCGGCATCGGGCGGCGCTGGGCATCAGCGAAGTCAGCGATGCGGTGGCCATCGTGGTCTCCGAAGAAAGCGGCACGATCTCGGTCACCCACAATGGTCGGATGATCCGCCGGCTGGATATCAACCGGCTGCGCAACATCCTGTCGGCCTTCTATCACCCGCCCCAGCCGCGCTGGCTCCCCGCATTGGTGGCGCGCGTGCTCACCGGGTTGGAGCGCCTGCGCCATCGGCCGGCGGGTGAGTGAGGGCAGGAGTCGCCATGTTGCGCTGGCTGCTCAGGAACGCCGGGACGCTGGCAATGGCCATCCTGCTGGCCCTGCTGGTCTGGGGCTCGGCCGTCAATGCCGCCGACCCCACCCAGGAGCAGACTTACGCCAACGGGATCGCCATCGAGTACGCCGGCATGGCCGACGACCTCATCCTGCTCGGCTCGCCGCCGGCCAGCGCCACCGTCAGCGTGCGGGCGCCGCGTTCGATTCTCGATCAACTGACAGCGGACGAGATCCACGTCAGCGCCGATCTGACCGGGCTGGATTCCGGACGTCACCAGCTCGAACTGGCCGCAGTCATCGATCGTCAACCGGCGCGCGCCCTGTCGATCGAGCCGTCGACGGTGATCCTGACCATCGAACGGGTGTCGACGCGCGACGTCCCGGTGCAGGTGCGTACCGTCGGCTCCCCGGCGATCGGCTATCGACTGGTCACACAATCGGTGGCCCCCACCCAGGTCGCCGTGGCCGGCCCGGCCTCGGCGGTCGACCAGGTGGCACAGGTCCTGGCCGAGGTCAACGTGACCGACCAACGTCAGGATATCGACCAGGACGTGCGGCTGATACCGGTCGATTCGACCGGGCAATCGCTCGAAGGCCTGCGCCTCGAGCCGGATACGGTCCGGGTCACTGCCACCATCGAGCGGCTGGGCGGCTATCGCGATGTGGCCGTCACGCTGGTGATCCAGGGCGAGGTCGAACCGGGCTACGCGCTGGCACGCCTGACGATCTCGCCGCCGGTCGTGACCGTCTACTCCGCCGACGCATCGGCGGTGGCGGTCCTGCCCGGATTCGTCGAGACCGAGCCGCTCGACCTGACCGGCAGCCGCAGCAGCTTCGAACGTCGTCTGGCGCTCGATCTGCCGGAAGGGATCACGCCGGTCGGGGCACAGACCGTGCTGGTGCAGGTGGAAATCTCCACCATCGAGAGCTCGCTGACCCTCACCCTGCCGGTCGAGTTCCAGGGGCTGGGCAGCGGCCTGGCCGCCACGCCTTCGCCCGACAGCGTCAGTGTGATTCTCACCGGCCCGGTGTCGGCCCTCTCCAACCTGCAGCCGGGAGATGTGCGCGTCTACCTCGACCTGCGCGACCTGCGCATCGGCACGCATCAGGTGACCCCACAGGTCGTCGTCCTGCCGGCCGGCGTCATCACCCAGACGATTCTCCCCGAGGCCATCCAGGTCACCCTCAGCCGGGCAGCCACGCCCACGCCCACCCCGTGAGGCTGAAGTGAGCAAACCGGTGGTTGCCCTCGTCGGCCGCCCGAATGTGGGCAAGTCGACGCTCTTCAACCGCCTGGCCGGGGAGCGCCTGGCCGTCGTCGATGAGAAGCCGGGCACCACGCGCGACCGCCTGGTGGCCGAAGCCGAGTGGCGCGGGATCGCCTTCGACATTGTCGATACCGGCGGAATCGATCCGCACGGACAGGGGTCCGGCGAACCCCTGTCGCTCGACTCGGCCGAGTACGTGCCGCAGATCCGGGCGCAGGCCGAGGCGGCCGCCTCGGAGGCCGACGCTGTCCTGTTCCTGGTCGACGGCGAAACGGGCCCTACCCCGGCGGACCAGGAAGTGGCCGAGATCCTGCGGCGCCGGCGTGCGCCCGACGGAAGTCGCGGCGCGCCGGTCCTGCTGGTGGTCAGCAAGTGCGACACCGCAGCTCGGCGGGCCCAGGCGGTCGAGTTCTACTCGCTTGGCATGGGCGATCCCCTGCCGATCTCCGCTCTGCACGGGACCGGGACCGGCGACATGCTCGACCGCCTGATCGAGGCTCTCGGGGAGCAGACCTCCGCCGAGCAGACTGAGGACGGCTCGGTGCGCATCGCCATCGTGGGCCGGCCGAACGTGGGCAAGTCGAGCCTGCTCAACCGCCTGTTAGGGGAAGAGCGCGTCCTGGTCTCTCCGATCCCGGGCACAACCCGCGATGCGGTCGACACGCACCTGACCTATCACGGCACGGCGATCACTTTGATCGACACGGCCGGGATACGCCGCCGCGGCCGGATCGAGCCGGGCGTCGAGAAGTACTCGGTGCTGCGCGCCGTGCGCGCATTGGAGCGGGCCGACGTGGCCCTGCTGCTGATCGACGCCACCGAGGGCGTGACCGCGCAGGACACGCACGTGGCCGGGATGGCGCTGGACAAGTACAAGAGCGTCGTGGTGATTGTGAACAAGTGGGATCTGATCGAGAAAGACGAGCGCACCCTGCCGGATTTCGCCGAGCGCATCCGCCATCAGCTCAACTTCCTGGATTACGTTCCGGTGCTGTTCATTTCAGCCAAGACCGGCCAGCGCGTTCACCAGGTGCTACCGACCGCGCTGCGCGTCCAGGAAGAGCGATTGCGGCGCATCCCGACCGGAGAGCTCAACCGCCTGGTCCAGGAGGCGCTGGCCGGGCACGCCGCGCCTTCGAAGGGCGGTCGGTTCCTCAAAGTCCTGTATGCCTCGCAGGTGCGCACCGATCCGCCGACATTCCTCTTCCACGTTAACGACCCGGAACTGGTGCACTTCACCTACGAGCGCTACCTGGAAAACCGGTTGCGGGAGGCGTACGGGTTCCTGGGGACCCCGCTGCGGTTGTCGTTTCGCAAGCGCGCCCGGGCCTCCGGCCGCGAACGCTGACCCCGGCCACGGATCGGAAGGCGGGCCCCGCTCGACGGGCAGACGATCCACTGGACCCGGCGTCATCCTTGCGACCGCACGGGCGCGGTCGTATAATCCTGTGCGTGCCTGAACCGTCGTCCGAATCGTCTGCGCCCCCGGAGTGGGGCGCATCCGCCTCACCACCCCGACGCCACCCTCTGCTGCGGGCGCTGTGGGAAGTCATCCAGACTCTCTTCATCGCCGGGGCGCTCTTCGTAGCCGTCAATCTGACGACGGCTCGGATTCGCGTCGAGGGCAGCAGCATGGAACCCAGCCTGCACGACGGCGAGCTGGTCGTGGTCAGCCGCTTGTCCTACCGCTGGGGAGAGCCGGCACGCGGTGACATCATCGTCTTCAACCTGCCGCTCGATCCGGGCCGGCGGTTGATCAAGCGCCTGATCGGTCTGCCTGGCGACCACATCCTGATCCGCGACGGTCAGGTATGGATCAACGGAGCCCTGCTGGAAGAACCTTACATCGCCGCGCCGCCGCGCTACAGCGGCGAATGGGATGTCGGCCCGGATGAGGTCTTCGTCCTGGGCGACAACCGCAACAACTCGTCTGATTCACCCAACTGGGGAATGCTGCCGATCGATCGCATCATCGGCAAGGCGGTGCTGGTCTACTGGCCGCCGCCCGAGGTCGGCCTGATCCCGCACTACGACCTGGCCGTCTCACCCGGGACCTGAAGCCATGCCGGATCCGCGTGAGTCATGCGCTTGTGCTAGAATCGTGCGTGCCTCCCTTCCGGAGCGGTCAAGCGGACCCCCATTCCGGCGCGGCGGCGAGCCCATGAGCTGCAGACCCGAATCGGCCTCAGCGGTATGCGGCAGTAGATCGGCAGCGGACACCCGAGAATGAGCGCACAGACCGACTACCCCTGCCCCGAATGCCAGCTGGGAACCGTCTCCGCCCGGCGGGTGACGTATTTCATCTTCCGCAATGGGCAGCCCGTGACCGTGCCCGATTTCCCCGCCTGGGTATGCGACGTCTGCGGCCGGCGCGAGTACGACACTGCCGCACTGGCCGAACTCCAGGCGATGCTCGATACCGGCTCTCAGCCTCGCCGGCGATCCCGGCGGCCGCGGCCGGGGAGCGACCCGGCCCGCCCGGCCCGGCACGACGGCACTCGCCGGCGTCCTTAGGTCGGCACGGCGGCGCGGTGGCGAAAGGCGGTACGGCATGAGCGACGCGGCCACCCGAGCCGCCACACCCAGAGTCATCGTCGTCGCCGACGTCGAGAGCAACGCCCGGGCGTTGATCGACAAAGTGCTGACGCCCGCCGGGATCCAGGCCTGGCCCGACCGAGGCGAGGGCCCCGCTGCCGACATCCTCATCGTCGACATGACCCAGCTGCGCGGCGACCCGCTGGCAGGCCTGCGCACACGCCGCGAGCACGGCGACGAATCTCCGGCCATCGCCCTGGCGGCACACTTCCCCCCCAATCGGCTGCGCGAGCTCTTCCAGCTCGGCGTGCGGGACATCATGCTCAAACCGTACCGCCCGGCCGAGCTGTGCCAGGCGGTCTACGAGCTCAGCGACGTGCGCGCCCGCGAGGGCAGCACGCAGATTCTCTCCCGACGCCTGGAGCTGATGCGGGAACGGCTGCGCCGCCAGCAGGATGAACTTCGACTGCTGGGCGAGATCGGCCGCGCCGTCGCCACCCTGGACGACCTGGACCAGATCCTGACGCGCGTGGCCGAAGCGGCGGCCTATGTGACCGACGCCGAAGAGACGCACATCTACATGGCCGACGGCAGCAGCGGCGACTTGATCCTACGCGCCTCCAAGCTGGCCGGCGAGCAACGGGCCGCCCTGCAGCGCGTGCGTGTCGAGGACTCGCTTGTCGGCCAGGTTTTGCAGACCGGAGAACCGCTCTTGCACCAGCCTTCGCTGGAGGGCGGCGAGTACAAGATCCAGACCGGCTTCCTGGTCCAGTCCTTGATGCAGGTCCCGCTCAGGCTGGGCAGCCACGTCGTGGGCGTCTTGGGCGCCTACAACCGCCTGGTGTCGCGGCGATTCGACGAACACCACTTGGCGCTGCTGAGCGCTCTCGGCGATTGGGCCAGCGTCGCCCTCGAGCATGCCTTCCTGATGCAGCAAGCCAAGCGCGCCGGCCCGAGCCTCGAGCCGGTGGTCGAGGCCACGGCCGAGCGCGCCCGCGCGCTGGAAGAAGCGTCGGCGATTCTGTTCGAGTTCCTTTCCGGCGCGCAGGGGCCGCTGGGGCGGGGCCAGGTCCAGAAGCTCCAGATGGTGCAGAAGCATCTTGAGACCTTGCGTGCCGTCCCGCTGGCCGCGCTGCCACGAGACGTGACCGGCCGATTCGTGGACATCGCCGGCCTGGTCCGGAGCGTGGCTCAGAAGTTCCAGGCCGAGGCCGCCCGCCGGGGGATCGCCATCGAGGTGGACGCCCTGCCCCTGATCCCTCAGTTCCCAGGCGACGTCGCTCGCACCCGACGGGTGATCGAGGCGCTGGTGGGCGCCGCTTTGGCCCGTTCGCGCGAAGGACCGATCGTGGTCGCGGCCGACTACTTCGGCGTCCACTCCGGGGAGCCCGACACAGCGGTGCGTCTGCCGATCGGAAGGACATTCGCCGACGGTCAGTGGGCCGCCGTCAGCGTCGCCGACCCGAACCCGGGTCTCTCGCCAGACACGATGCGGGCGCTGACCTCCCCGCGCGCCGACCCGACCGCCGGACTCGAAGCTCCCGGGCTGTCGATGGGGGAAGCCCGCATGATCGCTGAGAGCCTCGGCGCCCAGCTCTGGCACGAGCTATCCGCTTCGGGAAACGTGATCACCTTCGCCATCCCCATCGCCTGAGCGAAGGAGGGGTCCGTGGGCAAGCCGATTTCCGTCGAGATCTACACCTCCAGCCACCGCATCCTGGGCCGCATGGACCCCGGGGCGACCGGCCTGTTCAGCCATCTGAATATCCCGACCGCCTCGTTCCTGGAGCTGGAGGGGGCGCACCTGAGTCGGCTCCACCAACCCGGACGGCTGGTCGCCCGCTTCCCGGAACTGACTCTGGTCAAAGGCCAGATCGTCGCCATCCTGCTGAGCAGCCGGATGGAGGTCGGCCCGGCCGGCGTGGCCCGCGGCGGATACAGCACCACCGTACCGCACGGCGTGCACCTGGCGCTGGGCGGCTATGAGCTGCGCGGCATCATCGAGACCGCCGGCAAGTACGACTTCGGACAGATGATGTTCGAGGGCACGCGCATCTTCGTGCCGCTCTACCACGCCACGCTGATCGCCATCTTGTTCCCCAACGTCAAGGCGGAGTGCCCCGCCCTGTTGTTCAACCGGGACATGGTCGACGTCGTGGGACTGCTCCCGAAAGAAGAGTGGCCGCAACCCGTCCCGACGGGGAAGCTCACGCCGGAGACTTAACCTGGCATTCAGAGAGCCGCGCCGGGGGGATACATGGCGCTGTTCTGGATCACCCTGGGATGGCTGGCCGGCATCGTCGCCGGCCAGAGGACCCCTCAACCGGTGTGGGCCTGGCTGGCCTTCTCCGCCGCCGCGTTAGTTTCGGCGGTCCTCTTCCGCCGCCTGGCGACCTTCCGTTGGACGTTCATCGGACTGCTAGTCCTCGGCCTGGGAGCCGCCCGGTCGGCCGCCGCGCAGCCGCCCACCGGCCCGCTCGCGCTGGCGACCTACAACGGCCGTTCCGGGCAGGTCGTCCTCGAAGGGACGGTCATCGATACGCCTGACGTCCGCGAGAGCTACGTTGGCCTTCGGCTGGAGGTCGACCGCCTCCAGCTCGGAGACGATCAGCCGGCGATGCCCGTACGCGGCCGTGTGCTTGTCTATGCACCGCGGCTGGATCCCTGGGCCTACGGCGACCGCCTCCAGGTAGTGGGCGGACTGGAGACACCGCCGGTCTTCGAGACGTACTCCTATCGTGACTATCTCGCCGGCCAGGGGATCCACAGCCTGATGCGCGAGGCCGCGCTGACCCGTCTGGCCGCGCGTCAGGCTCCCCCGCTTCTGCAGGCGCTTTTCGACTACCGTTCCCACGCGCTGCGGGTCGTCTACCGCCTGTTCCCCGACCCCGAGGCGTCGCTCCTGGCGGGGATCCTGCTTGGCATCGAGACCGGCATCCCGGCGGAGGTGCGCGCCGCCTTCGACCGGACAGGCACTTCGCACATCATCGCCATCTCCGGATTCAACTTGACACTGGTCGGAGCGATGTTCATCAGCGTATTTGGGCGTTGGCTGGGGCCGCGCCGCGGCGTACTTGCGGCCGGCACGGCCATTGCGGTCTACACGCTGCTGGTCGGCGCCGACCCACCCGTTGTGCGCGCCGCTATCATGGCGGGCGTTGGGCTGTTGGCGCGGCGCGTCGGCCGTCAGACCGATGCCTTCGCCTCGCTGGGTGCTGCCGCCTGGTTGATGACCGCCCTTCGTCCTGCAGCCTTGTGGGACGTCGGCTTCCAGTTGTCATTCGCCGCGACCCTTGGCTTGATCCTCTACGCCGCCCCGCTCCAGCGAAGCCTCTTGCGGCACCTTGAGCCGAGGCTGGGCGCACAGGCCGCGCAACGGCTGGGCGGTCCCCTGGCCGAATTCGGCTTGTTCACGCTGGCGGCGCAGGTGACCACCTTGCCGTTGATGCTCTACTACTTCCAGCGTCTGTCCCCCGCCTCGCTGCTGGCCAACCCGGTGATCCTCCCGGCGCAGCCGGCGTTGATGGGTGTGGGTGGCCTGGCCGTCTTGCTCGGAACGGTCTGGCCGCCGCTCGGTCAGCCTTTGGCCTGGGCGGCCTGGCCCTTCGCCGCCTTCACGATCCGGGTCGTGGAATGGTTCTCCGGCTGGCCGATGGCGTGGATCCCGCTCGGGCAGACGAGGCTGCCGTTGGTCGCCGCACTGTATGCGATCCTGTTCGGCGTGACCGCGCTGGCCGGGCTACCGTCCGAACGGCGGGCGCGCTGGCGGCTGCCGGCGATCCGCGCGCCGGCCTGGGCTGCGTGGACGGGGGCCGGCGTCGCGGCGGTGCTGGTCTGGGCTCAGGCCCTGGCCCTTCCGGACGGCCGGCTGCATCTGACAGTGTTGGATGTCGGCGGCGGGGAAGCCGTGCTGCTCGAATCCCCGAGCGGCCGATTCGTGCTCATCAACGGCGGCGTCAGCGCGGTGGCGTTGGGCGAAGGCTTGGGCCGACGCCTGCCGCCTCTTTCGCGCCGCATCGATTGGCTGGTGCTGGCAACGACCACCGATGAGCAGATCGGTGCCGTTCCCGAGGTGATCGAACGCTTCTCCGTGGCCGGCCTGCTGAGGGGCGGCCCGCCGGGCGGTTTGGCGTATCGCCGCGTGATGCGGCAACTGACCGCCACCGGCGGACGCATCGTGGCCGCCCTGCCCGGACAGCGCCTGTCGCTGGGAGACGGCGCCTGGCTAGAGGTGCTCGCGGTCGGAGAACATGGCGCAATCCTGCAGGTGACTTACGGCGCCTTCCGCGCCCTGATCCCGAGCGGCGCCGATCCGGCCATGTTCACCGATCCGACGTCGCCGCTGCACGCTGGCCCCGTGACCGCACTGGTCCTGGCCGACGGCGGGGAGGCCGCCTTCAATCCGGCCGAGTGGTTGGCCGAGGTCGAGCCGCAGGTCTCGATCGCTTCGCTCGCCGCCGGCGACCGCCGCGGGCGGCCCTCGCCGGAGACCCTGCAGGCGCTTTCCGGACGCGCCCTCCTGCGCACCGATCGCAACGGCTGGATCGAGCTCGCCACCGACGGGGAGACTCTATGGGTCGAGGTCGAGCGGGATGGCGAGTACTGAGTCTCCGAACCCCGAAGCGTACCGGTTTCCAGACCGCCGCCAAATGGCGGCTGGCCAGACAAAGAAGGCGACCCCTTTCGGGGTCGCCCGTTTCGTCGCGGGAGCGAGACCTGCCCGGCCCGCCCTAGTCGCTCAAGTCCCAGTAGCGGAGCTCGTCGACGCGGAAGGTGTAGGATGCATCGGTCCCGGAACGGACCAGCAGGCCGAACCGCCCAGAGCGGAAGGTGGAGTCGGTGTACTCGGCTAGCCGGTAGCCGTTGGCATAGAGCGTCAACGTGTTCCCGACCGCCTGCACCCCCAAGACGTTGGTCTGGTTGGGTCCGGAGTGGATGGCGGTGCTCTGAGTCGAGGGGATCAGGTCCGTGGCCGTATAGGTGGGCGAGGCCGCATCCAGCCGCCGCAGGCGGTACAGGCCGTCGCAGGTCAGAAACGCCAGGTAGCCGCGCACCGTCGGCGCCCCGCGCTCCGATCCCCGGAAGATCAGCCCATAGGCGTCACTGTCGGTACAGGAGGCCGTTTGCACGGTGATCTCGAGGTAGAAATCGCTCAGGGTCGGCCAGGTGAACCACCAGGTCTCGAAGAGCAGGTTCTTGCCGGTCACCGAGAGCTGCGAGCCGCTGTGTGTCAGGCGGATGTTGTCGGTGTCGGCCAGCAATCCGTCGGCGCTGACCCAATTGGCCGGGCTGTCGAGCGCGTCGGTCAGGTTGGCCGCGCCCCACGTGGCGGCAGGATCCAGGCGCGGTCCACTGGGCGTGGCGCTCGGCAAGCCGGTCGCTGTCGGCAGCGGGGTCGGGCTGGGGCCGAAGGTCGCCGTTGGGCTGGGCGCCAGGGTATCAGTCGGGATGGGTAGGGGCGCCGTCGTTTCCGTCGGCTGCACCGGCGCCAGCGGGGTGATCGGGATGACGGTGATGCCGGCGGTCGGCTCCCCCCCGCCCGTGTCAGGGCTAGGCAGGATCAGCGCCAACGTGGCCGTAGGCTGCGCCGGTGGTCCGGGCAGAAACCCGCACCCGGCCAGGGCCAGCAGGATCAGCATCGGGATCAGGACACGCACTCGTCTCATCGGCACACCACCTTCAGTCGCCTCGGCAGGCAACGACGCGAGGCCTACTATACACCTTCCGCTTCAGACCGCCAGCAATCTCGCCGGCGAACGGTGTGGCCGCCTTCTAGACTTGTGATAGAACACACTAGAAAGCGTGGGCGCGCTGAGGCATGATGGCTCTGGCGAGCGTTACCCCACGACCCCTCCCCGCCTCGGCCGCTATCGGCCGGGCGCCGCCGGATAGTTCGCCCTGCGCCGCGCCGGGCGCATCGTCAACTGGTGGAGGCCGCCCTGATGGATCCCCTTGCACTGGCCCGCTGGCAGTTTGCGATCACGACCGTCTATCACTTCTTCTTCGTGCCGCTCACACTCGGCTTGGCCTGGCTGCTGGTCCTGATGCAGACCGTCTACACAGCCACAGGCCAAGAGGTCTACAAGACCATGACGAAGTTCTGGGGCAAGCTGTTCGTCATCAACTTCGCCATGGGCGTCGTGACCGGCATCGTGCAGGAATTCCAGTTCGGGATGAACTGGGCCGAGTATTCGCGCTTTGTCGGGGACATCTTCGGCGCGCCCCTGGCCATCGAAGCCTTGCTGGCGTTCTTCATCGAATCGACGTTCCTGGGGGTGTGGCTCTTCGGCTGGGATCGCCTGCCCCGGCGCATCCACCTGGGCGCCCTGTGGCTTGTGGCAATCGCCTCGAGCCTCTCGGCACTCTGGATCCTGATTGCCAACTCCTTCATGCAGGAGCCCGTCGGCTACGTCATCGCCGACGGTCGGGCGCAGATGGCCGACTTCGGTGCCTTGGTCTTCAACCCCAACGTGTGGATCCAGTTCCCGCACGTCCTGGTCAGCGGTCTGCTTACGGCCAGCTTCTTCGTCCTCGGCATCAGCGCGTACCATCTGGTTCGCGGGAACGAGCCGGACGTCTACCGGCGCTCCTTCCAGATCGGCGCCTGGGTCGGGCTGGCCGCCTCGGTGCTGATCTTCCTTAACGGCCACTCCCAGGCGCAGCATATGGTCGAGACCCAGCCGATGAAGATGGCCGCGGCCGAAGGGCTGTTCGAGTCGGAGGACCCGGCCTCGTTCTCGCTGATCACGATCGGCGATCTGGAAGGCCGGCGCGAAGTCTTCGCCATTCGGATCCCGCGACTGCTCAGTCTACTGGCCTACAACCGCCTGGATGGGCGTGTGTGGGGGATCAACGACCTGCAGCAGGAATTCGAGAAGGCCTTCGGCCCGGGCGACTACGTCCCGGTGGCCTGGATCGCCTATTGGAGCTTCCGTGCCATGGTCGGGGTAGGGACGCTGATGCTGGCTGTTTCCGGCGCTGCGGTGGCGTTGGTGATGCGCGGCCGCCTGAGCGCGCCGCCACGCGCGTTGCGCTTCCTGCCTTGGGCCATCGCCCTGCCCTACGTGGGCACCACCACAGGCTGGATTCTGACCGAGACCGGGCGCATGCCCTGGGTGGTCTACGGCGTCATGCGGGTGGAGGAGGCGGTCTCAGCCACCGTCTCGGCGGGCATGGTCCTCACCAGTCTGATCGTGTTGACACTCCTCTACGGCCTGCTCATGCTGGCCACCATCTATCTGCTGAGCAAGTTCGCCCGCGGCGGCCCACAGGCCGTGTCGGCGCTCGAGCCCTCCGGCGATCCCGACTCGTTCCTGGCTTCGGATGGGAGGTGAGCGATGGACCTCAACACGATCTGGTTTCTGCTGATCGCAGTCCTGTATGTGGGTTTCTTCCTCCTGGAGGGCTTCGATTTCGGCGTCGGCATCTTGCTGCCCTTCCTGGGCCGCGACGACACGCGTCGGCGCATGATCCTCAACAGCATTGGGCCGCACTGGGACGGCAATGAGGTCTGGCTGCTGACGGCCGGCGGCGCCACCTTCGCCGCCTTCCCGCACTGGTATGCGACCATGTTCAGCGGCTTCTACCTCCCCTTCCTGCTGCTACTGGTCGCACTGATCATCCGCGGGGTTGCCTTCGAGTTCCGCAGCAAAGACGCCGACCCTCGCTGGCGGGCGCTGTGGGACGGCTGCGCCTTTGTCGGCAGCCTCGTCCCGTCCTTCCTGTTGGGCGTGGCATTCGCCAACCTGGTGCGCGGCGTCCCCATCGACGCCGCCATGAACTACGTCGGCGGCTTCTGGAACCTCCTCAACCCGTACGCGTTGCTTGGAGGATTGGCGTGCACATTGGTCTTCACGCTGCATGGGGCGATCTTCCTCAGCCTGAAGACGGCCGGCGAGCTGGCGGCTGATGCGCAGCGAGCCGCACTCCGGATCTGGCCCCTGGCGGCGCTCGCCCTGTTGGGATACTTCGGCGCCACGTACTTCGCCACCGACCTGCTCACCAAGCTGGGCATTGACCCCGGGGTGGTTCCGGTCGGAATGGCAGCCGCCATCCTGGTGACGGGCTGGCTGGTGCGCACGCGCCAGATGGGCTGGGCCTTCGCCATGACCGCGCTTTCGATCGCTTCGTCGATCGCCATCGTGTTCATGATCCTGTATCCGCGCGTGATGATCTCGAGCCTCAACCCGGCCTGGAGCCTGACCATTTACAATGCCGCCTCCGGCGCGACGACGCTGCGCGTGATGACGACCGTGGCACTCTTCCTGGTGCCCCTTGTGCTCGTGTATCAGGCCTGGTCGTACTGGGTGTTTCGCAAGCGGATCGAGCCGAGACCAGAATCGCTGACCTACTGATCCGAATCCGGGCCCACATCCCTCACCGGCGACCGGGAGGCTGCCCAGCCCGCCCCGTCGTCGCCCGTCCCCTGACGTCGGATGGATGAGAGCCTGACTGCGACGGGGTTGGTCGACCGCCGCCTGCTTTCATGGGCCAGCTCGGCCAGGCTGCAGGCGGCCGCAGTGGCGTTCCTGGCCGCCTGCGGGGCGGGCCTGGCCATCGGGCAGGCCTTGTGCCTCAGTCGCATCCTCGACCGAGCGTTCTTGCACGCCGAGGGGCTGGCGCAGCTCGCGCCGCTCCTCGGCGCGCTGGTCGCCTTCAGCCTGGTGCGCGCGTTCACGGCAGCAGGCGGAGATCTGCTCGCGGCTGGGGCAGCGCTGCGCCTGAAATCGGGCTTGCGCGAGGCGCTTATCGGGCACCTGATCGCGCTGGGCCCGGCATACGTGCAGGCCCAGCGCACCGGCGAGCTGACCGCCACGGTCATGGAGGGCGTGGAGGCGGTCGACACTTACTTGCGGCAGTATCTTCCCCAGGTCCTGACCGCTGCGATCGTACCGCTCTGCCTGTTGGCATTCGTCCTGCGGGTTGACCCGTTGTCGGCGCTCGTCCTGCTCCTGACTGCACCCCTCCTGCCCCTGTTCATGATCTTGATCGGCCGTGCGGCCGCGGCGCTCACCCGCCGGCAGTACGGCACGCTCGGCCGGCTGAGCGCGCACTTCCTGGATGTCCTGCAAGGACTGACGACGTTGAAGGTCCTGCGCCGGAGCCGGGAACAGGCGCAGGTCATCCAGCGCGTTGGCGATGCCTACTGCGCAGCCACCTTGCGGGTGCTGCGTGTCGCCTTCTTGTCGGGCCTGGCGCTGGAGCTGATCGCCACCCTGAGCACCGCAGTGGTGGCCGTCCAGGTAGGCCTGCGTCTGCTGTACGGCCATCTTGGATTCCAGGAGGCGATGTTCGTCCTGGTCCTGGCGCCTGAGTTCTATCTGCCGCTCCGCAATCTGGGGACTCGCTTCCACGCCGGCGCCGCCGGTGCCGCTGCGGCAGATCGCGTCTTTCAGATCCTGGCTGCGCCTCGGCCGCTGAGCGCCGCCGCATCACTCAGGCCATCAGTCCTGCCGCTGGCCGTGCCGCCCGCGATCCGTCTCCGTCAGGTGACCTATACCTACGGCGGCTCGCGTCCGGCCCTGCAAGGGCTCGACCTGGAGATCCCGGCCGCCGGCATGACTGCGCTGGTCGGCCCTAGTGGCGCTGGCAAGAGCACCGTCGTCTACCTACTGTTGCGATTCCTCGAGGCCTCGTCCGGCGAGATCGAGGTCGATGGCAGTCCGCTCTCCTCGGTGCCGCTCGAGGCGTGGCGACAGCGCACCGCCTGGGTCCCCCAGTCACCATACCTATTTCCGCTGACCCTGGCGGAGAACTTGCGCTTGGCCCGGCCCGATGCTTCCGAAGGTGAGCTGCGGCTGGCGTTGGCCCAGGCCGAGCTGTCGGATCTCGTGGACCGGCTGCCGCAGGGCCTCGACAGCCCGATCGGCGAGCGCGGCGCCCGATTGAGCGCCGGGGAAGCCCAACGCCTCGCCATCGCTCGCGCATTTCTGCGCCGAGCCACATTCGTCGTCCTCGATGAACCAAGTGCCAGCCTTGACCCCGCGCTGGAGGCGCGGCTGCAGGCCGCGGCAGAAACGCTGATGCGCGGCCGAACCGTGCTGGTGATCGCCCATCGGCTGAGCACTGTGCACCGGGCGGATCAGATCGTGGTGATGCGGGCCGGGAAAGCTGTCGAACGCGGCACGCACGCCTCCTTGTGGGAAGCCGGCGGAGTGTACCGCGCCATGCTCGCGCCCTACCTGGAGGCGCGGTGAATCCCGGCCTGGCTCACCTGCTGCAATGGACGCGGCCGCATGCGGGCCGGATCGCCCTGGCATTCCTGCTGGGCGCAGCGACGGTGGGCAGCAGCATTGGCCTGATGGCCACGTCCGCCTATCTGCTCTCCGCCGCGGCATTGCATCCGTCGATCGCCGAGCTGAGTCTGGCCATTGTGGGAGTGCGCGCCTTCGGTCTGGCGCGCGGGGTGTTCCGCTATCTGGAGCGCATCATCACCCATACGCTCAACCTGCGCCTGTTGGGAACGCTGCGGGTGTGGGTCTACCAGACGATCGAACCCCTCGCACCAGCGCGCCTGGTCGATGCGCGCAGCGGCGATCTGCTGGCGCGCGCAGTCACCGACATCGATTCGCTCCAGGACTTCTACGCGCGAGTTCTCGCTCCCCCGGCCGTGGCCGTCGCCGTGGCGGCGGGAACGGCCGTCTATCTTGGTTCGCATGACCTCCGGCTGGCGGTGACGTTCCTGATCCTCTTCACCGTCGCTGGCGTCCTGCTGCCGGCCGGCGTTCGCAGCACAGCCCGGGCGCCGGCGCAGGCGTGTTCGCGCGCCCGGGCCGCGTTGAGCGCTCAGATCGTCGTGACCCTGCAGGGACTGCCCGACCTGACCGCCTTCAGCGCCCAGGCTCCGTTCGCCGACCGACTGCGCGCGGCCAATCGCAACCTGACCGAGGCCCAGCGGCAGTGGGCCTGGCTGCAGAGCGCCCCGGCTGCGGCAAGCGGCTTGCTCGCCCAGCTCGCTGCGGCGGCCACCCTGGCCTGGGGAGTCTACCTGACAGCCGCCGGAAGGATGGACGGGATCGCGCTGGGCGCCGTCACCTTGGCGGCTCTGGCCGCCTTCGAGGCGGCCGCTGCCCTGCCCGCCGCGGCCCTGTCCTCGGAATCGGTGCTGGCCGCGGCCGGCCGGATCTTCTCTCTGGCGGAACTGAGGCCGGCGGTGGATGACCCTGCCGACCCGAGACCCGCGCCGGATCCCAGCGCCGGGCTTCACCTGTGCGTGCGAGACCTGCGCTTCCGCTACCCCGGACAGTCGCGGGACGCGCTCGATGGATTCAATCTAGACCTGGCCCCCGGTCGCCGTGTGGCGATCGTCGGTCCGAGCAGCGCCGGGAAGTCGACCCTCGCACGATTGCTGCTGCGGTTGTGGGAGTACACCGACGGCGAGATCACCCTGAATGGGATCGAGCTGCGCGCGCTGCAGACGGAGGCGGCCCGCTCCTTGTTTGCGGCCATGCTGCAGCCGCCGACGCTCTTCAACACCACGCTTCGTGAGAACCTGCTCTTGGGCCGGCCGGGTTCCTGTGAGGCAGACCTGCGTGGTGTGCTTGAGCGGGTTCAGCTTGGGTCGATGCTGGCCAGCCTGCCGCGAGGCTTGGAGACGCGCGTAGGTGAGGGCGGCGCGGCAATGAGTGCGGGGGAGAGGCAGCGCCTGGCGCTGGCCCGCACGCTCCTGCAGTCCGCCGCGATCTTAGTGCTCGACGAACCCACGGCCCATCTCGATCCGGTCACTGAGCGGGCGGTCTTGGCCGGCCTGACCAACCTCCCGCCGCATCAGTCGCTGCTGATGATCACACACCGGCTGGTCGGCCTTGACTCGATGGACGAAATCGTCGTGTTGGCCGACGGCCGCATCGCCGAGCGCGGCACGCACGGGCTGCTTTCCAAGGCCGGGGGGATGTATCAACACATGCTCGGGATGCAGAACCGGGCCTGGGATGTCCTGGGGGTGACGGCGATCACGAACGGGGGTGTTTGAAGGACGGAGACCCGCAACGCGCACGTGGCGCCGGCTGGCTGGCGCGACCCCTCACCGACCCGGCCGAGGGGCAAGCGGGCCCAACCCCTCGGCCGGTCGGCAGGTCGCCCTGACGGGCGAATCGAGCCCTAGTAGCGAATTCGCCGGGGCAGCTTCTTCGCCTGCCGCACCCAGGCACCGACCTGTTTCGAGGTGGGCAGTCGCCGCACCAGCTTCTTGGCGGCGTTGGCCGACTCCAGTTTGGCGTACAGGACCTTGGGGTCGCGCTTGCCCAGCTCGACGACCGTGTCGACGCCGGCCGCCTCCAGCAGGTCAGCGTACTCCTCGCCGACGCCCTTGATCCGGAAGAGGTCCGCGTGATTGACCCACTCCAGGATGAGCTTGGGGAGGATTCCGCTTGCCTTGGCGATCTCCTTGCGTCCTTCGGGCGTCCCCCCCTTGTCAAGCAAGGCCGCCAAAGACCTGACGCCGGCTTTTCGAAGCTTCCCGGCCTTGGACGGGCCGATCCCCTCGATCAGCTCGAGCTTCGTTCCATGCTTCCATGCCCCTGCCATTCTGCTCTCCTTTCCTGCAAGGTGGTCGGGCGGCCGCCGCTACGGCGGGCCGATCTGCGCACGGGCGTCGACCGCCAGCACGCCCCCCTCGCCGACGATAAGCGGGTTGATCTCGACCTCCACGATTCGTGGCGAGTCGACCAACATCTTCGAGAATACCACAAGCGCATCGGCCAGCGCACCCCGATCGACCGCCGGTTGTCCGCGCACCCCGGCCAGCAGGCCGGAGCCGCGCACTTCGCGGATCATCGCCTCGGCCTCCGCCCGATCGATCGGGGCCACGCGGAAGGCGACATCGTCGAACATCTCGACCTGCACACCGCCCAGGCCGAACATGACCACCGGGCCGAAGGTCGGGTCCCGCTTGCCGCCGACAATGACCTCCACACCCGGTGCGGCCATGTGCTGCACCAGGAGGCGCGGCCGGGCGACCTTCGGGACCGACTCCTGCAACCGGGCCAGCATCTGTTCCGCCTCGCGCTGCACTGCCTCCGCCTGCTCCAGGCCCAGCCTGACCCCGCCGACATCCGTCTTGTGCGAAATCTCCTCGGCCAGGACCTTGAGGGCGACCGGCAAGCCGATCCGGCGAGCCGACTCGGCCGCCGCCGCGGGGGTCTCGACCGCTGCCCAGGCGGCAACGGGGATTCCCTGGGACTTGATCAGGTTCAGGGCCTGGTCGGCGGTGAGCGTGGCCGCCTGCGGCGGGAGAGCCGCCGCCGGCAGCCGCCCGCGCGCGGCCGGCGCCGCCGGCCTGCGGGCCGAGCGGTGCGCGGACCACTGCCGCGAGGCGGCCAGGGCCGTGACCGCGTCCTCGATCTCGTTGAAGATCGGCAGGCGCAGCTCTTTCTGAAGATCCTCGCGGTCGTCACCATGCGAGAAGACGCAGAAGGCGACCGGGATCCCGGTCTCCTGGGAGATCGTCTCGACGCGCCGCGCCAGGCGGTGGGCGCCTTCGGCCTCGTTGTCCCCGTAGGTGTTGATCAACAAGACTGCATCCGGGGAGAGGCTCTCCAGGCAGCGCTCGACGATTTGCGCGTACAGGTCGAAGTCGAAGATCGCCCCCAGATCGAGCGGATTGGTCGGCGCGATCACGTCGGCCGAGAAGAGCGCCCGCACGCCCGCCGCGAACGAGTCCGGCAGCACACCCATGCGGAAGCCCATCCGCTCGGCGGCATCGGCCGCGACCACCGCATGTCCTCCTGAGCGGGAGATGATGATCAGATCGCGGCCGCCCACGGGAGGCAGGGTCAGCCCCTGCGCCATGGCTACGGCCTCACGGAAACCGTCCGCCCGCAGGATGCCGGCCTGGCGGAAGGCGGCGCTGACGATGCGATCGTCATTGGCCAGCGCGGCCGTATGCGAGAAAGCGACCGAGCGGCTGGCCTCGCCGCGATTGGCTTTGTGCACAATGATCGGTTTGGGGGAAACGCGCGCCGCCTCGTACAGCCGACGCCCGTCGCTGATCGATTCGAGGTAGAGCAGGATTATCCCGGTGCGAGGGTCGCCGACCAGGTAGTCCAGGTAGTCATTCTCATTCAGGTCGACCTTGTTGCCGATACTGACGCCCTTGTTCGCCCCCACCCCGGCTGCACACAATCGCAGGAGATAGGTGATCGTCACCCCGCCGCTTTGACCGGCGACGGAGGCCGGACCCAGCCGCACATCCGCGCGCGACAGCGGCGGGAAGGGCAGCACCGCGCCCGTCTCCAGGTTCAGGACGCTGATGCAGTTCGGCCCGACGAAGCGCATCCCGTATCGGGCGGCGATTTGGACGAGCTCCTCCTCCAGCGCCTTGCCCTCCGCCGAAAACTCGCCGAAGCCGCCCGATTCGATCACCGCGCGCAGGATGCCCTTCTTCCCGCAGGTCTCCAACAGGCCCGGGACCATTGCCGCCGGGGTCAGGATGACCGCCAGATCGAGGCCGTCAGGGACCTTCTCAAGCGAGTCCACGATCGCCACGCCGTGCACCTCGCCCGCCTGACGACCGACGGCGAAGATCGGTCCCTGGAATCCGAATTCCTTCAGATTGCCGAGGATGTTCTTGGCCAGGTTGTCGGGCTTGTCGGAGACGCCGATGACGACGATGCTGTGCGGATAGAAGATGCGTTGCATGGGTTGACTGGGTCCAATGTCGCGGCAAGCGGGATTCTAACAGGCTCTCTGGAAGCGCGCCGCCGGTCCGACCGACCGCGGGTCGGGAAAGATCCCGCCTACTGCTGCCTGTGATGATGGAGGCGCCCGTAGCTCAGTGCCACCGCAACCAGCCCGGCGACGTCAAAGAGCAGGAAGCGCATGCCGGTGGCGCGCAGTGCGGCGTGGCCAGCCGGGAGGACCGTCGCGATCCACACCTGGCCGAGGATCCCGATCAGCTGCTGGATCAGGATGATGACGAACAGTGTGCGGTTGCGGCCCGGAGAAGCGATAACCGGCGGGTAGGTGGCATTCCACATCAGGAACAGCACACCGAAGCCGCGCACGAGTGCGATGCCGGATTCTCCCGACAGTTCGAATGTGGCCGTGTAGCGTTCGGGCGCGATCAGGTACGGCAACGCCGCGCTGAGATTGGCGAGGAACACGCCCCCGACTGTCAGCCGGGCGAACCAACCTGCGGCATTGGAGGCGGACTGCATTGGACTCGGCATGTCGACTCGGGCCGCCGGACGCTTCAGCGCAGCCAGGTCTCCTGACCGGTAATCGAAGCGTCATAGCCATTGAGCGCCGTCAGACGTTGGCGGAAGAGGTCCGATCGGAGCGTCGACAACAGGCTGCGTACGGCAGCACTGCCCCAATTCTCCTCCGGGATGACCAGGTCGTAGCGCTCTTGGGTAAGGGCGACGAAATCCAAGCCGCAGGCGGCCGCGGCGGCCTGGATGCCCAGCCCGACACTGGCCGAGCCGTGCGCCACCTGCTCGGCCACGGCCACATGCGTGTTCTCGGTCTGGTCATAGCCCGAAATCGTCGCAGGATCGATGCCGGCGCGCTTAAGCTGCGCGTCCAGCCACACGCGCGTCCCGGATCCGCTCTGACGGTTGACAAGGCGCACTCCCTTGCCTGCCAGGTCGGAGAGAGCCCTCAGCCCCTGGGGATTCCCCGGAGGGACGATCAGCCCGAGGGAGCGGAATGCCAGCCCGACCAGGGCGACCCGCCGGCCCGGCAAGACGCGCTCGACGAACGGTACGTTGTAGACATCGCTGGCCTCGTCCCACAGGTGCGTCCCGGCGATCTCGGCCTCGCCCCGGGCGAGCGCCATTAACCCGCCCAGGCTACCGACATACTCGGCGTCGATGACGATTGCCGGCACCTGCTCAGCCAAGGCCTGCGCCAGGGTCTCGATCCCCAGATCGTGGCTGCCTCTGAAGCGCAGGCGCCCGCGCGCGCCGGCCGGCGCCTCCCCGGACTCCGATGTCCGCTGCAGCTCCTCCCACCGGGAGGCGGCCAGCGCGAGCGCCGAGCGTACCTGGGCCTGGGAGAATCCAGAACCAAGCGCCTCGATGAGGAAGCGCTCGGCGCGGTTCACCAGGCCGGCCCACTGGTGCGGGTCCGGTGCGCCTTGCAGCGCGCGGGGCGTCACTCGGGTACCGCCCCCGCGCCGGCCGCTGACCAGGCCCTCGCGCGCCAGAATGCCATAGGCCCGGCTGACCGTGCCCGGCGTGCAGCTCCAGCGCTTGGCTTGTTCCCGGACGGGCGGCAGGTGGTCGCCCGGACGCAGTTCGCCGGCTGCGATCTGCCTGCGCACCGACTCAGCGATCAACATCGAAAGGGTTGGGCTTCTCTCGTCCATGGGTCACCGTTTGTGTCACTACAATAGCGACAAACCCGGTGATGCGTCAAGTGGGCCTTCGCGGTCGCCGGTGTGGCGGATTTCGGGTGCGCGAGACCCGGAGCCCGCAAGCCTCCTCGGCTCCGTGGCCATGAAGTCAAGGACACTCACAGGAGGAAGTCCTCGGTGGAGGGAAGAGACGGAGGGTCCCTCCGTCAGCCTGCAGCCGGCCGGCGTGGGTAGACGCGAATCGCAGCCTGCCCGATCACCGGGCACTTGTACTCACAGATCCCGCAGCCGATGCAACGATCCTCCAGCACCACCGGGCGCTGTATGGCGATGTGCGTTCCGTCCGCGCCTGGGCCCTCGTAGTGCTCCAGGATGACGGCCTTCGTGGGCAGCGGGCACATCTCCTCACACACAATGCAGTCTCGCTCTTCAGCCCAGGGAATGCAGCGCTCCCGGTCGATCTCCGCCCATCCGATCACCGCCAGCCGCTTTTCATCCAGAGGCAGATCGGGGATGGCCCCGGTCGGGCAGATCTGGCCGCAAGCGTTGCAGGCGTAATCGCAATACCCGAGGCGCGGCACGACGACCGGCGACCACCAACCTTCGATCCCGGCCTCGAACTGCGCCGGTTGGAGCGCACCGGTGGGGCAAGTGCGCTGGCAGGCGCCGCAACGGATGCAGGCCGACAGCAGCGTGTCCTCGTCCGATCCCGGCGGGCGCAAGCAGCCGCCAGCGCCGATGCGCAGAGCGCGTTCGCCCCGCAGCAGTGCCGCGCCGGCGACGCCCGCCCCGATTCCCAGCAGGGCCTGGCGCCGTCCGGGATCGTAGGCGTACCAGCGCGCCGGCTTGATTCTCGCCGGGAAGTGGGTCTCACCCATGGGGCAGGCCGCCAGGCAGGCCATGCACATGGTGCACTCGGCCGGATCACTGGCGTGCCCGCTCTCACTGCGGATCGTCCCCGTCGGACAGCGACTCACGCATCGGTGACAACCGCCGCAGCCGCCCTCCACCCGCCGCTGGACCAGGGCGGCCTTGCTGAGCAGCCCCAGCAGCCCGCCCAACGGGCATAGGTAGCGGCACCAGAACCGTTCGGCAAACAGGTTGAGCAGGATGACGACGAGCAGCAGCCCGGCTGCCACCGCGCCCCACCGGGATACCAGGCCCTCGGTCGGCAGGAACGCTGGGCGCACAGCCTGGTCGAAGGCCGCCACCGCGCCCCGCAGTGCCGGCAGGCGATAGAGGGCCGCCTCCAGCGCCCCGATGACGCGGTCCAGGGCCGGCCAGACCGCCGTGTTGAGCGTGCGAAAGGTCAACGTCACGGGATCGAGGAACAACAACGTCAAGTTGCCGAAGAGCGCGGCCGCCAACAGGGC
>Ga0105100_10000282_pt1 | contig 29799 bp, 35 predicted proteins | sample PPLLak12cMay2015_2_FD_87033 | JGI IMG/M metagenome (GOLD analysis project Ga0105100, IMG submission 87033) | Freshwater sediment microbial communities from Prairie Pothole Lake near Jamestown, North Dakota, USA - PPLs Lake P8 Core (1) Depth... | ecosystem: Environmental > Aquatic > Freshwater >... | reverse complement strand
GCCGCTCAAGGACCTCGGGCTGCTGCCGGACTCGTTCCGGGTGCTCGCGACGCCCGTCGCGGTCGTCGCCGGCATCACGTACAACTTCCTGCCGTTCACGGCGCTCCCGCTCTACGTCGCCCTTGAGCGGATCGACAAGTCCCTCGTCGAGGCCGCGAAGGACCTGTACTCGAGCCGCTGGAAGGCCTTCCGCCATGTGGTCTGGCCGCTGTCGCTGCCGGGCGTGTTCGCCGCGTTCCTCCTCACGTTCGTGCCCGCCACCGGCGACTACGTGAACGCCGCGATCCTGGGCGGCCCCGGGACGACGATGATCGGCAACATCATCCAGGAGAAGTTCCTGCGGGAGCTGAACTACCCCGAGGCGGCAGCGCTCTCGGTCATCCTGATGGTCGCGATGCTGATCCTCGCGTCCATCTACGCGCGGATCCTGGGCACCGAGGACGACACGTTGACGACGGCGCTATGAGTGCGACCGAGACCCGGACGGCACCCTCGACCGGCATCGAGCCGGCGCCCCTCCACGCGCCGAACAAGCGATGGACGCGCTTCATCCTGCCGGGGTTCACGTGGCTGATGATCGTGTACCTCACGCTGCCGATCTTCGTGATGATCCTCTACTCGTTCAACGACATCCAGGTCACGCCCCCTCGCCAGACCCCCAGGTTCCAAGGGTTCACCCTGCACTGGTGGCGCGACCTCTTCGGCGTGGCGGGGCTCAGTCAAGCCTTGAAGACCTCGCTCATGATCGCGCCGCTGTCCGCGCTCGCGGCGACGGGGCTCGGGACGCTGATCGGACTCGCGCTGGGCCGGTACCGCTTCCGGGGCAAGGCGCCGATCAACTTCGTGATCTTCCTCGCGATCGCCGTCCCCGAGATCGTCCTCGGGTCGTCCCTGCTTTCGATGTTCGTGCTGGCGCAGGCGCCGCCGATCGGGTTCACGACGATCCTCCTCTCGCACATCGGGTTCAGCATCGCGTTCGTGGCCGTCACCGTTCGAGCCCGGGTCCAGGGTCTGGACCGCTCGCTCGAAGACGCGGCCCAGGACCTGTTCGCGAACCCCATGACGACGTTCATCAAGGTCACGTTGCCGCTCATCGCGCCGGCCATCCTCGCCGGGTTCCTGCTCGCCTTCGTGCTCTCCCTCGACGACTTCGTGATCACGAACTTCGTGTCGGGCACGGAGTCGACGTTCCCGGTCTGGGTGTACGGGGCCACCCGCATCGGTCTGCCGCCGCAGGTGAACGTGATGGGCACCCTGCTGTTCAGCGCGGGCCTGTTCTTCGCCGTCCTGAACGTGATCGTGCAGCGCCGACGCGCCCGGCCGTGACCCCTCGGTTCCGGGCGTCGGCGGCGCGTCCGGCGGTCCTCTCGGGCGCGAGCGGTTCGTGAAACGGTTCACAAGCGCCACGCAAAATGCCCTTCTACCTGCGGAAACACCCCGTGTGGACCTTTGACGTCTCGCGCGGGCCGCGGCTATACTGCGCGGGCCCATGGCCGGTGGACGCGGGGAAGGTTGGAGCGGCATGGGCACCGCGTGGTCCATCACCGGGACGCTCCTCGCGGGCATCCTCGTCTGGGGCGGGATCGGCTTCCTCCTGGACCGGTGGCTCGACCTCCGCTGGTTGTTCCTGCCGGTCGGCATGCTGATCGGCGCCGGAGCGTCCATCTACGCCGTGTACGTGCGATATGGCCGAGACCGCTGAGCGACCCGAACGCGTGATGGTCCGGAGGGCCCTGCTGCCCTCGACCCTCGGCGTGGCCGTGGCCGCGCTCGTCGGGCTCGTGTCCTCGGGCACGGACGCCGCGGCGTCCGCAGCGATCGGTGTGGCGCTCGTGTCCCTGAACTTCGCGGCACACGGCCTGTCGCTCGCGTGGGCATCCGGGATCTCGATCGCCGCGGTGCACGCCGTCGCGCTGGGCGGGTTCGCCCTGCGTCTGGGCGTCCTCGTGGCCGCGATGTTCGCGCTGAACACCCTGTCCTGGTTCTCGCCGCTCGCCTTCGGGCTGGCGGTCGTACCCGCAACCGTGCTGCTCCTCGTCTACGAGGCGCGGCTCGCGATCCGCGGCCTGGGGGGCACGCTGCAGATCCCCGCCGATCCGGCGGCGGTCCGCGCAGCCCAGACCCTCGCCGCACGGGAGGCCTGACGAGATGCTCGCAGCGGTGCTGGCCGTGACCAAGCCGCCCGAGGGCTTCCACGCCCCGGGCACCGAGATCTTCGACTACACGGAGACCTGCCTGATCGGCGACGGCCAGTACTGCCTCACGAAGGTCTCCTTCTGGATGCTGATGTCGGCCGTCATCATCGGTGCCGTGTTCATCGCGGCCTTCCGGAACCCGAAGCTCGTCCCGAGGGGCATCCAGAACGCCGTCGAGTCGCTCGTCGAGTTCATCCGCAACGGCATCGTGATGGAGGTGATCGGCAAGGACGGCCTGCCGTTCCTGCCGTTCCTCACGTCGATCTTCGTGTTCGTCTGGGTGAACAATCTCTACGGCATCATCCCGGGGATCCAGTTCCCGACCACCTCACGGATGGCGATCCCCGCGTTCCTCGCGATCCTCGTGTGGTTCGTGTTCAACATCGCCGGCATCGTGAAGCAGGGCGGCTGGCACTACATCAAGAACACGCTGTTCCCACCCGGCGTGCCGAAGCCGATCTACGTCCTGTACTCGCCGATCGAGTTCGTCTCCGTGTTCCTGGTGCGGCCGCTCACCCTGTCCGTCCGTCTCGCGGCCAACATGATCGCCGGTCACCTGATCCTCACGATCTTCTTCCTGGGGACCTGGTACCTGCAGTGGAAGCTCGCGACGATCCCGATCGCGGCGCTGTCGTTCGCGCTCGGGACCTTCATCACCGCGTTCGAGGTGTTGGTCGGCGTGTTGCAGGCCTACATCTTCACCATCTTGACCGCCGTGTACATCGCCGGAGCGATGCACGCCGAGCACTGAGAAGGGGGAGTTGGGATGATGCACCTGCTGGGTCTCCTCGCACAGGTCGAGGGAGACGTCGGTGCCATCGGCAAGGGCCTGGTGTTCGGCCTCGGCGCGATCGGCCCCGGCATCGGTATCGGGTTCCTCGTCGGCAAGTCGGTCGAGGCCATGGCGCGCCAGCCCGAGGCCGCCGGGATGGTCCGCACGACGATGTTCCTGGGCATCGCCTTCGTCGAGGCGCTCGCCCTGTTCGGGTTCGTGCTGTCGTTCATCATCTAAGAGGAGGCCAGCGATGCTGCAGCTGTTCGTGCTGGCCGCGGAGGAAGAGGCCAAGAACCCCATCCTCCCCGACATCGCCGAGCTGATCTACGGCACGATCGCGTTCGTCATCGTGTTCGCGCTGCTCGCGAGGTTCGCGTTCCCGGCGCTTGGCAAGATGCTCGCCGAGCGCTCGGACAAGATCCAGGGCAACCTGGAGCGGGCGGAGCACTCGCGCCAGGCTGCCGAGCAGGAGCTCGCCGAGTATCGCGCGCAGCTCGCCGGCGCTCGGGACGAGGCCAACCGCATCATCGAGGAGTCCCGCAGGACCGCGGAGCAGATGCGCCGCGACATGCAGACCAAGGCCGAGCAGGAGTCCCAGGCCACCGTCTCCCGCGCGCAGGAGGAGATCCGCGCCGAGCGCGACCGCGTGTTCCAGGACCTCCGTGCCCAGGTGGGCGTCATCGCCGTCGAGCTCGCCGGCCGCGTCGTCGGGGAGTCTCTCGACCCCGACGCGCACCAGCGCCTGATCGACGAGTACATCGACCAGGTCGCCGGCTCGGGGAACGGACAGAACTGAGATGGCCGAGAAGGACGCGCTGGTCCGGGGGTACGCGGAGGCGCTGTTCGCCGTTGCTGAGGCCGAGGGCGAGCTCGAGGCGGTCGAGGACCAGCTCTACGCGTTCGCGAAGGCGCTCGAGGGCCAGACCGCCCTGCGCGAAGCCATGACGGACCCCGCCCTGCCCGCCGAGAACAAGAAGGGCGTCGTCCGCGACCTGCTCGGCGAGCGGGCGAACCCGCACACGGTGAACGTGCTCGGGTTCCTCATCGACCAGGGCCGCGCGCGCGAGATCGGGCGCATCGTCGAGGAGCTCGCGTCGCTCGCCGCCGAGCGCCGGGCGCACGTCGTCGCCGAGGTCCGCAGCGCCGTCCCGCTCGACGACGCACAGCGGCGGCACCTCGCCGAGGCCCTCTCGAGGGCGACGGGACGCCAGGTCGAGGTCAAGGTGGTCGTCGACCCGAGCGTCGTCGGCGGCGTCGTCGCGAAGGTGGGCAACGAGGTGTTCGACGGCAGCGTGCGTACCAAGCTGGACGAGGCGCGAGGGATCCTGACCCGCTCCCGGTGACCGGAGCAAGGAAGAGAGCTGATGGCACTCACATTCGACCCCCAGAGCATCGCGGACGCGCTCCGCAGGAACGTCGAGAGCTGGACGCCCTCGGTCGAGCGCGAGGAGGTCGGCCGGGTCATGCTGGCCGGCGACGGCATCGCCCGCGTGAAGGGCCTGCCGCGTGCCATGGCGAACGAGCTGCTCGAGTTCACCGGCGGCGTTCTCGGCCTGGCCTTCAACCTGGACGAGGACGAGATCGGCTGCATCATCCTCGGCGAGTCCGAGCACATCGAGGAGGGTGACCTGGTCAAGCAGACCGGGAAGATCCTCTCGGTGCCGGTCGGCGACGGCTTCCTCGGGCGGGTGATCGACCCGCTCGGCAACCCGATCGACGGGAAGGGGCCGGTCCCCGAAGAGGCGCGGCGGAACCTCGAGGTCCAGGCCGCGAACGTCGTCGACCGCCAGCCGGTGAAGGAGCCGCTCCAGACGGGCATCACGGCGATCGACGCGATGACGCCGATCGGTCGCGGCCAGCGCGAGCTCATCATCGGCGACCGCCAGACCGGCAAGACCGCGATCGCGATCGACACGATCATCGCCCAGCGCGACAACTGGGCCACCGGGGACCCGAAGAAGCAGGTCCGCTGCATCTACGTGGCGGTCGGCCAGAAGGCCTCGACGGTCGCCGAGGTCGTCGAGACGCTGCGCGAGAACGGTGCGCTCGACTACACGGTCGTCGTGAACGCGGCGGCCTCGGACCCGGCGCCGTTCCAGTACATCGCCCCGTACTCGGGCGCCGCGCTCGGCGCGTACTGGATGTACGAGGGGCTGCACGCGCTGACGATCTACGATGATCTGTCGAAGCAGGCAACGGCGTACCGCACGCTGTCGCTCCTGCTCCGCCGCCCGCCCGGCCGCGAGGCCTACCCCGGCGACGTGTTCTACCTGCACTCGCGGCTGCTCGAGCGTGCCGCGAAGCTCTCGGACGAGCTCGGCGGCGGGTCGCTCACGGCGCTCCCGATCATCGAGACGAAGGGCAACGACATCTCCGCGTACATCCCGACGAACGTGATCTCGATCACGGACGGCCAGATCTATCTGGAGCCCGACCTGTTCTTCGCCGGCGTGCGGCCGGCGATCAACGTCGGGATCTCGGTGAGCCGGGTCGGCGGCAACGCGCAGATCAAGGCGATGAAGAAGATCTCGGGGCGGCTGCGGATCGACCTCGCGCAGTACCGCGCGCTCGAGGCGTTCGCGCAGTTCGGCTCCGAGCTCGACAAGGCGTCGCAGCAGCAGCTCGCGCGAGGCGCCCGGGTGGTGGAGGTGCTGAAGCAGCCCCAGTACCGGCCGGTCCCGGTCGAGCAGCAGGTGATCGCCATCTGGGTCGCGACCGGCGGCTACCTGGACGACTACCCCGTCCAAGACGCGCGTCGCTTCGTCGACGAGTTCGGCCAGTACGTCGAGACCCGTGCCTCCGCTGTGCTCGCCGCGATCCGGGACACCGGGGACCTATCCGACGACACCGAGGCGGCGCTGAAGGAGGCCGTCGACGCCTTCCGCGCCACGTTCGTGCCGAGCGAGGCCGCCGGCGGCGCCGAGGCCGGGGCCGGCGAGGGCTCGGTGCCCGACGCGCTGAAGGAGGACGTGGGCTGGGACCGCATGTCCTCCGAGGAGGAGGAGCCGCCTCCGCCGCCGACCCGCGAGGAGATGCGGCACGAGCACGAGGAGAAGGCGGGGCCGGCGGGCCAGGCCGACGCCCCGTCCCCCGGGTAACGGATGGGCGCCCAGCTCCGCGTCGTCCGTCGCCGGATCCGCTCGGTCCAGTCGACGATGAAGATCACGCGCGCGATGGAGCTCATCGCCGCGTCGCGCATCGTGAAGGCCCAGCAGCGGGTCGAGTCGGCGCGCCCCTACGCGGAGCTGCTGACGCGGGCCATGGAGGACGTCGCGAGGCAGACCGGCGGTCTGGTCCACCCGCTGCTCCAGGAGTGGGAGACGACCGAGCGCGCGGGTGTGTTCGTCGTGACCTCGGACCGGGGGCTGGCCGGCTCGTACAACTCGAACATCCTGCGCCTCGCCGAGGACCTGATGGACCGCATCCGCGCTCGTGGGGTCGAGCCGATCGCCTACGTCTCGGGGAAGAAGGGCATCTCGTACTTCCGGTTCCGGAGTGTCCCGATCGAGGCGCAGTGGTCGGGCGTGAGCGAGGTGCCCCCCTTCTCGGCCGCCGACGCCGTGGGCCGGCGCCTGATCCACGACTTCGCCGAACGCCGCATCGACGAGCTCCACACCGTGTACACGGACTTCCGCTCGGCGTTCACGCTCCGCGCGACGACGAAGCGGTTCCTGCCGATCGCGCCGAACGAGCTCAGGGACGTGAAGGGTCGGCCCCACTCCGAGTACCTGTTCGAGCCCGCGCCGGCCGCGATCTTGGACGAGCTGCTCCCGCAGTACGTCATCACGAAGGTGTACGCCGCGATGCTCGAGTCGGCGGCCTCGGAGAACGCCGCTCGGCGGCGCGCGATGAAGGCGGCGACCGACAACGCGGAGGACCTCATCAAGGTCCTGACGCGCCAGGCCAACCGGGCGCGTCAGGACGAGATCACGACCGAGATCATGGAGATCGTCGGCGGGGCGGAAGCCCTGTCGGCGGCGGCAGGGGAGTAGGGGCATGGCTGAGAACGAACACGCGAAGGGTCGGGTCGTCCGGGTCATCGGTCCGGTGGTGGACGTCGAGTTCCCGCCGGCAGAGCTGCCCGAGATCGACACCGCGCTGACGGTGGACTTCACCCTCGAAGGCCGGACCACCACGATCACGTGCGAGGTCGCGCAGCACATCGGCGACTCGACGGTCCGAGCGATCGCGATGAAGCCGACCGACGGTCTGGTGCGGGGCGCCCCCGTCGTGAACACGGGCAGCCCGATCAAGGTCCCCGTGGGGGAGGGCGTGCTCGGCCACGTCTACAACGTGATCGGCGAGCCGCTCGACACGACGGCGGACCAGATCCACCCGAGCGACTGGTGGCCGATCCACCGCGACCCGCCGCCGTTCGAGGAGCTCGAGCCGAAGTCGGTGATGCTCGAGACCGGCATCAAGGTCATCGACCTGCTCGAGCCGTACGTGCAGGGCGGCAAGATCGGGATGTTCGGCGGCGCGGGCGTCGGCAAGACCGTGATCATCCAGGAGATGATCCGCCGCCAGGCGGAGCAGTACGGCGGCGTCTCGGTGTTCGCGGGCGTCGGCGAGCGCACCCGGGAGGGCAACGACCTGTTCCTCGACATGACGGAGTCGGGCGTCATCGACAAGACCGCGCTCGTGTTCGGGCAGATGGACGAGCCGCCGGGCGTCCGCCTCCGCGTCGGGCTCGCGGCGCTCACGATGGCCGAGTACTTCCGCGACGTCGAGCGCAAGGACGTTCTCCTGTTCATCGACAACATCTTCCGCTTCACGCAGGCGGGCTCCGAGGTCTCGACGCTGCTCGGCCGGATGCCGAGCGCCGTCGGGTACCAGCCGACGCTGGCCGAGGAGATGGGCGAGCTCCAGGAGCGGATCACCTCGACGAAGGGTCGTTCGATCACCTCGCTGCAGGCGATCTACGTGCCGGCCGACGACATCACCGACCCGGCGCCGCACACGGCGTTCGCGCACCTGGACGCCACCACGGTGCTCTCGCGCGAGATCTCGGCGCTCGGGATCTACCCGGCCGTGGACCCGCTCGACTCGACGAGCCGGATCCTGGACGCCCGTTACGTCGGGCAGGAGCACTACGACGTGGCCCGGCGCGTGCAGGAGATCCTGCAGCGCAGCAAGGACCTGCAGGACATCATCGCGATCCTCGGCGTCGACGAGCTGTCCGAGGAGGACAAGGTCGTCGTCGCGCGGGCGCGGCGGATCCAGCGGTTCCTGTCGCAGCCGTTCTTCGTCGCCGAGCAGTTCACCGGCATCCCGGGCAAGTACGTGCCGGTCGACGAGACGATCGCGTCGTTCAAGGCGATCTGCGAGGGCGAGTACGACCACCTGCCCGAGCAGGCCTTCCTGCTCGTCGGCGGGATCGAGGAGGTCGTCGAGCAGGCGAAGCGGATGGAGGCCGCGGCGTAGCGATGGCCGTCGAGGTCCACGTCGTCACGCCCGAGCGCGAGGTCTGGGCCGGCCAGGCTTCGATGGTGATCGCGCGCGGGGTCGAGGGCGAGGTCGGCGTGCTCGCGGGGCACGTCCCGATGCTGGTCCGGCTCGCGATCGGACCGCTGCGGATCCAGCACGACGGCGAGGAGGTCTTCTCCGTGGTGGACGGCGGGTTCCTGCACGTCACGTCGGGCGAGGGGGTGACCCGGGTCGACGTGCTCGCGCCCTCGGCGTCGCTCGCGTCCGAGATCGACGTCGAGCGCGAGCGCCGCCGCGTGGCCGAGCTCGAGAAGCGCGTGGCGGAGCACGACGACGCCGAGGCGCACACGGAGCTCGCGAAGGCGCTCGCGCGCGTGAACCTGCGCGGCTAGGCTTGGCGACCGGGGAATGCCCGGGGATACCATCGGGAAGGAGCGCATGGACCGACTGCTGGTCACCGGGGGGACGCGCCTGTCGGGCGCCGTCCCGATCTCTGGCGCCAAGAACTCGGCGCTGAAGCTGCAGGCCGCCGTGCTGCTCGCCGACGGGCGGTCGAGGATCGACAACATCCCCCGGATCCAGGACTGCATGACCATGGTCGAGGTGCTCGACCACCTCGGGGCGGCGACGTCGTGGGACGACGGCGCGCTCACGGTGGACACGTCCGAGGTGCGACCGCTCGAGACGCCGTACGAGCTCGTGAGCCGGATGCGCGCCTCGATCCTGGTCCTCGGGCCGTTGCTCGCGCGCTTCGGGCGCGCGTACGTCGCGATGCCCGGGGGCTGCAACATCGGCTCGCGCAAGATCGACCTGCACCTGCGCGGCCTCGAGCGCATGGGCGCGCGGTTCGAGCAGGAGCACGGCATCCTCCACGCGCGCGCCGAGCGCCTGCACGGCGCCGTCGTGAACCTGGACTTCCCCAGCGTGGGCGCGACCGAGAACCTGCTGATGGCGGCCGTCGCCGCCCGCGGCACCACCACGATCGAGAACGCCGCCCGGGAGCCCGAGATCGCCGACCTCGCAGACCTGCTGACCTCGATGGGCGCGAGGGTCGACGGCGTGGGCACGCCGACGATCCAGATCGAAGGGGTCGACACGTTCTCGCCGGTCGAGCACCGGGTGATCCCCGACCGGATCGAGGCCGGCACGTTCGCGATCGCCGCATGCGCCACGCGGGGCGAGGTGGTTCTGCAGGGCGCGCGGTCCGATCACATGGACCTCGTCCTGTCGAAGCTCGCGGACACCGGCGCCGACGTCGTCACGACCGAGGACGGCGTCGGGGTCTCGATGCCCGAGCGCCCGCGCGGCGCGGACCTCGTGACGCTCCCGTACCCGGGGTTCCCGACGGACCTGCAGCCGCAGATGATGGCGATGCTGGCGGCGGCCGACGGCACCAGCATCGTGACCGAGAACGTGTTCGAGAGCCGGTTCATGTTCGTCGACGAGCTGAACCGGATGGGGGCGGACATCCGCACCGAGGGCCACCACGCCGTGATCCGCGGGGTCGAGCGGCTGTCGGCCGCGCCGGTGCGCGCGCTCGACATCCGAGCCGGCGCCGCGATGGTCATCGCGGCGCTCGCCGCCGACGGCGTGACGCAGGTCGAGGACATGTACCACGTGGATCGCGGCTACGAGGGATTCGAGTCGAAGCTCACCGCGCTCGGCGCCGTGGTCCGCCGCGAGCGGGAGCTGTCCCCGGCGCTGTCGTGAGTCGGGCCCGCCGCGCCGGGCTCGCGCTCCTGGCGGCGCCCCTCACGGTGTTCCTTTCGGCGGCGTCCACGGTCGCGCAGGACGCGAGGCCGGCGCGCGCGTACCTGATCGACGTCCCGGGCGTGTCGTTCGAGGAGCTCCTCGGCGTCCCCGAGGTCCTCGGGCTCACGCGCTCGGGCGGCGCGGGCCTCATGCGCGTACAGGAGCCGGTCGACCCGTTCCCGCCGTATCCGGAGGTGGATCCCGGGGACATGTCCGCGATCGTCACCTGGGAGATGGACCCCTCCGCGATGGGAGGGCTCGACGTCGTCGGCGAGACGATCCGCGAGCGCGTCGAGGCCGAGGATGCCGACCGGCTCCTCGTCGTCGTCATGAGCCGGACGGGCTCGGCCGAGATGTCGGCGGAGAAGGACGAGCTCCATCCGCTCGTGATGGGGGTCGGAGCGCCGAGCGAGCTGTTCGGCGCGGAGGGGGACCCGGGGTCGCTCACCTCGGACACGACCCGGCGTGACGGCGTCGTCACGGACCTCGACGTCGAGCCGACGGTCGCCGCGTTCCTCGGCGTCGACGCGCCGGAGGACGCCGCCGGCTCCCCGATCCGGGTCGTGGACGAGCTCACGCCGTTCGACCTGCACGAGCGCTACCTCGCGCAGCGCCGGATGTACGTGCCGATCGGCACGGCGGCGGCCCTGTACGTCACGCTCGCCGGGCTGCTCGGGGCCGTCTTCGTCGCGCTCGGGTCGCGGGTGCCCGAGCTCGCGCGACGGGTCGTCGGGTGGGCGTGCCTGTCGGCGGCTGCGCTCGGGACGGGGCTGCTCGCAGCCGGGCACCTGCCGCAGCTCACGTACGCGGCCGCGCTCCCGTTCGTCGCGATCGTGACGGTCTTCGGGACGATGGCGTTCTCGCCGCTCGAGCGCCGGAGCGCCGTGTGGGTCCCGGCCGGGATCGGCGTGGGCGTGCTGACCTTCTTCGCGGTCGAGGCGGTCCTCGGATGGGGCGCCATCCTCACGCCGCTCCTCGGCGGCTCGCATCTGGACGGCGGCCGGTTCTACGGGCTGCCGAACGTCGCGATCGGGCTGCTGGTGGGCGCGTCCCTGTGGGTGGCGCAGCGGTTCCCGACGTGGACGGGCGTCGGGGTCATCGTGCTCGTCGCGCTCCTCGCGAGCATGCCGTACCTTGGCGCGAACCTCGGCGCGGGCGTCACGCTGTTCGCGACCGCCGGGCTGTGGCTCGCGGTCCGCGAGCGTCACCGTCTCGGGCCCTGGAAGGGCGTGGGGGTCGTGGCGCTCGCCGTCGCCGGCGGAACCGCGATCGTCCTGCTCGCCCACTGGGTGTCGCCGCTGCCGACGCACGTCACCCGCTTCGAGGAGACGTCCCGTGGTCTCGCCGGCATCCGGGACACGTTCGTCGACCGGCTCGGCATCGGCGTCGACCTGATCCGGCGGAACCCGGCCGCCCTCGTCCCCGTCCTGGGGCTCCCGCTGGCGCTCGTCGTTGCCCTGCGGCCGCCCGCCGCCATCGCCGCGACGTTCGAGCGCTGGCCTGCGTGGCGCGACGCGGTGCTCGTCTGTCTGCTCGCCGGGATCGTCGCGTACGTCGCGAACGACACGGGAGCCGCCGCGGCCGGGTTGGCGTTCGGCCTCGGGCTCGGGGGCATGCTCGGCGTGTCGCTCCTGGCCGGACCAGGGAAGATGGTGGAACCGTGAGCACCGGACCGATCCCGCCTCGACCCGACGCGCTGCATCCGATGCCGGCCCCCCCGGCGCCGGTGGCGGGTCCGGTGCGTGGCCTCGCCGGCCGCCCGAAGGCCACGTGGCCGTGGTGGGAGGCCCTGCTCGTGTACGTCGGCGCCTTCTTCGTCGGGGGGATCGCCGCCCTGCCCGTCATCGAGATCGTCGGGGACGACGATCTCGGCTCGATCGTGGCCACGGTGGTCGCGGCCCTCGCCATCCTCGGGATCCTCGTGTTCTGGTTGCGCCGACAGCACCCGCGGTGGCTCGACGTGCTCGGCTTCCCGCGGCGCTGGTTCCCCGACGCGCGTGCGGGCGCGATCTTCGGCATCGGTCTCTACGTCGTCATGGTCTTCGTCGTCGGCGCGCTCCTCGTGCTGCTGTTCCAGACGCTCTCGGGCGAGGGGGTCGAGACGCCTGAGCAGGTCTCCCAGGGCCTCCCCCCGATCGGCGTCGCGACGACGGTCCTGTACGCGGTGGTCCTGGCTCCGATCGGCGAGGAGATCTTCTTCCGGGGCGTGCTGTTCCGGTCGATCCGAGACCCCTACGGGTTCTGGGCGGGCGCGCTCGGGTCCTCGGCCGCGTTCGGGCTCATCCACTACATCCCCGGCCCGGCGCTCGACAGCCTGCTGCTGATGACCGTGATGGTGTTCACGGGTCTCGGCTTGTCGTACATCTACGAGCGGCGCGGGTCGATCGTGGCCCCGATCGCCGCACACATGACCTTCAACGCGATCGGGCTGATCCTGATCTACGGGATCGGGTGAGGCGGAGGAGGCGAAGGGTGGCGGTCTTCCCCAGCGACGAGTGGCTCCGGATCTACCGGGAGCGCATCAACGGGTCGCCCGATTACCGGGAGGCCGCGGCAGACTGGGAGGGCGCCATCGCGTTCGTCTTCGAGGCCGAGCCGAACAAGGGCGTCCCCGAGGACCTGTGGGCGTGGATGGACCTGTGGCACGGGGAGTGCCGCGATGCGCACATGTTCGTCCCCGACGGCGAGGTCACGGCACCGTACGTCATCCGAGCCCCGTACACGCGGTGGAAGGACGTGCTCCGCGGGGACCTCGACCCGGTGAAGGGGATGATGCAGGGCAAGCTGAAGCTCCAGGGCGACCTGCCGACCATCATCCGTTACGTCCGGGCAGCCAACGAGCTCGTGCACCTCACGATGAGCGTGCCGACGGAGTTCCTCGACGAGGCGCACGCACGGTAGGCTGAGCGGCCGGCAACCGGGAGGGGCGCGTGCGGGCGGTCGTGTACGAGGACGTCGGCAGGGTCGCGGTCGCGGACGTGTCCGATCCGGAGCTGGTCGAGCCCGACGACGCGGTGATCCGCGTGACGCTCTCGGCGATCTGCGGCTCGGACCTGCACTTCTTCCACGGCAAGGCGCCGCTCGACCGAGGCGAGCAGATCGGGCACGAGGCGGTCGGCGTCGTCGAACGCGTCGGACCCTCGGTCGAGCGCGTCCGTCCCGGGGACCGCGTCGTGGTCTCGTTCGTGATCGCGTGCGGGACGTGCTGGTTCTGCAAGGCCGGGCAGACGCAGCTCTGCGAGGACTTCCGGAACCTGGGCGCGGGGATCCTCGGCGGCGACCTCGGCGGCGCGCAGGCCGAGCTCCTGCGCGTGCCGCACGCCGATACGAGCCTGCTCGCGCTCCCCGCGGGGCTCGACGACGAGCGAGCGCTGTTCCTCGGCGACATCCTCACGACCGGTGTCTACGGGGCGCGGGTGGGCGACGTCGGCCCGGGCGACACGGTGGCGGTGGTGGGTGCGGGACCCGTCGGATTCTTCGCGATCCAGGCGGCGCTCGCGCGGGGCGCAGGACGCGTCCTCGCGCTCGACCTGCTGCCCGACCGACTCGCGCTCGCGGAGCGCGTCGGCGCCGAGCCCGTGGACGTCGGCTCGACCCATCCGCAGATGGCCGTCGCCGAGCGCACCGACGACCGCGGCGCCGACGTGGTGATCGAGGCCGTCGGCCACCCGTCCGCCTTCGAGACGGCGATCGACGTTGTCCGTCGCGGCGGCCGCGTCGCGGTGGTCGGGATGTACACGAGCGAGACGACGGAGGTGCCGATGGGCATCTGGTGGGCGCGCGCGCTCGACGTGCGCTTCGCCGGCGTGTGCCCCGTCCACGCGTGGTGGGGGACCGCGCTCGAGGAGGTGATGGGCGGCCGGATCGACCCGCTCCCGGTCATCTCGCACCGCCTGGCGCTCGAGGAGGCCGCCCTCGGCTACGAGCTGTTCGCGTCGCGCCGAGCGACGAAGGTCCTCCTGGTGCCGTGACCGGCGAGCGGGTCGCGTACGCCGACGCCGAGCCGAACGGCCTCGCGACGATGGTGGGCGGCCTGATCGAGGCGAACCTCGCGCACCATCCCGACCGCAGACGCCTGCTCCGGCGCGCGGTGATCGACCTCGTCGCGCTCGACGCCGACGTCGCGGTGAGCCTGTCGATCGGGCGCGACGACGTCGGCGTCGCGAACGGTCTCGCGAACGGGCGGGCCGACGTGCGGGTCACGACCGACTCCCTCTCGCTCGTCGAGCTGGCGGGTGCGCCGCTGCGGCTCGGGTTCCCCGACGTCTTCCACCCGGAGGGGCGGCTCGTCGTCCGGAAGGTCCTCGATCGCCGGATCCGCATCGAGGGACTCCTGCGGCACCCGCTCCGGCTGTCGCGGATCACGCGGCTGCTCTCGGTGGCTTGATGGACCCGCGGCTCGGCGTTGCGGCCCCGAGGCGCGCGCTCCTCGCGACGGCCGTGGTGGGCGCCGCGATCGCGGCGGTCGTCGTCGGCGGCTACGCGGTCGGCGGCGCGCTCGCGGGTCCGGCCGGGCCACCGGTCGACGTCGCCGGGGTCGTTCGGGTCCAGCCGCTCTCGGGGTGGGAGATCGCGGGGACGTTCGAGGAGCCGCCGAGGGTGCGCCTCACGCGCGGCGGCGGGAACCTGGACGTCGTGGCGGTGCCGTACGAGGGTCCGGCGGTTGCGCTCGCGGGAGAGTACGTCGACGCGGTGCTCGAGCCCGATGCGCGACAGCTCTCCGTCTCGCGCCAGGCCGAGCCCGTCGCCCTCGCGTCGGGGCTCCCGGGGGTCCGCATCGCCTACGTGGGGCTGTTCGGCAAGGCCGAGGCCCCGATCGAGGGCGAGGTGACCGCGATCGTGTCGCCCTCGGGCGTGGGCGCCGTGTTCGACGCGTGGGGCGCCGAGGGCGTCCTGCGCTACGCCGTCGACGACGTACGCACGATGATCGACCGTGCGGAGATCGCATGAGCGTCGCGCTTCCGCCACCGCCGCCGAGCCGCGGGCTTGCGCGGCACCGCTGGGCGGCCCGCGGCACGCTCTTCCGCCTTCGGAGCCCTGCGTTCTGGTTGTTCGCGGCGATCGTCGTCGTGACGGGTCTGGTGTCGATCGAGCAGCAGCAGGCCTTCCGCGACTTGTCGCCCTCTGGGTGGGCGCTGTCCTGGGGGCTGCTCGCGATCTACGCCTTGCCCGCGTTCCTACTCGTGTACGTGCTCGACCTGTACGAGCGGGAGCCGCTCTCGTTGCTCGCGGGGGCGTGCGCGTGGGGCGCGGTCGCCGCCACGACGCTCGCGGCGTACGCGAACGAGGGATGGGGGCTCGTCGTCGCGCGGGTGGGCGGACCCGAGTTCGCCTCGCGGTGGACGGCGACGCTCGCCGCGCCGCTCGTCGAGGAGACCCTGAAGGCGGCGGGGATCGTGCTCCTCGCGATCCTGGCGGCCGACGAGTTCGACGACGTGCTCGACGGGTTCGTGTACGGAGCCCTGTGTGGGCTCGGGTTCGCCGTCGTCGAGGACGTCTTCTACTTCGTCGCCGTGTTCGGTGGGACGCCGAGCGGCGTGCTCGCCGGGTTCTGGGTGCGCGTGGTCTCGAGCGGGCTCTACGGCCACGTCCTGTACACGGGCCTGGCCGGCATGGGCGTCGCCTACGTCGTGTCCCCGCGCGGCGAGGAGCCCCTGGGACGGCGCGCATGGATCGCGGCCGGCCTGTTCCTCGCCGGGGTGGCGGGGCACGTCCTGTGGAACTCGCCGATCCTGAACCTGTTCCCGTCCGACACGCGGGGGCTCGGGGACTGGCTCCGTGTCCCGCTCGCGGCGGCGGCGAAGGGGCTGCCCCTGCTGCTGTTCGTCCTCGTGCTCGTTCGGCTCGCGCACCGCCGGGAGCGCCGATGGCTGGCGACGGCGCTCCGCTCGGAGGTCGGCGGACCGGGGCTCACGGCGTCGGAGCTCGGCGTCCTGCTCGATCCCCGTGCTCGGCGCCGGTCGCGTCGCGAGCTCCGCGCCCGCGCCGGCCGTCGGGCCGCCCGATTGCTGCGGCGGCTCCAGAAGGAGCAGGTGAACCTCGCGATGGCACGGGCGCGGGCCGTCAGCCCGCGGGACGCCGCACTCGCCCGCCAGCGCGAGTACTGCAAGTCGCTCCGGGACGCCCTCGAGGCGATCCCCGGCGCGGCCGCCGCCGTGCCCGCCCACGACGCGAGCGCCGGCGCCCCGGCGGGGCCGCCGCGGTCGGGGCCCTGACGGGCAGGCGGACCGAGCGGCCGTGTACCGATACGCTGTCCACCGTGGAGCTGGTCGAGCGCATCCTCGCGGGAGATCGCCGAGCGGTCGCGCGCGCGATCTCGATGGTCGAGGACGGCGCGAAGGACCTGCCCGAGCTCTCCGCCGGGCTGTTCCCGAGGACCGGACGCGCATGGACGGTCGGGCTCACCGGCTCGCCCGGCGTGGGGAAGTCGACGCTCGCGGGCGAGCTCGTGCGGGCCGCGCGGGGGCGCGGGCTCTCGGCCGCGGTGCTCGCGATCGACCCGACCTCACCGTTCACGGGCGGGGCGCTCCTGGGAGACCGCGTTCGGATGCAAGACCACGCGACGGATCCCGGCGTGTTCATCCGTTCGATGGCGACGAGGGGGCACCTGGGGGGCATGGCGCTCGCGGCGCCCGAGGCCGTCCGCATCCTCGACGCGTCCGGCAAGGACGTCGTGATCGTCGAGACGGTTGGGGTCGGGCAGGCGGAGGTCGACGTGGCCGCCGCGACCGACACGACGCTCGTGGTGGTCGCCCCCGGGTGGGGCGACGCCGTGCAGGTGGCGAAGGCCGGCATCCTCGAGATCGCCGACGTCTTCGTCGTGAACAAGGCCGACCGCGAGGGCGCGGACGCGGCGGTCCGAGACCTCGAGCAGATGCTGCGGCTCGGCCCCGAGCTGGCGTGGACGCCCCCCGTCGTGAGGGCGACGGCCGCGGCCGGCGAGGGCGTGGACGCGCTGTGGGGCGCGATCGAGGGGCACCGCGCGCACCTGGAGGCGACCGGCCTGCTGGCGCGAGGCCGGCGGGAGCGGCTCCTGCGCGAGGTCGAGAGCCTGACCGTCGAGGAGCTGCGGGAGCGCGTGCGGGCGCTGCTGGATGCCGACGCCGACCTCGCCGACGCCCTGCTCGAGCGCCGGACCGATCCGTACCTGGCCGCCTCGCTGCTCATGGAGCGGGCGGCCGCAGGGTAAGGGAGACAGGTCGTGGTGGACGAACGCGACGTGCGAACGCTCTCGGGGCTCCCGCTGCCGCCCGTCGTCGGCCCCGAGGACCTCGAGGGCTTCGACCCCGAGGCGAAGCTCGGCCTGCCGGGGGCGTACCCGTTCACCCGCGGCGTCTACCCCACGATGTACCGCGGTCGTCTGTGGACGATGCGGCAGTTCGCGGGGTTCGGCACGGCGGCCGAGACGAACGCGCGATACCGATTCCTGCTCGGACAGGGGCAGGGCGGGCTGTCGGTCGCGTTCGACATGCCGACGCTCATGGGTCGGGACTCGGACGACCCACGCGCCGAGGGGGAGGTCGGCCGCTGCGGCGTCGCCACCGACACGCTCGAGGACTTCGACACGCTCTTCGACGGCATCCCGCTCGGCGAGACCACCACGTCGATGACGATCAGCGGGCCGGCGGTCATCGTGTTCGCCTTCTTCCTCGCCGCGGCCGAGCGGCAGGGGGTGCCCTGGGACCGGCTCGACGGCACGCTGCAAACGGACATCCTCAAGGAGTACATCGCGCAGAAGGAGTGGCTGTTCCCCCCGAGGCCCCACCTGCGGCTCATCGGCGATCTCATGGCGTTCTGCGCGGAGCGCGTGCCGAAGTTCCACCCGATCAGCGTGAGCGGGTATCACATCCGCGAGGCCGGGGCGACCGCGGTGCAGGAGCTCGCGTTCACGCTCGCCGACGGGTTCGCGTACGTCGAGCTCGGGATGGAGCGTGGCCTCGACGTCGACCGGTTCGCGTCCGGGCTCTCCTTCTTCTTCAACGCCCACATCGACTTCTTCGAGGAGATCGCGAAGTACCGGGCCGCGCGGAGGATCTGGGCCAGGTGGCTCCGCGAGCGCTACGGCGCGAAGGACGAGGCGTCGATGCGCCTGCGCTTCCACACGCAGACCGCCGGTGTGTCGCTCACCGCGCAGCAGCCGATGAACAACGTCGTGCGCACCACGGTCGAGGCGCTCGCCGCGGTGCTCGGCGGCACGCAGTCGCTGCACACGAACGCGCTCGACGAGGTCCTCGCCCTTCCGACGGAGGACGCGGCGAAGCTCGCGCTCCGGACGCAGCAGATCATCGCGCAGGAGACCGGCGTCCCCGACGTGATCGATCCGCTCGGCGGCTCGTACCTCGTCGAGCACCTCACCGACCGGATCGAGGCGCTCGCCGAGGAGGAGTTCGCGCGGATCGAGGCGTGGGGGAACGGCTCGATGCTCGAGGGCGTCCTCGCCGGGATCGAGCGCGGCGAACTCCAGCAGGCGATCGCCGAGTCGGCGTGGCGCGAGCAGGAGCGTTACGCGTCGGGCGACCTGGAGAAGGTCGGCGTGACGACGCTCGTCGAGGAGGTCGAGCCGCCGATCGACATCCTCGTGATCCCGCCCGAGGTCGAGGTCGAGCAGATCGCCCGGGTCCGCGAGGTCCGAGCCCGGCGCGACGCCGATGTGGCCGAGCGCGCGATCCGGCGCCTCCTCGAGGCGGCCAGGTCCGACGCGAACATGGTGCCGCCGCTCGTGGACTGCGCCCGCGCCGGGTGCACCGAGGGCGAGATCGTGGAGGCGCTCCGCGGCGTGTTCGGCACCTACACCGAGACCCCGAGGTTCTGACCGGCCCATGCCTTGACGCATCTCGGGAGGACCGGTAGCCTCGTGCGTACGGCTTGCGGGTCTTTGCAATAGCGATGGGTTGCAGCATCCGCCCGACCAGGCGTGGCTCGCGGCCGAGGAGGGAACGCATGCACATCCCCGATGGGTTCATCAACGCGAGCACGTCGCTCGCGGCCGGCGTCGTCTCCGCCGGCGGGGTGGGCGTCGCCCTCAAGAAGGCCTCGGACACGATGGAGGAGAAGCAGGCGCCGCTCGCGGGGCTCGTCGCCGCCTTCGTGTTCGCCGCGCAGATGCTGAACTTCCCGGTGGCGCTCGGGACGAGCGGCCACCTGCTCGGTGGCGTGCTCGCCACGGTGCTCGTCGGCCCGTGGGCTGGCGTGATCTGCATCGCGCTGGTCCTGTTCGTGCAGGCGCTGTTCTTCGCCGACGGCGGGCTGTCCGCGCTGGGGCTGAACGTCCTGAACATGGCGCTGATCGGCGGCCTCGGCGGGTACGTGGTGTTCCTCGCGATCCGGGGGCTGCTGCCGAAGACCCGGCCGATGGTGGTTGCCGCCTCGGCGATCGCCGCCGGCGTGTCGGTGGTGCTCGCGTCGATCGCGTTCTTCGTCGAGTACGCGATCGGCGGCGTCGGTGACGTGTCGCTCGGGGCGATGTTCGCCGCGATGGTCGGCGTGCACGCCCTGATCGGGATCGGCGAGGCCGTCATCACCGCACTCACCGTGAGCGCGGTGCTCGGCGTGCGGCCGGACCTCGTGTACGGCGCCCGGGACCTGCTCCAGCCGCTCGAGATCCGACCGAGCGAGCCCGCCGCGAGGGTGTGAGCGCGTGGACCGGAAGAACCTGCTCCTGTTCGTCGTCGGCGGTCTCGTCGTCACGCTCGGGCTGGCGTTCTTCGTGAGCCCGCTGGCGAGCGGCTCACCGGACGGGCTCGAGCGGGTCGCGATCGACCAGGGGTTCGCCGACACCGCCGAGGAGCACGCGGTCGGCGATGGCCCGCTCGCCGACTACGGGGTGAAGGGCGTCGAGGAGGAGGGCCTGTCGACCGGGCTCGCGGGCGTCATCGGCGTCGCCGTCACGTTCGGTGTCGGGATGATCCTGTTCGGGCTCTTGCGAACCCTGCGGGCCCGTCGCGAGGGATCGGCGTCCGGTCCATGAGCGGACCCCACTCTCACGCCCTCTACGTCCACGGGCACACCTGGCTCCATCGGCTCGCGCCGCAAGCCAAGCTGGCCGCGCAGTTCCTGTTCGTGATCGCGGTGGTCGCGACGCCCCGCGAGGCCGTCTGGGCCTTCGGCGTCTACGCGCTCATCGTGCTCGGCCTGGCTGCCGCGGCGCGCCTGCCCGCGCCGTTCGTCGCGAAGCGTCTGCTGTTCGAGATCCCCTTCATCGTGTTCGCGGTCCTGCTGCCGTTCGTCGGCGGCGGCGAGCGGGTCGACGTGCTGGGCGTGTCCCTGTCCGTCGAGGGCCTGTGGGGCGCCTGGAACATCGTCGCGAAGGCCACCCTCGGGCTCGCGATCAGCATCGTGGTCGCGGCGACCACGACGATGCCCGAGTTCCTCCACGGCTTCGAGCACCTCCACATGCCGAGGGCCTTCACCTCGACGCTGTCGTTCATGATCCGCTACACGGACGTGATCGCCGACGAGATGCGCCGGATGAAGGTCGCCCGCCAGTCGCGCGGCTACGACCCGCGGTGGCTGTGGCAGGCCAGGGCGATCGGATCGGCCGCGGGAGCTCTGTTCATCCGCTCGTACGAACGCGGCGAGCGCGTATACCTGTCGATGCTCTCGCGGGGCTACGCGGGGTCGATCCCCCGGGTGGAGGCCGCGCCGGCGACCCCGGCGACGTGGGCGCTCGCGCTCAGCCTCCCGGCGGTCGCGGGAGCGATCGCCCTCGCGGCGTGGGTGGCGACGTCGTGACCGGCCCGGCGCTCGAGGTCCGGGAGCTCGCGTTCGCGTATCCCGACGGCAGCCAGGCGCTGTTCGGTGTGGACCTCACGGTCGAGCCCGGCGAACGGGTGGCGGTCCTCGGCCCGAACGGCGCCGGCAAGACGACCCTGGTGATGCACCTGAACGGGATCCATGCCGCGCAGCACGGCGTCGTCACGGTTGGGGGGCTGCCGGTGAAGAAGGAGCACCTGCGCGAGATCCGCCGTCGCGTCGGCATCGTGTTCCAGGACCCCGACGACCAGCTGTTCATGCCGACCGTGCGGGAGGACGTCGCGTTCGGCCCGGCGAACCTCGGGCTGCGCGGGGACGAGCTCGAGGCGCGGGTCCGGGCGGCGCTGGAGGCCGTCGGCATGGAGGAGTTCACCGACCGCGCGCCGCACCACCTCTCGTTCGGTCAGCGCCGGCGGGTGGCGGTGGCCACGGTCCTCGCGATGGAGCCCGAGATCCTCGTGCTCGACGAGCCGAGCTCGAACCTGGACCCGGCCGGCCGGCGCGAGCTCGCCGACATCCTCCGGAGCCTGCGGATCACGATGCTGATGGTCACCCACGACCTGCCCTACGCGCTCGAGCTCTGCCCGCGCGCGGTGGTGATGAACCGCGGGACGATCGTCGCCGACGGCGCCACGGTCCAGATCCTCTCGGACGCGGACCTCATGCGGGCCAACCGCCTCGAGCTCCCGTACGGGTTCTTCCCGGAGCTCGCGGGCGAGAGCGCCACGGCTTGACCCTGCCGGCGCCGGGCTCAGCCGGCCGTGACCTGCCGGCGGCACTCCGCGCACAGGCCGCTGATCGCGAAGTGGGTGAGGTCGGGCCAGAACCCGTGGTGCTGCTCGATCAGCTTCTGGAGCGCCGCGGCCTCGTCGATGGACAGGTTGTCCGCGGCGCCGCACCGGGAGCACGCCAGGTGGACGTGCCCGGCGTCCTCGGTCCGGTGGTACTCGGCGCCGCCCTCGAGGTGCGCGTGGGCGAGTACCCCCGCCTCCTCCAGGAGCGCGAGCGTGCGGTAGATCGTGGAGGCGTTCACGCCCGGCATGTCCGCCTGGACCTTGCGCGCGAGGGCCGTGGGGGAGATGTGGCCCTGCGTCTTCATGATCTCGGCCACGATGACGCGGCGCTGGGGCGTCATCCGAAGACCTCGCTGGCGCAGAAGCTCGATGACGTCGTCGACCATCCGGTCGCTCATGCCCGGATTGTAGCAGTCTCTTGCACCTGCAAGAAGGATGCGACAAGGGTCAGGGCGGCGGGAGCCCGAGGGCTCGGGCGGCCCACGGCAGAGCCGTGCGGGCCTGCCGGAGCTGGGTCGAGCGGACGTGCGGCGCCGTGGGGATCGGCGGCCTGGCCGCGTGCGCGCCGAAGAACCCGGCCGCACATGCGGCGAGCCGGTCGAGGCCGTCCGTGGCGTCGAGCACGACCCCCGGCGCCGGTCCGCCCTCGGCGCGCAGGCTCGGGAGCCAGAACGCGACGTCGAGGAGCGGGTTGCCGACCGAGGTCCAGCTCCAGTCCACGAGGATCGCGGTCCCGTCCGGTCGGAAGCACACGTTGTCGCTCCGCACGTCGAAGTGCAGGAGCGCCTCGCCCTCGAGCGGTGCGGCGTGAGCAGCCTCGCATAGGACCGGCATCGCGCGCTCGAGCCAGCCGGCGGAGCACAGGCCGAGCGCGAGGAACGGCTCCGGGTCCCGCTCGATCTCGTCCCAACCGTCGCGCAGCTCGAGCCTCGGGTCGGCGGCGCTCGGTGTGTCGTCCGGGACCGGCCACCTGTGGACCCGCTCGAGCGCCGAGAGCACGGCCTCGACGCGCCCGGGCGTCCACGGCGGGGGCCACTCGGCCGACGACAGGTCTTCGAGCGCGAGCGCCGGCCGCCGCCCATCGTCGTACCACCCGACGTAGCGGGGCATGAACGGCGCGCCCCGCATGATCGCGTAGTACCGGTGCTCCTCCCGGAGCCAGCTCGCCGTGAGGTCGTCGGTCGCGACCTTCACGAAGGCGCGGGTCCCGTCCTCGAGCGTGACGACCCACCGGCGGGCGGGTGTGTGGCCGCCGGTCGTGACGGGTTCCCACGCGACGGGCGAGCTGCGGAGTCGCTTCAGGGCGCGCCCGACGGTCGCCATCTCCTGCGGGGTCGGCTCCACGTCCGGAGCCTACCGGCCCCGGTTCGTCCCGCCGCCCTCCGGTCTGGAAAGATAGGCGCCGTGCGCGGCGAGTACGTGCGGACCCGGAAGCAGGGCGCGGTGGCGACGATACGGCTGGATCGTCCGCCCGCGAACGCGCTCGGGCAGGCGGTCTCGCTCGAGCTGCAGGAGGCCGCTCGGGCCGTCGCCGAGGACCCTGCCATCCGAGCCGTCGTCCTGTGGGGTGGCGAGCGGATCTTCGCGGCCGGGGCGGACATCAAGGCGATGGCCGAGTGGGGGCCGGCCGAGATCGACCCCGACGTCTCGGCGCTTGAGCGGGCCTGCCGCGACCTGGAGGCGGTGCCGAAGCCCGTGCTCGCCGCCGTGAACGGGTACGCCCTCGGCGGGGGCTGCGAGCTCGCCCTTGCCTGCGACGTCCGGGTCGCGGCCGAGGATGCGAAGCTCGGCCTGCCCGAGATCCGCCTCGGCGTGATCCCCGGCGCGGGCGGGACCCAGCGCCTGCCGCGGCTGATCGGGCTCGCGCGCGCCCGCGAGATGATCTTCACCGGCCGTCACGTCGGCGCGGAGGAGGCGCTCAGGATCGGGCTCGTCGACCGGGTCGTGCCCGCCGACCTCGTCTACGAGACCGCGCTCGAGGAGGCGGCACGGTGGGCCGAGGGCCCGACGCTCGCACTGGGCGCTGCGAAGGCCGCCCTGAACGCCGCGGCCGAGCTCGACCTCGCGAGCGGCCTGCGCGTCGAGCACGACGTGTTCGTCCGGCTCTTCGGCACCCACGACCAGCGCGAGGGCATGCGTGCGTTCCTCGAGAAGCGAGAGCCCCGGTTCGAGGGGAGGTAGACGTGAAGGTCAGGCTGGCGACCCCCGACGACGTGCCCTCGCTCGTGGCGCTGTTCCACGAGCTCGACCGCATGCAGGCGGACTGGCGCGTGTTCACCCCCCGTCCCGGGTTCTACGACGAGGTCGGCGAGAAGTACGAGGAGGCGATGCGGACGCCCGACGCCGTGGTGCTCGTGGCCGAGGACGACGAGGGCGAGGTCGTCGGGATGGCGTTCGGCGAGGCGCACGCGCCTTCGCGGTTCTCCGACGAGCGGGCGTTCGAGATCTCGGGCGTCGTGGTCCGGGCGGGGTACCGCGGCCGCGGGGTCGGGCACGAGCTCGTGCGGGAGGCAGGCAGGTTCGCCCACGACCGGGGGATCGACTGGGTCGAGTTGAAGACCTTCGCGCCGAACCAGGGGGCCATGGCCTTCTGGGAGGGTCTCGGCTTCACGCCGCGGGTCGTCCAGATGACCTCACCGACCGACCTCCTGCTCGAGCGCCTCGACGAGGCGTAGGTTCCGGGCATCGACCGCCCGCAGAACCTATGCACACGGGCGATCTCCTCCCGCCGGGGAACGAACCGGTGAATCCGATGGTTCGAATAGGAGATGACTCCGCCGCGATGGGCGGGGCGTTCGAACCAAGGAGTGAAGCATGGCTTCGGAGTCCATGTACCGCGGCGCACGTGTCCGCGAGCTCCCACGCGCGAACCGAACGTACGGCGCCGGCCGAGTCTGCGCCGCCGAGGGCTGCTCGACGAAGCTCTCGATGTACAACAAGTGGAAGTTCTGCTGGCAGCACGAGCCCGTCCACACCTACGTCGCCCGCGGCAAGCGCCGCAGCCGCAAGGAGATGCAGGCCGCGTGAGCGCCTGAGCCCCCCTCAGCTCACACTGGCCGCCCCGGAGCCCTCCCGTTCGCGGGAGGGCTTCCGGCTTACGACGAAGGGCCGCGTCAAGCGCGCCCGACGCCGGGCCGACAACTGAAGCGAGACCGCTCCCCCCACCCGCGGTCGAACCCGGATGCCCAACGACCTCGACGGTCCGCCCGAGATGCTCGAGGCGGCGTGTCCCTTCTGCGAGCGCACGGTGCTCGTCTACGAAGAGCCGGCTCGGTGCCCGCTGTGCGCCTGCCCGCTCGAGGAGCTGAGGATGCGGCCCTACATCTGGCCCGACGAGGAGCCCTCGACGTCCTGACCGCTCAACCGTCGGACGTGCCGCCGAGCACCCGATCCACGATCGCCCTGGCCTCGTCCACGCGGTCGCGGTCGACGAACAGCCGCACGCCGTGCTCCCACACGCTGCTGATGAAGCCCGGCTGCTTGTACCACCACACGATGCCCGCCTGCTCGAGCTCGCCCGCGATCTCGTTCGCGTGCTCGCGCGTGAACTGACCGAGGTGGACCGTGCGCACCTTCGGCGGTCGGCTCATGGGACGAGCACCGCCTCGCGCCACCCGCGGACCGAGCTCACGAGGGCGATCGCCTCCACCGAGCGCAACTCCTCGATCGTGACCGGGCGCTCCTCGAGCCGCCCCTCGCGGACGAGCACCTCGCGGTAGGTCCCGGCGAGGAGCCCGGCGTCGCGCGGCGGCGTCACCCATCGACCCCCCACCCGGACGGCGAGGTTCGCGATCGTCGTCTCGGTCGCCTCCCCCCGGGTGTTCACGAGGACGACGTCCTCCACGTCGGGACGACGCTCCCGGCGGCGCTCGTACGGCGCTCGGCGCGTGGTCTTGTGGAAGAGCCACACGTCGCCCGGGTCGACGGGCTCGTCGTCGAGCGCGACCCGGATCGGCCCTCGCGCCGCGGCGGGAAGGGGCGCCACCTCGGTCGTGAGGGTTCCGTCGCGCTCGAGCTGCAACCGGACCCGGACCTCGGGCTCGCTCGCGTCCGCGGTGACCTTCTCGAGGGTGGCCGTCGCCGAGGCCGGATCGAAGCGGAAGCCCAGGTAGGCAGCCGAGTCGCGCATCCGGGCGAGGTGCTCGGCCAGGTGCGCGAACCCGCTGGGGGCGCTCCAGCGGAGCGTCTCGAACAGCGCGAACGCCGGACGGACCGCGGTGAGCACCCTCGCCTTCGCGATGGCCTCCTCGTACTCGGCCGGCGCGGACGAGTCGTACGTGACGCCGCCGCCGACGCCGTACTCGGCCAGGCCGGAGGGCGCGTGGACCACCACGGTGCGGATCGCCACGTTGAACGCGGCCGTCCCCCCGCCCGACCCTGGGGGCGCGAGGTACCCGATCGCCCCGCAGTAGACCCCGCGGGGCGAGTCCTCCAGGTGGGCGATCATCCCCATCGTCGCGACCTTGGGGGCGCCGGTGACCGAGCCGCTCGGGAAGAGCGCGCGGAACACTCCGGCCACGCCGGTCCCCGGCCGAAGGACGGCCTGGATCGTCGAGGTCAGCTGCCAGACCGTCTCGTAGCGCTCGGCGTGGAACAGCTCTTCCCAGGCGACGCCCCCCGGGACCGAGATCCGGCCGAGGTCGTTGCGGAGCAGGTCGACGATCATCGCGTTCTCGGCGCGGTCCTTCGCCGAGCCGACGAGCCGGCGTCGGATCTCCTCGTCCTCCGCGAGCCACCGACCGCGCGGCGCGGTCCCCTTCATCGGCCGCGTCGTGATGCGATCGCCGTCGAGCCGGAAGAACAGCTCCGGCGAGGCCGAGAGGACGTGGAAGGGCCCGGCCTGCAGGTACGCGGCGTACCCGCCCCGCTGCCCGAGCGCCAGGTCCCGGTACAGACCCCGGGGGTCGCCGGCGACGGTGGCGCGCAGCCGGATGGTGTGGTTCACCTGGTAGGTCTCACCCGCCGCGATCGCCTCACGGATGCGCGCGATCGCGGCGTCGTACGAGTCGCGGCCGACCGAGGGGCGCCAGGGGCTCGGCGCCGGGTCCCGCTCCGACGCCGGTGGCTCGAGCTGCGACGCGTCGTGCCGCTCGGCGAACAGGGTGAACCACGCGAGCGGGAGCTCGGCGAAGGCGTCCCCCGGCTCGCGCGAGCGCACCCGGAGGTCGGCGTTCAGGCCCGGCGCCGCCTCGTAGGTCACGAAGCCCGCGGCCCACAGGCCGCGGCCGACGGCCGCCTCCGCGGCCTCGAGCACCCCGAGCACCTCGTCGGGCCGCCGGGCCTCGAGCACGCCGACCGGCTCCTCGAGCCGGAAGGACCGCTCTGCGCCTGGGGTCAGGTCGTCGAACCTCGCGAGCGTCACCGGGCCAGCCTCGCGCGGCGGACGGGAACCGTCCAGTCCCCGCGTTCAGCCGGCGGCCTTGCGGCGGGCGATCTCGTCGATCAGCCGAGGGACGAGGGAAAGGGCATCGCCAACGACCCCGAGGTCCGCCAGCGCGAAGATCGGCGCCTGCGGGTCCTTGTTGATCGCCACGATGCGCCGCGAGCCCTTCATCCCGACGACGTGCTGCGTGGCGCCGCTGATGCCCACCGCAAGGTACACGTCCGGCTTCACAGTCTTGCCCGTCTGCCCGACCTGCTGGCTGTACGGGACCCAGCCGGCGTCGACCACCGCCCGGGTCGCGCCGACCGCCGCACCGCCGATCGCCTCGGCCAGCCGGTCGAGCAGCGCGAAGTTCGCCTGCTCCTGGAGCCCGCGCCCGCCCGAGATCACGACCCTGGCCTCCTCGAGCTTCGGGCCGCTCGCGGCCTCCTCGTGGCGCTCGACCCGCCGGGGCGTGCGGAGGTCGTCGGGGACCTCGACCTCGACCGGAACGACCGTGGCGGTGCCCCCGGTCGGCTCGGCCACGAACGACTTCGGCCGCACGAGCACGAGCCTGGGCTCCGGGCCCTCGAGCGCCACCTCGACGACGTGCGAGTCGCCGTAGATCTGCGTCACCGCTCGGTCGAGCGCCACCACGTCGCTCGCGTTGCTCATGAGCGTCGAGCCCGTGATCGCCTGCAGGCGTCCGGCGACGTCGCGACCCTCGTGCGAGGTGGGGAACCAGATCATCGCGGGCCGATGCTGCCGCGCAAGCTCGCCGAGCGCATGGGCCGCCGCCCGGCCGACGACCTCGCCGTAGACGGGCTCGTCGCTCGCGTACACGGTCGTCGCGCCGTGCTCCGCGAGCGGCCCCGCCGAGGCGGTGGCGCCGGGCCCGAGCGCGACGGCGGCGACGTCGCCGCCGAGCGTCCTCGCCTTCGTCAGGAGCTCGAGCGCCGAGCCCGCCGGCCCCTCGGTCCCGATCTCCGCGTACACCCAGATCGTCGCCACGTCAGATCACCTTCGCCTCGGCCAGGAAGGCCAGGATGCGCTCGACGGCGGCGTCGCCCTCGACGATCTCGCCCGGCCCCTTCACCGCCGCGGGGGTGACCGAGAGCACCCGCTGCGCGGGAGTCACGTCGGCGGGGGACAGGCCGAGGTCCGCGAGTGCCAGCTGCTCGACCGGCTTCGTCTTCGAAGCCATGATCCCCTTCAGCGTCGCGTAGCGCGGCTCGGCGGCGCTCCCCGTCACGCTGACGAGCGCGGGGAGTCTGCCCTCGAGCACGTCGTAGCCGAGGTCGGTCTGCCGCTCGACGCGAACGGCGCCTGCTTCGACCTCGATCCTGCGGGCGAACGTGAGCGCCGGGACGCCGAGGAGCTCGGCGACCGCCATCGGCAGGGTCCCGCTGTAGCCGTCGGTGGACTCGACCCCCGTGAGGAGCAGGTCGAACGGCCGGCGACCGATCGCGGCCGCGAGCACCCGCGCCGTGGCCAGGGTGTCGGCACCGCGGAGCGCCGGGTCGGTCACGAGTGTGCCCTGGTGGGCCCCCATCGACAGACCCTTGCGGACCGCGCCCATCGCGACCTCGGGCCCCATCGAGACGAGCGTGACCTCGCCGCCGTGCGCCTCGACGACCTGGAGGCCGGCCTCGACCGCGTACTCGTCGCCCGGGTCCAGGGAGCCGTCCGTGCCCTCGCGCTGCACGAGGAGGTCCTCTCCGATCTTCGGCGTGCCCGCGGGATCGGGCACGTACTTCACGAGCACCACGACGTCCATCCGCACCGCCCTCACTGCTCGGGACCGGGGAAGGATACCCGCCGATCGGGCGGTCTCCGGCGCCGAGCGCGTAGCATCGGACGGCGATGGGACGCAAGGGCTCGGTGCTCGTGGCGATGTCGGGGGGCGTGGACTCCTCGGTCGCCGCGTGCCTGCTCCACGAGCAGGGGTACGAGGTCGTCGGCTCCCACATGCGCCTCGTACACCTCGAGGGCGTCGAGCACGGCTGCTGCGGACCATCCGCGCGTGCCGACGCCGAGGCCGTGGCTCGGATCGGCGGGTTCCCGTTCGAGATCGCGGACATGACGCTCGAGTTCGACGAGCACGTGATCGGCGACTTCGTGGCCGAGCACGAGGCCGGCCGCACGCCGAACCCGTGCGCCCGGTGCAACGCGGAGATCAAGTTCGGTGCGTTCCTGCGCCGGGCGGACGAGCTCGGGATCGACGCCGTCGCGACCGGCCACTACGTCCGGACCGACCGCGACGCCGCCGGGCGGTGGCGACTGCGCCGCGGCGCCGACCGGTCGAAGGACCAGTCGTACATGCTCCACATGCTCGGGCAGCGCGAGCTCGCGCGGGCCGTGTTCCCGGTCGGCGGGATGCCGAAGGCCGAGACGCGCCGCCACGCCGAGCGCCTCGGCCTGCCGGTCGCCCGCAAGCCCGACTCGCAGGAGCTGTGCTTCGCGCCGAGCGGCGACGCCGGTGGGTTCCTCGGGACGGTCGCACCCCATCTCATGCGCGAGGGCGAGGTCGTCGACCCCGACGGCCGGGTGCTCGCGCGCCACGCCGGCGCGGCGGCGTTCACGGTGGGGCAACGGCGCGGGCTCGGCGTCTCGAGGCCGGAGCCGACCTACGTGCTCGAGATCGACGCGCCGGCGAACCGCGTCGTCGTGGGCCCCGACGAGCTGCTCGAGCGCCGAGGGCTCGTCGCCGACCGCGTCTCCTGGGTCGCCGGCCGCCCGCCG
>Ga0105100_10000281_pt1 | contig 29995 bp, 27 predicted proteins | sample PPLLak12cMay2015_2_FD_87033 | JGI IMG/M metagenome (GOLD analysis project Ga0105100, IMG submission 87033) | Freshwater sediment microbial communities from Prairie Pothole Lake near Jamestown, North Dakota, USA - PPLs Lake P8 Core (1) Depth... | ecosystem: Environmental > Aquatic > Freshwater >... | reverse complement strand
TCCCTGGGTGACCCCGGCCTCGTAGATCGCCTCGATCCCGCCCTCATGGGTGTTCCCGTCATCGTCGACGAACGATCCCCCCGGAGGAAGGACCGCCAACACCACCGCCAACAGCAAAGACGACCACGGCACCACTATCTGATCGACGTTTACCCCGGAGAACTCAAGTCATAACGGCGACTTCAGGTCTTCACGACCAAGACATCGCAGTCGGCGTCCTTGACCACCGTGTGCGCGGTGGAGCCGAGCAGGGCATCCATCAACCTGCCCCGCCCCCTCGGACCTACGACGAGAACCGACGCGTCGATCTCCCGGGCGTAATCACAGAGAATCTCGCCCGGGTCGCCTTCGCGGTTCACTTCCACGACCGAGACCTCGCAACGCTCCAGGGCGGGGACTGCCCGTCTCCACACCTCTTCACGGTCTGTCTCCGCGAGCTCCCTGGTCGTGATGGTCCGGTCGTGGGCGAGATGGAGCACCGCCGGGGTGATGTTGAGGACGTGGACGACGTGGAGGGGCACCCCGCGCCAGCCGGCCTCGTGGATCGCGCGCACCAGTGCGAAGAGACTCGCCTCAGAGCCGTCGATGCCGACGACCACCGGTCCGATGCTTTCAGTCCCTGCTGGCATGGGGCAATCCTGGCATAGCCGGGGCGGAAAGCCGAGCCCATCCCAGGCCTAGCATCCGGAGGGATGGCTGCTGTCGAAGTCGAGGGGTTGGTCAAGCGCTACGGCGAGCTCGAGGCGGTGGCCGGGGTGGATCTGGTGATCGAAGCGGGGGAGGTGTTCGCCCTGCTCGGGCCAAATGGGGCCGGGAAGACGACCGCCGTCGAGATCCTCGAAGGCCACCGCCATGCCGATGAAGGCCGTATCTCGGTTCTCGGATTCGACCCGGCAACGGGCGGGCGTGCGTTTCGGGAACGGATCGGCATCGTCCTCCAGGAAGGCTCGGTGGAACGGGAGCTGTCGGTACGCGAGGCCCTGACTGTGTATGGCGGCATGTACCCGAGACACCTGTCGCCCGGAGATCTGATCGAGATGGTCGGGTTGGGGGAGAAGGCCGATGCCAGGGTGAAGACTCTCTCCGGCGGCCAGCAGCGCCGGCTCGAACTGGCTCTGGGCCTCGTCGGCGATCCCGACCTGCTCTTTCTCGATGAGCCGACCACCGGTTTCGATCCGAGTGCCCGGCGGAACGCATGGGGGATGCTCGAGGAATTGAAGCGACTCGGGAAGACGATCCTCCTCACCACCCACTATTTGGAGGAGGCCCATCACCTGGCCGACCGGATCGCGATCATCGCTCACGGGAGGATCATCGCCGAGGGGACCCCGGAGACACTGGGCGGGAGAGATGGCGGCGCGGTCATCCGCTTCTCCCTGCCGGCAGGTGCACGTCTCGAGGATCTGCCTTTGACCTCGGTGCGATCGACCGGCAGCACGGTGACGGCAGACGTGGCTGCTCCGACACGGGCACTCCACGAGCTGACGTCGTGGGCCATGGAAAGAGGATTCGAACTGGAGCAGTTGGAGGTCCATCGTCGCTCACTGGAGGACATCTATCTGGAGCTCACCCGTGACGAATGACGCCGGTCGCCCCGGGGTCGGACAGCTGGTCTGGCACCAGTTCCGCTACCAGAACAAGATCTTCTGGCGAACCCCCATCGCCGCCTTCTTCACCGTCGTCTTCCCCCTCATGCTCCTCGTCCTCTTCACTGCCATCTTCGGCAACGAGGAGATCGAAAGCCTCGGGATCACGACCGCCCAGTACTCCACGCCGGGCCTGGCCGTATTCGCCGCCGTCTCCGCTACCTACACCAACCTGGCCATCGGGACTGCCATCTCCCGTGACAACGGCATCCTGAAAAGGGTCCGGGGGACTCCGATCCCACCATGGGCCTACATCGCCGGCCGGGTGACCTCCGCCATATACCTGGCATTCATCGCGATCACGCTGATGATGTCCGTCGGCATCCTGGCCTATGGGGTGAAGGTCATCCCGCGGACCATCCCGGCGGCCACGCTCACCTTCATCGTCGGGGTCGCCTGCTTCGCGGCACTGGGGATGCTGGTGGCTGCGGTCTCGCCGAATGGCGACGCGGCACCTGCGATCACGAATGCCACACTGCTTCCGATTGCGTTCATCTCCGAGATCTTCTTCCCAGTCGAGAACCCCCCACGCTGGATGGAGATCGCCGGGGATTTCTTCCCGCTCAAGCACTTCGCGGTTGCCTTCCGGGATGCGTTCGACCCGACCAAGACCGGTATGCAGTTCCATTGGCCCGATCTGGCCTACTTGACCCTGTGGGGAATCGTGGCGACGGTGCTCGCCATACGGCTCTTCAAGTGGGAGCCGAGCGCAACCCCGGGGCGGAGACGGCGTCGAGCTGGCACCGCCGAGTCGGGTTGAAGCGGTGAGGGATTCCGCTGTCAAGAGCTGGTCGCGGATCCATCGCCTCTTGTACCGCCTCACCGGCGGATTCGTCGGCCGCCGCCTGGTGGACAATGACATGCTGTTGTTGACCACGACAGGTCGCGTGAGCGGAAGGGCCCACACCGTTCCTCTGCTCTTCCTACGTGATGGCAAGAGCCTGATGGTGATTGCCTCCTACGGAGGTCGCGACGGGCACCCGGAGTGGTACCTGAACCTGGTCCGCCAGCCGGTGGTTCATGCCCAGATTCGCGGCGACCATCTCGATCTGCTGGCGCGTACCGCGTCCGGGACCGAGCGGCGCGAGTGGTGGCCCCGGGTCGTCGAGGCCTTCGACGGCTACGCCGTATACCAGAGCCGGACCGAGCGAGAGATACCCGTGGTCATCCTCGACCCGGTCGACGCGTCGATCGGCGGCCGTATCCTCGATGAGCATGACGACCGCTGACCGGCTCGCCCCGTTCGGGGTCACCATCTTCAGCGAGATGACCGCCCTGGCACTCGAGCACGATGCGATCAACCTCGGGCAGGGGTTCCCGAATTGGGACGGGGTCGACTTCGTCAAGGAGGCCGCCCTTCGGTCCATGCAGGACGGTGGCAACGATCAATATCCCCCCAGCCCGGGCATTCCCGCTCTCCGCCAGGCGATCGCCGATCGATACGGCCCCAAGCTGGGTCGGGCCCTCGATCCCGGTTCCGAGGTCACCATCACGTGCGGGTGCACCGAGGCCATCGCCGCTACGTTCCTCGGCCTCATCGATCCCGGTGACGAAGTCGTCCTGATCGAGCCGTACTACGACGCCTACCCGGTCTTCGTAGCCATGGCCGGGGCCGTCCCCCGCTATGTCACCCTGCGACCGCCTGCGTTCGACCTGGATTTGGAAGAGCTCCGGGCAGCCGTCACGCCGAGGACCAAGGCGATCGTGGTCAACAATCCTCACAACCCGACCGGACGGGTGCTCACCCACGCCGAGCTCTCCGCCATCGCCGCCCTGTGCCTCGAGTTCGATATGATCGCCATCACCGACGAGGTGTACGAGGAGATGGTCTACGACGTGGAGCATCTCCGGCTCGCCACCTTCGAGGGGATGTGGGATCGAACCGTCACCCTCTCCTCGATCGGCAAGACCTTCTCGCTCACCGGTTGGAAGGTTGGCTGGGGGATCGCGCCTGCCGGTCTGACCGCCGGGCTCAGGGCGGCACATCAGTTCCTCACCTTCACGACACCAACCCCGGTCCAACACGGCGCGGTGGCGGCGATGAAGGCGCCCGACGACTTCTACCGGGGGCTCCGCTCCGGGTACCGGGCGAAACGGGACCTGCTCACCGAAGGTCTCGAGACGATCGGGTTCGAGGTCTACCGTCCGCAGGGGACCTACTTCATGACCGCAGGCTTCGCCAACTTCGGCTTCTCCGACGATCGGGCGTTCTGCCGATACCTGGTGGAGACGGCGAGGGTGGTGGCCATCCCTCCCAGTGTCTTCTACCACCGACCCGCGGACGGCTCCAGCCTGGTTCGCTTCGCCTTCTGCAAAGACGAGGCATTGCTGTCCGAGGCCCTGGAACGGATGCAACTGCACATCGCCTGAGCCGGGGCCGAGCGCAGATTCGGCCGGCAATGAAGACGGCGATCAGCCAAACGCTGGGATCACCTCGCGGGCAAACAGGTCGAGACTGGACAGGTCGAAGGCGGCGTCGGGGAAGTAGACGATGGCATAGGCCAAGCCCAGGTCCCCCCACTCACTCAGCCTGGCGATCACTTGTTCCGGGGTCCCGGAGACAGCCCGATACAAAGCCGCGTTCCTCGCCGCCCTCTCGGCCGACACGAAGTTGGACATCCTGTCCTCGACCCAGCGGATCTTCTCCTCCGTCTCGGTCTCGCTCTCGGCGCAGACGATGTTGAAGTTGGAGGACCTGGTGATGGCGCCGTAGTCGGTCCCGACATCATCACAGTGCTTGGCGAGAACGGAGGACTTGTGGGCGAACTCCTCCGGGTCGTCACCGAAGTTGGTGTATCGGGCGTGCTGCGCCGCGATCCGGAGTGTGAGCTTCTCGCCGCCACCGGCGATCCAGAACGGGATGTGTGGAGACTGCGCCGGCTTGGGCTGGCAGATCGCCCCCTGGAGCCGGTAGTACCTACCCTCGTAGTCGACCTCGTGCTCGGTCCACATCGCCTTCATGATCTCCACCCCTTCGCGGAGCATCCCGATGCGGTCGCCCGGTGGCAGAAAGGGATACCCGTAGCCATCGTGCTCATGTTCGTACCAGCCGGCCCCGATCCCCATCTCGACCCGTCCGCCCGAGATGACGTCTATGGAGGCAGCCACCTTGGCCAGATACGACGGCGGGCGATAGGTGTTGCAAGTGCACATCTGGCCCAGTCGAACCGTCCCGGTCACCGCGGCCAGTGCGGCCATCAGCGACCACGCCTCATAGGTCGCTTCCTGAGTGGGGACGGGCACGGTGTGGAAGTGGTCGTACACCCAGAGCGACTCGAACCCGCTCTCCTCGATCCGACCGGCGACGCCGGACATGGTCTGCCAATGGTCGGCCGGTTCGATGCCGGCGAGATCGAGTCGCCAGCCCTGAGGGACGAATGCTCCGAAACGCATCCGACGAGGCTACCGATGTCGGCCCGGGACGAAAAAGCCATGGCTGCACTGGTCATCTTCCTGTTTACACTGAATCGCTCCCACAATCCGAGGGAGCATGAAGGCATCTTTCTTCGATCAGGGCCCTGCCCACGACGCATGCGGCGTCGGGTTCATCGCTGCCCTGGATCGTGCTCCCAGCTACCGGATGACGCGGCTCGCCGTCGAGTGCCTGGAGAGGCTCGACCACCGGGGGGCACGCGCCGCCGACGGGACCGGCGACGGGGCGGGGCTCCTCACCCAGATCCCGGTCCGTTTGATCGCCAGGGAGTTGGGCGCACACGGGCTCGACCTCCCTCCCGAGCAACTTGGGATCGTCATGTGCTTCCTCTCGCCGACCGAGGCGGCGGCCTCGAGATCGGTGGTTACCCAGGCCATCGAGGCAGAGGGGTTGCGGGTGTTGTTCTGGAGGTCGGTGCCCATCGATCCTTCGGTGCTGGGAGATCACGCCAACCGTGTCCTGCCCCTGATCGAGCAGGCCATCGTCACCGGAGATGGTGACCCGACCGACTTCGAGCGTCTGCTCTATCTCGCCCGCAAGCGCATCGAGCGCACTGCCACCCCCGGTTTGTCCATCCCATCAGCCTCGAGTCGCACCGTGGTCTACAAGGGGCTGTTCACCGCATCGCACATTGCGGACTTCTATTGGGATCTGAGGGATCCCGACTACGAGACGGCCTTCGCCATCTTCCACCAGCGCTATTCCACCAACACCTTTCCATCCTGGGACAACGCCCAGCCTTTCCGGACCCTCGGTCACAACGGGGAGATCAACACGATCCAGTCCAACCGATCGTGGATGCGGGCCAGGGAGAAGGGGGCGACGCCAGGGGTGTGGGGCGACCGGCTCACCGATGTGTTCCCGTTTCTCCAACCCGGGATCTCGGACTCGGGCAGTCTCGACAACGCATTCGAACTGATCTTGCAGAGTGGCCGGTCATTGACCCACGCCAAAGAGATGCTCATGCCGGCCGCTTGGGAGAACGTCCCCGATCTCGATCCCGACCTTGCCGCCTTCTACGCCTATCACGCTTTCCTCACCGAGCCCTGGGATGGCCCGGCGGCCATCGCAGCGACAGACGGCACCTCGTTGCTGGCCGGGATGGACCGCAACGGGCTGCGCCCGGCCCGCTGGTCGATCACACCGGAGGTGGTCCTGGTCGCCTCCGAGGCCGGCGTCTGCCCCGAGGAGGAGGCGACAGCCATCGCCACCGGCCAGCTCGGCCCGGGTGAGGTGATCTTCTTCGACGGCGAGACGGGGGAAGTGCAGCACTCCGATCAGGTGAAGGCCGCCTTGGCTGCGGCGCGTCCGTACGGGGACTGGGTCAACACCGAGACCCTGCGTATCCAGGCTCCTTTCGACGAGCTGGCCGACACCCGGTTCGACGCAGCCGCCCTGAGCCGGGTGTTCGGGTACACCACAGAAGAGCGACGTCTGATCATCGCCGACATGGCCAAAGGCGAGAACCCACTCGGGGCGATGGGCGACGACACCGGGCTTGCGGTTCTCTCGAAGCGGCCGCGGCGTCTGACCCAGTATTTCCATGAGCAGTTCGCCCAGGTGACCAACCCTCCGATGGACCCGATTCGGGAGAAGCTGGTCATGTCGCTTCGCATCCAGCTCGGCCGTCGCGGCCCGCTTCTCGAGGACACGCCCCAGCAGGCACACCTCATCGAGCTCTCCAGCCCGATCCTGTCCGATGCGGAGCTCGAGTCGATCGTGCGGTCTGGCGACCCTCGGTTCTTCTCTCATTGGATTGCCACGACATGGCCGGTCACGGCCGGTCCTGAAGGGATGGAGGCCCGTCTCGACGAGATCTGTGACGAGGCAGCGCAGGCGGTGAAGTTGGGGGCGACGATCCTCGTTCTCTCCGACCGGGAGACAGATGCCGTCAGAGCGCCGATCCCGATGCTCCTCGCCCTGGGCGCCGTTCACCATCACCTCATCGACGAGGGTGTCCGCGGCTCGGTCTCCCTGGTCGTGGTGTCAGGTGAGACACGCGACCCGCACGACCTCGCCTGCTTCGTGGGGTGTGGGGCCTCGGCGGTGCACCCCTATCTGGCGATCGAACATGCCCGTGACCTGGCGGCGACCGGCGCCATCGATGTCGAGCCGCTTGCCGCGCAGGAGAACTTCCGGCTGGCGATGGAAAACGGCCTGCTCAAGATCATGTCCAAGATGGGGATCTGCACGCTATCGGCCTACCGCGGCTCCGAGTTGTTCGAAGTCATCGGTCTCTCCGAGAAGGTGTGCCGCAAGGCCTTCCGCAACGCATCCCGCCGACTTCGCGGGATCGGGTTCAAGGAGATCGCCCGGCAGGCATTGGAGCGTCACGAGTCCTATGCCGGGGGCGAGACCGACCCGGGCGGCTTCTACAAGCACCGCCGGGGCAGCGACACCCATGTGACCAGCCCGATGGTGGTCCTGGCGGTGCAGAAGGCGGTGCGGTCCGGCGATCCCGAGGACTGGGACAAATACGTCGGGATGATCTCGGATCGAGAGCCCGCGCTGGTGCGCGACCTGCTCACCTTCGTGCAGCGGACCCCGGTCCGGCTCGACGAGGTGGAGCCCGCCGAGCAGATCATGCGACGCTTCACCACCGCGGCGATGTCCCTCGGCGCGCTCTCACCAGAGGCGCACACCGCCCTGGCCGAGGCAATGAACCTCATCGGCGGGCACTCCAACTCGGGGGAGGGTGGCGAAGACCCGGCGCGGTTCGGGACACCGAAGAACTCGGCGATCAAGCAAGTGGCCTCCGGGCGGTTTGGGGTTACACCGGCCTATCTGCAGTCAGCCGATGAGCTTCAGATCAAGATGGCCCAAGGTTCGAAGCCGGGCGAAGGTGGCCAGCTTCCCGGGCACAAGGTCTCGGCGGAGATTGCTCGCCTTCGCTACACGGAGCCGGGCGTCACCCTCATCTCGCCCCCGCCCCACCACGACATCTACTCCATCGAGGACCTGGCTGAGCTCATCTACGACCTCAAGGCGTTCAAGCCCACCGCCCTGGTCTCGGTCAAGCTCGTCAGCGAGCCAGGGGTTGGGACCATCGCAGTCGGGGTGGCCAAGGCCGATGCCGACGTGATCACCATCTCGGGCTCCGAAGGTGGGACCGGTGCCTCGCCGCTGGTGTCGATCAAGCACGCCGGCTCGCCGTGGGAGCTCGGCCTGGCCGAGGCCCATCAGGTCCTGACCGCCAACGGGCAACGGTCGAGAGTGCTCCTGGAGACCGACGGTGGGCTCCGCACCGGGCGGGACATCGTCGTTGCAGCCATGCTCGGAGCCGAGCGTTTCGGATTCGGGACCCTCCCCCTCCTGGCGATGGGCTGCAAGATGGTTCGGCAATGCCATCTCAACACGTGCCCGGTGGGGATAGCCACCCAGCAGGAAGACCTCAGAGCCAAGTTCACCGGCTCTGCGGATCAGGTCGTGCTCCTCTTCCGCCGCCTGGCCGAGGAGGCACGACGGCACATGGCGTCTCTCGGGGCCCGCTCCATGGCGGAGTTGGTCGGGCGGGCCGACCTGCTGCGCCCGATCGATCCCCAACACCCACTTTCGGCTGACCTGTCCGCGATGCTGGTTGCCTCCAAGGGAGGAAAGCGGCATGAGGGCTACCGGCGGATCCCGTTGTCGAGTCTCGCCGTCAGGATGGGAGCCGACTGCCAGGAGGCAATAGCCACCGGGGAGCCGGTCGAGCTCGCCTACCCGATCCGCAACGTCGACCGGGCCATCGGCGCGCGTCTCTCCGGCGAGATCACCGAACGTCATGGTGCGGAAGGCCTCCCCCCCGGCACCATCGTGGTGAAGCTCGCCGGGACGGCGGGCCAGAGCTTCGGCGCCTGGCTGTGCTCCGGTGTCGAGCTTCGGCTCGAGGGCACATCCAACGATTACCTGGGCAAAGGCATGGGAGGTGGCCTCATCTCGCTGTCGCCGCGCCGTCCGGGCGATTCGGTGCCCCACGCGGCCGGGAACGCCGTGCTGTACGGCGCCACCGGGGGCCAGGCGTATCTGGCGGGCCGGGTAGGTCAGCGGTTTGCAGTGCGCAACTCGGGTGCCACGGCGGTCATCGAGGGTTGCTCTGATCATGGCTGCGAGTACATGACCGGTGGCAAGGTCCTGGTCATCGGGGATGTGGGCAGGAACTTCGCCGCAGGCATGACCGGCGGAGTCGCATATGTGTGGGATCCGGATATGAGCCTGAAGGCGACGCTCGCCGACACCGCACCATCGGCACGCCGTCCCGTGGACGCCGACCTGTCTGACATCAAGGCTCTGCTCGAGGCACATCGAGACAACACCGGAAGCCCGGTGTCCACCGTCATCCTCGAGAACTGGCCCAAAGAGGAGGGTGCCTTTTGGGTCATCTCCGCCTCGGGCCGGCCGATGGAGCCGTCCCGCATCGAGATCGTCGAAGTCCCGTCTGTCGGCTGACCCCCGAGAGGGGGGCCTGCCTAGATTTCGGGCCATGACCGACCTGTCACAGCGGATCGAGGCGTATCTCCAAGGGAGGGGAGAGATCACGGAAGGGCGGGTGCTCTCCGGTAACGGCTACTTCCTCGACGGGCGACTTGTGGCCACCCTGATGGACGGCGACCTCTGTTTGCGTGTGGGGACCGACGGCTGGGACGGACTCATTTCGATTGCCGGGATCAGGCCCCTTCTCTTCGCCGATCGACCGGTTCCCGGGTGGGTGATCGTCGAGGGAACTTCGATCGACGCCGACGACGCCCTGGCCCTGTGGATCGAGTCGGCCCTCGCCGGCTGGAACGAGGCGGCGAAGTGAGACACGTGGTTCTGGTCGGCCCGATGGGCTCGGGCAAGACGACCCTGGGTATGCGCCTTGCCGCCGAGCTGGGTCGCCCCTTCATCGACTCCGACGATCGGTTGCTGGAGGCAACGGGGCGAACCGGCAGAGAGTTGGCCGCCACGGCAGGGGTGTCGGAATTGCACCGACTGGAGCGCCAGGTCTTCCTCGAAGCAATCTCCGGGCCCGAGCCCTCGGTGGTGGCGGCCGCCGCCTCCGTCGTAGACGACGAGGCGGTGAGGCAAGCACTGACCGAGACCGTATGTGTCTTCCTGACCGCCGGCCCCGAAGTCCTCGCCGGGCGCACACCGCCCAACGGCCATCGGCGCGAAGTGGGGCGGGGGGAGCGGCTGGAGCGCCGCGACCCGATCTTCGAAAAGGCATCCGACCTGACGATCGACACCGGGCAGGTGTCGGAGAGCGAGGCGGTCAGCCTGATACTGGCGGTCATGAGCGATCCGCTGGAGTGATCCCGTGCCCGTAGACCGTCCAAGGCCTCATTGAGCGATGCGGTGTTCCGTGGGAAACGCTGAAGTCGCGCCCTGATCAGCGGTGGAGCACCTGCCGTTTCGGCTTGGGGTCATGTGGGGAGCGCTGTCTTGGTACCCGCCCTCGTGACGCCACCTGGATGAGGTCCCCCAGCATTGCGCTGGCGGTGGGGTCGCCCCCGGCGCCGGGACCGGTGAACAGGAGCCGCCCAACGGAAGGCCCTTCGATGAAGATCGCGTTGGTCACACCGTTGACACCGGCCAGCGGGTGGTCGGCTGGGAGGCTCTTCGGCTCCACCCGTGCCTCGATAGAACCGTCCAGGCCACGTTGGGCCGACCCGATCAGCTTGATGACCTCTCCTCTCGCGCTCGCCGCGGAAATGTCATCGGCCGTCACACCCTCGATCCCCTCACAACGGACTTCCCACGGCGCCACCCTCTCCCCGAAGGCGAGACTGGCCAGGATCGAGGTCTTGAACGCCGCATCCCTCCCAGAGACGTCGTCGCCAGGATCGGCCTCGGCGTAGCCGAGACGTTGTGCCTCGGCCAGTGCGTCTTCGTAGCTCCGACCTTCCTTGGCCATTGCCGTGAGGATGTAGTTGGTGGTGCCATTGACGATGCCGCTGACCACATCGATGTCCTCGCCGGCGAGGCTCTCCGCCAGCGGGCGGATCACCGGGATCCCACCGCCTACGGCCGCCTCGTACATCACGGAGACCCCGGCCCGTTTGGCCGCCTCGGTTATCTCCTCGCCTCTCGTGGCGATCAGCTCCTTGTTGGCGGTCACCACGGGCTTGCCGGCCTTGACTGCGGCCAGGATCAGCTCCCCGGCCGGCTCGAGGCCGCCCATTGCCTCAACGATCACGTCGATCGAGGGGTCAGAGACAACCGACATTGCGTCGTCGGTGAGCCGATCGGACTTGAGTGCGAAGGGACGGCTCTTACCAAGGTCACGGACCGCGACCTTCTTCACCTCCAGGTCGACACCGGACTTCAACCTGATTGCGTCCCGGTCGGCGAGAAGACGCATCACCAGGGCGCCTCCCACGGTTCCTGCCCCCAGCACCCCAACCCGGACAGTCATGACCGTCGCCTTTCGTCGTGTCGTCGTCTCATCGTTGGCTCCGTTTCCTGGAGACCGCTGTCGGCGGGGAATCAAAAAGATCCGCCCGTCTGCCGGTGCGGATCTCGTGTTGCGTGTCTTGCGGGCTGGTTACACGGTCGAGTCGCACGGCCTTGTGGTCGTGGTCGTCGTTCCGGTCATGAGCCCAGCATTCATCTCACGAGAAAGGTATCCAGGTCGCGTGTCTAAGTCAACGCCGCCCCGGGCCCTTGCACATATGGCTAATGATCAAATATCCTGAGGGGGACGAAGCGCTCATCTTGAGCGGTTGAGGGATCAGGCCCGATGAAACCGCGGCAACCGGCGCAAGCACGGTGCCAATGCCTGGATCGATGAGTTGCCTGGGGCCCAGGCTCCCGGCGCTCTTCAAGCGTTTCGAGAGAAACAAAAGAGGAGTGATCGGTGAGCGAGACCGAACCCCGTTGTCATAGTCACGACGTCGAGACGAGTCCGCGATGAGCGGGTACCTCGACGCGGTCAGCCATGGTGTCGTCATTTACGACGGTGCCACCGGCACCAATCTGCAGATGGTCGGTCTCACCGCCGACGACTTCGGCGGAGCCGCCCTCGAGGGCTGCAACGAGCTGTTGAACCTGCGACGCCCCGACGTGATCCGCGATCTGCACCGGTCGTTCCTCGATGTCGGCGTCGACGTGGTCGAGACCAATACCTTCGGCGCGTTCGCTGTTCCCCTCGGTGAATACGGGCTGGAGGCGCAGTCATACGAGATCGCTGCCGCCGGGGCACGGCTGGCCAGGGAGACCGTCGACGAGTACATCAGCTCCGACGGGCGTCCCCGGTTCGTGGCCGGCTCGATCGGGCCGGGGACCAAGTTCGCCACCCTCGGTCAGATCTCGTTTCGCGACCTGGTGGCAGCTTACGAGGTCGAGTCGTCGGGTTTGATCGACGGAGGCGCCGATCTGCTCGTCATCGAGACCCAATTCGACCTGCTCGGCGCCAAGGCCGCCATTGAAGGGGCTCGTCGGGCGATGAGCTCGGCGGGCATCGAGATCCCGCTCCAGGTCCAGGTGACGATCGAGCTCACCGGCCGCATGCTCCCCGGCACCGAAATCGGTGCCGCTCTCACCGCCCTCGAGGCAATGGGCCCGGACGTCATCGGTTTGAACTGTGCCACCGGGCCCGCCGAGATGTATGAGCCGCTGCGTCATCTCGCGCGCTACTCGCCGGTCCCGGTCTCCGCCATCCCCAACGCAGGGCTGCCCCATGTCGAGGATGGGCAGATGGCCTATGACCTCGGGCCTGACGACCTTGCCTACCACCTCGGCCAGTTCGTGTCGGAGATGGGGATCGGGGTGGTAGGCGGCTGTTGTGGGACCACCCCGGCACATCTCGCCGCCGTCGTCGAGCGAATCAGGCCACTGGCGCCGGCTGAGCGGAGCCCGGCCACCATCCCGTCCGCGGCGTCGATCTACAGTCAGGTTCCCTTCGATCAGGACACCTCGTTTCTCATCATCGGGGAGAGGGCCAATGCCAACGGGTCGCGAGCCTTCAAGGAAGCACTCCTCGCCGACGATCTCGAGGGATGTGTCGCCATCGGCCAGGATCAGGTCAAGGAAGGCGCCCACCTGGTCGACCTGTGTGTGGACTACGTGGGTCGCGACGGGGTGGCCGACATGGAGCGACTGGCCGCGGCGTTCGCGACCGATGTTGCAGCCCCGGTGGTGCTCGACTCGACCGAGCCGGAGGTGATGGAGGCAGGGCTGGAGCGTCTCGGCGGGCGCAGCGTGCTCAACAGCGCCAACCTCGAGGATGGCGAGGAGCCTGGTTCCCGGCTGGATCGGGTGTTCGGCCTCGCCCGAAAGCACGGTGCTGCCGTGATCTGCCTGCTCATCGACGAGGAAGGCCAGGCCAGGACCCTCGAGTGGAAGCTCCGCATCGCCCATCGCATCCACGACCTGGCGGTCGAGCGGTATGGGCTGCGGTCCGCAGACCTGATCTTCGACGCCCTCACCTTCCCCCTGACTACCGGCGGTGACGACCTGCGAAAAGACGGGATGGCCACGCTCGACGCGATCCGCCGGATCAAGGAGGAGCTTCCCGGGGTGCGCACGGTTCTGGGGGTCTCCAATGTGTCGTTCGGCCTCAACCCGGCGGCCAGACGCATCCTCAACTCGGTGTTCCTGCATGAGGCGGTGGAGGCCGGGCTCGATGCGGCCATCGTTCACGCCGGGAAGATCGAGCCCCTCAACCGGATCGACCACGAGCAGAGAAGGGCCTGTCTCGACCTGATCTACGACCGTCGGGCCGATGGCTACGACCCGCTGGAGAGGCTGCTGGAGCTGTTCGCCGGAGTGGAGACGGTGGAGCGGACGGAGGGAGAGTACGACGACCTGCCGGTCGGAGATCGGCTCGCCCGGAGGATCATCGATGGTGACCAGAAGAACGTCATCACCGACCTCGGCCTGGCATTGGCGGAGGGGACGGCCCCCCTCGACATCATCAATGAGTTCCTTCTCAGCGGCATGAAGGTTGTCGGCGACCTCTTCGCCAGTGGCGAGATGCAGCTCCCCTTCGTGCTCAAGTCGGCGGAGACGATGAAGAAGGCGGTGGCCCATCTCGAGCCGATGATGGAGAAGGCCGACGGGGCGACCCGGGGCCGAATCGTGCTCGCCACCGTCTCTGGCGACGTCCACGACATCGGGAAGAACCTGGTCGACATCATCCTCACCAACAACGGCTACGAGGTGCACAACCTCGGGATCAAGGTCGGCATCTCGGAGATGATCGCCAAACTCGAGGAGACGGACGCCGATGCGATCGGGATGAGCGGTCTCCTCGTGAAGAGCACCCTCATAATGCGGGACAACCTCGACGAGCTGGAGCGGCGAGGGCTCGGTCATGTGCCCGTCCTCCTCGGTGGCGCCGCACTCACCCGCAGTTATGTCGAGGCCGACCTCCGGTCCAGGTACGCCGGGCCCCTCTACTACGGGAAGAACGCCTTCGCAGGGCTCGAGGCAATGGGCCGGATCGTGGCCGGTGAGCCGGCTCCCAATCCCATCGCGCCTCGCCGGCACGCCGATGTGGAGACCTCCGGGGGGGAGATCCCCGCGCGCTCGCCGGATGTGAAGAGGGACAATCAGATCTTCATTCCGCCCTTCACCGGCTCCCGGGTGATCCGCGGTGTGGCGATCGACGACATCGTCCCTTACCTCAATCTGACCGCGCTGTTCCGCAATCAATGGCAGTACCGGCCGGAGAAGGGTGAGAACGACGCCGACTTCAAGGAGAGGCTGGCCCCGATGCTCAGAGAGCAGGTGGCCAGGGCGAGGGCCGACGACCTGCTCCACCCCAAGGTGGTGTACGGCTATTTCCCCGCCAACGCCGACGGTGACGATCTCGTGATCTGGGATGACGAGAGGGCACAGACCGAGCTCACCCGTTTCGGCTTCCCCCGTCAGCAGGAGGACCCCTATCTCTGCATTGCGGACTTCTTCCGTCCCGTGGGGGAGGAGGTGGACTACGCCGCATTCCACATCGTGACCATGGGCAGCCAGATCTCGGAGCGGACCAGGGAGCTGTTCGAGGCCGATCGGTACACCGACTATCTCATGCTTCATGGTCTCGGGGTGGAGCTCGCCGAGGCGCTGGCCGAGCACTGGCATCATCGAATCAGAGAGGAATGGGGATTTGCCTCAGAGGACGGGCCCTCGTTGCTCGGGCTGTTTCGCCAGCAGTACCGCGGCGGGCGGTACTCGTGGGGATATCCGGCCTGTCCAGATCTCGAGGACAACGAGAAGGTTGCCTACCTGCTCGGCGCCGATCGTATCGGGATCACCGTGGGTGAGGAGACTTCCTATCAGTATCAACCCGAGCAGACCACCTCGGCGATCATCTGCCATCACCCACAGGCCAAGTACTTCGTCGCCCGCAAGCCAAGGGAGAAGAGAGATGCTGATTGACGCCAAGGATTGGCTCCGCATCGCGGAGATCAACCCGCCGGAACTGCCCAACCTGCAGCACAGGAGCCTGTCGCCCACCTGGAGCCACGTCCTGGTGACCGACAACGTCTTCGGTCGCATCCGAGTCTCCCCGTATGCCTTCTCGGCCCGGATCACCCATGACACCCCGGATGTCCATCCCACGGTGGTGGTATCCACCAGGGACCGGAACATCCTCGCCATCGAGTCCGAGGTGCGTGGCGCTCTGGGGAATGGCGTCGACTCTTTCCTCGTGGTGATCGGCGACACGGTCCCACATGTCGACCATCTTGCCCATCACTACGAAATCGTGGAGCACCTCACCGAGCTCCAGGAGAACCTGCCCGACTTCGAGGTCGGGATGCCGACGCGTTTCCGGGAATGGCAGTTCCGTCGCCGCATCGAACTGGGCGCCCAGTTCTTCGTCACCGGTCCGATCCTCGACCCGGACGTGCTCGACCTGCAAATGGGCCGGCTCAAACTCAAGTCTGAGGACCCGCCGGTGTTCGTGATGATCATCCCGCCGTTCAGTCCAACCTGGGTGGAGCAGATGGAGTCGATCGGCGCGGTTCCGGCCACCGACCGGTTGAAGCGCAGGCTGTCAGAGTTGGCGCCGGATGTTGGGCGCAAACTGGGTTGGGAGCTCACCGCAGAGCTGGAGACCCGGGCGCGTGATGCCGGTGCCGCCGGGGTGATCCTGATGGGGCTGAAGTTCGACTCGGTGGTCAACGAGGCGGCCCAGAGCTGGTTGGGGCGTGGGGAAACCATCGGCCCAGGTCAGGTTTGAGCAGGCACGGCTAGCGGCCCGTTCCGTGTCCGAACTCGAGAGCAACCTCGATGCCCTGGCCAACGAGACGGCTTTCTCCGGTGTGGTGCGGGTCGACCGCGCCGACAGGGTCGAGCTGGCCAAGGCCTACGGCATGGCCCACCGCGCCCTTGAGATCCCCAACACTGTCGATACCCGGTTCGGGATTGCCAGTGGGACCAAGGGTTTGACCGCCCTCACGGTGGTGAGCTTGATCGAAGACGGTGTTCTCGAGCTCTCGAGAACGGCGCGTTCCATGCTCGGGAGCGACCTTCCGCTGATCCGTGACGATGTGACTGTCGAGCACCTGCTCTCGCATCGCTCCGGGATCGGTGACTACCTCGACGAAGAGGGCGATTATCAGGTCGACGAATATGTCATGCCGGTCCCGGTGCATCAACTCGCCACAACGGAGCAGTACCTCGCCGTCCTCGACGGGTTCCCAACCAAGTTCGCACCCGAGGAACGTTTCGCCTATTGCAATGGCGGCTACGTCGTCCTGGCGCTGATCGCCGAGCGGGCGAGTGGAACACCGTTCGTCGAGCTGGTGAGACAACGCGTCTGCGAACCGGCGGGCATGACCGGGACCGAGTTCTTGCGCTCTGACGAGCTCCCCGGAGACGCCGCTATGGGATACCTCATCATCGATGGCGTTTCCAGGTGCAACGTCCTGCATCTCCCGGTGCGGGGCAACGGAGACGGCGGCGTCTACACCACCGCCGCCGATATCAGCTCGTTGTGGAGGTCGTTCTTCGCCGGGCAGGTCGTCTCGTCGGATTGGGTGGCCGAAATGGTGCGCCCCCGCAGCGGGGTGCCGTCGGAGTCGATGCGCTACGGTCTCGGCTTCTGGCTCCACGAGTCGACCGAAACCGTGATGCTGATCGGCAGTGACGCAGGAGTCTCCTTCTGGACGGCGCACGATCCTCTTCTGGATGTGACCCACACCACGATTTCCAACACATCGGGCGGAGCGTGGCCGATCACCGAACTCCTCACAGATCACCTCGGGTTGTGATCGGGCACCGATTCCTAGCTCCCGCGACCGAACCGGTCAAGAGTTCCCTCGCCCTCTAAAGAAAAAACGCGAAAAGGGCCGATAACCCCTCATGGGGTTGGAACGCCCGATCCGTCCAATTGCGCAAGGGCGCGCAGCAGGCGTCGCCGTCGGAGCGACGCTGCTTCTGGTTGTGCTGGTAGTTGGCCTCGCCTTTGCCAATTCCGTCGGTGCGGGCCGGGTGGCGGCCAATGCGGCGGACCTCCATTGGACCAATGCATCGCTCGGCACTGCCGCACTGACTCGAGCGGCCCTGGTCCAGGCCACCACCTTCTCCGAGCTCGCCGGGTCGCAACTGGCGACCAGGGCGGATGTCCTCGCGGCAATGGATGAGGCCGAAGACGCCGGCGACCGTCTCGCCGAGCTTCGGGACATCGGAGGGTCCCGTGTCTCGACTGCATCGCTCACTCACTTCGTCGCCAGGGTGGAGGATGTGATAGGGGCGCTGGAAACGGGTGACCACGAGACGGCCAAGACCCTGCTCATGGCCGATCTGGAGACGTCGTACATCGACCTGGTCGACTCGCTGCAGGCTGAACAGGCCAGCATCCAGCTGCAGATCGACGCCAACACGGTCGGCGCAAATCGCATGACCGACTTCATCAAGTTCTTCCTGATGCTGGGGATACCCGCCGCCGCGGTGTTCATCTACCGCAGGATCGCCCGCGGCCAGGTGCGTGAGCTTCGTCTCAAAGCCGACCTGGAGTTGGAGAAGGAGAGGGAGATCGGGCGGGCCAAGGACGAGTTCATCGCCGGTCTGTCCCATGAGCTCAGGACTCCCCTGACCTCGATCTACGGGTTCGCGGAGATCCTGACCGATGGAGGCGCCGAAGACGCTGCCACCTCACTCGAGCTGTCCCAGATCATCGCCAATGAGGCCGCCGAGATGACCCGCATGGTCGACGACCTGCTCGCCGCCGCCCGGCTGGAGAGCACCGGGATTCAAATCGAGCTGAGCCCGACGAGGGTCTCTGATGTCATCGACTCGGCTCTGCTCCCCTTCGAGCGAGCCGGCATGACCATCAGGCGGGCGACCGAGGAGACCCTGGTTGCCACCGACGCCGCCCGGTTGCGCCACGTGATCATCAACCTGATCTCCAATGCCGCCCGTCATGGCGGCCCGAATGTGGGGGTGGAGGTCACCACGGGCGACGGCGTCGTCGACATCGAGGTCTGGGACGACGGTGCCGGGGTTCCCGAGGACCGCCTCGGGAGACTGTTCGATCGGTTCATCCACAATGGCCAGGCGACCCTGATGACCGGGACCCTCGGTCTCGGGCTGGGCGTCGCCTCCCGTCTCACAGGTTTGCTCGGCGGCAAGCTCTCCTATCAGAGATTCGCCCAGAAGAGCTACTTCACGGTGACTCTGCCGCTCCTGGTGGCCGAGGTGGGGAGCGGCCATGAGACCGACGACTTCACCGTCGCCGATGTGATCAGGGCAATGTCGGCGTGAGACGACCAGTGCCCCTCGCCCTGACCTTTGTCCTCGTGCTCGCCCTCGCCCCGGGATTGACCGCACTCGCCACCTCGACCGGGAACATCAAAGACAAATTCACCTCGATCGGGTGGGGCGGCTCGGACGGCTCCCTGCCCTGGTCCGGGCCCTGGCAGGAGAACGGCGACGATGGCGACGAGAAGAAAGGCGACGTTCGCGTGGTCAGCTCGGGTCATTGCGCCTCGGGCAATTGCATGCAGATCGCCGCCCTGACCACCCTGCTCAGCGGGCCGATCGGGGCCACCCGTCGCGCCGACACCAGCGACCTGCGAGAACTGGAGCTGTGCTTCGATATCAAAGCGACCGGGTCGCTGCTCGGATCGTCGCTGCGTGTCCAGGTGAAGGGCGAAGAGGGCTGGGAGACGGTGAAGCAGTACTCGTTGGAGACCGAGTTCACCGAGCACAGGACCATCGACATCAGCGAGTTCAGCTCCGAGGACTTCCAGATCAGGTTCCGTTTCGAATCGACACTCCTGGGAAGCGAGGTCTACATCGACAACGTCGAGCTCCAGGGCGTGCCGGCCGAAGAGGGCGGGGACACCACCACGACCACCACTAGCGTCGATCAGACCACGACGACGGTCCCAGGCGACACCACGACCACGACCAAGCCGGCGACAACCACCACCAAGCCGGACACGACCACTACCACCAAGCCCGGGGCCAGCGAGAGCACGACCACGACGACCGAGCCCTCGACCACGACTACCGCGGCACCGGTGACCAAGCCGACACTGTTCGGGCCAGACCGGGACGACACCTCGACCGGAGGCACTTCTTCGACCAGCACCACAGTCCCGGCGGCCGGGCTCGAGGGCACCGATGGCGACGGCTCGGGCACCGGTGGGACCGGCACCGGCCCGGAGGGCAGCGGGATACGAGCCTCGGCAAGAGGCATCCAGGCCAGCTTCGAGGGTGGGCTGTATGGCGACATGCGCACGGTCTCATCCGTCAACGGCGTCGATCTCCAGGCCGACTACAACATGGCCGTCGAAGTCATCCGGTCTTCCTGGGCGTGGATGGTGCTACTCGGGCTGCTGGTTGGCTGGGCCATCGTCTCCGGGCTGGAGCGGCGCCGGGGGGAGCTCGAAGGCTGAGCTCGCGGCCCTCGACGCAGCAAGGCCGCCGCCATTCGCCGGATTGTCCAGGCGGGCGTTGCACCGCTCCCTACCGTGAAGGCCGGTGGACACCGCGTTCGACCTCTTGTTCATCTTCACCTTGCGTCTGCTCGACGTGGGGATGTCGACCGTGCGAATCGTCCTCCTCGGCAGGGGAAGGAGGCTCCCCGCGGCTCTGCTCGGCTTCGTCGAGGCGCTGGTCTGGGTGCTTGCCATCTCCCGAGTTTTCGATGCCCTCGACGATCCGGCCCGGATGATCGCCTTTGCCCTCGGCTTTGCAGCGGGCACCTACGCCGGTTCGGTCGTCGAGGAATGGATGGCGCTGGGTCATGCGTTGATCCGGGTGGTGGCCCCGGTGGCGACCGACCCGGTCGCCCCCCTGCTGCGTGACCGTGGTTACGGAGCCACCGTCCTCAACGGCGATGGGCTGTCCGGTGAAGTGAGGGTCACGTTCTGTGTCGTCCCGCGCAAAGACGTCTACACCGTGACCCAGGTGATACATCGCGCCAATCCACAGGCATTCGTCACCATCGACAACACCTCGACCGTGGACCTGGCACGGCATGAAGGCGACGTCCAGAAGTAGCGGCATCGCCCCCTGAGGGCGACATCCGGGCGAGGCCCCGGGTACGAACACGACGTGCAATGGAACTGACCTGAATTGACAGGAGTTCGCCGAAGCCGGGTCATCCCTAACATTCGGTCTTGGTGGCCGGATGGAGCAGGATGTGGGCGACTTGAATCGGGACGATGCGGAGCTCGCTTCGCGTGTCGCCTCGGGTGATCGTGCCGCCCTCGAGGAGCTGTACAAGGCCTACGGCGGGGCGGTGAAATCGCTGGCATCCCGGGTCTTGAGAGACGAGGCACTGGCCGAGGACGTCGTGCAGGACACATTTGTCGGATTCTGGAGATCTCCGGGGAAGTACGACCCGAGCCGAGGGTCGTTGCGGACATTCCTCCTGACCATCGCGCACCGGAGGGCTGTGGACACGGTCCGCTCAGAACAAGCCCGTACCAGGAGAGAGCTCGTCCCGCCCGACCCCGACCACTTCGACCTCGTCGACGAGGTCCTCGCGGGGGAACTGGCCCAGGAGGTGCAGCGTGCCCTCTCAGGGCTCCCCGAAGGAGAGCGTCAGGCTATCGCCATGGCCTACTTCGGTGGTCTCAGCTATGTCGAGGTTGCACGGCGCCTCGGAGCGCCGGAGGGAACGGTGAAGAGCAGGATTCGCAGCGGTATGCAGAAGCTGGCGACTTCACTGGAAGGTGCTTCACCATGATGACCCACGACCAGATTCTCGAGTTGCTCCCGTTGCTCGCCCTCGACGCTCTCGAAGGAGTGGAGCTTGGCGAGGTCGAGGCCCATCTCGCCTCCTGCGACATCTGCTCGGCCGAGCTGGCGCTGCATCAGTCGGTTACCGCAACCTTCACGGCCGACGGTCCCGCCGACGTGGCCCTCTGGGACCGGATCTCGAAGGAGATAGGTGACATTTCGGAGTCCGGGGAGGTGGTCAGCCTCGACGCTGCCCGACCAGAGCGCAGGTCTGCCGGGATCTGGTTTGCGTCGATCGCAGCGGTGGTGGCCCTCGTCTTCGCCGGACTCGCCCTGGTCCAGCGGATGACGATCAATGAGTTGTCCGGCCCCGACGGGGTTCTGGCTGCGGCCGAGACCGCCTCCAACCAGCCCGGGTCGATCGTGGCCGACTTCGAGACCGAGGGCGGCTCGGTGGCCCAGGTTGTCCTGACCCTGGACGGCGAGGGATTCATGCTGCCAACCGAAACCCTCGATCCATTGTCCGACGATCGCACCTATCAGCTGTGGGTCATAACCCCAGACGAGCAGGTGATCTCGGCCGGGGTCCTGGGAAACGACCCGGAGCCGTCACGGTTCACCTGGACTGGCGAGGTGACCGGCTTCGCCCTGACCAGGGAGCGGGCAGGCGGTGTCGTGAGCAGCGAAGGCGACGTGGTGTCCGTCATCGAGACCTGATGGCCATGAGCACGCGAATCGAGAGCTCCCTGGGCCGGCTCGCCGATCAGCTTCGGCAGCGAGTCGTCTCGTCGGCGACGTCACCCTTCTCTCATGCGCCCTATCCCCTCGCCGACAGCCTCGACTTCCCCGGCGACCCGGGTCTGCTCGGACCGGGGTCGGCCTCATGGGAGGTCATCGGCGATGTGGCAGCCTTTGTGGGAGGGATTCGCGGTCTGCTCGTCCAGGCAGCCCATCCCGAGGTCGTGGCCGGAGTGGGGGATCACTCGAGATACCGGGAGGATCCGCTGGGCCGTCTCTCCCGCACCTCCTCATACGTGACGGCCACCACCTACGGGGCGATGCCCGAGGTGGATCGTGCGGTTGCGCAGGTGCGGCGGATCCATCGGGTCGTCTCGGGTGTGTCCAGCCGGGGGATCCCGTACGATGCCTCCGACCCCGGATTCTCTGCGTGGGTCCACAACGCCCTGACCGAGTCTTTTCTCGTCGCTCATCGCGTCTACGGAGGCATTCCCTTGACGCCCGCCGGCGAGGATCGTTTCGTGTTGGAGCAGACTCGTATCGGCGCTCTGCTCGGGTCTGATCCGATGCCATCGACCGCGGTGGGCCTTTCGCGTTGGATCGAGCTTCATCCAGACCTGGCCCCGTCCCCAGAGATGCGGGAGGCAGTGGATTTCCTCACCGATCCGCCTCTCGATCCCGGGCTCAAGTTCGGCTACAAGGTGTTGCTGGAGGCGGCGGTCGCGACGATCCCACGACGTCTGCGTGGGATCCTCGGTGTGGCCAGGATGCCTGGCTCGGTCGCAGCGGGCCGGGCCGCCACAGCCGGCCTCCGTTGGGCTCTCGGCAACTCTCCCTCGTGGCACCTGGCCCTCGTCCGATGCGGGGCCACGATCCCGGATAGGCGGTTCAGGCAGGCCCTCCAAGTCTCGCCCTGATCAGAGATCCCCGTGGTAGGAGCGCAGGACCGCGATCTCGTCCTCGAGGACGTCGGCCTCCAGAGGACGACCGGCCGACCTGTACTGATCCACGGCGACCTCGCGCTCTTCGATCTCAGCCGACATCACGGTTAAAAGGTCTCGACGTGAAAGCCGCCGACGGGGAACATCGCCGTAGCCGGCGACGCCCTCGGCTCGGGTCTCGATGTCGACCGCTGCCGCGTTCTCGATCGCAGCCAGAGCGGATCGGAGGGCGCTGGTGCGCGGCTTGTCCCCGGACCGCAAGGCGGCGGTGAGGTCAGACCGAAGCCGATCACGAAAGCTCGTGTCGCTACTCTCCACACGCTGCTGGTCCATCGAAACCAAGGGTAGGCAGACGGTCGGTGGAGCTCACTCAGGACTCACGTTCGCGGCATGTGAAAGGGACCCGGGTGACCCGAGCCCCTTTCACGTCGGGACGCCTGATTTGGGAGGAGATCAGGCGTCGGGGGGAAGGAGGACGGTGTCGATGACGTGGATGACGCCGTTGGAAGCCATGATGTCGGCCGAGATGACAGCCGCATCGTTGATCATCACAGAATCACCCTCGACGCTGATCGCCACGTCCGAGCCCTGGGCGGTGGTTGCGGATTCGAGAGTGACCACCTGATCGGAAGTCACCGCGTCGGGAACGACGTGGTAGAGAAGGATGTTGCTCAACGCCTCCGGGTCCTCGAGCAATCCTTCGACGGTTCCCTCGGGTAGTGCCGCGAAAGCCTCGTCGGTCGGGGCGAACACCGTGAACGGCCCCTCACCCTCGAGGGTCTCGGTCAACCCAGCCGCCTCGACGGCTGCGATCAGTGTTGTGAAGCCGCCAGCCGCTTCGGCTGTCTCGAGGATGCTCATCTCCTCCATGGCCGCGGTCGTCGTCATTTCGGCCGCCGTGGTGGTCGGGTCGGGAGCGACCGTCGTGGTGCTGGCCTCCGCTGCGGCCTCCGTGGTTGTGGTGCCTTCACTTTCGCCTGCGCAGGCGGCCACCAGGGCCGCGATCGCGGCGACTGCCAGTAGTCGGGTTCTCATCGGTGCTTCCTTTCGAACATTCGGCCCACATCGCAGGCCATCGGGTTGCTTTCTCCTCGTGTTCGACGCCGACACCGATGACGGATGAGTGTCGTTCAGGATTCGGCGGTCGAGATGAGAAAGTCGGCGACCAGCAGGCCGACCGCTCGAGCGCGCAGCGATCCGATCGCATCGAATCCGTGCTGCCCGCCCCACACCTCGTGGTATCGGGCTTCCGCTCCAGCCGAGCGAAGCGCATCGACGAAGTGGCGAGATTCGCCCGGTAGGACGACCGAGTCGAATGAGCCGTGCACTGCGAAGAACGGCGGTGCATCGGGCCGGACCAGGTCGATAGGCGATCCGAGTCGATAGAGGTCTGGAGCTTCCTGGGGATTCGCCTTCATCACATGACGGGCCACGAACGGCCAGTCGTAGCGGGTCCCATTCCGCACCAGGAGGTCGTAGATCCCGTAGTGAGGGGCGCATGCAATCAGCGACGTGTCGGCTGTCTCGAACCCAGGTTGCAGGTCGGGGTGATCCCAGGTGAGGGCGGCCAGTGCGGCGAGATGGGCTCCGGAGGAGGCGCCACTTACCGCGATCCTCGTTGGATCGATTCCGAGCGATTGCCCTTCGCCCCTGGCCCAGGCGATTGCCCGTTTCACCCCGATCAGATGATCCGGGAAGGTCGCCATCGGGGAGAGGGGATATCGGATGTCGAGTATGACCCAACCGGCCAGGGCCAGTGTGTGGATGAGTGGCAGGGCCTGTCGGCCGGGTCGGCCCCTCATCCACGAACCGGGGTGGATGTAGACGAGGGCCGGTCCGTTGACGGTGGAGGGGAGTCGGTATGCATCCAGGGTGAGGTCATCCCAGTAGGCGACTTCAGGGGTCTTCACCACCCCATCGGGCAGGCGGGCTCGGACGCGGAACAGGTCCCGAGCCGAAGGTGACATGCCCGCCTCACGCGCCGCTCTCCAGGTCCGCCCCATCAGTGGCACCAGGGCGAGCTCCGAGAACGCGAACAACAGGAGTCCGGCCTGCCCGATCGGGCGATCGAGAGCCCCTGCCCAGACGAAGGCGCCGGCGACGAGAGCTCGGAGTGCGAACAGCCAGGGCGCCAGTTCCGAGACGACCATTGCGGGCAACCAGAGCGGGGGGAATCCCCGTCCCGGGGGCACCGGGCGCCGCAAGGCGTTGAAGGTCAACAAGGAGGCAGCAAAGAACCAGGTGAAGAAGAGGGCAGAGATCATCGTCCGTGACCTCGTGGCCTAGCGGCCGGCCGGCTCCCGATGGAGGGCTGCCCCGTAATGGGATCCGGCTCCGAACGCGGCGAAACAGACCAGGCTCCCCGGGCCGACACGGCCTGCCTCTCGCAGTTCGTGATAGAGGATGGGAAGGGTCGCCGCGGTGGTGTTCCCGTAGCTTCCGATGTTGGACGGCACCTTCTCCGGACCGAGGTCGAACTGGCGTCTCACCCCTTCGAGTATCCGATCGTTTGCCTGGTGCGCCACGACGACATCGATCTCGTCGATGCTCAGGCCTGAGCGCGCGGCTACCTCCCTGGCCGCCTCCGGCATCAGTCGTACCGCGCTCCGAAACAGGTTTCCTCCGTCCATGTGCGGCAGATGGGCGTCTCGGTCGATCTGCTCATGGCTCACATACGGGCGCTCGCGAAACCCGACTCCGGGAACCCAGATCAACTCGAATCCTGAGCCGTCGGTGTGGAGCGATGTAGCGAGCAGGCCCTCGCCCTCGCTCTCGCCCCGACGCAGGACGACAGCCCCCGCGCCGTCGCCAAACAAGACGCTCCAAGCTCGATAAGCGGTGTTCCGGGCGTATTCGGCCTCGCTCAATTGGCCGTCCCCGCCGAGTGCCAGGTCCCACGATGTCTTGTTCCATGGCTGGAACCCGGCGTGCACCTCGGCACCGACGACCACGGCCACGTCGGCACGACCCGATGAGATCATGGCATCGGCCAGGTCGAGGCCGTAAAGGAAGCCACTGCACTGCTGTCGTATGTCGAAGGCGGCGATGTGGCCGAGGCCCAATCCGGCCTGGACCAGCCCAGCGATCCCTGGTGCGAGGTAGTCCGGCGTCATTGTGGCCGTGACCAGGAGGTCGATTTCTCCAGGTCCAACACCGGCGTCCGACATGCTTCGACGCGCCGCCTCGATGGCGAGATCGGAGGAGCCAACCCCGGGATCGACGAATCGGCGCTCTTTGACGCCGGTACGGGTCGTGATCCAATCGTCCGAAGTGTCCATGATGCGGGCGAGGTCGTGATTGGTGACGACGTTGTCCGGGACGAACATCCCTGTTCCGACGATCACGTTCCCCAACGTCATGCCTCCGTTGTCATCCGCAGCGGTATTCGAGCCCGAACATAGTGTTGGATTGCCACCGTGACCGAAACGACATGGTTGAGACGACTGATCACGATCCCGACGATCGTGGTCCTGTGCGGGCTGGTGAGCATCGGACTGCCGGTCTTGCTCGTCACCGCCTTATTGGTCGATCTCGTTCGCCGGATCGCCGGCGGCAGGCCGGCGATGGCGACCCGTCTCGTTGTCTTCCTGTGGGTCTATCTCATAGGCGAGGTCTGGGCGGTGGTCGCCCTTGCCAGTGTCGCCCTGCTCGGGCGGCCCGTGTCGATCGAGGCGACATACCGGTTGCAGGGGGCGTGGGCGATGTGGACCTTCAACACGATGACCTGGGTATTCGGGCTCACCTTCTCCGTGGACGGTCTGGATCAAGTCCCGCCCGCGCCGATCCTCCTGTTCTCCAGGCATGCCTCCCTCGTCGACACTCTCCTCCCGGCGCGGTACGTGACGAAGGAACATGAGATCAGGCTTCGCTACGTCCTCAAAAGGGAGCTCCTTGTCGACCCTGCTCTCGACATCGCTGGCAACCGTCTGCCCAACTACTTCGTGGATCGGCACTCCCGGGCAGGCGAGGCGGAGGTCGCTGCGATCCGTAGCCTGGCGACCGGGATCGGCGATTCGGGAGGTGTGATGATCTATCCGGAAGGAACGCGGTACTCGGAAGCCAAGTTGGCCAGATACGTGGCTCCTTTGGTCGCCAAGGGTGGTGCCATTGCCGAACTGGCGTCTCGATACGAGCGTGTCCTGCCCCCTCGCCCAGGGGGGGCACTGGCACTTCTCGAGGCCACCGAAGCCGATGTGGTCGTGCTGGCCCATCGCGGCCTCGAGGGATTCGCTCGCGTCAAGGACATCTGGTCGGGTGGTCTGGTCGATTCCCGGATCGATGTGAGGTTCTGGAGAGTGCCCCGCGCCGAGATTCCGCGATCCCGTGGAGAGCGCCTTGAGTGGCTCTACGAGTTGTGGGCGGAAATCGACGCCTGGGTTTCCGGACGGAGGTACGCAGAGTGACCTCCGTGGCCGAATTGCTCCTCGTCTCCGCTCTGGCCTCTCTGGCGCTGATGGTCCTCGCCTGGGTGGTGAGTCTCCTCATCCGGGATGCGTCCATCGTCGACATGATCTGGGGCTTCGGTTTCGTCGTGGTGGCGTGGGTCACCCATCTCGGCGCGGACGCGCCAGGTCCCCGTGGCTTGCTTCTCGCGGTGCTGGTGTCGATCTGGGGGCTCCGCCTCACCGGTTACCTGGTCTGGAGGAACCTTGGCAAACCCGAGGACTACCGGTATCGGGAGATGCGTGACAAGGCCCCGGAGTGGTTCTGGCTGATCAGCCTGTTCAAGGTGTTTCTCCTCCAAGGGCTCCTCATCTGGCTCATCTCGTTCCCGGTTGTGATCGGTCAGACGAGTGAGACCGGCATCTACTGGCTCGACATCGTGGGCGTCACCATCTGGCTGGTGGGGCTTTTCTTCGAGACGGTCGGGGACATCCAACTCGCCCGGTTCAAGGGGAAGCCCGAGAACAAGGGCAAGGTCATGGATCGCGGGTTGTGGCGCTTCACCCGGCATCCCAACTATTTCGGCGACTTTGCGGTCTGGTGGGGTCACTATGTGGTCGCCCTGGCCGGCGGGGCGTGGTGGACCATGTTCTCGCCGCTGGTGATGTCGTTCCTCCTGCTCCGGGGCTCGGGCGTCGCGCTGCTGGAGAAGACCATCTCCAAGCGCCGGCCCGAGTACGAGGAGTACGCGCGTCGCACCAACGCCTTCTTCCCGGGCCCGGTCAAGCGCACCTGATGTCGGTGGCCGTCGTTTGGTTTCGACGCGATCTCAGGTTGCGTGACAACCCCGCCTGGTCGGCGGGGACGAGAGCGCGGGCCGTCTGCCCTCTGTTCGTCGTCGACCCCATCTTGTTCAGCCGTGTATCCGGGTCGCGACGCTCAACCCTGGTGGCGGCCCTGCGCTCGTTGGATGAAGGTCTGCGTCGACAGGATGGCCGGCTGCGGGTCGAGTTCGGCGAACCTCGGGAGGTTGTCCCCCGTGTCGTCGCCCAGGTCGGCGCATCGAGTGTCCATCTCAATCGCGACGTGACTCCCTATGGCACCGGTCGCGATCGCAGCATGACCCAACGGGCCGACGTGGTATCCCATGATGGGGTCTATCTCCAGCCGCCCGGTTCGATCCTCACCCGGGCCGGCGAGCCGTATCGCGTGTTCACTCCCTTCTTCCGGGTCTGGTCGGATCGACCCTTGCCGCCCATGGAGGTGCCGGGCGAGTGTGATGTCACGAACGATGAAGGCGCCGGTATCCCGATGAGCGAGCCCGCTGCGATCCGGATGGGCGAGGAGCCGGCAACCGAGCGGTTGTCCCGTCTCCTCGGCCACGTCGACCGGTACCACGAGGAGAGGGACCGTCCCGACCTCGAAGGCACAAGCACCCTCTCGATCGATCTCAAATACGGGACGATCGCTCCTCACACCATCTATCGGGCGGTCGGCTCGTCCACCGCCGGCCGTGCCGCTTTCGTTCGGCAGCTCGCCTGGCGTGACTTCTATGCCCATCTGATGGCGGCGAGGCCTGAGACAGTCTCTCGGCCGATGCGACAGGAGTTCGAGCGGATGGAGTGGCGGGACGACCCGGATGAGATCGAGGCGTGGAAGAGCGGGATGACCGGTTACCCGATTATCGACGCCGGGATGCGTCAGCTGGCCGCCGTCGGCTGGATCCACAATCGGGTTCGAATGTTGGTCGCCTCGTTCCTCGTGAAGGACCTGCTGGTCGACTGGCGGATCGGGGAGCGACATCTGCGAAGGCACTTGTTGGATGGTGATGTCCCTCAAAACGTTGGCAACTGGCAATGGGTAGCCGGGACCGGGACCGACGCGGCGCCCTACTTCAGAGTGTTCAACCCGGTGACTCAATCGAGGCGCTTCGACCCGGACGGCACCTACATAAGACGTTGGGTCACCGAGCTGTCGTCTGTCCCCACGCCTGGGATCCACGCGCCCTGGGAGGTGCCTCCGCTCGAGCTCGCCGCCATGGGGCTTCGTTTGGGCGACGCCTATCCATTTCCTCTCGTCGAGCATGACTTCGCCCGGCAGAGGGCGATCGACGCCTACCGGGCGGCAGGGTGAACCTCTCAGGGGAAGTCTGAGTCGGTGATCTTCGTCAGGGCCTCCCACAGGTCCTCGCGGTCTCCGGGTCGCTCTCGCGTTGACTCGGTCAGATGGGTGGGCACAACTGCTCGATCGAACCAGAACCGCCCGGTCGTGGTGCCGGGCGCGTCGGCGGTCGCCAGCCACACAATGGTGTCCGCCCCCTGAGCCGGGGTCCGAAGCAGGGGTTTCATCAGCTTGTTGAAGGTGGGTAGGGACTGCTGTACACCGGCGGTGGCCGCCCACCCCGGGTGCATGGCATGGACCACGACCCCGGTGCCGGCCAGGCGCTCGCCCCACATCTCGGTGAGGATCACCTGGGCGCGTTTGGTCCGCGCGTAGGCAGATGCACCCCGGTAGGAGGTCGCTTCGTATTGGAGATCCTCCGGGTGCACGCGTTCGGTGTACATCCCGCCGGAACTGACATTGATGATCCGCGCCGGGGCTGACTCGATCAGTCGGGGGATCAGGGAGTTGGTGAGCAGGAAGTGGCCGGCGAGGTTGGTTGCCAGCGTCGTCTCGAGACCCTCTTACGTCATCGTTAGCTCGGGCAGCAGAACCCCGACAGTGTTGATCAGCACGTCGATGCGGTCCTCGCCGTCCCGCAG
>Ga0105100_10000280_pt1 | contig 30046 bp, 16 predicted proteins | sample PPLLak12cMay2015_2_FD_87033 | JGI IMG/M metagenome (GOLD analysis project Ga0105100, IMG submission 87033) | Freshwater sediment microbial communities from Prairie Pothole Lake near Jamestown, North Dakota, USA - PPLs Lake P8 Core (1) Depth... | ecosystem: Environmental > Aquatic > Freshwater >... | reverse complement strand
TTCGATGTCTATACCTTGCGGGACAATAAAAGTCCAGGTCCGAAGATCCGGTGAAGTCCAGTACCCCCCCGATCGTGAAGCAAACAAATAATAATCATCCTTAAATAAAACAATGACGGGATCAGCTGCCTCACGGGCATCGATGGCGTCAACCATAAATCTGTAATTCAGGTTAAGCGGACTGCAAAATGTTTGTGGTTCACTTGCAGGTTGCGCCATAATATTTGTAATCATGAGGCTTCCAAAAATTAATGGTATCCAATGTTTAACTTTCATTTTATTGAAGTATTTAATGTATCGAATTACACTGAAATTTACGGTTCTCTTTTTAATATAATAACAATGCGCTTAGCTTTAAAAATGGCCCTGTTTTGATCTGACCCGAATTCGCATAAAAAACAATCGAAATACCCGGCTGCAATTTTGAAAACTACACTCAGTGCTGGTAATAACTAACTGTTGCAAGATAAAAATAGTTTGTTTAGTATGTAACCAGTATCAAATTTGGGTCATTTTCTATTAAATTTTGGTCATCAGCCGATAAGCTTTACAAAGTATTAAACAGCTTCGGCCCGCTGATTGGCGGGATTGTTCATCCGGATTCAGTTTGAAGTAACTATCATGTTCATTTAATTATATTTAATAACAAGGATTTGCTGAATGAATTGGCATGAAATATTACATTATATAAACCTGAATTCAATTGTTCCGGACCGGTATCAATTTCCAACTGATGTGTTCCTTCAGCCTCTTCATCTTTACAGATTGACTTCAACAGGATTCCGTCCATTGAATATATTTCAACTTTTACACCGGCATGGCAGGGGAGCTTATATTCAAGTATAAAATGTGAGCTCGTTGGATTGGGGAAAATGCTGCATTGATAACCGGCAGTTTCAGCAGGAGAATTTATCTTGCCTGTGCTGGTAGTAATGGTATCTTGAAAATTAAAACGGTTCAGTTTGCATCTGTCTGAAGTTTCTCCTTTTAGTACAAGATAAATATCCCTTAATCCCGTTATTCCTGTGAGCACACATGATTGAACTTCAAAAATTTCAAGGTCAGCGGTTGGCGAAACAGTGAATGTGCCAACGACTTCCCCGTCCAGACTGTCAACGACAATATCAATCCGGCTGCCGGTATTGACTGATGCCAGCTGTGCAATAAACTGTTTAGCTTCCCTGTCGAAATTAAAATTCTTATAGGCAACATAACTGTTATTCCCCGATAAATTGGCACAAAGGTTGTTTTCCAGACAGGATACAACTGAAACGGTCCGGGATTTATTTTCGAAGTTTTCTGCTTCAACGTCGATAAAAGGATCCTGCCTGTAGGTTGAAGATATCAGGCTTCCGGTAACAACGATCTGGCTGTCTAACCTGATGTCCTGCGATGAACTGCCTATGAGTATTTCCACATCACCGTCTTCAACGCTGAACACTCTTGTATCTTCATCATAATATTGCAGGTCCTCATGGTTGAGTTCGAACGTAACGGTTTTCGTACTGTCGGCTTGGATTTCCACCCGGCTGAATCCTCTAAGTTCTTTTACCGGCCTTTTAACCGATGATGAATTAACATGAACATAAAGCTGAACAATCTCATCACCGGCAACTTCACCGGTATTGGTGATATCAGCACTTAACGTAATGGATTGACCGGGACTTAAGCTGTTTGAACTCAGGGTTAAATTATGATAAGAAAATGCTGTATAACTCAGGCCATAACCAAAAGGATAAAGTGGAATTCTGTTAAAATACATGTAGGTCCGGTTATGCTTAATATCGTAATCAGCCATGGATGGAAGGTCTGTAACTGATTTATACCAGGTGGTGGTGAGTTTTCCGCCCGGATTATAATCTCCGAATATTACATCGGCAATGGCTGTGCCCTGCGACTGCCCGTCATACCATGCGCATAATATGGCAGGGATGCTGTCCTGGGCCCAATTAACCGACAATGATGCACCGGTAACCAATACCAGTATTGTTCTTGGATTAGCATGATAAACTGCCTTGATTAATTGTTCCTGTGCCCCGGGCAGGTTTATGGAAGTACGGTCCAGGCTTTCGTCTGCGACAGAAAGATCTGTTCCGCAAACGACAACAGCAACATCTGATTTTTTGGCAAAAGCCACCGCTTTATCTATTTCTGCCTGATTTATGGCATCGGTTACGCCACAACCCAGGGCATAACAAACCGGCCCGATACCTGCCGTGGGGTCTACATCCCCTTCATTGTAAAATTTCAGCCAGTTTATATTGTATAAATATCCGCTTCCTCCGGTAAATATTGCATAAACTTTATGGGTCCCGGAGGTTTTAGGAATATCAACGGTCAGGGTTGTCCAATTCTGCCAGCCCCCGGTTCCGGGAACGGTAAATTTGCCTAATGATGGTCCGGTACTGCTGTCAAGAAGCACTTCAATAGTTCCGCCGTCAGTATTGCTGGCCACCCGTAAATCAAGTTTTACCCTGCCTGTATCAAAATCAACGTTATTATAGACAGCATAATCACCATTTTCGATATATCCGATATTGCTGCCACCTTCGGTGCAGGCTTCCGTTCTTAAACCGGATTGTTCGCTGAAATTCTCGGCTTCCGTTGCTCCGCCGGAAATATCAACGCCGAATCTGGCCGCAATCCCTTGAAGAGCCGAAACAGATACGGACGGGATCCCGCTGTACCCGCCCAGCTGAACGGTATTTGCATTGGGTCCTATGATGGCAATGGTATCGATGGAGTCAATATTTAGCGGCAGCAATGAATGGTCATTTTTAAGCAGTACTATGGCTTCCCTGGCAGCACGAAGGGCAAGATCGCGATGTTCCCCGCAATCGAGCTCGCCATTGGGGATCGATTTATAGGATACCGAAGAGGCAGGGTCAAATTCTCCCAGCAGAAACCTGGCTTTAAATACCCTTTTTAAGGCATTATCAATATCGGCCTCTGTTAACAGGCCGCCCGAAATTGCACTTGCTGCGCTCTGAGGGAATGTCGTCCCGCAATTCAGATCATTTCCGTTTCTTATAGAAATGGCAGTAGCTTCAGGTGCTGTTGCCATGTATAAATGAGAATCCCAGATATTTCGCACGGCATCACAATCAGACACGACATAGCCTGTAAAGCCCCATTCATTTCTTAAAATGTGGGTCAGCAAAGTGCGGTTTGCAGGACTTGGCACCCCATTTACAGCATTGTATGCGCTCATTACCGAATATACGCCGGCTTCTTTCACGCAGGCTTTAAAAACCGGCAGATAATACTCACGCAGACTTCTTTCATCCGGATTTGATGAAATCCCATACCGGTTCATTTCTACATTGTTGCAGGCAAAATGCTTGGCTGTGGCAACGGTCTTCAGATACCTTGGATCGTTACCCTGCATGCCCTTAATAAAACTTACAGCAATCCGTGATGCCAGATATACATCTTCGCCGTAATTCTCCTCCGATCTTCCCCACCTGGGATCACGGGCCATATTAATGGTCGGGCACCAATAGGTCAGGCCTTTGCCTTCCGTATTGTTTTTCACACGGGCTTCATCAGAGATGACAGTTGCTGCCTCGAATATCAGGTCAGGGTTCCATGTTGATGACAACGCTATGGAAACCGGAAAGGAAGTTGCCAGTCCCGAACGTGCCACACCATGAATGCCTTCATTCCAATAATTGTAGGAAGAAACGCCCAGCCGGCTGATTGCCGCCGAATTATGCCCCAACTGGGAGATCTTTTCAGCCAGTGTCATTTGAGCAATAAGATCGTCGACCCTTGCATCAACAGACAAACTCGTGTCCTGAAACTGAGCATCTGTATTAATACCATATAATATCATGCATACTGTTGCCCAATAATACTTTGCCATCTGATTCATACCCTTAAAATTAAATCCTCAAAACTATTAACTGCAATGACTATAAAGGTACCTAAATTTGGCATACCGGAATTACATCTTTGTTCATTTGTAATTTCAGAAACCCAGCCTGCCGGTTGGCAGGGATAGTGCACCTGCCTGCGCCGAATTGTTCATTGTTAATGATATCCAGGCAAATGAATTTAAACCAAATTGTGCTTTTTTTGCATAAAATCAATACTTTACGGGAATTGTATTAATTAAATTAAAAATATCTAATTTTCAGTCACCAAAAATGATGAACCATAAAATTTCTCCTGGTTTTTATTGAAAGTGTTAACCTTATGCAATACAGGACAAAAATCATTACGAATGAACAACTTAACAAATTATACCCGGACAGTACTATTCATGCTGGGGATTCTTTTCATCTCTTCATGCACAGCTGAAAAGTTAAAAACGCAAATAAGCGGCGAGCTCAGGCAATGGCATAAAGTGACACTGACTGTAAACGGTCCTTTTGCGAACGAATCTGACACATCACCCAATCCTTTCCTGGATTACCGGATGACAGTTACTTTCACGCATGAATCGGGCTCACCCGTTTATCGTGTTCCCGGTTACTTCGCGGCGGATGGCAATGCTGCAAATTCTTCCGCTGCATCAGGCAATAAATGGCGCGCACATCTGTCACCTGACAAACCCGGGTGGTGGAACTATGAAGTTTCAATCGTTGCCGGAAAGGATGCTGCAGTGGATGACATAAAGGCCGGAAAGGCCGGATCTGTTTACCAGGTTACCGGGAGATTTAATATTATGCCAACGAACAAAACGGATCGCGACTTTCGTGGTAAAGGCCGGTTGCAATATGTGGGTGAGCGTTACCTGCAGTTTGCCGGTACGAAAGAATATTTCCTCAAGGCAGGAGCAGATTCTCCTGAAAATATCCTGGCCTACGAAGATTTCGACGGCACTTATTCCAATAAGAAGGCAAACATTATTCGTAATGATGAGGCCACAACCACTCCTCTCAAAACCTGGCAATCGCATATCGCTGACTGGCAGCCCGGTGACCCAACGTGGAAAGACGGAAAAGGAAAGGGACTGATTGGTGCGTTGAACTATCTTGCAGGCAAAGGTTGTAATTCCTTTTCATTCCTGACATACAATGCAGGCGGTGACGGAGATGATGTCTGGCCGTTTATCCGGCACGATGACAAACTGCATTATGATTGTTCCAAACTCGACCAGTGGCAGATCGTGTTTGATCATGCACAGAAACTTGGTCTTTATCTGCACTTTAAACTTCAGGAGACGGAAAATGATGATAATGTTATGGGTGATCTTACCCATGTTCCGGCATCTTTGGACGGCGGTAATCTGGGTATTGAACGTAAACTGTACCTGCGGGAGTTGATTGCCCGTTACGGATACGAACTTGCTTTGAACTGGAATCTCGGAGAGGAGAACACGCAGAATCCTGAGCAACAAAGGGCAATGGCTCAATATATTCATGACACTGACCCTTACGATCATCACCGGGTAATTCATACCTATCCTGACAGGCAGGATGGTGTTTATAACCGGTTATTGGGAGATTCATCGGTGCTTACCGGCGCTTCATTACAAAACAGCTGGTCAACCGATCATCAAAGAATCCTTCATTGGCTGAATGAATCGGAAAAAACAGGTAAAATATGGGTGGTCGCCAACGATGAACAGAATCCGCATTATACAGGAGTACCCCCTGATTCAGGTTATGAATCTTTCAATGGAATTGCCCGGCCGGAGAAAGGAACCGGCCCTTATACAATAAATGATATTCGTAAATACGTTCTTTGGGGTGTATTGCTGGCTGGCGGTGGAGGTGTTGAATATTACTTCGGCTACACATTGCCACAAAATGATCTGGGTTGTGAAGACTGGCGCAGTCGTGACAAGAGTTGGGAATATTGCCGCATTGCCCTGGATTTCTTTTATAACAATAATATTCCTTTTTGGGAAATGAGAAATGGTGACAGTCTTGTGGGAAACATGGATAACAACAATTCAAGGTATTGTTTTGCCAAACCCGGTGCAGTATATGTAGTATACCTACCCGGGGGAGGTTCAACAGAACTTGATTTGGGCCGGGATACAGCAACTTTTAATGTTCAATGGTTCAATCCGCGCAAGGGGGGCATATTACAAAATGGCAACACAAGCAAAATGAAGGGACCAGGTAAGGCTTCCCTGGGTAAACCTTCTTCGGAGACTGAGGATGATTGGATTATCCTGGTAAGGAAACAGGCATTTTCAGGAATGCCCTGATTGGCTGATAATGTTGTACCTGGTATTTTAAAAACCTATAACGATAAATCTATGAAAAAATTAACATTCTTATTTTGCCTGTTGGTGATAACAACTATCATGATGGCTCAAAACGGAAAGGTTATGGATGATTTGTCCATGAAGAGCAAAATATTAAATATGGACAGGAAATATGCCATTTACCTCCCACCTGATTATGAAACCTCCCTGCGCAATTATCCTGTTTTATATCTTTTACATGGTGGTGGCGATGATCAAACCGGATGGGTACAATTTGGCGAAGTGCTGAATATAACCGACAGGGCAATAAAAGAAGGCACTTCAACACCTATGATTATCGTAATGCCTGATGCAAATACTATTCGCAGAGGTTATGCCAATGATGCGAAAGGAGAATGGCTTTATGAAGATTTTTTCTTTCAGGAATTTATGCCTTTTATCGAAAAGACATACCGTATCAAAGGAGAAAAGAGATACCGTGCAATTGCAGGGTTGTCTATGGGCGGTGATGGCACTTATACCTATGCCTTGCATCATCCCGAATTATTTGCAGCAGCCTGTCCTCTCAGTGCAGGTACGGGTCCCCTTACGCCTGAAGATGCGAAAAAGCGATTGACCAAAGACGATCCGGATATTGGAGATACCCTGATAACAAAATATTATAACAGGCAAAGCGTGTTAGAACTGATAAACAAAATGCCCGAAGATAAGAAAAAGGATGTGCGATGGTATATCGATTGCGGTGATGATGATTTCCTTTTTGAAGGAAACTGTCTGGTTCATATTGCCATGCGTAAGAAAGAAATTCCACACGAATTCAGGATCCGTGATGGGGGGCATAACTGGACCTATTGGCGTACCGCATTACCCACAGTGCTGGAATTTGTATCCATGAGTTTTCACCAATTCTGATCCGTAATTAAAAATAACCATCATGCGCTATAAACTAATGCTTACATTCCTTACCATAGTTATTTGCCTTAAATCCTTTACAGGTTGCTATGGTCAGTCTGATATGGATGAAAAAATTGACAGGTTGATCAAACAGATGACATTGGAAGAAAAGATAAATATGATCCATGCATCCGGTACTTTTTTAAGTGGCGGTATACAAAGACTTGGAGTACCTGAATTACGAATGAGTGATGGTCCCTGTGGTATACGGATGGAAATTAAAAGGGAAAACTGGGATCTGGCAGGCTGGACCAATGACAACGGAACCTATTTTCCTGCCCATTCGGCTCTTGCAGCAACATGGGATACTTCACTGGCGAGAAAATTCGGAATTGCACTTGGCCAGGAATCAAAGATCCGGGGAAAACATGTTCAGCTGGCACCGGGCATCAATATTATCCGAACCCCCCTTTGCGGCCGGAACTGGGAATATATGAGTGAAGATCCGTTTCTTATTTCCCGTCTTGTTGTCCCCGTAATACAAGGTATGCAGTCGAACGGTATTGCGGCGTGTGTAAAGCACTATGCATTAAATAATCAGGAGAATGAACGGGGAACGATAGACGTCAATGTAGATGAGCGTCCACTGCGCGAAATATACCTGCCGGGTTTTGAAGCAGCCATAACAGAAGCAAATGCATTATCCATCATGGGAGCCTATAATAAATTCAGGGGACAACATGCTACTTATAACGAATATCTTGTTGAAGATATACTGAAGGGAGAATGGGGCTTTAAAGGTCCGGTAATATCCGACTGGGGCGCTTGCCATAGCACGCTGGAAGCTGCTCTCTGCGGGCTCGATATTGAAATGGGTACCCGTGCCTCTTTTGATCAGTATTTTTTTGCAGCACCTTTAAAGAGAGCGATAGAGCGTGGAAAAGTGGATGTCAGATTCATTGATGATAAAGTCAGCAGAATTCTCTTTCTTATGCTAAAGATTAATATTATCAATGAACCAACATTTGATACAGCAGGCATGTATTCAAAACTTGCCGTTACAGAAAGAGTGGCTGTGGCAAAACAGACTGCTGAAGAATCCATTGTCCTGTTGAAAAACAATAACCATTTTTTACCGCTGGACATATCGAAAATTAAGACGCTAGCAGTGATTGGTGACAATGCTACACGCAAGCATTCTCTTGGCGGCGTCAGCACTACCATGAAAGCCAGATATGAAATTACTCCACTGGAAGCGCTTCAAAAGAAACTGGAAGGAAAGGTCCTGATTAATTTTACCAAAGGCTACGATGTCCCGGAACCTGTATGGAGAAGAGGTATCTCACCATCACCATCATTATCGTCAATATTAGACAGTGTCAATGAAGAACTCATTAAAGAAGCTGTTGAAGTGGCCAGGAGATCAGATTGCGTTTTGATATTCGGAGGCTTAAACCATAACCGGGGAAATGACAGCGAAGGCGCTGACAAGCCTGGTATGAAACTTCCTTACGGACAAGATAAGCTTATCAGTGAAATTTTAAGGGTAAATCCCGCGACTGCTGTAATCCTGCTTTGTGGAAGCCCTGTCGGATTGGACGACTGGTATAATAATGTACCAGCATTGCTTCAACACAGTTATCTGGGCATGGAAGGAGGAACCGCACTGACTGAGGTGATTTTTGGTGACATCAATCCTTCAGGAAAATTGTCCATGACCTTCCCGAAAAAACTTGACGACTCACCGGCGCACGCTATAGGCGAATACCCGGGACGTTGGGGCAGGGTTCAGTATAATGAAGGTCTCCTGGTCGGTTACCGGTATTTCGACACTAAAAATGTTGAACCTATGTTTCCTTTTGGGTATGGTCTTTCTTATACCGGGTTCGAATATGCAAATCTTAAATTACCTTCAGAAATCAAGATGACTGACAAAGAAATTAAAGTATCATTCGAAATAAAAAATACCGGAAAGCGCGAAGGAAAAGAAATTGCCCAGTTATACATTCGGGATGTGGAAAGTAGTCTTGAAAGACCCTTTAAAGAACTGAAAGGTTTCGGCAAGGTGGGCCTCAGGCCCGGTGAATCCAAAAAGCTGATCATTAAACTCGACAAAAGGGTCTTTCAGTTTTATGATCCGGTCAGGATGCAATGGGTTGCAGAACCGGGAAAATTTGAAATATTAATAGGAAGCTCATCAAAGGATATCCGGTTAAAAGGTGAAATAAAATTACTTTAAGGAATAACAAATTTGGAGGGTCATCTTTTTGGTGGCGACCGCTGGGGGATTACTCGCTGCCCAACTGCAATCCTGCAAAGCTGACCGGGATACCGACGCTTATTCTGCTTTCATTAATTCAAAATCAGGATCCATTTCAGGAGTACGTAAACCCGCCACTTCGTTGGCCATCAGCATAAAAACATTCCAGCACAAACCTTTGGTTGATGGCCACCAGCTATCTGTTGTAGTCCATTTTGTGGGTATAAATTCTTTGCTGAATGGCCATTTGGGATTCAGGTAAATTTCGGCCCACACCCTGTTTTCCATCAACGGGGCCGCTTTCTTCCAGCCGTGTTTTAATCCGGTTACATAGGCACAGTACTCAGCCCTGAACCAGCTGCCGCCATTGTAATAAAACCCATCGCTTTTACCGTCGGCATAATTATCTTCACCGAATTTTTCGAAAGGCTGATAGTCCCGGGACAGATAGGCAAAACCCTTTGCATCCTTTGTCAGCCTCACACAGATGGGTGCCGTAGTGCCATATTCGGGGTGCGGTGAGTCGGGCACTTTATTCAGCACAGGTATCTGATCCAGATGATTTATTACCATTTCATCGGTCAGTATTGGCCTGTTAAATAACCACAGGGAAAAGAATTCAGGTTCCAGGTCAGTAAGTGTAATGATGTCGGGGAAATTCCGGTCGAACAATAAATGCTTTCTTTCTGCATCATAAAAACTCCGGTATTCATTTTCAGCCTTCAGCATATATGCTTCGGAAATATCAAATCCCAATTCCTTGATTGTTCTTAATGCAATGGCCAGCATACCCTGGTTGACACCGAGCCGGTCTGTCTGCGGATTGAAATCAACAATATCTACCTGGCTCAACGAAAAATGGGCCTTGCATTTTCCGTCTCTGTCGGCATCAAATTCGTTCAATACATAATCAACTGCTTTTTTAATCTTTTCCTGTGGAAGCGTAACGCCGAAACGGCGTTTGTTCATCATGGCCCAGATCAGCCATTCGATGGTGGCTTCGTTGTCCTTGACTTCCACCGACCCCATTCGCGGCGTTATAATAGTGCCGATTCCGCCTTCGGAAGTTTGTGTTTTACCCCATTGCTCCCAGATGAAAAGGTTCAGCTCTTTGTTATAGGATGCTATGATAGAAAAAAAGGAATCCCGGTTATACATATCCGGTGCATAATTCATATTGGGCACATTAAACGGTGTAAAGTCATTTATATCAGTGATCCAGGTGAGCATATTGAAATTGGCATACAACATTTTTTCGATCAGCGATCCGCTAAAGCCTTTCCCTTCTGCTAACCGCGACTGCGAGGAGATCATAAACTGCTGATGCGATTTCCAGGGCTCAACAAAAATATAAGTAGTTTTTTCCACTTTTTTGCCAAGCGGAAGGTTGTTGTAAGGTTCCTGTTTAGGCTGGTGTTCTGTAAATTGCAGATCTTTAATCTGCAGCCTGCATTCTTTTCCCGATTGTGTGCCAATGAACATGGAAACACTGTCATTTTCTATATAGGGTACTAATATGCTTCCTTTAAAAAGCGTCCATTCGTTTTCGACCGCAGGAAAGTTATCAATGTACTTGACCCCGTCTTCCAGTTCAATAGTTTTTTGTCCGTTTCTGACCCTGAAAAGTTTTAATGCCAGGGGTGTATTGCCTTTGCACAAAAATGAAATGGTATATATGCCCTGATCTTTAATGGGTGCCATAAATTCTATCCCGGCTCTGCCACCGGGATGACCGGTTATTGAAATGAGCCCTTCCCTGGTCTCCACTTCTGCATTGCCTTCTTTTCGATATTCAGCCGCTGTTTTTAATACAGTTTCTGCACCGGCATCCAGGTTGTACATTTCACCAAATGTTTGCCGGATGTAATGATTATTTTGTGCTCTCTCCCTTAGGCCGGCCACAGAAAACAAATTGGGATCAGGCAATCTGCGCATGCCAACAAATCCGCCTCCGCGCCCGCTAAACCGGCGACGTGTATTTCTTGTATAGTGATTTTTATATCCGGCGTCGGTTAACAGACCGACCACATTATTATCGGGGGTGACAAAGCCTGCTGCCGGAAACATTTCATGCACAAAGCCACCGGGAAAACTATCGTATTCAAAGGTTACATATCGCTGTGGTTCTTCCGCAGGCCTGACCGTTTGCTGCAATATATAAAACATGCCTGGCATGGATGGCTGAAATAACGCAATTGTTTTTTTTATGCCATTCGAATCAAATACCTGGTAGGTTACACTAACAGACAGATTAGCGTCAAACTCTTTGAGGTATGAATCTTTTTTCAGGGTAATGCTCTTTTCATTTCCGGTCCATTCCTGTCCTTTCCATTGCTGAATGGTTGCGACTGTACTCAGATCGAGATTGAAAAGTTGCAGTGAGAATTCTTCCGAATTGGAAACTACCAATTGATTGCCATTATATAGTTCAACATGAAAACCTGCCTCGCCGTCACCTGCAACTTTAAGCGAAAGTTGCTGACTGAAAGCGGGTGAAAAGTTTATTAAAGCTACCGCGTAAAGAAAGAAAAACGTTAACTTGTTTTTAATCTGTAACATGTGCAATAATTTAATTCAATATAACCCAAATTACTCGTTGGCGATGTGCAATCATCTTTGAATGCTGTTTACCTGATAACAATTTTCCGGGTTACCACACGGCCATCTTTCAGCATCATCCTCAGAAAATACAGGCCGGTGGAGTTTTTGGAAACTTTTATCGTTATCACGGGACTTTGCATATTATCCTGATCATCGGATTCTTCTCTGCCATCCGATGCAAAAAGAGAAATACGCTCAGCACGGATGGTATCGTTGAATTCGACATAAATCTCCTCTTCAGCAGGATTGGGATAAATGCGTGCAATCAGTTCGTCATCATCAAAAACAGCAGGAGAGGCCCACAGATTCCTGAGTAGCTCAACCTGTGCAACAGGAATCTCCTTATTCCATATCTTTACTTCATCTATGCTTCCGCGAAGCGCATACTGGGTTTCTGTATCGTCCATCCTGCCTATGGTAAGAGGTTTGGTTGAAGGTAAAAGGCTTCCTGAAAAAGCTTTAAAGGTATCCAGCATACTATCCACATAGAGTTCCATTGAATAACCGGTATAGAGCACCGCAACATGATAATACCGGTTGAGTTCAATGGGCGCTGAGCCGTCGAGGTCTGCAACGCCGGAGTTCGTTTTCACCGTCCACCGCAGCATACCTTCTGGAGTAATGGATAATTTATACCGCTGCTGCCACGAACCATGAGAAATGATAAATCTTTCCGAGCCCAGCTGTTCGCATCTGAACCAGCAGCTCAGGCTCACGGCATCAGTGAAATTGAGATCGTCATGATTATCGGTATAGATAATGTTTTGTCCGTCGGTGAATTTATATGCCAGCGATGGCTTTCCACGGGCATCTTCAGTTTTGGTCACACCCGATGCCGTAGCATGGAATTGGTCGGCAGCAGCATTGCGATTATCCGAGTCAAAGGGATACCATATCAGCGGAGTTTGAAAAAGAAGGCTGGTATCTTTTACCAGGGCCCCGACGGATGCCGTGGTGGAGAGCATATCCTGATTGGTAACCTTGACCGTAATGGTGCCTACAACCGGTGTTGCCGGCGCCTGCCAGGTAACGGAACTTCCTTCGGTTGAGCTTAAAACGCCCGCGGAAGCGCTCCAGAAATATTCAATGATCTCTCCGGGCGTCGGTTCAACAAGTGCGGTAAAAGTGTTCATATCACCTGTAATGACGTATTTTGAACCAGCCTGTATGCCATCCACCACAGGCGGTACGGGGATGTGCTCAACGATCTGAAGAATAAGCGTATCTGTAGCTGTCTGGCCATTGGCGCTAATCCTGCATTTGAGCACAACCTGCGATGGAGTGCCCGGTGCGGTAAGCTGTACCTGCGACTGATCCTGGCCTGCAATTAGCACATCATCCAAAAACCAATCAAACTTTACGGTATCATCAGGGTCAATGTTCCCCGGTTCGCAATATGCCGTAAATGATGAATTTGTACCAGCCGGATTCCGGTCAACCGACAGGGCTTTTATGCGGAGGTTTTCAGCATACGTATATTGATAATGATAGTCGAGTATATTATCACCGGCATATAACCTGCCATTGAGGACTTCGGGTTCCAGTTCTGCTGAGAAAAGCCTGATCAGCCTTACTTCCCCGGCCGGCAGGGTTACCTTGATGGAATCGGAAGCTGCTGAAAACAATACGGTTTCAGTGATGGCATCGTATATACTAAAAGCACCTGATGGAAGAACAATATTGACCTGTTTGATGACTTGTGTCGGATTAAAGTAAAGGTATGAAACGAGGGAATTGTCTCCGTAAAAATCAGTACTATTGAGGTTGATCTGAAGGATCTCAGGAATATTGGTATTTTGTATCACTGCAGCAAGATATCCGACACTTGAGCCGCTGTAGAGCGATAAGTTGGTTGAAGCCCATCCGCCGTTTATTGCATCGCCGGTGGCAAACGGGGTTTTCCCCTGCCACACTTCTTTCATAGATTCATAGGGTATACATGCCGTCGGATCGTACACTGAAGCCCATTCATAGGAATTCTGGTTCGCTTGCGGAAGGGCATTCCAGTAAAAAAGCCGGCTGGCATTCGCCACATTCAGGATCCATTTTGCCAAAGCGCGTGCATATCGTTTGTCGTATTTGGGAAGAGGAGCTAAAGCGGCCGCTTGTTGAAAACCGTTCATCACAAAGGCATAATCGTTGCCCCCATCGTTGGCTTCTCCTATCAGACCTGATATATCGTAGCCGCCCCAGGTACCCACTATGGCGCCCCATTCCCGCAAATCACCACGATTGAAGCACCAGTCAAGCAGCTTCTGCAACGGATAATTCGCACCTTCCACTGAATTCATACGGGCGGCTGCAAGTGTTCCGTAGGGCAGTTGAAGCTCATAGGAGGGATTTGATGCAAAGCCTGCCAGAAAATCCATGGCAAGCTGGGCGCCTTCAAAATATTTTCTGTTGCCGGTTTCATGGAAAGCATTATAGAGCAGCCAGGCGATGCTTCCCGCTGATTCCGGCTCGGGTACTCCCGTGGTCAGCGGTAAGCCTGTGTTCAGGTTAAAAGCCCTATAGTTCATGTCGGGTACTGACCATGGGGTAGCCGTTCCCCCCAATTGTTTTACACAATATAGCCAGCGGTCAGCTACCATGGTGAATTGAGCGTTGAATTCCGCAGCAGCATCGGGATAGATTGACCGCAACTGGTAAAAGTAAACATTGGGCATTGCATCATACCACCAGTCATGGCCTGATGTTGTCGCATAGCCGTTTAAATATACATGCTGGCCGTTCTTCAGGTTGAAAAAGTCTTTTGTCATGGCTACCCAGTTCATCCCGTCCTGGTTGCTTTTATCAATGCCGGCGAGCGAGGCGCCGACAACAGCCGGCATAATATTAACAGCTTCTGCCTGGTTGAGATGTCCATCAGCACCTACATATGAATCGAGAAACAAAGGGGTATTGTCAGCATAATTAAATTGTCCCTGAACGCCCAGACGTGATAAGGGCAAATATTGTCCGGTTTTATTTACATTGAATACAAAGCTGTCGTAATCGAGAGCTACAGCATTCCAATCCCTGATTTGGAACGGTACAGGGAAATCGGGCATCAGATCGATCCGTGAAATACTCAATTGTCCCTGTTGTGGAAACAGCTGCAGGGTGAAAATGCACAGCAGCAATATAACTTTTAAACGGATCATTCCATCTGTTTTACAGGGTGCCGGAAGAACTTCAGATAGTAAAAGTAGTAAGATTAAACCCAAATGACGCGATGGCGCAATAAGCTGCCGTGCATAAAAAAGGGAGGCTCAATTTCCCGCCCGTTAAAATACAGGAACTATTGAGCCTTTCCCTTTAACAACCTGAACTATTAAACCAAATTATCACCTTAAGGCTTTTCGTCATTGTAAAGTTTCGATACCTGACCATCAGCTAAGGCTATGTTAAAGATTTTCAGTTCATCCATAGTGCCTTTGAAGTAGCCAAGGTTATCGGCAGTTGTCCATTCCATGAAATTGACTGCAAGTTCAGCATCGGTGGCCACACAACCAATAACAAATGGCTGGGGATCGGGTGAAGTAAGGGTTTGTGTAAGCGGACCTACGCCCTTATCTCCTTCAGTCCATGTTTTTGTGAGTGTACCATTGACGTAGAATTTCAGTTCTTTCGTCGTTCCGTTCACCGAAACCACAACATGATTCCACTGACCGGCTTTAATCGAATTATCGGTTTCATTATCGGCATCAATAATCCCGCCATCTACTTTTTTGTAAGTAAAGAATGGTTTTCCGCCACCCTGGGTCTGCAGTTTATATCCGTTCCAATAGTTTTGCGAAACGATATAGTTGTGCTCATACAACTCCAGCGGTTTAATCCATACCGAGATGGTTATGTTGGCAGGCAGAAAGCTGGTGGTATAGGGCACTTCAAGATGTGCTCCTTTATCCATGCTGACGGCGCCTCCGCCTTTTACACCTGTTGTCCAGGCGGGTGACTGAGCTGCATCGCCCAGAATAACTGTATTCCCTCTGGCAAATGTTGCCACATGCTTAACGGCTGAGTAAGCTGTTGCAGTGGTACCGGTTCCTTCGTCAAAATGCCAGCCGGCGTTCAGATAAAGTGACTCATCAATAAAGCCATAAGCCTTCGAATCAAAAGTAGCCATGGCTTCAGTTAACTGTGTAACCAGGTTATTGATTTGTTCCTGGGTAAGCTTATCTTCAGCTGCCGTTTTCACGGTTCCCAGAACAGATTTGAAGTCATCAATGGCTGCCTGCGGATAATCAGCAGTAGTAGCATCATCGGCAAGGGGCTCAGCCGCTGCAATTAATGCATTGAGTTCGGTCTTGTCACCCTCTACAATTTCGTCTTCCTTATCGCAGGAACCAAGGATCATGGCGGAACTTACAATAAGCGGAAACAGTAGCATGCGTAGTTTCATCAGATTTTTCATTTTCATAGTTTTTGATTTTTAAATTGTTGAATAATAAATGTAAATTGATTTATGGTTCTTATGGATCTATAGCCTGGTTTGCATCTATCTCAGCCTGAGGAATCGGAAAATACCGTTTGGTTTCGTAGTTAAAATCCGTTCCAAGCGCAGCTTCTGCAATAGCCTTTCCCCAGCGCATCAGGTCGAAATAGCGGTGAAACTCCTGGGCCAGCTCAACCCTGCGTTCTTGCCGGATGGCAGTTCTGAGTTGAATCTGATCTGCGGTAGTGATATCCGCAAGCAGTCCGGCAGGAGGGGTTCCGTTATAGCTGGCACGGGCACGCTGTCTCACTTTATTGAGATTAGCTTTTGCCGAATCAGCGTTATTATTTTCGTTAAATGCCTCTGCTTTCATAAGCAGAACATCCGCGTAACGCAGGTAGATATAGTTCAGGTCTCCGTCGCCTTTGAGCGATGAAGAAATTTCGGAAAGCGGCTGCTGGTGTTTTTTAGTGAGGAATCCGGTTGGTGACCAGCTGGCACTGAATGTCTCCCCATTCAGCCAGGGCTGGCCATCGCGGCCGACAGAAGCATCGAGGCGCGGGTCAACTTCGTCAGCAGCAATCTTTTCATAAGCGTCAACCAGGCTTTGTGTGGGGGTATCGAAATAATACCCGCCTTCAGCTGCAGGTGCAAGCCATTGATTCAGGGCGCTTCCGGTGAACGGGTTCTGATCCGACAGGTGCTGAATCTCGAAAATGGATTCACTGCTGTTTTCGTAAGCCAGCTTGAAGTTATCGGCATAATCAGGCAAAAGACCGTATATTCCGAGGGCGTCTACCTGCTGAAAGTATCCGATCGCGGCTGTCCATTTTTGCTGATACAGATTTGCCTTCCCCAGCATGGCCAAAGCGGCACCACGGGTGACACGACCCATGTCTGTTAAACTGTGCGATACAGGCAGAACAGTAACTGCCTCTGACAGGTCTTTCTCAATCTGAACATAAATAGCAGATACTTCGCTCAGTGGCACATGGATGTTCTCCTGGGTAAGCTGGGGAAAAAGCTTTAGCGGAACCATTCCGAAAATATTTACCAGGTTGAAATAACTGTATGCCCTTATAAATTTAGCTTCCCCGATAATGCGGTTCTTCTGCGTCTCATCCATGGTGACTGCAGGTACATTGGCTATAACGTTGTTGGCGCGGGCAATGGCTTCATAGGCAAAAGCCCAGTAATTGCTGACAATACCATTGTTGGCGTCTGTAGTGAACTCATCAATATAGGTAATTTCGGCCTGATCGCCGGGATTACCGCCCTTTACTGCATCGTCGGAAGCGATATCACCAAAAACCCACATGGCATTGTCAAAACTGCTGAATGCAATGGCATTATACACACTATTCAAGGCCTGAATGGCCTGTTTATCATTTTGATAAAAGGTCTCTGATGAAAATTCGCCTTTCAGTTTCTCCGTTAGAAAATCTTCGCACGAAGTGAGTGCGAAAAATGAAATGATACAAAATGAAATAATATTTTTCATAGCTGGCGGTTTTTAAAAGGTGATGTCGATTCCAAGCATTACCGTCATCGCCGAGGGGTAGGTTCCCCAGTCGATGCCGGCTGCACGGTCTCCTTCGTTCCTGGAGTTATCGCTTACGGTCATTTCAGGGTCAAGGCCTGAATACTTTGTAAGGGTAAGCAGGTTGGTACCCGACACATACAACCGTGTCTGCGATAGTCCAATTTTTTTAAGCGTTGCTGCAGGAATGGTGTACCCGAGTTGCAGGTTTTTCAGCCTGAGGTAAGAGCCATCTTCAAGAAATCGGGACGAAGGCCTTGCATTGTTTGATTTGGCTGTCCAGGATGCCCTGGGTTGTGTGTTAGATGTACCTTTGCCGGTCCATCGTTCATCAAAATAGCGTTGTGTAACGGTAAAACCGCGATAAAATCCTTCAATATCCTGATTTATCTGCATATATATTTTGTTACCGTATGCTCCCTGGAAGAAAAGGCCCAGATCAAAGCTTTTGAAGTTGACCGCAAGGTTAACTCCGCCGATCAGTTTTGGAATGGAACTGCCCAGGTATACCCGGTCGTTGTTGTCGATACGCCCGTTGCCGTCCTGATCTTTAAATCTTACATCGCCGGGCTCAATGCTATTACCCTGATAAGCCGAAAGTAAAACATCGGTTTCATCGTGAAATATGCCATCCATTTCGAGCATGTAGAACGAACCTATGGGCTGCCCTTCTTCCGTCCGTGTGGCATTAATCCCTGTTTCGACCCTCCCGCCAAAAAGAGGAGCGTCCAGCTTAAGCACTTCATTATGCAGAAAGGCAAGGTTCCCGCCAATAGAATATCCCCATTCAGGTTTTATATGACGGTACAACGCTTCGAGCTCAACACCCGTATTCAATACCGATCCGCTGTTGATCCAGGCTGCCTCAGCATCGCCTACCGAAGGAGGATTTGGCGCTTTTACCAGCATATCTTCCGTTACTTTGTAGTAGTAATCCACTGATAATGCTAATTTTCCTTTCCAAAATTCAGCATCTATGCCCGCATTGTATTGAAAACTAGTCTCCCACTTCAGGTCTTCATTTCCAAGGGCTGTTTGCGCATAGCCGCTATTGGATATCCCGCCAAACGGATAGTCGAAATAGGGAGAGATCCTGTCGCTGTATGCATAGAGGCCTATCTCCTGGTTTCCGATGGCGCCATAGCCTGCACGAAGTTTGAGATTTTCGAGCCAGGAAACCTCCTGAAGGAATTGCTCCTGTTTCAGTATCCAGCCGGCTGAAATAGAGTAGAAAGTTCCCCATTTGTTGTCTCCCGTAAACCTTGAAGAACCATCGCGGCGCAGGGTGCCTGACAGGTAATATTTTCCTTTGAAATCATAATTCATCCTGCCGAAAAACGATGCCAGTGTTGATGCATATTCGCTCTGGTTTTCAATCTTGTTTCCGATTCCGTTACCAATGTATATCAGCTCTTCCTGCTGGATGGGGAAATCGGAATCGTCTGCATACAATGCTTTTCCGTTGTTCTTAATAGCCTCAAATCCCAGCATTGCCGAAAGGGAATGCGATTCCCCGAAATTGATTTCGTAATTAAGCAGGTTATTTACGGTCCAGTTAACCATACGTTCATTACTGATACTCAAACTGTTCTTCGCATTAATGCGGTTCAGGGTACCCCAGGTTGGATTGAAACGACGGCTGTTGGAATTCCGGTAGTCCATCCCCAGATTGGTCGTAAACTTTAAATTTTTGGTTAGTTTGGTCATGAAAAAGGCCTTGCCAAGATAACTGTCGTCTTTGCGGTTATTATCATTATAATCGCTCATTCCTATGGGATTGTATCCATCGCCCAGATAAGAATCATATACCTGGCTTCCGAAGTATTCGGCAGGGCGGTCAACATAGGTTCCATCTTCAAATCGTACGGGAATGGCCGGATTGCGAAAGAAAGCATATCGTACCACACTTCCGCCGTTACCGCCATAGCCGTCTCCTGAACTCCCTATGATATTATTACTTGAAATTCCCGCCAGCATACTCAATCCAACCGTAAGCCATTTATTTGCTTCCGTATTCACATCAACCCTGGCGGTTCCACGGGTATAACCGGAACCCTTTATAATCCCATTTTGATTGTAATAGGAAGCGGATATCATATAATCGGTGGATTCATTCCCGCCTGACAGGGAGAGCTCGTGGGAATTGACGGGCGCCATTTGGAGCAGTTCTTTTACATAATTGACATTATCAAACCTTGCAGCATCTTCGGAGGTGATAAGACTGCGATGCAGTCCCTCGGGAAGGAGTGCATTATCGTTGGCAGTGGCTTCGTTATATAGGGTGACATAATCGGTGGTATTTACCATTTTGGTAAGCCTTACAGCTTTCTGGAAGCCGGTCTGTCCGCGATAGGCAACCATGGTTTTACCTTTAGCACCCTTTTTCGTAGTAATTAGCACAACCCCGTTGTTGGCGCGGGAACCATAAATAGCCGCTGCCGAGGCATCTTTAAGTACGGTGATATTTTCAATATCCCCGGGCGAAATAATATTTAGCGCATCGGCCATGGGTATACCGTCAACGATATATAGCGGGTCGTTGCTTGAATTGATGGAACCGGCGCCACGGATACGAACCGATACTCCCTCGCCGGGAGCGCCCGTATTTTGTGTCACCTGAACCCCGGCTGCCCGGCCCTGCAATGCCTGACCAACTCCTGCCACCGGCAAACGGGTGAGTTCTTTGTTGTTTACCTTGGTAACAGCACCCAGTACATTGCGCTTTTTCAATGAACCGTATCCGATAAACACCAGTTCATCCAATTGTGTGACGGCCTGGCTGAGTTTAACATCTATCCGTGTACGATCGCCCAGGGCTTCCTCAACGGAAGTGTACCCGACATATGAATATACCAAAACCGATGAGTCATTTAACTGATCGGAAGTCAGACTATAGTGTCCGTCCATATCGGTTATGGTGCCCACCGTGGAGCCTTTAAGAAAGACTGTCACGCCAATCAGCGTTTCGTCGTTGGCTGCATCGGTGACAATTCCTTCAACGGTTTGCTGTGCCAGCAGCAGGTATGCCGGAAACAACAGCATAAGGAAGAATATTAGCCTTTTCATCTGGAGTAGTTTGTTAATCATTGGTAACATTTTGTTCTTATGATCTGTATGATATGAGCATTTCAAATGAATGAACCCGAACTATTGAGATTTTATTGATAGGCAATGGCAATTCCATTCGCCTTGATTTTGTTTCTGTATTTGTCCAACCGCACACCTGCCGGCAACACCACAACTACCAATGCCTGATCGGCAGGAATGTCAATTGTGGCACGGGCAGATACATTTTTTGCCAGGTATTTTTTTGAAAGAATATCAAATAGATCGACCCGTTTTTCGGAATGGAAATTCACCCGCCGGGCAGTTGAAAACGGGTTATAATAGAGATATACCGGGTAATCGTTACGCCCATAAAAATCAGTAATATTACAGTCAAGCGAAAGAATTCCTTCAATGTTGGTTGTATCAACCATAGCTCCATAAATACCCGCAATGGATGTGCTGTACAAACTGAACATAGAATAATCGGGTTGCCCGGGCGCCCATTTCGGGCCATCGCCTATTGCCACAGGAACAACCCCAATAAGCGATTCTTTTTTATAATCATCGTTTTTACGCAACCCTTCGTAGGCAATAATGCCATGCGTCATATCTTTTAACTCGGGCAACCACTGATGTTTTTCATCAATAACGTCGGGATAGAAGAGACGGGAAGCATTTACAGCATTCAGCATATATTTTCCAATGGCACGGGCATATTGTGGTTCATATTTTACCAGGGGTACAAGCGGCCAGGCCATGGCTATTGAATTCATTAAGAAAGCATAACCACCGCCATCGGCTATACTGCCCTGCAATCCGTATACATCGTAATTGCCCCAGCGCTCAGCAATAACGCCCCATGAATATCGCCCCTGCTCCGACTGGCATCCGTCAAAGATCCAGTTAAGCAGTTTTGTAATATCATATTTCGTACCGAATTCAGCATTTAAGCGGGCAGCCGTATAAGCGCCAAATGGCAATAGTATTTCGTAAAACCGGCTTTCCTTCTGGTTGATTAATGCTTTGGTAGCGCTTTTTGCACCGGCCAGATAACGCTGGTCGCCGAACTTCTGAAATGCGGATAACACGACATAGGCGTGACCACCCGCAACATCCTGCTGCAACGGGATGTTGTTGCGCATGCCTTTCATCCGGGCATAATCGAAATAGGAATAGTCATAGTTAACCTTTAAAACAGAATCGGCTTTTAAAAACTTTTCGGCTATACTGCGCTGTATGACTGCGGTATTCTCAACGTTGGGGAAAAGGGCAGAAACGCCATAAAACAAAAGATTCGGATACACATCATACCACCAGTCACGGCCATAACCACCGCCCAGATGAGCGACATCCGGAGTGGTATTGTTCATTACAATATTCCATTTTGTATCACTGTTAAAATAGTTTTGGTCCATTTTAACAAAGTTGAACCCGTGCTGATTCGTTTTATCAATTCCCATGAGCCCTGCACTCAGAATCGCGTTGAGTGAGGTAAGCGCCTCGTGGAATTCGCCATTGTTCCGGTTTGGACCTTGCCGGACATCGCCAATAACGGTATATAAACCATAGGTTACCTGATCGATATTCCGCCGTGAACTGTCGAGCCAGATAAGCGGGCCATACAATCCGGTAGGGTTGAAGTTATATACAAGACTGTCAAAGGTCATCGCCTTTTTGGCCCAGTCAATGATATAATAAGGTTTCGGCATATTCGGCATTTGTTCGATGCGGGGCAGGGATGTGCTTATCACCGGAACCCCCAGTTGTGAGGAACAGGTCATTAGGCCAAACGTGGCGACGATTGAAAAAACGATCAGGTTAAACTTTTTCATCTGCAGGGAGATAGGAATTCTTCATAATGTTTTTAGCCAGCGGAATGGATAACATCTGTAGTGAGGCTACGATAATGAGTGCATACCTCAACGCAAAAATCTCCGATACAGCAAAGGCCAGAAAAATAAATAATCCGAGTCCTAATATCCTGCCGGTGTAAAGGCCAAACTCGTGGTTAAGTATATAAGCATACTGGTTACGATGTTCCCGTTTTGAAACCACATCGATCACCCGCATCAGAATGGGAAAATAGGCAAGATCATGCAGGGGCTGGAAAAACACCTTGCACAGTATAAAAATAATTACACCAAAAGCTGACAATGCAATACCATTCACAATGGTGCCGATCAGGAAAATAGTAATGCCTGCTGCAAAGACTAAAATGCGGTGTTTTGGTTTTGAGAACCGTCCGAGAAAATACAGTATAACAGCCGTCAGCCCGCCACTGATTCCCTGAATTAATCCCAGCGATCCTTCCTGCCCTATATATCGCATTACCAGCATCGCCGGCGCGGTGACCAAAAAGCCCTGTACCAGACCTTTCAGTCCTGCGAGCAGAAGCTGCTTGTTCCATAACTTATCGAAGCGGAAAAACAAAAAATCCTTTTGCAGCGGGTTTTCAAATTTACCCCTTGCCAGCGAGATACAAGCTAATATTGTTATGGCAAGTACAATTAAGGTGACAATACGATACCCCATATTCACATCAAAGACCAAACCGAACAATTGCACTCCGTCTATTGTAGCAAGCAAGGCCCCTATCGCCAATGGAACTCCAATGGAAGAGAGGGTGAAGAAAAAGGTCTCCAGTCCGAAAAAATAATTTCGGTTTTCATCCGTTGTTGTATTTAGCGCCATCAGATAGCGGTTGGTCCAGAAAAAACCCGATGCTGCGCCCAGCAAAATACCGGCTATAAGTATGCCTGTTATTGAAAGATTTCCCATGAACATCATACCAACCATGGATATGCCGCTGAGCAGAATACCGAAACTGTACAAATGGGCTACCTTGAATTTCTGTAATAAAAAACCATTGGCAAAAGAGGTAATAACAATACCGGTATACATGGCAACCTGAAAAACTGCTACCAACATGGTATTGTTGGTATTTCTCATGATGTAGGCACCGATAAATATCTCAACTACGGGTAATACCAATGCATATAGCAAATTGGTGATGAGCAGTACCCGCATATTATGCGGCATGGACAGAAAAAACCGATATTCGGAGACCAGCTTTTTAATCATATCCTTGTTTCTCTATTTTAGTGTGGATAAGATTTCTGAAATGGACAGCTCAGCGCCGCATATCACTTCATCACTTGCCCCGTAATACATTTTTATATGATCACCTTCCACGATATGTCCGTTTGTAAATATTACATTCCCGAAAAAGCCGGTTTTTTCATAGGAAGCAATCGGTTCCATTATGGGTTCGTTGCTGCGGGCAATCACCCTGGAAGGATCATGTATATCGAGCAGCAAAGCGCCGAGACAATAGCGATTGTCTTTGTTGGCGCCGTGATAAATTTCGAGCCATCCGTGGTCCGTCCGGATCGGTGCAGCGCCTGCTCCTACCCGCGCTGAATCCCACATTCCGGGCCGCGATGTGGCAATACATTTGTGGTTTCCCCAATACAGCAAATCAGGCGACTGGGCCAGCCAGATGTAATTGCCGCCAAGCTCGGGACTGCTTGGGCGATGCAGGGCAAAATATTTGCCGTTGATTTTTTCGGTGAATAGGGCGCAATCTTTATTATGAGGCGGAAAAATCATCCCCCTCCGTTCAAAATTTTTCCAGTCACTCGTTTGGATAAGTCCCACCCCAACGCCAAACGGGGATACCTCGGTAAAGGTAAGCGCATAGTAATCACCCATGGATGCTACCCGGCAGTCTTCAATGCCAAAGGATTCCTGTTCACCTTTGCCAAAAATGGGAGGATAATCAGCAGGTTCAGTGAAGTGAACGCCGTCATCACTGCAGACCAATCGGAGATATGATAATGTGGTCAGATAATCTTTTTTCCTGTAATTGATCACACGGGGATCAGATGCATTCAAATCGGGATCATCAATATTAAAAGATAAGATTTCGACTTCTCCCTTGGTATTATAAACCGGGAAGCTGATTTTGCCTTCAATTTGTTTTGGACGCTCTGCTACACGCAGTATCAGCCATATTTTGTCGTCGTATCGAAATACACCCGGATTGAGGAGGCATACTATTTCCATCCCTGAAATACCGGGGTTGAGATTTGCCGGAGTTATAAGTGGATTTTCCGGGAAACGTTTAGCGATGTCCATCGTCCGAGATTATTTAGGCTTTATCATTGAATTGAAAAGCCTAATTTAGATACCTTTAGCCTTATAAGTATTACATAACTTTTGTAAAGAGTTACATCATTCACACATTTTCGAATCGTTTGAGTCTTTTTGCCTGAGATGCCTGCACTGTTGGAATGCAGCGTTGTTTTTCAAATGGATAAAACAGCATCTGAAGATAAAATCGTTCTGGGGAACAACTCCCAATGCAGTTAAAATACAAAACTATTCAGCACCCATCGTTTATTGTCTCGTGACAATAATAGGTGACAAATTAAAAATAAAGCGTTCAATCTACTAAATCCTGCAGATTTTAAGCCTATCACTTTATGATAAAACTCCTCTAAAAGAGCTACATACATATCAGGATTACAAAGATGTCAAAGAACTATATTGCATACAGTTGGAAATCAATTATATTTAAGCGGACATTAATGAAACTTTTTAACTCTTAATTCACATTAATACTTCCGCATGAGAAACCGTTTTTATAGTTTCATTTCCGTTCCGGCATTTGCAATGCTTTATTTTCAAACAGCAATAACTGTAATTATTATCTTGCCGTTTGCATATCTCCATTATAAAAATGCTGTAAAATTATTCGTACACCTTTGGGCTAAGTCGGTGTTTTGGATGCTGGGCAAAAAATTGAATATTTATGGTATTGAAAATTATACTGAAAACAAGCGATATATTATCATTGCCAATCATGCCAGCTTGTTCGACATTATGGCCATCATGTCGTTCTGCCCTGACGTGGCATGGTTTGGTCATGAACGCCTGATGAAAATACCCGTTTTTAACCAAATTCTGAAAATGATCGACTACATGCCAACGAAGGAACCTAATATAAAGAATACGAAACTCATGTTGGATGAGATCATCAAAAAATTAAAACATCATACTATTGCTATCTTCCCGGAAGGTACAAGAACACTCAATGGTAATATGAATGAATTCTTTAGAGGTTTTATTTATATATTGAAATCGTCCGATGCAGATATACTTCCTGTGACGCTCAATGTGTTCTATTCCCTGAAACCCAAAAACCGGTTTTACATTGACTTCAGCGCTAAAATCAGTGTCGTTATTAATAAACCCATAAATGCTGTTAATTTGAAGGTGAAAACCGATAATGATATTATAACGGAAATGAAAAGAATCATTGAATCAGGAAGTTATGAGTCATAGCAGTTTATAGAATTATCAACTATCAACCTATGGAGAAATTGCAGAACAAAGAATGGGTATTTATTATCAACCCTGTTGCGGGCAACGGATACGCAAAAACGTTGAAGCCCAAATTAGAGGAAATGATACATCAATATGCTATTAATGCGTGGATTGTTTATTCGGAAAAAATTGGCCATGTTGCCCAATTGGCCGGACAATATGCCGACAATGGTTCGAAATATATCGTTGGTGTCGGCGGAGATGGTACGTTTAATGAAATTGCCTCAGCGCTTTTACACCATAAAAATGTTACACTGGGTATGATCCCTGCCGGCACCGGAAACGATTTTATTCAGATCCTGGGATTTCCCAACCGCTTTAAAGAGGAACATTGGAAAGTGTTCTTCGAAAAAAATACAACCTTAATCGATGTGGGGCTGTGCAATGGACTACCTTTCTTAAATGGTATGGGTTTGGGATTCGATGCGCAGGTAGCGGCTGAAAACTATATTGAACCAGGTAAAGTTAAGAAAGGTGGGAAATACAAATACATTTATCACATTGTTAAAACATTGTTGCTATACAGAGAAAAGAGGATGACCGTTTTGTCGGCAGAGACCCAACATGAAACAGATTGTTTCATCAACACCATTTCCATTGGCAGACGATTTGCCGGTGGTTTTTTTCTTACTCCTAAAGCAATTGCAAACGATGGCCTGTTGGACGTCTGTATGATAGAAAAACTCACCCTTCCTGACCGGTTAAGGATTTTACTAAAAGTACCCAAAGGAACACATCTGCAAAACAAAAAAGTGAACTATTATCAAACCAGCAAAATAGAAATCGAATTCAGCCATGAAGTCCCATTCCACCTGGACGGGGAATTACATTTTTCAAAGCATTTCGATATTAGTATTTCACCATGTGCTATTAATATTATATACAATCCTTCGGGAAATCACTTTTTCAGGATTAATTAATCGGAAAGAAATGAGATATGTCGCCTTTTTTGATCTCGACAATACCATTTTAAAAATCAACAGTGGTGAATCGTTTTTAAGCAGGGCATATAAAAATGGGTTTTTGTCAAACCGGAAATTGATACATGCTTATTGCCTGGGATTATTATATAAATTTAAGGTAATTGATCCATTGGCAATAATTGAAAAGCTTAACGGTTGGCTGGCTAAAGCACCGGTTAATGATATCGAAAATTTATGCCATGAAATAGTTGAAAAAGATCTTATTCCGGCTATACATCCCGAAATGATTCCTGAGATTAAAAGACACAAAGAAAAGGGGGCTGTTGTGGTCATTCTTTCATCGGTAATTGCTCCGGTCTGTCTTCGTTTGTCAGAATACCTGGGAATGGATTCCGTTCTTTGTTCTGAAATGGAAGTCATAAACCAGCGGTATACCGGACGACCCATAGGCAGGTTTTGCTTCAGGGACGAAAAACTCAACCGTATGAATCAATACCTACATATTTATAATTATGCCCATGAAGAATCTTACTATTATGCCGATTCCATTGACGATCTGCCGGTACTACAATCGGTTGGTCATCCTGTTTGTGTTAATCCGGATAAAAACCTTGAAAAGATAGCACGGGAACAGGATTGGGTAATTCATATATGGGACTGAATTCAACTTAGGTCAAAAATAGACTGGAATTTTAATTTTACTTTTGTTATACATATGGCTGGTTTATAAAATGAGATAAAATCTTAAAAATAATATGAAAATATTGCTTGTATCTCCATGTTTACCAAACGAAAAACGTCCGGGTCAATTTGCTGTTCCTCAGTTAACATTATCCTTAATAGCCGGCATGACCCCTCCTGAGCACGAGGTGGAGATTTGTGAAGAAGAATATGGTGATATCACTGATTTCGATGGTGATTATGACCTTGTTGGCATATCCATTATGAGCCAGACCTGTCACAGAGGATATGAAATTGCCAATGAATTTAAAAAAAGGGATAAGATTGTTGTTTTTGGAGGAATTCACGCTTCAACAATGCCCGAAGAAGCCCTTCTTTTTGGTGATGCTGTGGTAATTGGCGAGGCTGAGGGAGGCCTTTGGGAAGAAGTATTAAATGATGCTGAAAATAACAGGTTACGGTCATTTTATAAGCTGTCTGAGATTCCCGATCTTCAAACCCATATTGTTCCCAGGCGGGATCTGATTAAATGCTCATCGGGTAAATATAAAATTGCTCCTATCGAAACAACAAGAGGATGCCCGTACAATTGTGATTTTTGCACGGTGTCAAGATTCTTTGGCACCAGGCAAAGGCATAAAGCCATTCACGATATTGTCACGGATGCAGAATCCTGTTCACAGAAAGTGCTTTTCTTCATTGATGATAATGTTGCGTTTAACCGGAAGTTTGCTATGGAGCTTTTTAAAGAAATGATCCCGTTAAAGAAGAAATGGATTGGGCAGGCTTCAATTGGAATTTCAAAAGATAATGAGCTAATGAAAATGGCCTATAAATCAGGGTGCCGGGGATTACTTATTGGGTTTGAATCGATGTCTGATGGAGGCCTCAATACCTACAGAAAAACGTTGAAGACCGTGAAGGAAAATGTGCTTGCTGTTAAAAAATTAAGAGACAATGGTATCCTGGTCATGGCTTCATTAATTTTTGGCCTTGATTCTGATACAGAGGAGGTTTTTGATATGAGCTATGAGTTTTTATCAAAATCAAAATCGGCTTTTTTTCAGGCATGTTTAATGACACCATATCCAGGCACATTGGTATTTGAGAACTTAAAAAAGGAAGGAAGAATTTTAACAGATGATTGGAGTAAATTTGATACCAAGAAGGTGATTATTTCACCTAAAAACATGTCACCGGAAAGACTGCAGAAAGGATACTATGATATCAGAAAAGCCATATACAGTTATAATTCAATTTTAAGCCGATCTATACCTTATCTGATAAAAGGTCCCATAGAGTCTTTATTATACTTTTCATTAAATATGGGAGCCCGCAACAGATATAAGCAGAGCCGGGACGGAATTATATACAAAAATCAGGTTGGTTCCCCTGTTGATTTTGATGTCACTAAATATGTGAAGCCATTTAAACAGAAAAACCAATAATATTAAACTATGTATTTATTAGTATTAGCCGTGTTTGACTGATTTGCTTTGATATATTAATACAGGCGAATATGGGTGTTTTAATGGCTTGCTTCATTTTGCTGTGCTGGGGATTGCACCTTGTATACGTGCTGAACTTCCAGCCCGTTGATCCTCTCGATGGTTGGCTATGGCTTCATATCATTGTACAAACCTGGTTATTCACCGGGCTGTTTATAACAGGGCATGATGCTATGCATGGAAGCATCAGTCGAAATCAAAAAGTTAATGGTTTTCTCGGATTTACCGCTACCATCCTGTATGCAGGGCTCTGGTATCCTACCCTTTTGAAAAAACACGCTCTGCATCACCTTCATGTGGCTACCGAGAATGATCCTGACTATCGCACAGGAAACCAGAACTTATTTGTTTGGTGGTTTTCATTTATGAAAAATTATATTTCAGTCTGGCAACTTCTCTTTATGGCGGGATTATTCAACGTTGGACTTCTTTTTTTCAATGAACTTCAGCTCATCGTTTTATGGATAGTTCCCTCCGTTCTTTCAACTTTCCAGCTCTTTTATTTTGGGACCTATTTACCGCATCGCCTTCCTCATACTTCTGAAATGGAGCCGCATAAAGCTCGCTCACAAGCACGCAACCATGTATTGGCAATGCTCACTTGCTACTTTTTTGGCTATCAC